>JYMV01052284.1_pt1 | contig 40449 bp, 33 predicted proteins | sample 338911 | NCBI WGS metagenome assembly JYMV01 (sample SAMN03354496, study PRJNA234377) | hydrothermal vent metagenome | biome: Deep sea; feature: Hydrothermal plumes at the Eastern Lau Spreading Center, Western Pacific Ocean; material: Seawater | place: Tonga | collected 2009 | depth 2000 m m | reverse complement strand
ATCCAACCATTAATTGCCCCCTGACAAAACCTGCAAGGACGCTATCTATTTCGCTGATCAAACCAAGTACTCGTTCCCTAGATCTTGCAGGTTTTGTCAGGGGGCAATTAATGGTTGGATTGATTATGGCAGGGCTTTATAGTGCGGGGTTGTTTTTTTGTGGTACTCCCATGAGTTTGTTTATAGGTTTATTGGCAGGGTTAGCGAATTTGGTGCCCTACCTAGGTCTGGTAGTTGGATTTGTTCCAGCTGCGATATTAACTTTCATGCAGACTCAGGACTGGGTGTTGGTTTTTGGTGTGGCGGGAGTTTTCGCAGTGGTTCAAGGTTTAGAGGGGATGATAATCACCCCACGTATTGTCGGTGAAAAAATAGGGTTACACCCAGTAGCAATTATATTGGCCGTTTTATTGGGAGCAGAGTTCTTTGGACTGGTGGGGGTTATAGTTTCGGTGCCTGCAGCGGCCGCACTCAACGTCCTTTTTACTCATGGACTTAATGAATACAAATCTTCTTCGTTCTACACCTCTTGAAAGAGCAGTTGAGATTAACTTCCAAGTTTAATTAAAATGCTAGTAGAGTACATTGTGTTATGAATGGTGTTAGCTTTGTTCTTTAGAGGGAGAGCTAAAACACATCATTTTTTATTGATATGTTACAGTTTTTGTCTAAGTTCTTGGTAAAAAATTATAAAAAGGATACAATTGATGATCAATAAAAATAAAGCTTATTTCACGGGGTGAGCCATGTCCATTCGTTCGATTCGAGTTAGCCATATTGTGCTATCAACCAAAGATGTAGCGGGTTTATTACTTGAAAACCTTAAGTCCTGCGAAAGTAATGAATTGATGCTAAAAATGTTTTCTAAATTAGCGAAAAAATATAGTGCTTGTGGAACCAGTAAAAAGGGCGGTGACCTTGGGTTCCTGGAATTCAATACAGCCGCTCCGGAGCTGGAAAAAGCTGCTATGCAGGCCCCTGTCGGGAAAGTATCCGGCCCGATTCAAAGTAAGTTTGGCTATCATATTTTTGTCGTTACTGAAGAAGAAAAAATGGTTGATACGGGTATTGATGGTCTTGCTGGTACTTCCATTGGCGCAGGAGACGGAACTTTATAACTCCCCCTTTTTTTTAATTTCTAGCAATCATGCACCTTTTAGGGATTCATCATATTGCGTTGAATGTCCGTCACCTTGATCGAGCTGAACGGTTTTATAGTGGTGTTTTGGGGTTTAAAGTCTCACAAAGATTTTCCAAAGGTTTACGTCATCTCATGTTAGATGCCGGAAATTCCCAGATTGCTTTGTTTGAAGTCCCTGATCTGGAGATGCAATCCCACATAGAGGAACTTAGTGAAACAGGTTATATGCACTTTGCCTTTAAGATAGAGAAAGAGATGTTTCAATTGGCGGTAAAAAAACTTATAGATAACGATATTGATATTGGCGATGGACCTGTGCGACGTGGCGAAGGAGATTCGGTCTACTTCCAGGACTTGGACTATAACCATTTAGAGATTCATTGTGATGACGGAGAAGATTCTTGAAAAAGCGCTCGATGGCGAGCGGATATCCCCTGAAGAAGCAGTACTATTATTCGAAACGACGGATATGCTGTTGCTGGGGAATATTGCCTCACGTATTTCCAGAAAAAAACTAAGAGAAAGGGTTGTAACTTACATTGTTGATCGCAATATAAATTACACAAATATTTGCATTACCGATTGTGCTTTTTGTGCTTTTTATAGGAAAGAGGGTGATGAAGAAGCATATGTTCACCCTTTTGAAACCATAGCTGGGAAGATAGAAGAAACAATTGCCTTGGGGGGAAGACAGATTCTTCTGCAGGGAGGCCATAACATTAATCTGAAGATTGATTATTTTGAAGATTTATTTCGGCGTATCAAAGAACGGTTTAATATACATTTGCATGCATTATCTCCGCCGGAGATAGTACATACTGCAAAAATCTCAAAACTTACCATAGCCGATACTATTAGTAGATTAAGTAAATCTGGGTTGGATAGTATTCCTGGTGGTGGAGCTGAGATTTTAGTAGACCATATACGGCAGAAAATAAGTCCGCATAAATGTTCGGCCAGAGAATGGCTTGATGTTATGGATTGTGCTCACACTATGAATATCCCTACGACTGCAACAATGATGTTTGGACATGTAGAAACGGTTGAAGATCGGGTAGAGCATCTTCGGCGTATACGTGATCAGCAGGATAAAACGGGGGGATTTACTGCGTTCATTCCCTGGCCTTTTCAGCCAGGCCACACAGAGCTGAGCTTGGATCTTGGCATCAGTTCTCAAATAACCGGACTTGATTATCTTAAGACCTTGGCCATTAGTCGTATATTTTTGGATAATTTTGATAATTTACAATCATCTTGGGTAACTCAAGGTCCTAAAATAGGTCAAATGGCCTTGTATTACGGTGCAAACGATATGGGAAGTACCATGCTAGAGGAAAATGTTGTGCGAGCCGCTGGTACTGTTCACTGTCTCAACGAAGAAGATATTCGGCGGATTATTACTGACAGTGGGTTCGAACCTCAGCGAAGAAATATGAGGTACGAAAAAGTAAGTTAGTAATTTCTTTACTGTTGTAATTACAAGACTTATTGCAGTCAGAAAAGAAATTCGAAAAAATAGGCCGGATTAGTTAGGCCTGCAGCTAAATTGATTAAGCAGCTTTTTTCGAATTAGGGGAAGGGAGAGAATTGAGTGCTCTTAGATCCAAAGTATTTTGCAAAGCAACGGGATCGGTATCCTGATTAAGCATCAAATTGACAAATGACTGTCTTAAAGAATGGGGTGTAGCTAATTTCTTTAAGCCGGATGCAATGAGAGCTTTTTTGAAAAACTTAGTTACAGCTCGGGTTGTAAGTGTGCTACCCCGTTCACTTGGAAACAAATATTGGCTAGTATTTTTAGCTCCAGCCTGTTTTATCAATGACTCCTTGAGATGTTTTGAGAAAAAAGTAGTTCGCTTATTTTTGTCAAATCCCGGCACATGCAACATTAGTCTGTCGAGGTCAAGATGTCCCACTTTTACTTCTACTAATTCAGAAACTCTTAAACCAACAGAGTACGCTAGTTCAATCATTAGACGATTTCTGGAAGTTTTTGCGTGGTAGGCTATTTGACAAACTTCGTTAGAAGTAAGAACTATAGGGGCAGGGCGCTTTTTTCTTGGTCGTTTAAACCCTGAAAGGTTCAGTTGTTTTCCAAACAATTCATAATATAAAATTTCCATTGCTTTGGTCGCTTGATCTATCGTTGATCTCGAGAGGCCGCTATCGACAAGCTGATTCAAATAGCTCTGGATAGCCTGTCCTGTGATATTCCGAAGATTGGTCGGGCGGTTGAAACTAATAAAGCTTTGGACTTGTCCAAGGTATGCTTTTACGGTGCCAGAACTATATCCGCATAGTCTCATATGATTTCGCAGAGTATTTAAAAATTGAATTAGGCCTGGGGTGGTGATAACAGCTGTGCTCATGAATGTGTCTCCTTAAACGGAGCGCCGGCGACGCAATGGTATTGGTTATTTAAATAAAATCAAAAATTCGACCTCTCGAATTATAGCCAATAAAGCCAATATAATCAATTAGTTAATTAATTTTTTTAAGGAGAGTGGTGTTCTGAGATTTGTAGCCTTGGAAGCACATGTTACGAATCTTGACTACATACTATCCATTTAGGTGTTGGATTGCTCGTCAATATGATGGTTGCTTTCGTAATCATATATTACTTTTTAAAGTAATCCTCGATGGCTGAGATAAGACCAGTAACGGTGTATTGGCTTGGAACGATCGTTACTTTAAGTCCACGGTTCTCTGCAGTTTTTTGAGTGATGGGTCCGATACAGGCAACAACGATTTTGTTAAGTTTTTCATGATGTTCTTTATTAAGGCGATCAAGAAAATTGGTTACGGTTGAGGATGATGTGAAGGTGATAACATCGATACTCCCTTCATCTAGTCGTTTAAGAAAGTCGGACTCGAACGATTCAGGGAGAATTGTTTGATAAGCGGGGACGACATCAATAATGGCTCCCATTTCACGCAGTGTGTTCGGCAAAATTTCACGAGCGACACTGGCACGCGGCAAAAGAAATTTTTTCCCCTCGATATTTTCCTTGCCTATACATTCAATTAACGATTCGGCCACATAATTTTCAGGTACTGTATCGACCCTAATATTCAAATTACGGACGGCCTGCTCGGTTTTAGGCCCGATCGCATAAATGCGAACCCCTTTTAGCTCTCGAATATCTTTATTTTTTTCCTTTAGTCGCTGAGAAAAAAAACGAACCCCATTTACACTGGTGAAGATTAGCCCATTATAATTTGATAAGATTTCAAGGGATTTGTCGAGTGGACTCCAGTCCACCGGAGGAATGGTTTTGATTGATGAATAGAGAAATGCTTCAGCTCCACGTTCTTCAAGCATATGAATAAATGATTCTGCTTGTTCTTCGGCTCGAGTTACAACAAATGTTTTTCCAAATAATGGAAGAGTCTCATACCAGTCAGTTATCGACTTTAGATTAACCACCTCACCAATGATAGTAAGAGTTGGAGGTTGGATTTTTTCTTTCGCGGCGATATCGACTATGGTGTTAAGAGTACCAACCCAAGTTTTTTGACGGGAAGTGGTACCCCATTGAATAACCGCGACGGGAGTATCTGGATTTTTTTTAAACTTAATAAGCTGTTCAATGATTCTGGGTAGTTTGCGCGCACCCATGAGAAAAACCAATGTTCCTGTACGAGTGGAAATATGTTCCCAATCAATTTTTAAATGTTCTTCTCCAGATTCGTTGCTTCCTGTAATGATTGAAATCGTTGATGCATGATCGCGATGTGTAAGAGGAATTCCCGCATACGCTGAAACGCCGATAGGGGATGGGATTCCAGGGACAATTGTAAAACGAATTCCTGCCTCCTTTAGAGCTTGAACTTCTTCACCTCCACGGCCAAAAACAAAAGGATCTCCTCCTTTTAAACGAACAACAACCTTTCTTTCAAGGGCACTATCAATCAGTAGTTTGTTAATTTCATTCTGTGTGATTGAGGCATAACCTGCTTTTTTCCCAACATATATAAGTTCTGCTGAGCTAGCAAAACGAAGCATGTTCGTGTTGACCAAGTGATCATATATAACCACGTCTGCACGTGCTAACCAATCTTTTCCTCTAAGGGTTAGAAGTCCAACATCGCCCGGACCAGCGCCGACTAAAATAACATGCCCCTCTTCTAAGCTGGATTTAGCCATCAAATGAGTTGATATGGTTAGAAATAATTGCGAAGTCTTGAATTGATAATGTTTCTCCTCTACGACTCAAATTAATTCCACCTAGTTCTGTTTTTCCATTTTTGTTTTTAAATAAACTTTCCCACCCAGTAAGATTATTTTTGAGCATTTTTCGCTTATGTAAAAACGAAGCGTTTACTACAGAAAAAAATGTTTTCAGGTTGTCTACTTGCACCCTTGGAGTGGTAAGGGGGGTAAGTTTTATAACCGAAGAATCAATTTTTGGTTTTGGCGAAAAAGCTTCTTTACTGACTTCTATAAGCCGTTCTACTTCGCAGTAAAACTGAACAAAAACCGAAAGCGATCCATAATCACGAGTACCCGGGATTGCAACTAGGCGGTCTACAACCTCTTTTTGTAACATCACTGTGATTTGAGTAAAGTATTCCCGGTAATGGATAAGTCTCTTAAGAATATGTGTTGCGGCATAGTATGGTAGATTTGAAACGACTTGGCATTGGTTTCTCAACCCGCTGTAATTATACTTCAAGGCATCTGTTTGAATAAGTTTAAAGTTTTCGTATGCTTTAAAACGGTTCGTTAATGTTGAGCAAAGCCCAGAGTCTATTTCAATAGCTGTTAATGATTTAGCTTTTTCAAGCAAAAGATTAGTAAGAATTCCTTTTCCCGGGCCAATTTCCAATACATGTTGATCATTGGAAATTCCAGCATGACAAACAATTTTGTGAGCGATGTTATCATCGATTAGATAATTTTGTCCTAAGCGTGGTTTTTTCATCTTGAGTGACTGGGCATAGGCTTCGTGAGTTGAGAGGCAGATTGTGTCGCTATCTCAAGGCTTTCAGGGGAGGCGCATCCCTTCCCGGCTATGTCAAAGGCTGTCCCATGGTCAACGGATGTGCGGATTATAGGAAGTCCAATAGTTACATTAACCGCAGTTCCCTTATTGGCCATTTTTACAGGGATCATTCCCTGGTCGTGATACATCGTGATTACGGCGTCGTATTTTTTTTGATCAATTTTTGCGAACAAAGCATCCGCTGAAAATGGACCCAAAGCGTTGATCCCGATTTTTCGAACTGCATCCAGCGCTGGGATGATTTCTATCAGCTCTTCTTTACCAAAAATTCCACCGTCACCACAGTGTGGGTTGAGGCCAGTTACAGCAATTTTTGGAGATTCTGTAACATGTTCAAGTAACCATTGATGAGTAAGCTTAATAGTAGTTGTTATTTGTTTATGCGTGATAAGTTGTCCTACTTGGTTGAGTGGGATGTGCGTTGTAACGATTACCACTCGTAGTGCATCACCCATTAGCATGAGAGCCACATCCTTCGTGTCGGTAAAATCAGCTAGCATTTCAGTATGCCCAGGCCATGTAAACCCGGCGAGGTGAATGCTTTCCTTGTTGATTGGAGCAGTAACAATCGCCTCAATTTGACGGTCCAATGCTAGGTTTACGGCAGTACGAATATATTCTACAGAAGCTTTCCCTCCCACAGCACTAGGTTTACCCTCATTAATACCATTTGAAATATTCTTCAAATCCAATACATCAATGGAACCCGGTGTAAACGATGCTTCGTGAGGTGATGATATAGGAGTGATAGAGAGGTTGGATGCTGACTTCAAGGCCACTTCTTTTAAAAATGTTGCATCTCCCACAACAAGAGGACACGAAAAGCCGTAAACAGACTGACCCTGAAACATTTTAATAATTATTTCCGGTCCGACACCGGCGGGGTCGCCCATGGTAATGGCGATGCGTGGTCGGTCTTCCAAAGTGCTTCCTCCAAAACTCTTTAACTATTGTGCCGGCACGTGATAGTTCGCCCGGAGAGAACTATGAGATCAGCCTCTTAGTTTTTGAACTTTTGGCCGTCTTTGCTCAATAGAGGCCATCGGATTTGGACTAGCTGCTAGTATTTCTTTTGTGACGCTGCTCTCATATTCTTTGAAGTTCTCAACAAATTGTGCAGCTAGTTCACGAGCTTTTTTATCGTAGTCCTTTTTATTTTTCCAGGTATTTCTTGGATTAAGAATTTCTTGAGGCACGGCTTGATGGCCTTCGATACTAACCGATGTTGGAATATGTAATCCAAAAACCGGGTCTGTTTCTGTTGGAACGTCTTTAAGTTCACCTTTAAGAATCGCGCTAATCATAGCCCTAGTGTGAGCTATTTCCATGCGATGCCCCACTCCATAAGGGCCGGCAGTCCATCCGGTATTAACAAGCCAGCAGTCAACTTTGTGCTTAGCAATACGTTCGCCCAGCATATTTGCATAAACTGAAGGGTGTAGGGTCATAAATGGAGCACCAAAACAGGTACTGAATACGGCAGTAGGTTCTCGGCTTAATCCTTTTTCTGTTCCTGCTACTTTTGCAGTGTATCCAGAAATGAAGTGGTACATGGCCTGTTCGGGAGTCATTTTAGCTACTGGAGGCATCACGCCATAAGCATCGCATGTAAGCATAATGACCTGTTTTGGATTAGCACCCATCCCATCGGGAACAGCATTTTTAATATGAGTAATGGGGTAACTTGCCCGAGTGTTTTCTGTAAGACTTGCATCATCAAGGTTAAGCCTGCGTGTAACTGGATCCATAACTACATTTTCGAGAATCGTCCCAAATTGACGCGTGCACTGGTAGATTTCTGGTTCTGCTTCTTTAGAAAGGCGGATAACCTTCGCGTAGCACCCACCTTCAAAATTAAAAACGCCTTTATCACTCCACCCATGTTCATCGTCTCCTATTAACTCACGATTAGGATCAGCAGAAAGGGTCGTTTTTCCTGTGCCAGAAAGACCAAAAAAGACCGCAGAATCACCATCGGAACCAATATTTGCTGAACAATGCATTGAGAGCACTGAATGTTTTTTGGGCAATAAATAATTGAGAACAGAAAACACAGATTTTTTTATTTCGCCTGCGTAGTTTGTGCCTCCGATTAGGACCATTTGCTTAGAGTAGTCGACTACAACGAAGACTTCTGAATTTGTACCATCAATCGAAGGTACGGCTTGAAAACTTGGAACATGCAGTATTGTAAATGCTGGAACATGATTAGCTAATTTATCTAGGTCGTTGATTTGGATAAACATGTTTCTTGCGAATAGATTATGCCAGGCAGTTTCTGTGATGACGCGGATGTGAAGTTGTTTCTCCTGGTCTGCCCCAGCGCAGCAATCCTGGACATATAAATTTTTGTTTTGTAAATAGGCGAGTATGCGACCATGCAAGGCATCAAATTGTTCAACTCCGAAGGGTTTATTTACCTTGCCCCACCAAATGTCGTCTTGGCTCGTTGGCTCTTTAACAATAAACTTGTCGTTAGGAGCACGACCGGTGTGCTGGCCTGTAGCAACGACCACGGGGCCCAAATGTGAAAGATGACCCTCTCCGTTACGGCTAATGTGTTCATACAAAGCGGGCGTTGTCAGATTCCAGAAAATTTCTTTCGCATTCTTAATTCCATGGTGTTCCAACCCAACCTTGTGTTTTAGGCCTTTTGTAGGCATTGCAGAAAACTCCTTATGGGATAATTTAAATGATACTTTTTTGTTAACTTAAAGCTCTTTTTCAGCCGGAAAGGCCTTCCGCTTCTGTTTAGAATATTAACATAGATCTCGACAAGTCAAAATAGTTGACTCTAAAAATATTTGCCAAACACTTACAAACTTTGAGAAATTAGGTATAACTGAAGACTTCTTCCATACTTTTCGGTATTTATTGGTTATTTTATAAGAAATTATGAGTATTTTCGGTCAAAAAAAAATGGATTCAAAAGTCAAGATACTCGCTCGAGAAAAAAGCGCTTACAACGATATTTATGTTATGCACAAAGGCTCCAAGCGTGAAATGTGGTTCCGAAAAAAGAACGATTTTTTTCTGCAAAGCCGTATTGATATTAATAAACTGGGTACTCTGGTCCTAGTTAATACAAAACTGCTAATTACTGCTCTTTTGTTGCAACCCGCCCCAAGGAGAATCCTTATGATAGGTCTTGGTGGTTGCGCTGTGAGCAACTTCTTATCGCGTTTGTACCCACAGTCTACTATAGACGTTGTTGAAATAGATCAAAAGGTCATAGATATTTCTAAAAACTTTTTTTATTTAAACGAGACATCGAACTATAAAGTGCACCATGATGACGGGCGTCGATTTGTTCGAAAGATGTCAGGTAGAAAAACTTATGACTTAATTTATCTCGATGCCTTTAAAGGCGGATCGATCCCATTTCACCTTAAAACTATTCAGTTTTATGAAGATGTGAACCAGATCCTTTCTTCCAGAGGGGTGGTTGGATCTAATCTATACGGGAAAAGCAATCTACTGAAGCCTAACGACTGGAAAACGTTCTCCGGTCAATTCAATAGGGTTTATTGTTTTGAAGACCATGATCGTATAGCTACAGTCCTTCTCGCAACCAACAGAATTGAGACTTGGAGTATGAGCCACTTTATTCAAGCAGCAAAAAAATTCCCCTTGTTGTTGCCGTTTTCTTTGATAGATATGGCTAAAACCTACCGTGTAGAAAAGTTAAAAAAAGACAATGGAACTGTGTTTGAAGATAATTTTACCAAAGATGAGTTTGATCGAACGATAGAAAAAAACAATCTAGATCATACAAAGTCCGTTCTTTACCCGATTAAAAATTTTGAATGATTAAGAGAAAGTAGTTAAGAGGAGAGAGTTTTCTTGATATCGAAAAACTGGATACGATTGTTGCACATATCTGCGACTGCAAGAAGATCATTGCGTGTATCCATCCACCCTACCCGGTTAAACTGTCCGACTCGTCTTCCAGAATTCCCGTAAATTCCTTGAATATTCAAGGAAGAGTCTAGGTGAAGAATACGACTGCTCCAGTGGTCAGAGGCGAAGATCCCATAAGTGTGACTAAACGTCGTAATATATAGATCCCCAAATCCTGTCTCTTTTCGCGTAAGGTTTGCTAACAAATTTCCACGTGAATCGTAGCGTTTAATGAGGTCGTCAGACTGGTCAGCAACAAGATATTCAGCATTTTCGAGACAACAGATGCCGATAGGATGCTTCAAATCTTTAGGAACAACCGAATTCGTAAGCTTACCGTTTGGATCATAAACTTGAATTCGATGATGGGAGGTGTCTGCCACCCAAAGATTATCTTTATTGTCAATAGAAGATGAGAAGACCATACCTAAACGCTGTCCTTCTTCCTCACAATCACCGAATGCCAAAAGAAAGTCTCCATCTGGTGAAAACTTTTGAATCCTCTGGTTATTCATGTCAACAACATAGACGTTATCCTGCCGATCTAGTTGCAAACTGACAGGATGTTGGAATCTTCCAGGGCCATTACCCCATCCTCCAAATTGAGCGAGACATACACCGGACTGCGATATCCGGCGCACATGATGGTTTTCTTGGTCTACGCAAAATAGATTTCCGCTAGCGTCAAAAGCTAACCCCATGGGTTGTGCAAGGGTTCCTATAGCTGGACCCATAGGAGTAAGCGAGTGACCAAGAGCTGGCACTAATTCAAAAACCGACCTTTCCTTGTTATATGCGTTAGTTTGACGAAGAAAATCAAACAGACGGCCCAGCCTATTGCATGTTCTAGAGCGGCGGATGAGATTAAACTTTGAATCTTCTAGGTTATTTTTTATTTCTTCTCTTTCATTCTCTAATTGTATCGAGCGATCAACGTGCTCTATGTTTTGTTCCAGGTTTAGGCTTAATTGCTGATTTTTTAAGTCAGGGAAGCGGAAGTTGAAACTTTTGATTTCTTTTGCGATACAATCGACTTGAGTTTCTTCCTGCGAATGGTAGGCCGCTAGGTTTTCATAAAAAGACTGAGCAGATGGTTCTTGAGCCGCCTCTTTATTAGTAGCAAGTAGGGCGGAGCCAGTTATCAATCGGTTGATATTATGGTTTTCGTTGACCTCAAGAGTCAGAATCATTCGTTTAAGAAGACTGATCTGAAAATTAACCGCAGAAATATTGTTGTTGATTGAGATAGGAGTACGCTTGTCCTGTGGGTTAACGCGCTTCAGTTGCTGATTTAAGTCTCCATGTTGCTTGTGAAGATCTTTTAGTTGATCCTGCAGTTCCTGGTTTTTTGCGTCATAATCCGTTTGCGATTCTAAAATTTGAGAAATTCTTTGTGCAAAAGCATCAGGTAAAGAATCTGTGCAGTACGCGCTGTTTCCCATAATGAGTTGCTTAGATTTGATTTCAAACCCGGTACTTTCGACGTTGTAGGAGTTAATAATTTCTTCAATATTTAAATCTTCTATATCGAAGGGTACAGGCGAGAAATAATCTAGTTCGAGTTTCTCGATCGAAGGTTTTTTATTTTTCCCTCCGAGGGCAATCCATGTATCGATTAGATCTCTCCACAAAGTGTCAATAATAGTATGAGCAGACCGAGTTTCTTGAATGCCTAATAAAATTTTTGGAACAATTTGGTTGGTAGGAGATTGCCCAATGACCTTTGTTAAAATTGCATTTATTTTTTGGTTTTCTGTTGATGCTTGGGCAGAGCACTTGAAAGTAATGAGCAAGGTACGTAGTTCGAAAAGCAATGACGTAAATAGAAGGACTATTCGGTTGTTAGCAAGGAAATTAGTAAGAAAAATATTCCACTTCGACTGGTCCTCTTGTAACTTGCTAAAAGCCTTGACCATTTCCAGTTCATTTGTTTCCTTGAGCGCTAGCTTAGCGGAGAAAGTCTCTTCCAACTCGTTTAATCGTTCGACCAGATTGTCACACCCAGCCTGAATTAATATTGCTGAACATTGGCTAGAAATTATATTACTTATGTATTCTGCCAATTGATCAGATAACCGGCAGTGCTTGTAGGATGCTGCCCGAATTTCTCTAAATAAAATTTTATCTTGTTTCTCTACGTCGAATAATTCCTGATTAAAAATACGGTGGTCTTCTCGGTCCTCAAGAATCTCCAATTGTTTTTTAAACTCTTTATCGCTAAACTTTTGGGCGACCTCTTCCCATTCCTCATAAGTTTTTTGAACTTTTTCTCGAGAGTACTTTATTTGCTGAGTAAAGACTTTAAGTCCATTAAGAAGAGCGGTTTCATTTTTTGAGGAGCTATGCTCTTTTAGAACTATGCGGCTGAGATTTAAAAGGAGGTTTGCGTTAAAATTTTTTGTCGACCATTCGAGGTTTGTTTCAGATCGCATAAGTTGGATGGCTTTTGCATAATTTTCGGTTGCTCTCAAGGGTTCTGCTGATTGCTCCGCGAGTTGACCTTGGAGTATAGACCACTCCGGATTTTTGGGGTCAGATTGAACTCTGTCACCGACAATTGATTCCAAAGACTCAGAAGGTGTAGAAAAACGAAATATACGTGGATTAAAGACTAGGCCGACATGCAGCTTTCCATGAGAATCTATAGCTGTTAGACAGGGAGCCTTGAGGGGCGTAGAGTCATCGACTTTTTCTATTGAATCTAGGAATTGTCCAAACGGAGAAAATATTTGAACACGATTATTATTTAAATCACTTACATAAAGAAGGTCATTTTCTCCAATGGAGACGCAAAGAGGGTACTGGAACTGACCAACTTCTTCTCCTCGTTCACCAAATGTAAGTACCCTCTGCCAATTTTTGTTGAACTTGACGATGCGATGATTGCCACTGTCAGTAATGAAATAATTTCCCTGGCTGTCCGTTCCTATGGAGGTTGGAAACTCAAACGCTGGGGACGCAAAAAGGTCAGCGGAAGTTTCATAGAAAGAGGCAAGGTGTTCCTCCAGAACCGTGCCACGTTGGCCAATCCATCCAAGAGAGTTTCCTTCCGGCGAAAACCACTGAAGGCGATGATTATAACGCTCGACCACCAGGATACGGCCACAATTCTCAATCATGATATCGTAAGGCTCATTCAGTTCGCCTTTTCCTTCTCCGTATGACCCAAAAGTTTGTTGATGATTCCCCTGTGGGTCAAATTTTTGGACCCGGTGATTCCAGCTATCTGCAACGTAAATATTCCCATGTTTATCTATCGCGATACCCTTGGGGTAATGGAACTGCCCGTTCCCCTTACCTTTTTCGCCAAAACTTCCTAACGGTTTATCGCCGTCGTAAATTTGAATACGGTGGTTAAAATCGTCTGTAATGACAAAATGTCCCTGAGGAGAAAAGGCAAATCCTGAAGGAGGCGAAAGCTGTTCCGACGATTCATGATCTGAGCGAAATAAATTTTCAAAAGCGATGGGTAGCATGGATTCGATTACAGATTATTTAGGAAACACGGTAGGTTTGTGAAGGGTTGAAAAATATTTCAAACCACCAATTCAACCAAACACAGCTTGGACGTATTTAATCATAATCAAATTTATAAAACAAATCATATCGAAAAAGGATTGTCCGGTAGATATAAGCGTTAAACTATTTCAAACCACCTGTTCTATGCTGATACCATAAGGAGGGTAGATTGTTATGGTTTCTTGTTGGAAAAATTTGTGCCAAACTTAAGTTAACAAAGATTTTAGGTGACCCATTAGGCTAGAGCCATGAAGATAAATCTTTTTTTAAATATTCTGAGAGAGAACGAATTTTGTCCTTATATAGATTTATTAGAAAAGGGAGGAGAGAAGGTCTTATAATTGGATGACCACCAGTCCAAATTACTTTCTCAAAATCAGTTTTGTTTAGCGATCTGTATAAGGCGCTGTCAATATTAAGGAAATTACAAATTTTGGTAATATATTGAAGGGGGCTGTTGGCCAAGTCTTCATAGAAAAGTATAAGAATCTGGTCAGAAGGAAACGAGCTTTTCCAATTTTTGATGCAAGTTTCGTAATCTCCATTAGAAATAGAATGCGGTGTGTTGAAATGTTCTATAAACCATTGGTCAGGGGTTTTAAAAACGTCGGCTTTTGCAAAATTTAAATCCATAATGGCCACAGACCAGGCTCTGTAGATAGGATTTCTCAAGGTAAAGATAATTTTCACTTTAGGGTAATGCTGGTAGATTTCTTTTATGATGTTCAGGTTTAATATGGCATATCCTGGAGTGATTTCTCCTTTAACTTTTCCCTCCTGTTCCCCTTCGAAAATAGATTTATACCAGTCAATTCCCCGGTTTCTGTATAAATTCCAAAAACGGATTTCTTTATTCCAGGTATCAAGACTTTTATCAACTGCGGGGAAAATTACACTTTTGTTTTTCTCCAGAGTAGCAAAAAGCCAGGTTGTGCCAGCTTTTTCGGCACCTATTCCAAGAAAGTCTAACATGTTAGGGTTTATGTATTAATAGCACTCAGCACGAAAACAATTGGGATGATTTGATGGCAGTAGAATAATTTTAGGAAGTCATAACCTCTAATATTCCTTAGGGTGAAACTCGTTGGATGATTTTCTTTTCATACAATAGGGCTAAAACTTGATCCACACATTCCTCCAGCGAAGTTCGCTCAGTATCAAAAACTAATTCGGGATTCTCAGGTGGCTCATAGGGCGATGAAATACCAGTAAAATTTTCAATTTCTCCCATTCTTGCCAATTTGTAAAGACCTTTATGGTCTCGTTGTTCGCACAATTCAAGGGGGCATTGGCAATAAATTTCGAAAAACCGCCCCTTTGGCATTAGCGCTCTAACTTTTTTTCTATCTTCTAAAATTGGTGATATAAATGCTGTCAGGGAGATGGCTCCAGCCTCAGTCGTTAATTTAACTAGTTCACCTACCCTGCGTATATTTTCCGTTCTGTCTTCAAGAGAAAACCCAAGGTCAGAGCATAAGCCATGGCGTACGTTATCGCCGTCCAAGACAAAAGTATGGCATCCAATAAAGTGTAGTTTTTCTTCCACAGCATGGGCTAGTGTTGATTTTCCTGAACCGGATAATCCCGTAAACCAAAGGACTGCGCTTTGATGACCGTTTTTCTTTTCTTTTTGTTTTCGATTAATTTTAGAAGGATGGTAGATAGTCTTAGTCAGATAGGTCATGGAGAGAGTCAGGATTTGATGATTAGAGGTTCAATTTTGCTGTCAGGTACGGTACGCGAACTTTGTATTCGGAAGCGACGGAAAAGCATAGGGAGAAGCATTTTAAATGCATCCAGTTTGCTCTTGAATAAGATAATGCCTTGTCCGCGGTACGTGAAGTATTTAATGTCATTGAACTGATGTTTCAAAATAGTCCACAGGTGCCGGAAGTACATTCTCAAAGAATAATTGCGGATAAGCACGAATATATCATTGCGTTTGCAAAGGTAAATATAACGGTCACTATACAGTCCTACGGTGGCAGTTCCTATGTGATAAACCTTGGCCTCGGGAAGGTAAATACACTTAAATCCCTGTAGCTGCCCGCGCATATTTATGTCTACATCTTCAGCAAAAATAAAGAAGTCTTCATCAAAGATTCCCACTTGTTCAAAGAAATCACGTCTATAGATTCCAGCGCCAGCGCAGGCGCCAAAAACGTAATCCTCTCGATTATATTGGCCGATGTCTTTTTCTCCTTGTCCGCGCCCACCGCCTGTTGACCATGCATGAAACAGGTCGCCGGTGTTGTAGAACACATCGCGCTGGCCGAGAAACATCATTTTTGTGGTACCCATACCACATTCCGGGTGGCGTTCCATGCCTTCGTAAAGCTTGGATAGCCAACTCGATTCTACCTCGATATCATTATTAAGTAGGCTGATGTAAGCCCCTGTCGCTGCCTTGATGCCCTGATTACATGCAACCGCGAACCCCATGTTTTCGTGATTTTTAATTAGGCGGACCTGTGGATATTTCTCCTCGATCATTTCACGTGATCCGTCGATTGATCCATTGTCGACTACGATCACCTCGTAACTATCGAAATCAGATCGGGCCAGAGAGTCTAGGCACATACCGATAAATTTTATTCCGTTCCAGTTTGGGACAACAACACTGACTTTCAAGGCAAGACCCTCTCAATTACTCATTTAAAAAGGCACATCAACATTATAGCCTTATCGGCGAACTAGATAAAATTCTAAATCAATTGAGCATCTGATGCGTTCGTGTTCTCTGTTTCTGCGAGTAATTTTTTAGCTCCAACATGATCAGAAGCCAATGCTAGGCACTTGTTCAAATATTTTTCTTTTTGATGACCGGAAGTTAAACGGGCTAGACGAAAGTAGGCATTTGCTTGAACATGAGGGTAGTTTTTTCTTTTGGAGGCTACTTGCTCAAATTTTTCGATAGCAGAATTTAAATGTCCCGCCCGCTCTAATTCTGATGCTAGGGCATATTTTAGAAGTGTATTCCCCGGTTCGTTTTTTAAAAATTCATTTATTGTTTTATGCTCGGGACGCTGTTGACTTTCAAGCCTTGCTAGCTCTTTCACTAACCGAGTGCGCACCCATTCTCGGTCACTCATCAATCCTATCGTGTCAGTATCCTTGTAGAGACTTTTTAATCTAGAGGTATCTTGTAATTTTCCCAATGCGTCGACAGCCCATTCCCAGCAATTAATTGTCTTTGGAAATTGGATTTTTACACGGTCTAAAGCATTTGCAGCTTCTCGATAGTTGTTTTGTTCAACATTGATTTTGGCTAGTAAATAAAAGGTTTCTGAATTGTATCCAAATTTTTTAGTTTCTTCTTTTATCAATGCCTTTGCTTCATCAAGTTGGTTTAGTTTGATAAGTTGTGTTGCTAGCGAAAGTCGGTTTTCAGGGCGGTAAGGAGCAATCTTTAAAACCCTTTGGTAACAGGAAGTCGCTTCGGTAGCCTTATCAAGTGACGCGTAAATTTCTCCCATGTAATCCCAACCGTCCACGTCTTGCGGATTGAGTCTTAAAAGTTTTTTACATTGGGCAGTGGCCGTATTTATTCTATTCTGTAAGAAGTCCTCACGATTAATGCCAGGAGCATGCCGTTGCTCACCAGTTAAGGATTTCATTAAGTTCATTTTTTCTAAAAAAGCTAGAGACATCGGGTCGGTTGGGATAGAGGTTATCGCTTCAAGCTTATAAACCGCGAAGCGAGCTAAGACCACTTTAATTAAGCGGTAGCGGAGACCCGTAATCTGTTCAAGAATATTCATGTCAAGATCTTGAAATGATTTAATCAGATACGCTGGTCTGTGTTTCAAAAGTCCTTCGATCATCGAATTAAAAAAACCCTCAAGAGATGGGGTATCCCAGGGGCCAACAGAGTAATGCAAATAATTATCGGAGGCAGGGAGTCCTGTGAGGTGGTAGATTTGAGAAAAGGTTCCCCAGACATAAATTCTTTGATCAGACTGTTTTCTTAGGCGCGCCAGTCGTTTCAACTGTCTGCCGAGATAAGGTAAATAGAGATATTGGTCGAATTTTTCGTAGCGGGCAAGAGTGCTAGGTTTGAGTGGAAGAAGATAATAGGGTGCGAGGGATTCTAGATTCCAAGCGAGTGAGAAAACAAACAGTGATCCCCAAAGCCAAGTAGTAACACTTGAGTTTAAAGCCAAATCTACTCCCAGTCCGGATGTGATAGATAACAGGGCGATCCATGGTAGGTAGTGGTAACGGGAAAAGGTTCGCTGAGCGATCATCATGGCTATCGTTGCTCCGGCAAAAGCAAGTAAAAATAGATGATTGTTAGAAACAAGGGTGAGGATCAGAGCGGGGAGACCAGCAATCCAAACTGGAAGCGTTTGCTTGATGATCAGATACACTTCCCGCAAGATACTGAAGTACATTTTTTTTGTTTTTACCAGACGTAAAGTGGTGGCCAGTCGGGTGTTATTTTGTTTCCTGGATAGAGCATCCATGTATCCGAGTTTCCAGTCAATCAGGCCTGATATCAATAGGGGGATTGCTGCTCCCAGTCCCATAATCAGAGTAGCCTGTGTTCCGTATATAATGGCTGCCGGTAACATCATTGCGAGAACATAAATTAGGGTGGTAATTTTTGCTAGAGATGCTAGCCCAAAGCAGACGCCAGCAAAAAAAATACTTTCCGGACCAGATTCTATGGACGCTAGCCCAGTAAGAACGAAAGGTATATAGAACTGCTCGAAGTTAAAAGAACCTGCTGTAAGATCAGGGCTGGTTCCATAAAACGCATAGAGCAACCCTGCTATAAGCGCTGCGGTTGAGTTTTGTGTAAACGACCATGTGACGTAATATATGGTTACGGCAGATAGCATGTGAAATACGGTTTGGAGTCCACGCAAACGCCGAACACCGCCTTCAGAATTCCCGTATAAAAAATCGAGAATAGGCATTTTCCAGAAGGGGTTTCCAATGAGCTGTATGTCTTGTTTCCATTTGAGGCCGAGCTTGGCAAACCGAGCTCGATAGGTATAGATTGAGAAATCATCATCCAAGGGGAAATTCGTGAACGGCAACCGGCAGGAAATAGCCGTTATCAGTACCGTGAGAGGAAATAAAAATGTATGATATTCCATGAGTCGTTTCTTACGCTTGGATGATCAGACGCTGAACAGTTTTTCTAAGATAAGGTTTATTTATACACACTTACAATCTTTTCAAGGCGTTTTTTAAAGACGTTAGTCGCTATGTAAACTTGGTTATTTCCCCTGAGGAATGATCTTTGTTTATAAGGGTTTTCAGTTGGCCGGTTCTTTAAAATGCTATCGGCTATTTTAACGGATTAAGTTAGGTTGTAGGAGGGTTTTCGTAGCTCCAGCAGTTTTAAGGGATAACTCGCTTCAGTAAATTTATTTGAGATAAATAAGTTTAAAAAAATAGTATTCAAGGAGATTGAAATGATTCTGGATGATTTAAGAAAAAAATATCAAGATCAAAGTAGGCGGATAGACCGGCTCAGGGGGTATCTTTGACATCGACAATAAATTAAAAGAAATCGAAAGCTTAGATAAAGAAACCACGCAGGCAGATTTTTGGGAAGATAACGAATCTGCTCAAAAAGTTCTCCAAAAACGATCTATTTATCAACGAATTGTCGAGTCGTGGGAGAACCTTCATGAAGTTGATCAAAATCATAGCGCCCTTTTAGAGCTGGCTGAAGAAGAACAAGATGAATCGCTGCTAAGTGAAATGGAAAACTCGGTTAACGAGTTGGAAATCAAGTTGGCGAGTGCGGAGGTGAAAGCCATTCTCTCTGGAGAGAGCGATTTTAATAATGCTATTATATCAATTAATTCAGGTGCCGGAGGAACAGAGTCTCAAGATTGGGCGCAAATGCTGTTAAGAATGTATACACGCTGGGGTGAGCGTAACGGATACAAGGCAGAAATTTTGGATATTCAATACGGGGACGAAGCAGGAATCAAAAGTGCTACTGTGATATTTTCAGGGGATTACGCTTACGGTTACCTGAAGGCTGAAATTGGAGTGCATCGATTAGTGCGTATCTCTCCTTATGACGCCAACAAAAGGCGACATACATCTTTTGCATCAGTCTTTGTTTTTCCCGAAGTGGACGAAAATGTAGAGGTTGAGATAAAAGATGAAGATGTGAAGGTCGATGTATACCGCGCATCGGGTCCCGGGGGACAGGGGGTAAATACAACCGACTCTGCTGTGAGGCTCACCCATATTCCTACAGGTATTGTGGTGCAGTGTCAGAACGAAAGATCTCAACATAAAAATAGGTCTTCCGCAATGAGAGTTCTTAAGGCCCGGATTTTTGAGGTGGAACAAGAAAAGTTAAACGCAGAAAAAAAAGAGCAGGAGCAGTCAAAAAAGAAAATCGAATGGGGAAGTCAAATTCGTTCTTATGTCCTTCAGCCATACCACCTTGTTAAAGACCTTCGCACCAATCATGAAATGGGAAACGTCGATGCGGTTTTAGATGGTGATATTGGTTCTTTCATAGAAGCCTATTTACTCAGCACTAACAATTAATATGCAGTCTAATTTTTTGCCTAAGTTAATAAATGATCCGCTTGGTGATCCGGGGGTTATGGTGGAGTTTCTTTGCGAACAAAGGGCTTTGCAGTTTGATCTGGGTGATCTCTCCTCGACTACAAATCGTGAACTATTGAAAATATCCCATGCTTTCATCAGTCATACACATATTGATCATTTTATTGGATTCGATCATTTGCTTAGAGTGGTTTTTGGGCGAGGGAAGACAATTGATTTATACGGTCCAGAAAACTTCATCGCTAATGTCACAGGCAAACTTGCTGGGTTTACATGGAACTTAGTCGATCGTTACAGCGAATCGGTGACGATAGAGGTTACGGAGGTTCATCCAGGTCATCTGATCAAGGCACAATTCAAAGCTATTGACCGATTTAAAAAAACTGATGAAAGAGAGATTCCTTTTGTAGACGGTATTTTGGTGGATGAAGATAGATTCATTGTTCGCACCGCGATTCTAGAGCACCATGTCCCCTGTCTGGGATTTTCGTTAGAGGAAAAAAGTCATGTGAATATTTGTAAGAGTCGACTTGCAAAAATGTTTTACCAGTCCGGTCCATGGCTCAACGAACTTAAGAAATGTGTTTACGAAGGAAGGTCAGATGAATATCTTTTGGAAGTTCCCTTGGTGGAAAAAGGAAGTCAGAAAAAGCCTTTGCGTCAGTTGAGGGAAGAACTGGTACTGGTATCCCCTGGTCAGAAAATATCCTATATTGTCGATACGGTATATAATGAGGCGAATAAGAAAAGAATTGTGGATTTGGTGCGAGGGTCAGATATCCTTTTTTGTGAATCGCCATTCCTTGCTGAAGAAGAGGCTCGAGGGCAGGAACGCTGTCACCTGACTGCACGCCAAGCAGGGATTATAGCCCGTGAAGCAGAAGTCAAAAAACTCAATGTATTTCACTTTTCTGGTAGGCACACCTTCCGTACAGAACAAATAATTCAGGAGGCAGAGGAAGCCTTCAGGGGCGAATAGATTCAAACAACCGGTAGGACCAATAGATTAAAATGCTACCAACCAAGAAGGACAACTCTAAAAATAATTAGGGAAAAAGAAAACATTGTAAATTTTTTTGGAGTCGGATTAAAGCAAGCTGTTTGCTAGCAGTGATTTTAACTTCAGTCGTTTGTTAAAGAGAGGTTCGTGTTATTATAATTTTTTTTGAGAAAATATCGAAAGTCTATAAACCAAATAGGAATCTTGTTTGGATAACCAGTTAATTAGGGTATACTTATAGCCGCGTGAAGAGATTGTTCTTTTGGAATTAATGTAAAATTGCAACTCGAGTCCTTTCATCGACCCACTAGTCCGTTGAGGCCCCAACATCTTACTGTTTCACAAACACCACCTCACTTGTTTACTAGAAATAGAATTTCTAAGGAGGGTTAAATGCAGCAAGGTTTAAGTTTGACCGCCACAGCACCTTTGTCCCTTACCGCTTTGTTTATTAACTTAGGAGTAGGCATCATATTGTCTATTCTCCTTCGGTTGCATTTTAAGTATTTTAGTTCTGCGTTGACCAATAGAAGAGATTTTCAGCATGTCTGTCCGTTTGTTTTATTAACAACTATTTTAATTATCACAATAGTAAAATCATCTCTAGCCTTGTCGCTAGGTTTGGTGGGTGCTCTATCAATAGTCAGATTTCGGACGCCTATCAAAGAACCTGAAGAGCTTGCCTATCTATTTATCGCTATCGCTATGGGGCTTGGCCTTGGAGCCGATCAGACATTACCTACTGTTCTTGCAAGTTTAGTGATTCTTGTGACTATGGCCTTATTTAAATGGACTCGACGTGATGATTCTCAAGGTAAAAACTTATACCTTTCCATAGATATCAGAGACAAAGAAACCTTGCCTGAATTTGTTTTAAGTAAGCTTAATGAACTTATCTCTAAGCATGTGACAGTTTCTGATCTTCGGCGCATTGATTCCAGAGATAGTGGTTTTGAAGCTACCTATTTTATTGATATCAAAAACCCTGACAAATTGTCTAATTTGGTAGATGAATTACACGCAACCTTTTCTGGTATTGGTGTTACCTTCCTTGATCAAAGTCGAATTCCTGTCGATTAATCAACATGATTATTAAAGGTCAAAAGCGGGAAGCTACTTCCTGGGCAAATATTTTTTCAACGCTCCGAAAAAACAGGCTACCTAATCCGAATGACCAAACACCACCTGCAAAAACTAGCCTCAAACAATTAATTTTCACTGCGTTTGTCGCTATTTTTCTTTGTATTTTTTTCGCAGTCTATATGATCAACAAGAACCCTCAAATAATTATTAAAATAGCGAATGCAAGAACGGCGGATAAAGCTTTAAAAGCTGTCACATTAGGACCTTTTCGATGGATGGATTCTTATATTCGCGGAGCAGATTTGCCAGAAGTTTATATAGATATTAAATTTAAACATTTTAGAAAACTACAAGAAAAACGCAAAGAAAGTTTGCAGCAGGGAGTGCTAATCACAAGAGCAGACGATTACGTTCCTGCACAGATCAGACATGAAGGACGTACGGTAAAAGTTAAATTACGTCTTAAGGGAGATTGGGCGCGCAATCCAAGTGACAAAAAAATGTCTTTTAGAGTGAAGGCGCAGGGTGACGACCATCTCTTAGGAATGCGTCGGTTTTCGTTGCAGAATCCAAAAGCTCGTATTTATGATGGAGATAGATTATTTTTTGAAGCAATAAAAAGAGAAAATATTTTGGCTCCGAGACATTCATTTGTCGATCTTACTGTGAATGGTACAAAAATGGGTATCATGGCTCTAGAAGAACATTTTTCAAAGGAACTATTAGAGTCGCAAGGGAGAAGGGCAGGTGTGATACTTAGGTTTGACGAATCAATGGTTTGGTTAGCAGAGTCGGAAGCTTCTAAAGGACGCGGATTTGAAGGCGTCTACGATAATTACAAAAACGCAACAATAAAACCGTTTCGCCTAAATCGCATTAAAAGTTCTAAAAAACTTACCAACGAGTTGGAGAGCGCGACAAGATTATTAAGAGCATTTGTTGGTGGAACATTAAAGCCTTCCCAAGTATTTGACCCAATTTTAATGGGTCGATTTATTGCCGTTGGAGATTTCTGGGGTGCATGGCATGGGCTGAGGTGGCACAACCTACGCTTTTATTATAACGCAATCACCGGTTATCTTGAACCGATAGGCTTCGATGCAGGTATTGCTTACAACCAAAAGCCAGTCCACGATCCCACCGCCGAACCTATCGTCGCCAAAATCTTAGATGATTCTATAAGAAAAGTTTACATGGAAACCCTAGAAAGACTTGTTGAAGAAGCCAAGGATGGGACAACTGCCCATTGGATGGAAGGGTTAACGAATAATAATCTTAGGGCCTTGCATAAAGAATTTTTTTGGTTGGAAGGAGTTGATTTGAGTTTGCTTACTCAGTGGGCAGAACAAAAGCTTAATAGCATAAAAAGAAAAGACTTATTGTATCCAAAAATTTTACAAGTGTATCTCGTTAAAAATGAAGCGGGTCATTATCTCGAGCTCCAGAATCCACTGCCTTATGACGTTATCGTTTCCGATATTCAATTATCCGACTCCTCTAAAAAAGAGCCTGTAAAATTAAATTTTGAGGAAGGGCCATTATTCCCCTTTCATTTAGCTTACTCTGAAAAAGGGGGGCTGCCCACAGGAAAAAGAATTCATTTCAAAAGAAAATATATCGAGACAGGGTCCCAGTTTGTGGTTACAGCTAATATTAAGGGCGATAAAAAAATACATACCATAAAATCTATTCTTTATTTTCCAAGTGCAACTAAACCGATAGCATTCCAGCAAACTCTAGAAGAAACGTTGTCCCAGCACACTTTTTTAGAGGCGGATATAAAAAAAAGAATTTTGCACGTTAAGCCAGGTCAGTGGCAGGTCGACTCCTGGTTAGTAGTACCAGAAGGTTTCGAATTAATATTGTTGGAAGGAACCACATTATACTTTAAGTCTTCTGCTGGTCTGCTTGCCAGGGGGCCGGTAACCATAAAAGGAACAAAAGACAGGCCAGTAGTTTTGCAAGGAATAAAAAATTCAACAAAAAAAAATTACTGGCAAGGAATTGTTGTTATGAAATCCAAGACCCCTTCCCACTGGTCCCATGTGAAAATTAAAAATACTAAGGGTATTAAAAATAATGATTGGGTGGTCACAGCGGGAGTAACTTTTTACGAATCGGACATTTACTTAAAAAATGTTACATTTTCTGAGAATCGTTGTGAAGACGCACTAAATATCATTAGGTCAAATTTTGATCTAATGGAAGTTGATATCAAAAATGCTATTTCTGACGGATTGGATGCAGATTTTTCAAATGGAGTTGTCACGGGAGGGGTATTTGAAAACATTGGGTATGTTGGAGGCGGTGATGGTATAGATTTAAGTGGAGCCCGAGTTACTATCACAGGCACTCAATTCCTTAATATTGCTGATAAAGCAATATCTGTAGGAGAGGAAAGTTATCTAACCAGCTCCAAATTATCTATTCAAAAAGTGGGTGTCGGTATAGTTAGTAAAGATGGTTCGCATGTAACCGTTCAAAATTCTAAAATCATGGGAGCAAAATTAGCAGGACTAATGGCATATACAAAAAAACCAGTTTATTCTGCAGCAACTTTACGTGCTAAAGATATAATCTTTAAACATTCGACTCCCAATGCGTTGGTTCAAAATGGAAACGAAGTGATGTTGAGTGGAACATTGGTTGAACCGTCAGAATTCGATATCAATAGACTTTATAAAACTTCAATGAAGTCAGGGCTAAAATGAATCAAGGTGTAATTCCTTCAGAAGCAAGGTTGGAAATAAAATACACTGCTCCAGAACTTGAATACCATCGATTATTGCACTGGGTTCAACACCATTCTCACGGTTTTTTTTTCCATTACCCAGATAGAATTGTTAATAATATTTACTTTGACTCTCAAGATTACAGTTCGTTTTGGGAGACCCTATCTGGCTTTAGTTCGAGAACTAAGGTCAGATACCGTTGGTACGGAGAGTCTTTTTTTTCAGAGGAAGGAACCCTGGAATTTAAAAACCGTAAAAATCAGTACACATGGAAGGATAGCTATAAGGTTTCAATAGATCTATTAAATAAAAGCACAAATTGGGATACTTTTTTCAAGAGATTAAAAGGTTCCTTGTCTCATGAAGCTTGTTGCCGTTTTCAAGAGAACCCGCTTCCTGTTTTAATTAATAGTTATAAAAGAAATTATTTTATTAACCGAGATCATACTATTCGAATCACACTAGACACTAGACTCAAGATATTTGATCAACGTTATAGCTCGTTCCCTAACCTCACTCGCAAAGCCATCTTACCGCCCCCTGTTATTTTAGAATTAAAGTTCAACGAAAAAAAAAGAGAGCAAATTTCTCAAATCTTTAGAGATATGCCTGTAAGTATGAGTAGAAACTCCAAGTATGTCTTTGGAGTGAGAGGTATTCGTGGCGACTGATTTTTAAATATATATTTGAAGTTTTATTTGGGCACTTGAAACAATAATTACGTTAGTTTATGGGGATAAAAAAATCATCTCTTTTTTCTATCCATTCCGACAGCGACAAGTATTGTATTGATGTTAAATAAGAATTAAATAAAATTCTTCTTAGGCACAAATAACATACCAAAAACTATCGGGCTGTAATCCCCCTAGTATTTAATTGTACTTAAGGTTTATTTATTTTTTTGTAAGCTCAATTTACTAACTATGGGCGTGCGTCTCTTTGGTTGCGTTGTAATACTGCGCACTATAAGCTAATCGGCGGATAGATTGCTCGCATACAAAACACTCCACTTCTTGTGCCTTGTGCCATTATATAAATTAACTCAATGTTTGAGTCACCTCAAATTTTTTAGGAAATGAGGCCTGAATGTTTTTAGCAGACATTCTGATGATAATGGTTATCTCCGGGATTTTCGTTTCTCGACTTCAAATAGTTGATACCAGAAGCGAACTTATGGCACTGACAGTTCTTCTAGGTTTGGGTATAAAATCGCTATTCCTTTTCCTGCTTATCGTGTTTAAGATTCAGCCTGCCTTGGGTTGGCAGTTGATTCTTACTGCAGGGACACTTCTTGCTTATCTTCTCTGGCTTTGGTCACAGTCAAAACTTTTTTCAAGCGTTGTCTTAAAGTTCAAATCAGAAAGGTTTTTGTATACCAAGGCATTCAAAATTCTCGGGGTTCTTTTTACTTTAGGTATAGCTTGCGCGATATATTTCCCAATTACTGGGGCTGATGGAATTTGGTACCACGTGAAGGGAATGGTTTATTTTCACGAAGCACGGTTCGACTCGGAACGAATTATTTCTCAATTTCGCCAGTATCCACCGATGATCGGACTACTCTATGCATGGTTTATATCCGGAGGCATTGAACAACTGCCCATTATTTTCCCTGTCCTGTATTTTTGTTTACTCATTGTGGTATTTCACAGGTTATGGGGTCACTTAGAGAACTCACACACCGCAGCCCTGGGGACTCTTGTTCTAGGCACCACGCCTTATCTATGGTGGCACAGTTTCCTCCCCTTTCTCGATTGGACGGCCGGAGTATTTTATGCGGTTGGCATACTATACTGGTTTTCGTTGGTAAAAAATTTTTTAGATCCAGCTGCAAGTCTTGTAATGAAACAAAACAGGTCGCTTGCTTTGTTGAGTGGATTCTTTTTTGGGCTGGCTAGTTGGACGAGGCCAGAGTTTTTCCTTTATTCAATATTGCCTTTCTTTCTCCTCGTATGCGCGTTTGATCGTCAGGAGAAATTCCTTAGCGAGCGGAACCCTATAATCATCCGATTTGCCATGGCGGCATTTACTTTGCCTTCATTATGGTTTCTTATTCTTTTAAACTTTGATGGTCCTCTGGATACTACTTTTAAGCAATTGATAATGGGTTGTGTGTGTTTATGGATAGGGCTAGGCCTAGTATTATTTCGCGTAGTTCGGTTTTCTCTTCGGGCCTCTACCTTGATTGGGGTTTTTGCAGTTGTTATTTGTTTAGCTGGATTATTCATTATTCCCCTGCAAGATTTTTCACCGTGGACCATGTTGGCTGTCCGTTTCTTTCGTTTATTTGCGGTGCAGATTTTTTTCGCTGGGACGGTTTTTTTATTTGTTTTTATTTTTATTGAAAAGTTACGTCAACTACCCCTAGCTGAAAAAAACTTGGGGGTTTTATTGCTATTATTCATTTTGATGCAGGCCCTTGTGTATGCTTATTCTGGACTCAAGTGGCCTACTCTTTCACACTATATTGAAAATACATTTTTTCATCCTGCACTAGCTATTTACCCAGCGTTCGTATTTTTTATATTTTGTTTTAACAGTATTCGGAATGGAATCGAGTCCGGTCGGGTGAGGCGATTTTTATTCATAATTATAGGAGTGAATTTAGTTATAATCACAGCTGTGTTTGCTGGTCCCAGGGTTAAATTTATAGCTGATAATCTAGGTAAATCATATGAGGAGCGTGCAGAAAATTCTGGCCCTTCGGATATGCCGAATCAATTTGCAAAAACATACCGGGTGGCTCATCAACTTAAAAAACATGTTGTAAGCGGTCAATTTTTGTTGTTGCCGCCTGGGAACAGGGAAGGATCGTTTCGCTCAGTGATGACCCAGGTTTTATTTTCACAAAGGATAAGCTTTGCCGATGATTCTAAGCTCAGACAATCTCTAGAGGAAAGAACATCTAGCATGTATGTGGTCAGCAAATTTAACGACAAGGCTAAATCTTGTAATGAGCTAGAGAGAGTGGTTCTGGGTGAGACGGGGTTTATTCTGTGTAAGTTGGATAAGTTTTAGTCGAATGGTTGCAAGTTTTATATTTAAAGTCTTAGGATAAGGTTATATCAGTTGAATTTTTCGAGTTGGTTAACAATAAAATTGCTAGGTGAAAAACTTTCGGAGACGGGTTTTCTTCTGTAAGACTCGTAATAATGCACGAAATCTTCAATGATGACGGGGTCGAAATTTGAAACTACAACATTTTCTCCGATTCCTTCTGACCTTTCCGTTTCGCTTCTAAATAAAAGGCAGGGGATTCCCAAGTAAAAGCATTCCTCCTGATTGCTGCCACCATCAGTAATTAAAAATTCAGCTTTGCCTAACAGGTTGTTGAATTCAAAAAAACCTTGGCGCGGCAAAAGCACACACTTAGGGTTCTCATTCAGATCGCCATATAAGCTATTCTCTTTTAGAGATACTCGTGTGGAGGGGTGGAGTATGAAAAAAAGTTTTAGTTTTTTAGAAATTTTTTGAATTTCCGTGACAACCTTCTCCAGATTTTCTTTTTTAAAAATTGTTTCAAAACGATGGAGACTCACAATGGCGAACTTGTCGTTAGTTTCTGCATGTTTCGTTGTTGGATTTAATTTCTCAGCTAAACGAAGTGAATCCAGTATGGTATTGTAGCGGGTGCAATATGCCGTTTTGTTGAAGTGTACGATGTTGCTAACTGCTTTCTCATCCTGACAAAAAAAGATATCAATTAAACCAATTTTTGCTGAAAGAACCCGAGTCAACTCTTCGGGAAATGGTTTTAAATAATTGTGCGATCGCAATCCTGCTTCGACTTGAGCTACCTTTAGTCCCTGTCGCTTCGCCATTAAGGCGCCTAAAAATAAAGGAGGTGCATCACCGTGAATAAGTACCACGCCCTCTCGGTCATTTCGAAAAATTATTTTACTTTTTAAAAAAGAATATATAAGTATACGAAAAGACCAAAAGATCATATCTTTTACATTGGTAATATCCTTACCCATATCTCCGATAACGATGTTTGGTTTTTTAATTCCAAACTGCGTCATTATTTCATACATAGTTTCCTTGTGTTGGGCTAAAAAAATAAAATTGTAATCAATTTTCCTGCTTTCGAGCTCCTTCATTACTGGAGCCATTTTTATTATTTGGGCACGAGTGCCAATTATTATGTGAATCATGCGCGTCTACCAATTCCGCCATTTCGGCATTATAAATTGATGTCAATCAGCCTTCCTTCATTATAAATAAACCTTATAGTGTATTGACCTGCCCCTGAATTATAGATAAATTTTCTTACTAGGAGAAACGTTCTATGATTTTGTGTTTGACGTAAACCATCGAAAAAAATCTACAAAGCTAGGAGTTTTATAAAAGCTGTCTATAAGTTTGCTTTGTCTGGTTTTAGGAAGGTTTCCAGTTTTGGCCATTTCGATTGTCTGAATGATCAACTGAAGAGACAGTTCGACATTTTTCTTTTTTATCGAAAACAGAGTGTCGTCAGAGTTCACTTTCAATAAGCCCTGCATGGCTATATCACCTGTATCGATTCCTGGATCAAGGTGAATGATCGAAGTGCCAATATTTGTAAAATCTTTTTTACTTACAGCCCAGAAATCAGAATGAACATTTCGATATTTAGGAACAATTCCTCCATGAATATTTAAAGTATAACGTTTGGCGATGGATAGTACTTCTGGTTTGAGGATGGAAGTTCCAAAAACAATTATTAGTTCAGGTTCCAGTGATTTAAGAATTGAAAGACATTGTGAGCCAGAAGCATTTTTTACTCTGTGTAAGTCTATTTCCGTCGGGAACTCTTCAATGTTATTTGGTTTTAATAGATGTTTCTCTATATAGCGTTTAGTAAGCTGAGAATAGATCCATATTGTAAAAAGATCTAATATTTTTTCAGGAATTCTTTTCCAAGAAGTAGATTTTATTTCGCGAATAATTTTAGTTGTTTTTTTTGCAGACCCATCTTCAATAATAGTTGCATCCAGCAACCCTTTTATATGTAAATTATTTGTGATAAATTTTGCCGGTCCAGAATTATTGGTAAGAAAAACTGTTTTCATGCAAGTGCCTGAAGATTTCTTTTTTCGGTTAGAGTTTTTAGAGTGACTATTTGAAATCCTTTCGATTTTACGATATTAATCAACATCTTCAGCATAGGTAACTCTTGGATTCCTGCATAATAAGGATGGTCATAAAGCACAGCAAAAGTTCGTTTTTCTAACTTAGATGAAAAATCATTGAGAATAGCTTGGTCATCCATTTTCTTTGCTCTTAGGTTTTCGAGGTAAGCGATTCCATCAGGCTCACCAAGGATGTTTGTTGGGACTTGAAGTAAATTGGAAGTATTTTTAGCGCAGGTAATATTTTGAAGGTTTTCCCCATATGCGTCTGCTACATAGTGAAAACCTAGCGATTCTAGGACCGCATTCAGATCATTGGAGCCCTTCCACCCCGGAGAAGAAAATCCAAGAGGTCTTTGTCCTAAGTATGTGATCAAGGAATCCAAAGCTGGCATAATTTCTTCAAGAAATTTTTTTTTCTCCCAAGTATGACTTTCGTTTTGCCATTCTCCGTGGTTGGAACCCCCGTGAAGTCCAACTTCATGATCTGCTTTTTTTAAAGCTTGGATGATATCAGGGTGAGTATTCCCGACCTGAGGGTTCACGACTGCCATAAAAAAATAATCCCACAAGCCAAGTTTTTTTAAATTGGAAAGTTTTAGAGTTCTATGAGGAGTAGAGTTGCCGTTGAAGCTAATTTTTTTCTTGATGAATGACCAACGAGAAGTTCCGCGACCCATATTAATGAAAAATGTAAATGGCACATCTAATTCTTTTGAGAGGCTGATGAGGTTAGGAACTCCGCTTTTAATGCATTTTGGAGTATCAACGTCAAATCGAAAGCAAAAATATTTCATAGCTCTTGATTATTTTAAGATCGAGAATTTTTGACGGTTTTTGGAATTAACTTTTAGAATCAAATTTATTTTTTTTGATTCTGAGTTGTATGTCTTCAAGAAGTTGACGGTTTACGGAAATGAGCTCAGCTGAAATTCCCATCATAATCATTTGAAACCCAACAGTGAGCATAATAGCGGACAAAATCAATGACTGAATATGACCTTCCGTCTGTCCTTGGAAAAAGAAAAAGAGGTATCTGCAGCCTATCATGAACCCCACTAACAAAGCGATCCCTCCAGCAATGGTGAAAACTTTCAGTGGTCGATACATAGAATAAACTTTGAGCATGGTGACTAGAGTACGCCGCAAGTAAACTTGGATACTAGGGAATAAACGCGATTCTCGAAGTTTTTCATTGGTTCTAACAGGAATATGCTCGATGGCTAAATTTTTATTTCCCGCGCTGATTATGGTTTCAACGGTATAAGTAAAGTCGGAGATTACATTCATTTGAAGTGCGGCTTCCTTACTGTATGCTCGAAATCCGCTAGTTGCATCGGGAATAGTTGTTCCAGAAAGTTGCCTTACCGTCCAACTACCCAGTTTTTGCAAAAGTATTTTAAGGGGGGAGAAATGACGGATGGTTTCCACTTGGCGATTCCCGATCACAATATCCGCTCTCTTGCTTAGTATAGGTTGTATGAGTTTAGTGATATCTCCACCAAAATACTGATTATCAGCGTCAGTATTCACGATAATATCTGCTCTCAGATGAAGAGCATGGTTTATTCCGTAGATAAATGCTTTCGCCAGGCCCTTATTATTAGTCAAACTAAGAACGTGATGTACACCATGTTCTTTTGCAACTTCCACGGTTCGGTCCGTACTACCATCATCTATGACTAGTACTTCAATACTATCTATTCCAATTATAGATTTCGGAAGATCTTTTAGGGTTTCCGGAAGAGTTAGCTCTTCATTTAAACAGGGAATTTGAATAATAAGTTTCATCAATGAGGGCTCAGATGGTTTTATTTTTCATGAAAGGTTGATTCGTTTGTATATAACTACTTTATCGGCAGAAGAAGGTGAGCGGAAAAGGTGTAATTGCATGTCGTAAGAATTGTTAACGCGTATGGCAGGAGCATTCAGCTCTGTTTTTGAGTAGGAGTGCTTGTTGAGAATTTCTCGCAGAATCTTTGCTGTTGGTGAGGGAGAGTTTCCTTCGATAGCATTTCTATCATTTCCACGAAGAACAATCCAATCCGGTGCTTCCGCCACTTTTAAATTATTCCGGGATATAACCTTCATTTTTGTATAAAAATTCAAGGATTCCCTCTCACTATCAATATAGCATGAATCCTCTGGTTTGCCATGTGTTTTGAGGAAGGCGACGATTTCATCGAGAGGACCTTTATAGGTATTACTAATCTCAAAAAGGTGTTTGTAAAAAACAGACTTAAGTTTGACTTCCCGAATGAAGGGTTTTGAAATATTCATCATGTAAGAACTTTTACTTAACCATTTTGGGTTAGTCTTTAGAACTTCCTTTACGGATAGAAGTGGGCCGATATGAATCAAATTGGTAAATATTAAAGTAGTAGAAATGGCATATCGAATTATCGGACTGGAAAATCCTTCCATAATCAATAATGCGAGTAGGATACACCAAAGAGGAAAGCTTCCGGCAACGTACTGCTGTAAAGGAATGGTGTGCAGTAGAGAGACAAATAGAAGTCCGGCGATACAAAAAAGGCAAAGCTGTATTTCATTCCTATATGGACGTAATGACGTTATTAGTACCAAGGGTAACAGTATGAGAGGAAATGTATAGTTGTTTAACTGGAATAGAAACCCAGCTAAATGTTTTAAAAAACGCCAATTGGTTGTGTCTATTTGATTGCTAGCGGACAAATAGAATTCGGGAACTTTTTCGAAAATTGCAAAATTAAACCATAGCCAAGGTGAAGTGAATATAGCTGTGACGATTGCAGCTTGAGCAACCAATTTGTAGTTTTTTTTTGTAGTAGATTTTCGGTTAATATAAAAATGAATCATTACTCCGAGTATTACACCTGCGAAAGCCACGTACATAGTATGAAAATAGATAATAGAAATTAGAGTAAGAGGCCATGGGTTCCAACGCTTTTTCTCAAAAATAGTTATGTAGCTATAAAGTAAGAAAATTGTAAGTAGAATAGGTAGACCAACATACCGAGCCGTTCGAAAGTAAATGAGTGCTGGTACTGAAGAAACTAGAAATAAGGTTGCTAAAAAGGCAGTAGATTTTTTTTTCGTTAACTTTAGAGTGAAAAAATATAAAGCGATAGCCGATATTACTCCCGATAAAGCGAACGGCAGGCGCGCAGCGAATGTAGTTTTACCAAGGAGGAATAAAGAGCTGGCCTGGAGATAATAGGGAAACCAGGTACGATAGATAAAAAGTTTATCATCGCGCACAATACCTTCTTCCATGGTGTAAACTTTTTCGTCTTGATGGTATGGGAAACCATATTTAAGAATCGTGGAACTGATGAAGGTGTCACCACCTTCATCAAGCTGAAGCGCGCTGTTACTGAGCCCTAAAAACACCATGATAATCGCGTAAGGGATTAAAAATAAAAGGCCTGTATGGGTTTTGACGAGATGTTTGAGAGTAGGCACAGTCAGGTTTTAATCATGATGAAGCGACCTGAATCAGGAGGCTTAAAGGTTTTTTGTATTATAGCCGATAAGTTAATCGTGATGCGTTGTTTCCCGTATGCAGATTGTATTGAATATTTAAAGAGATTGATTGAAATGGTTAGTGTTATAGCAGTATATAACCCGTATCGGACACTCGATTGCCACTCATTAGCAGGAGTTAGGCATTGAGTCATTCTACCCCAAACTTGTCAGTAGTTGTTTTAGCTTACCGAAGCGGGGAAGCTTTGCGTGGATTTGTAGATTCTCTAATCTATTTGCTTGACCGTGAAGAACCGGAATGGGAGTTGGTTTTAGTGGCTAACCATTTTTCAGGCGATGGAGATAAGACTCCGGAAATAGTGAAGCAACTTGCTGAATCTAATGCCCGGATTAAAGCGATAACTCAGATCAAAAAGGGCATGATGGGCTGGGATATGAGAAGCGGATTGGAAGCTGCGACTGGGGAAACTCTGGCAGTCATTGACGGTGATGGGCAAATGCCATGTGAAGATGTGATCAGGGTTTATAGAAAACTTATCAGTGAGCGTCTCGAGCTTGTAAAAACATACCGTCTTAAACGAGACGATGGACCATACAGAAAAACTATTTCTGTTGTATATAATATGATATTCAAAACCTTGTTTCCTGGACTTATGAGTAGAGATATCAATTCAAAGCCAAAAATAATGACCCGGGAGGTTTACCGCCAAATGAATCTGCATTCAGATGGCTGGTTTGTTGATGCGGAGATCATGATTCTTGCGCGCCGAATGAAGCTGGAACTAGGTGAACTGGGAACAGAATTCAGCTGTTTGATTAACCGACCGTCATTTGTTAGGATCTCTTCTATCTTTGAATTTTTTGGGAACTTGGTTCGTTTTCGTGTTATGGAATATGGATATTGGTTCAAGCGAAACAAGAGCGTTTTAAACACCCGTGTCCAGGAACCAGAGGTTTTCAAGCATTCCAGCGTTCGCTAAATCCTGCATTATAGCTCATGCCATCATCAATAAAATTTCCCCCATCTGAGATAACCAACTCTCTCTTGATTACAGGGGCTTCCAGCGAAATGGGAGGCGCCCTCATTCGACAACTGTTAAATAATGCTGGGTTAAAAATTAGGGCGATGGTTCACCGCTCCTTAGTGAATGTTCCTGGCTGTGAAATAAGACCGGGCGATCTAAAAAATTCGGGTTCATTGGTTCGGGCTCTTTCAGGTGTTGATACAGTGGTTCACATGGCAGCATCGACCAAAACGCATAGAGAGTCGGATTATTTTGAAACCAACGTTAGAGGAACACAAAATCTTATTGATGCTTGTTTAGGGAGTGGGGTAAAAAAAATTATATATATAAGTTCCTTAGCTGCCTCGTTGAGTGGAGGTGGTTATTCTCGCAGTAAACTGGAAGCTGAGCAATGCATCAAGAGATCTGGAATGAAGTGGATTATTTTACGTCCGTCGGAAGTATATGGTCAAAGGGCTGGTCCTATCAATCGGTTAATTAGTTGGATTCAAAGGTGCATTTTTGTACCTGTGATAGGGTCCGGGCAAAGCAAGCTCAGCCCAGTTTTCATTGACGATGTGGTTTCCACGATAGCATTATCTATCTTTAATAAAGAAGTTGAAAGTGAAACTATAGTTTTGGCTGGTCCCGAAGAGTTGACTTATGATGATCTAGTGGACCGTATAGCGATATATTTTGGTGTGAAAAGGTTCAAACTGCACTTACCAGCAGATCTGATTAAATTTGGTGCAACGGTAACGTCACGACTTGGAATAAACATTTTGGTGCCAGATCAAATCCCCCGTCTCCTCTGCGAAAAATCTTATGGGATAGACCTTGCCAGGGAGAAGTTAGATTACTCTCCGCGCTCTCTGGAAGAGAGTATAAAAAAAAATACCATCACCTGCAACGATTAGAAGATTTTTCAAAGCGAGCGATACAGATCCAAATATTGTTTGATAATTCCCTCCCACCCGTAAAGACTACGCACCCTTTCTCTTACCGCGCCTCCTATTTTCTTACGTAGGTTTTGGTCCGTGAGTTGAGTGATCCGATTCGCCAATTCTTGGTCGTCACCGTTGAAAAGAAAACCAGTTTCATTGTCCGTGATTATTTCTTGGGCAACGCCAACGGGTGCTGAAACAATAGGCAAACCAGCAGCAGCCGCTTCAAGAATCGGTTGCCCAAAGTTTTCATAAAGAGAAGGATATACAAAAATATCTCCCTTACTATACCAATTGAAGAGCTCGTTTTGTGCCACCGGCCCAACGAAGGTAACTCGGTTATTAATGTTTAAGTCTTTACATAATTTCTTTAGTTCATCCAAGTATCCCGACCTTGAGAGGCTGGATGTCTTCTCTTCTCCACCCACCAAGGTGACATGAAAAGGAATAGATAGTTTTGTGACGGCCTGAAGAAGTATTTCAATCCGGCGGACACGGGCGATTCTCCCTACAAAAAGAATATTTATCGAATCTCCGCTTGGGTTAATCGGATTATTCACATATTCATCAACATCAACTCCCATGGGAATCACATGCAGTTTAGTTTTTTGGATCCCAAACTCGACCGCGTCTTCGTATTCCAACTTGGAAGAGACAACCACCGCGTCTGCACTTTTTGCGGAAGCCTTCAAGGTCAACGCATCGTAGAGTTGATAAGGGGTGTGCTGACTACTGGGGAGATATTTTTTATACCCAAGCAACGAACCGTGGGTATTTAAAACTTTTGGCTTTCTTTTTAATTTGGCAAAAAAAAACCACAGTCAGTTTGAAAATTTCGATAATTGTGCGCGTGTAAAATATCAAAGTTTTTAAGGTGTGGGATCATTCCGGGGTTGATGGCGTAACGCATAAAACGGAACCACTCCGGTATTCGAGTTACCTCAACAGCATCGATTGTTTCAAGAGAGGGCAGGTTTGGGTCAATATCAGAGTATGAGGTAAGAACAGGTGATTTGACGTTGTGGGAGTTTAATCGCCGGGAGATCTGAAACGCCTGATTCACAGGCCCGCACACGTAGGGCAAAAAAGATTCTATGGTTCTAAGTACGATCAAAGTTTTTCCAATTTAGACGGGTTTTGTCCCAAAGAATTCTGCTCGATTTGTTCTTCCAGAGATTGCTTTTCGCTATGCAAAATTCCCATGTGTTGCGTCAAGGTTCTCACTTGGTTGGTCAGCGAAGAGATGCGGATAGAAAAATGAAGGCAGATGGTCACTAAAAAAATCAGGCCGAAGAAAAAAAGTGTCGATGTGAACAGGGTAGCTCCAACCAGGTTCGAGATCCAAACTAGAAGGCCCTCCGAAATAGAAAGCATCAACATCAGGGACCCAGCCACTAGCCATCCCATGGAGTATTCTTCACTCAAATGACGTCGTCTGACAAGCTCAAATACATAAGCTACAAGAAAAATACAGATTAGAATCGCAATTATTCTAATTCGTGGTGGCATAGATTTAGATCCGTGGTTTTTTTCTCAGGAGAGTAACAAAGATTGATAGAAACATTTTAAACACATAATAAATCGATTGAGGGCCGTCGTGCATCGATTTATTGATCTTACTTGGGTGCATTTTAACAGGGATTTCGCGGATTGTGAACCCGCACCGGTTGAGCATGATCAAAAAATCCGCGTCTGGATAATCGGGTGGGTAATGATCACTGGCAACAAAATCAATGGCCTTTCCTTTGACTGCTTGAAACCCAGAGGTCGGGTCCGAGACCCTTTCTTGGCAAAACAGAGATGCCAATTTTCCAAAAACAAACATCCCGATCCGTCTTGCTATAGATGTTCGATAGGTATTTTGTCCCAGAAAACGAGAACCGATGATTACATCCACAGCGCTATTTTTAACAGCATTTAATAAATCTTGGATGCATGCAGGGTCATGTTGACCGTCCGCATCCATTTGAACAACTATAGAGTAGTTATGCTTACGTGCGTAAAGATACCCAGTTTGCAAGGCAACGCCATATCCGGAATTGTATGGTAACGAAATTACCCGAGCCCCACACTCTTCGGCGATTTGCGCAGTTCGATCCACGGAACCATCATTGACAACAAGAATCGGAGTTCCCGGGACATTCTCTTTCACATCATTGAGAACTTGACCAATGCTGGCCTCCTCATTAAAAGATGGTATGACAATAAGGGTTTTGTGACTATCGCCCAGAGGCACCTTCTGGTGCAAAGGGGTTATTGGTTCCTCTGAAAAAAACTCCAGAGAAACACTTTGTTCTTCAATCCACTCTGTTTGTTTCCGTTTGAGCTGATTCAATTACTTTGTCCGCTATTTTTGAGATAGGTCAATTCTTGTTGATTTATAAGCCGATCTCTACTTCGCCCTTAGAAAGTCCTCACCACAGAAAAACTCTTCTACCTATCTGTAGATAGAACGGGTTTTGAGCGAATAAACTTAACACCTGCGACGGTTTTATTAAATTAATTTATAAATTATTGTAAATACTAGCCTTATTGCTTTTTATGTGGAGGGGGGTAATCCGGTAAAATGGTTCTTTTAGCGACCGTTTTTGACCCAATTGCTTGGACTGGTTTTGAAAAAAGTTTGGGGGGTTTGTGCTATGAAATGATTGTTTGGGGTGTCTTGGCGAGCGGATAGCTTGGCGAGTTAGAAATTTTTCTAGTACCAAAATGGTCCAAGGAGTACAATTTATTCTCCATCTTTACATTCTGAGAACAGACCTGTTAAGATTCCTTCTAACGTGGATTGCACTGAAAAATTATGGGATAAGGGTCTCTTGATTCATGAATGAAAAAATATTGATCATTGCCTTGGTAACTATTTTAGGAATAGGGTTTGTGGGGATCATGTTTGTTGTCTTCCCGTGGGTTTTCAGTGGTGGCTTTGCAAACTGGAAACAGATGTTGATTAATGATGGCTTGATCATCGTTTGCTTAATCATGTTTGTATACGGTTTTTATATGAATACCCGGATGCATTGAATCAATATTATACTAGGGTGAACTTCCCTTCATGTTTCACAATGAAAATTTCTCTGGATACCGTATTTTTCGGTAGAGCAGCCAAAGTAACATGAATGTCAAGCTTGTGCCACAGGCGCCGAGAGCCCACTCCCCGATATAAAAAGTAACTAACAGATTAAACAGTAGAACCCCAAAATAGAGCGCTGGACCGAACAAAGCCTGCGCCGGGAATTCTTGTTTTTTGTAAGGGAATGCTTGGTTTAGATATCCGTCTAGCCGAGTGAAGCTATAAAGAATACATGTACCTACCAGTAACCACCCAAAAAAATTTGTGAGGGGAATGTTGAAATACTCTCCTTGCTCCTTGTAGGTGTAAATCTTTCCCAGGAACCAGCGATCCCCCTGAAATGCGACCGGATCGATAATGACATCCATCAACATGAAAAATATGGCACCAGAAAATACCACTCGTAATGACCTTCTTACGCGTTTGTTTTCAGCTAATCGTATATCCCACCGATTTATTTTTAAGGGAGACCACATGAAAAGGGCCATTGTGTAGGCCACGTAAGCAAGAAAAGAATAAGATAACGAGTCCATGAAGGGGACATTGGATACCCACAGTTCCTGTTCTCTGGTTGTTTCAATGTATTCATAGAATCCGTAAGGGAACCCGATTCGAGTTGAAGAGTATTCTGATATAAATGCAATTGTATAGGCCAGTAGGGTGAAAACGATGGAACGCATCAGGCCCATGTTGATGATGGCGACGGTCAGGTAGAACGCAAGGAACACGAAGACATAGGGACGGAGTATAATAGTTCCGAGAAGTAACGATGGCCACTCCATATCAGTTCTCAGCGGGTTACGTAGTTGTTTTTTTTAAACCAGTCCACCGATTGCCTTAGCGCATTTTCGACAGGGTTTTGGGGTAGCCCAAGTTTCCGAACGGCTTTAGAAGAATCAAAATACATAAAATACTTGGCCATTTTTACTCCCGCCAATGGCACCGCGGGTGGTTTTCCGGTTATATGATTTGATACCATCTCACAAATCCAACCAGCGCTCAAAGCTAACCAGAAGGGCATTTTTATACTAGGTGCTTTGAGACCCGTAATCGTTCCCAGCATGACCAGAATGTCAAATAAAGACAGGTCCTGGTTGCCGAGGATGTATCGCTCTCCCGGGACCCCTTTTTGTTCCGCAAGAATGTGACCCCTGGCGCAATCTTTCACGTCAATGAGGTTAAGGCCCGTATCAAGATAGGCAGGCATCTCACGGTTCAGAAAGTCCAGTATGATTTTCCCTGTGGGTGTGGGCTTGATGTCTCTTGGTCCAACCGGGGTGCTTGGATTGACAATAACTACGGGTAGACCATTACGGGCAAACTCCAAGACCACCTGTTCTGCCTGGTATTTTGATTTTTTGTAGTCGTTGGATAAAGTGTTTTTGTTGAAAAAAGTTTTTTCGGTTGCGGGTGTCGAGTCATCGTTTAGTCCGATGCAACCCACGGTACTCGTGTACACGATTTTCTCAAGACCCTTCTCCTGTGCCGCCTGAAGAATTTTTCGAGTCCCCTCCACATTGATTTCATAGATGAGCCGTTGATCACGATCCCATAAACTGTAATAAGCGGCTGCATGGTACAAAGTACTGCAGCCGTTTAAGGCAGATTGAAGCGACTCGGAATCTCTAAGATCACCGTAAGCGATCTCTACATCCAACCCATCGATATTGGCCGTGTTAGCACCCTTTCGAATCAGGACTTTTACTTCACGGCCATCGTCAAGCAGCTCTCGTAAAACAGCGGAGCCTAGGAATCCAGTGGAACCGGTGACTAGAGTTTTCATGATTAAAAAAAAAGGATGGTTGATAAAAAAATGGCAGACCTAGCAAGAAAATATTACCTTACTTAACGATACATCGTGCTCAGTAGGAAACTTATAGGTATCCAAACACTAGATATGATAGAGGTAATCGTAATTAAATAAA
>JYMV01026593.1_pt1 | contig 40453 bp, 37 predicted proteins | sample 338911 | NCBI WGS metagenome assembly JYMV01 (sample SAMN03354496, study PRJNA234377) | hydrothermal vent metagenome | biome: Deep sea; feature: Hydrothermal plumes at the Eastern Lau Spreading Center, Western Pacific Ocean; material: Seawater | place: Tonga | collected 2009 | depth 2000 m m | reverse complement strand
CGCGATCATCTTTTTAAGGTTATTCATCGGTGTTCTCCTATTTGCAGACACTAGCTCTTGTGGCTATAAACAGCTGGTTACGGTTGTCGCAATCCAGCGATTCATCAAGCGTTTGCGATCGGTAGAGCTTGAACTCGGCCGAGCATCAACATCAACGCACGATTTGGTTAGGCTAGTCGAATTAGGTCGCTAATGCGATACCCAATGTTGACCAGCATCAATATTCGATTCAATCGGCACTCACCAGGGCGACTCAGCGTAAAACGGACTGCGCTGATAGCCCATGTCCGGTGATAACGACGGATAAGCCACTGGACCATGCGCCCACGCCGATCGAGTTCGATTGGGGGGTAACGAAGGCGGTAGCGCCCTAGCACCCCACGGGCGTGCCGACTGATTCGCCCATGGGTTGGCGCGATAGCCATGCGCTGGCACCGCCTCAGCCGACGTTCGCCCAAGGATCTGATACGGGTTGCCAAACACATTGGCCTGCGAGTGGCCTTCCGGCACCACCGGTGGACGTGGCCCAAATACGCGCTGTTGTGGAAGCATCGCCGCCGGCGGGGTCACCGCCTGCGGCGGAAAACCCCAGCGATGTTGGCCATAACCATTATACTTGGGCGCCGAACCCCACGGACGAACCCCAGTCGTATTGACCGGTGGCGAGTTGGACCAAGGACCAGACTCGGGTGGTTGAATGCCATTCCATGCCGACGCCACAGACACCTGCAGTAACAGTGCGATGACAAAAAAACTGCAGCTGCATTTGATCCAGTAAACCCGGTGTGCCATCAATCTATCGCCACTGATTATTCGGCGCTGGAACCCAGGCAGGCATATACCCATAAGGCACCTGACGTGGCCAGTATTGGGGGGGGATATCGAGGCGCATAGCGAGCGGCGGGTGGCATGCCCATCGGCCCGCCCCAGTGCGGTTGCGGCGCCACGACGCCATAGTTTAGATAGGGGTTATCCTGCGCCGGTATCCGGTTCGCTGCGGTGGCTGTAGCAGCGTCTGGTGTTAATGGTGTCGCTGCGCTGGCGTCGGCGTCGGCGTCGGCGTCGGCGTCGGCGGACTCGATCACAGCAACTGCGGATTGTTCCACTACTTCGGCGGGAGGTTGGTGCATCTGCACCGACACCGACGGATCTGCCACCGGCGAAACAGGAGGTTCGTTAAGAACTGGAACACTATCCGCGCCCATATAAGGCCCCGGAGGCGGCGGCGGTGCCATGTCGACATTGGCCGCGACGGATCCTGATAGCGTGATCAGGCTCATCAACACCGTCAATCTCGCGCAGAAACGAGGTAACTGTACGCCTGCAAATCCTTTGGCACCCACTCTCAAAACCCTCAATTACTTCAAGCGGATACCGCGGCGTGAGCGAGATGCTCCGCCCGAGTCGTCGCCATCCGGTTCTTCTGACTCACCGACGGATACGTCCGAGGTGGCTTTTGCTGGATCGTCAACCGCAGTCGCTGCAACCGATGGTGGTTCCGCGCTTTGCTTGGAAGCCTCCGGCGGCGTCTCACGCGGGGGTGGTGGCGTACCCGCAGGTGCTGCTTCACGGGGCGGTGGAGCCGTACCCGAAGGTGGCGCTTGCCGCGGTGGAGGTGGCGTACCTGAAGGCGGTGGTTGCCGTGGTGGTGGAGGTGTGCCCCCGCCTGAAGTGCCGCTACTACTTGGGCCACCCGTTGAGCCTGGAGGTGCTGGCGGACGCGGGGGTGGTGGCGTACCACCGCCGCCGAACAAGCCCATCAAGGTGTCCCACAGCTGCCCAAGCAACAAGAATACCGCGCGGGCAATATAGAACAGCCAAGTCCCTGCGCTAAATATCAGCCCCCAAAGCCGCATCCAAATCGGTGTCTTGAATTCATCAACCGCGACCGCGCCATCCGCTTCGGCATACTCGCCCTCAATACGCGCATAGCTCGGACTCAACACCTTGTTACCTTCGGTATCGACATCAAGATAGAACTGCCGGCGTGCGCTGATGCAACCCATCGGGATAACCAAGATCGCCATGATCGTACCGACACCAGCACCCCACAACAAACTCACCGCCATGCCCTGAAAAATCGGATCATTAATAATCGCAAAGGCGCCGGCCATCAGCGTCAATGAAGTGATGAAAATTGGACGCATACGAATCTCGGCACCGCGCACTGCGGCCTCACGAACCTCTGTCCCTTTCGCCACTTCGATTTTCACAAACTCAACGATCAAAATAGATTGGCGCACGATAATGCCACCAAGCGCAATCATGCCGATCATCGAGGTCGCCGTGAACTCCGCATCCATCAGCCAGTGTCCAGGAATAATGCCGATCATGGTTAATGGAATCGGCGCCATAATCAAACCCGCCAGCGCGAAATTCTTGAACTCCCAGACTATCAGGCCATAAATAAGGACCATCGCAGCCATAAAGGCGATACCCATATCGCGGAAGGTCTCGAACGTCACCGTCCATTCACCGGTCCATTCGAATCCAGACTTCAAGTCATCGTTTGGTGGTCCCAACAAGGTCCAGGGCATGCCGTCCATCACAACCCCATCGGGGGTGGTGTAGTTATCCGTGAATGCCTCGATGTCGAACATGCCGTAAATAGGAGCGCCCAAACGCCCGGCCATTTCACCGACCACATACTCAATGCCACGCAGGTCTTTGTGAAAAATAGTCTGGTCATGCGGCTGCTTCACAAACCGCCCCAACTCGGCGAGTGGAATGGTTTGGCCCGCCGGGGTTTTAATCGGCAAGTTGGACAATCGGTGGACATCGGAACGACTTGCCAACGGTACCTGCATCACAATATAGGTGGGCTCCAGCACCTTCCCTCGTTTGACATCACCCAGCTTGAATCCACCCATCGCCATGGCAAGATTATTGTTGATGCTGTCAACCGAAATACCCTGACGTACCGCCTTCTCGCGATCGACTTCGAAGCGCCAGAAGTCATAGTCGTCAATCATGTAACTATCGACATCAACCACACCTGGCGCCTGTTCGAACGCCTTCAACATATTGCGCGCAACTTCACGCCGGGTCTCCGCATCAGGCCCATGGATCTCGGTGACGACGGTTTGCAACACCGGCGGCCCCGGCGGCATCTCGACCACCGCAATGCGTCCGCCGGCGCGTTTAGCGATCGGTGTCAGCAACTCGCGTGCTTCTTCGGCGATCTCATGACTGCCGCGATCGCGCTCAGTCTTGTCGATCAGGCGAACCACCAGATCCCCTTGCCAAGGACGCTGACGAAGATAGTAGTGACGCACCATGCCGTTGAAGTTGAACGGCTGAGCGGTACCCGAATAAGACTGCACGCTGACCACCTCGGGGATGGTTCGAACCGCGTTGGCCAACGAAATACCCAGATTCGCCGTCACGGGTAATGCAGTACCTTCAGGCATATTAATGATAACGCTGAATTCGGGTTTGTTATCGAAGGGCAGCATTTTTACCCGCACGTGCTGCGTGTAGAACATCGAACACAACATCGCGGTTAACGCGATAATGCTCACCAGAAAAATAATGCCCTTCTTACGACTTTCGACCAGCGGCATGATCAGCGGTCGATAGAAACGCGAGATAATCGCATTGGTCTTTTTCTCTCTTTCTTCCGCCTTTTTCAGCGCGCCCAGCTGTGGCCGCACCCGCATCGCGAACCACGGTGTAAACACGAAAGCTGCAATCAGTGAAAAGAACATCGCCGACGCACCCAGCACTGGAATCGGACGCATGTAGGGTCCCATCAAACCACTCACCCAACCCATCGGTAACAGGGCGGAAATAATGGTAAAGGTTGCCAGAATAGTTGGGTTACCCACTTCGCGAACCGCCTCAATAGCGTCCGCGACCGTGGTTCGCCCTTTCTCCAGCCAATGTCGAAAGATGTTTTCGACCACCACTGTCGCGTCATCAACCAGAATGCCGATCGAGAAAATCAACGCGAACAGGCTCACTCGATCGATGGTGTAGCCAATCATCATGGTCCACCAGATCGTCAACAGGATGACAACCGGGATAACCGTAATGACCACAAACGCGGCGCGAGCACCCAAGCCAATCACACACAGTATCGATACGATGATGGCGGCTTCCATCATCGCGCCGAGCAGTTCGTTGACCTTGTCGTTCGCGCTCTTGCCGTAGTCGCGGGTCACTTCAACAAAAACATTGGCTGGAATGAAGTTACCCTTTAACTGCTCAACGCGCTGCAAAATTTCAGCGGCCACCGCGACACCGTTGGTGCCTTCTTTCTTGGCCAGCGCTATGGTTACCGCCTGCTCACCATCAGCGGTCGGCGTCCCCCCCGGGTGGGATGGGCCGGTAAAATGGGTCACCATGCGGGAGGTTTCTTCCGGCCCATAGGTGACCTTGGCGACGTCGCGTACATACACTGGCGCGCCATTGCGAATACCAATAACCAAACGCTCAATATCCGATGATGATCGCAAAAAGGCACCGGAGTACACGGTGAATGCAGCACCACCAGTCTCGACGGCACCGGTATTCAGTTCCGCATTCGCCGTCTGAATCGTGCTGGCTACCTCTTCCAGACTGATGCCGTATCCAGCCAGTCTTTCGGGCAGCACTTCCACACGTATCTGATCAGAACGTCCGCCGACAACGAAGCCCTTACCGGTATTGGGAACCTCTCCCAGTTTTTGTAAAACATCCTTGGCGAGAATACGCAGCGCGCCATCATCGACATCCTTCGACCACAGCGTCAGCGTAACGGCAGGCACATCATCGACCGCGACCGGTTTCACCATCGGCATCGACACACCCGGTGGCATCCTGTCGAGGTTGGATTGAATCTTGTCGTACACCTTGACGATTGACGCACCCAGATCTTCGCCGACCTTAAAACGTACGGTAACAATCGACTGCTCGCGCTCAGTCATGGAATAGACATGACGCACGCCCGGAATTTCGTCCATCAAGCGTTCGAGTGGTGAGGTCACCAGACTTTCAACCTGCTCTGCGGTGGCACCCGAATACTGGACGTACAAATCGATCATCGGGACCGATATTTGAGGATCTTCTTGACGCGGTGTGAATATCAGACCCAGCAGGCCGACAAACAAAGCGGTCACCAGCAGCATCGGGGTGACCGGGGTGTTGATGAAGGTTCGTGCGGTACGTCCGGCGATGCCTAGACTGTGGGCCTCGGCAACCACCCCTGATTCCATAGACAGACCGGTTGCGGGCTGATTGGGATTTTCTGGCTCGTTTTTCTGCTCAGTCATGTTGATACCGTCTCTACGACATATTCGAAAATATATTTACAAAAAAAGGGGAAACATCGCCTCCTGGCCAGCAACACAGCGGTGACTAAGATCCGCCGCCGGCGTTCCAGCCGCTACTGCCTGCTGAGGGAGGGCTGTCCTGGATCTGTTCGCCGATCGCCAGACCAGAAATGACCTCGACATAGTCTTCACTGGTGCGATTGCCCAACCGGACCAGTCGTAACTCAAAGCTACCGCTGTCACTGACCACATAGACACCAGGCAAACTGCCGCGCCACACCAGCGACGACATCGGTATGATCGGTACTTGCTCCTCGGTCGCGTTGGTATCGGGCAGTGATACCTCGATATACATGCCGGGTGCCGCGGGGGCACCCTGAGGAATATCAAACTTGACCGTGACAGTATGACGAGTGGCATCGGCAACCGGAAAGATTCGTGCAACCCGAACAGAAACCCGGGTATCGCCAACATCGAGCTTGGCGGGGACCACCATGCCCTCACGAACGCCCGGCATCAGTCTGGCGGGAACTTCTACCCGCGCCTGCAAAGTCGTGGTATCCGCAAACTGCAGCAACGGCATACCGGGTTGAACACTGTCACCAATCTCAACCATCTTGCGAGTAATCACCCCATCGAAGGGTGCAAGGCTTTTGGTATCGCGCAGCTTGGCATCGATTTCTTCAATCCGCGCCTGAATCGCGGTGACCGAACTGCGTGCCTGTTCGATCTCCGTACCATGGGTATAAAGATCGGCATGGCGGTCATATCCAGGCGAGCCACCCCCCGGCATCATGCCGCGAGCCGGAGAGGAAAAGAAGTTAAACATGGAGGGCATACCACCCATCGCGTCATTGCTCTGGCCACCGTAGGGAGAAACCCATTCGCGCGAGTACTGTACTCCGGCGTTGCGTAACTTTGCATCGGCACCGGCAAGTTCGGCCCATGCGGCCTTGCGGCGGGCCAACAGATCGTCCTCGTCGACTGCGACCAGGACCGTACCCTTGTCAAACTGGTCGCCTTCCTCGCCTGCCAGAATCTCTATTCGTCCCGGCACCTGAGCGGAGAGTGTCACCTCCTTGCGCGGCACTACCGTGCCACCCAAAGCCACACCACCTCCGGCGCTGCCGCCCTGAACAGTAACAATATTGCCTGCGGCAAAAACGCCTGTGGTCATCGTCACCGTCACGGCTGACAACAACCCGGCAAGTGCGAGTGGAATGACTTTAATCGACATGGCTGCCCAACTCCGATAAATAAGTAACAAAAATTGACGAATCCCGGCAATCCAACCGATTGCCGAACTCGGTGTTCTGATACCACGTATCCGCGGATACGGTTACCAAAACGTGTCTGCCAAACGCGCAGAACAAAGCCCTGGGAAATCCCAGTGCTCAGTCGTTGTCAGCAGTGTAAAATCTCAACAGTAGCGTGGTCGGTACTCAGGACACTCGTCCCATCACCGCAAAACTCTTGATGAATGGACCCGCCATACGGGGATCCTTGATCATCGCACCGTAATCACCCACCTTGAATTTCATCTTGCGGGAGGTATAGGCCATACCCAGACCCATCATGCCTGGTGGCTTCGCCATCCACTTGTTCCAGTTATCAAAGGATGCGCGAATGTCCCAACTCAGTGTCTCGCCATTATAGATCCCAGCACTGGTCGCTATACCGTTTTCAACCGTCAACACACCGCGAGGGGTGTCTTCACCATCAAAACCGTAGGCTATTACAGAACAAAAATTGATTTTCGCAAGTGCGGCGGATAAACCTGGCTCAGCATTCCACTGTTCCAAATATCCCTTCATATACTCATCAGAAAAAAGATCGGCCATATTCCCCCCTTAAATGTTTATGTTCATCAGTGTCGCGCATGTGAATAACCCGCGCTTGTTTTATTATCTGTGTCATTTTTTATCGCTTGGATGCGCGTAACTACCACTGGTGGTTACTGCGCCCGCACAGCAATACTACCCTAGACGATACGTATTACAAGGCAGGATACTACTTAGAAAAGAGATTAACTATTCCGACCGTTTCCAATCATCGACTCGTCGGCTATTATCGGTTGAGACACCCAACGTTTCAGCCAAGGGAGATATGCATGAGCCACCCCGGTGCCATTAGCCGCAAGCGACTACACAGCCTTGAGGGCCACCTGAAACAGGAAAACCCGATATTGCTACAGGTTGTCAAAGGCTTTCGCCAACTTGATCGTGTTGGGCAACGCATGGGCATCCTAACAAATGGCGAATCGTTCTCGTCGCGGATCCCGTGGTGGCCGTTGATTTCTGTTCTGGGTACCTTTTCATCCGGCAAATCGACGTTCATTAATCATTATCTCGGTGAAACCCTGCAACGGACAGGCAATCAGGCCGTTGATGACAAATTCACAGTGATGTCGTTCAGCAGTAACGACGCATCCCAGACCTTGCCCGGCGTGGCACTGGACGCGGACCCGCGCTTTCCGTTCTATCAAATGAGCCGCAATCTGGAACAGGAAACTCTGGGCGAAGGTCAACGTATCGATGCCTATTTGCAGCTCAAGACCACCAAGAGTGAGCGCCTGCGCGGCAAGATCCTGATCGACTCACCGGGATTCGATGCCGACGCGCAACGTACATCGACATTGCAGATCATCGATCACATTATCAACCTGTCCGATCTGGTTCTGGTTTTTTTCGACGCACGCCATCCAGAATCCGGCGCCATGCGCGACACCTTGCAACATCTGGTGGGCAATACGATTCACCGCTCTGACTCCGGCAAGTTTCTGTACATCCTGAATCAACTCGACACCACCGCACGCGAAGACAACCCCGAGGAAGTGGTTGGCGCATGGCAACGCGCCCTCGCCGAACAGGGACTCACCGCCGGTCGCTTCTATGCCATTTACAATCCCGATTGCGCCGTCCCGATAGAAGACGAGCATCTACGCAACCGCTTTGAGCGCAAGCGCGATCACGATCTGGGCGAGATCCATCAGCGCATGCATCAGGTTGAATCCGAACGCGCCTATCGCATCGTCGCATCGCTGGAAAAAATCAGCCGTGACATTTTCGACGAGGTGGTACCCGAAACAACCAAACTGCTTGCGCGCTGGCGCCGTCGCACGCTGATCACCGAAGCCGTGCTGATCGCCCTGTTCATCGCGGCACTGGGAACCTTGAGTGTCCAACTCGGATACTGGAGCGGCTTTACCTTTAGCGCCCCGTGGCTATCGAGCCTGGGTTCCAACCCTGCCTACCTATACACGGCCGCCGGAATTGGCGCTGGCCTGCTCACCGCCAACCACTTTCTGTGCCGGCGGTTCGCACGACGATCATTGCTTCGGCGTCTGCAGAAAACCGCGGCGCCACCACGGGTGGCCGCCGCGTTTGCGCGCAGCACCCGCTGGTGGCGGAGCTTGCTCAATCGTAATCCTGCGGGTTGGGGTTTTCGCAGCAAGCACAGCCTGAATCAAATACTCGACAATACCGATCACTTCGTGCAGTCACTAAATGATCAGTTTGCCAATCCTTCAGGCACCGGGGTGGCCAGCGTCACCGCCGTGCCAAGCGATGCCGCGCCGATGCCAACAGGCGAGGTACCCCATATCCGCACGGTCGCCTGAGACTGTCAGTATTTTTAACAGCTTGGCGGGAACCATCGTATCGCGTGATCGAGACCGGCTCCGGGGACACAATCATCGCCTGAATTGGCGTTAATCCGTCATCCTGAGCGAATCTGCCTAGTCAACAAAAGCAGCCGTCCCAAGTTTCACTTCGCAACACAGGCTAGACTTTCGTCTGGGGTTATTTGCAACGCGGCTAAACGAAAATAAAGGAATTCGCGATGCGGTCGGGACATTTTCGCTTGTTTGTCAGAGTTCTTTACAATCAATCGCCCTATTCACGAATCTACATTAGAAGTTGTACACAAGCGACTGAGCAACAGTAGGTCCACCGATTGGCACAATATCTGCATAGGTAATATATATAGTGGGTGCCGGATCCAAATCATCCGATTTGCGATGATTTCCACGCCGCGCTGTGATTCGCAAAGTCTTTAAATATGGTGCAAAATAGACACCACCTAAGGACGGAGCAGTAGATTTGATGTCTTGGGAGGACACCCGTGAATTCAGGTCATTCATTCGACCGCATTCCACCACTCACGTCGTCTGATGCAACCCATGCATTTGATGCGCCCGCTGTTACGTCTGATTTAAACACCCTGCTCGCCCCGCTTACCCCCGAAATGATTAATACCAGTGCCTGGCTGCTGTATGCCTCCGGGCTCGCCTGCGCACCCAACGAATTTCATCGGCGCCAACATTTCTTCGAGTCGGCCCTCGACCACTTTATCGGCGAGGACAATAGATGTGGCGCGCACCTCGCATGGAGCCAAAGCGTCGAGGTCATTCTCGCCCGACGACATAGCTTCGCCTCGCTATCAACGCTGCTCGATTGCTATGAAACTATCCGCTCACTCGAGGGCGATGTCAGCGATCAAATCGAGCTACTTACCCTAACCGCCCGTCTCGGTGCGGTTTTGTATCATCGCCCACAAGCACTTGATGCAGCGGTTTTAATTAGTCAGGCCTCCAACGTACTCGGATCGATTGATTCGGTCGCGATGCAATTGCTACTTGGGCAACGCGTGGTCATGTTTCTGCTATGGCGGGGCGAACCCGCCGCTGCGGAGATGATTCTTGATGGACTGCGCTCGAGTCTGGCACGACAACCGCTGTCGCACACTCAACTCGATCAGTTGCAACTTCTGCGCACCGAACTGTGTCGCCATGCCACCTCACCCGCGGTGTGCAAACAAGTTCTCAATGTCTGCTCGGAGCCCGCTTCATTACTCGGCGAACAGCAACGCACCCTGCTCGCCATCCACTGCGCCATGACCGACGAAAGCTCACCGTTACAGGCACAGTCGTTACTGCAACGAGGTCCTACCGGGTTTGCACCGGGCTACCTCGACCAGAACCAGTACTACGCGGCTGCGGCATGGGTACACCTCGCCTGCGGCGAGCTCCCGGCTGCGGAAAAACATGTTGAGGCCGCTATTGAGCGGGCGCGCCAAGCGCAAGCGCCCTTTCTGGAAGCCTCCCATCAGTTACTAAAGGCCACTATACTGTGCGCCGCCAACCGCTATCGAACGACACGCAGTACCCTTGCGGCCGCACGCACACTGGGGCGCGCGTGCCACAGTCAGTTACTTGAATTCAATGCCCTGATGATCGAAGCCGAACTACAGTTTCAACAAGGTCAGGACGGCTCGGGGCTAACCACCCTGCGCAAGGCGCTGGATCTCGGTCGTCGCCAAGGGTTTGGGACCTTTATCGGCTATCGTAAAGCGAATGCCACCCGCCTGTTTGAACGCGCACTGCGCGCCAATATCGAGCCTGCCTATATCCAGTCGTTGATTCAGCGCTTTGAATTGACACCCAACGACACCGAGCAGCCGATCGAATCATGGCCATGGCCAATCAAGATTCATGCCTTGGGTGAATTTTCCATCGAGGTCGATGGCAAGGCGCTGTCTCCGACAAGAAAGCCACAGCATCGACCCATCGAACTGCTCAAGGTTATTATTGCGTTGGGTGGCAACAACATCCATCAAGACGTCATTATCGATATCCTTTGGCCTGATGCCGAGGGCGACATCGGCGCACAAACCTTTGCCACCACCCTGCACCGGTTGCGCAAACTGCTGAAACACGCACGCGCCATCGAGTTGTCGGATTCTCACGTCAGTCTTTCACGCTTAATCTGCTGGAGCGATGTCCGTCAATTCGAAATCATCCTGAGTCAGGCAGATGCTGAAAAAGGCAGTCAGACTTTATTGCCCATCGCATGCGTCAACCATGTCGAACGCGCATTGCAGATGTATAAAGGCAACTTTCTCGGCCAAGATCGACAGGCCGCCTGGGCATTGCCGATCCAGGAACGTTTACGCAGCAAGTTTTTGCGTCACGTCACCGGACTCGGGCGATACTGGGAACACAACCGCAACTGGGAACAAGCCATAGAGGTTTACCAGACCGGCCTTGAGACCGACCAGTTGATTGAACAGTTCTACCAGCGCCTGATCATTTGCTATCACCAGTTGGGACTGCGCACCGAGGCATTGAGTACCTATCAGCAATGTAGTGAAGTCCTGTCCACCATCCTTGGCCTGTCGCCATCGGCAGAGACCAATCGTTTGCACGACCAATTGCTTTCCCAAGCCGTTTCCTAGCTAGCCCCTCTACAATAATCCATCAAGTCTGATTCGGTACTACCGGGGCCTTATAGCGCCCGCACACCATCAAAATATTCTTTTTCCATGTGTAAGCTATCTGTAACCCGCCTCGCCGTATAGTGGTTTCCAACGTAAGGGAGATACAGACCCGCAACCGAGCAACAAAGAAGTAAACACTTTTAGAGACTGGATTTTATTGCACATATTCCTAGACTCCTCCCAAGAGTAATCGTGACAGCGATTAGATTAGGATACTTAGCATAGCGGCTCCCCGGAGCCGCTTTTTTTTGCCTATCGTATAGAACCTACTCAGAGACTATCCCCTCACCCTGGCCCTCCCTCCCCCCAAGGGAGAGGGAAGCAAGTTCCGAACATCGATGGGCGAACATTGGGATCCAGCAGTTTACGTCTGGTGACGAGGTTATTGACATGTTTTTCGACGCCAAAAAACAATTTACCTTTGTACCCTATCTGTAAGTACCTGGTTGCTAAAGTTACTCGACGCTATCAAAACCTTGATGCAGAACAAGCAACACCGGTTTGGTTAAGCAACCATTTATCAGGTAGTGACGTCATTAAGACGCACTAAACAAGAGAGCTATCCTTGTGAAGAGTTACATTGTAAGAATTTACCGCTGTGGCCCGGAAAAACGCTCACAAATTACCGGGGTTGTTGAACCGGCAGAGTGCGGCAAGGGCAAGGCGTTTCATAACTTGATGGAGCTTTGGGCCATCCTCGCTGAGAACGGCGAACTCGACGGCACATCCGACGCCGGACTGGATGACCACAGCGCCAAGAAAATCGATTTTCTTGTGCAGGTATAGCTAAAGATTTCGCGATAACTGCCGAAAACAATGAGGACACAGAACAAAGGAACAATTAACGAATTATACGATTTGCAACACCATTCCTAGACTCCTCCCAAGAGTAGTCGCGAAAGCGACTATATAGGAATTTTTGCCGGCGGCTCTCTGAGCCGCCTTTTTTTTGCCAAAATCAGGCTAAATCCACTCAAAAAGAGGCCCAATGCGCCCGGTAACGGCACCGCCGCCACGCTCATATTGGCCTGACCGGGGGTCGGCGCCAGCGCCGTGAACGCGTATCCATCCCGAACTCCCATCGAAAACCGCGACAACGACCGTAATTCGGCCTCATTCTGGTCATTTTCGTTCACTTGCAGCGCCCGAGCGGTGTCCCCATACAGCGCCAACAACCCCGGCGAGTCGGCATCATCCGTGCCATAGACCAACACATCGACCAAACCCAGATCGGCAACCGGCGACCCCTTGGTATAAATGGACGCATCGCCGGCTTCCTGATAGATCAGACCGATGGCATCGGCTCCATTTTGGATCCGATTGGTACTGCCTAGCCCTAAATCCGCCCACGACAGATCGACTCCGGCGATATTTCCCGCGCCCACCGTAAAAAACCCACTCTCGTTGGTCGCATAACCGTCCAGCCCGATCACCTGATAGACCGCCTCGTTACTGCCGTTAAAGAACACCAACAGATAGTGCTCGAGCGAGACCACACCACCATCGGCATACAACTCGACGAACTCACCTGAATCGATACCGGCCTGGTCAACATCGACTTCATTAATAAGGATCGTCGCGGCCTGAGCACTGATGGATGCACCACCAAGCAACGCAAATACCGCCGCCCGAACGATCCGCGAGGTTCTAACATGGATACCCATTAACTAACTCCTGTTCTGATCTGATTAAACACAGGATCAGAATAACGGGTAAGCAAATGGCTCTATGTAAGTCGAAACAGGGAAACCGTGTAAGAAATCACCGTTCGGGCAAGGGCGCGCAAAAGACCCCCTCATCCTACCCTTCCTCCCTGAGGGAGCAGGGACATAACGATCAGGACTCGCGAGTCAGTCCCAACGAGGATCGCGTACCCAGATTTTGCCATCCTCGGTTTTGACTGGAAAGGTTTCGACTGCTTCATAGGCGGGCGCGGTGAGTGCCTCCCCCGTCTTGATGCTGAAACGCGCGCCATGACGCGGACAAACCACCTCATCACCATCGATCTCACCACCCGTTAAACAATCGCCATCATGGGTACACACGTCTTCGATCGCATAGTATTCACCATCTATATTAAACACGGCGATCATCACATCGTCGATATCGACAACCTTGACTGCGCCGTTTTCAAGCGCATCAATAGCAGAAACTTCAGTCCAGTCAGTCATGGTGTTATCCGAGGAGAAAAAAATTCCGGGCAGACCGGATCAAAACAGGTTCAATTGCAGTTTAACGGCGTCACTCAACAGATCCGAGCTCCAAGGTGGATCCCAAACCAGTTCGACCTTGGCATCAGATACACCTTCGACGTCCTTGATGGCGCATTCAACCGTTCCGGGAAAGGTCTGAGCCACGGGACAACCGGGAGCTGTCAGCGTCATATCAATTTCTACCTGTCCCGCCGCATCGATATCGACCCGATAGATCAGACCCAAGTCGTAGATGTTGACTGGCAACTCAGGATCGAAAATCTGCTTTAGTGCGTCGATAACGCGAGGTTTGAGATCATCAGACATCAGACTCACTCCGTGCAGATGGTGGATTCTTTATTTTCCATTGCCGCATGCATGGTATGCCACGCCAGCGTCGCACACTTTACGCGCATGGGATATTCCTTAACGCCCGCCAATACCTTCAACTTACCCACCTTGTCGGTGACGTCTTCACCTTTTTCGTCGGTCAGCAACTCATGCACACTCGCAAACAGTGCTTCGGCCTCTGCTACGGTCTTACCCTTCACCGCAGCGGTCATCAATGACGCCGATGCCGTTGAAATGGCACAACCAACGCCGGTAAAACTGACGTCGTTAATCACACCCTCTTCGACGGCCATGTGAATGGTAAACTCGTCGCCACACAGAGGATTAAAACCGTGCGCCTCACAGTTGCCGTTCTCCGCCTTGCGATTGAAATTACGCGGATTACGATTGTGATCCAGAATCACCTCTTCATACAGATCGCGAAGATCATCCATCAGGCAAACACCTCGATAACGTTATGAATTCCTGAGGCCAAAACCGCTACCTCTTCCATAGTGTTGTACACAGCGAACGATGCTCGCGCAGTTGCCGGAACACAAAAATGTTGCATCACCGGCATGGCGCAATGATGCCCGGCGCGGATGGCAATTCCCTGCTTGTCCATGATGGTGCCAATGTCGTGCGGATGCACGCCGTCGATAACAAACGATAGCACGCTGGACTTGTTCGCGGCCGTACCGATGATACGGACACCTTCAATATCATTTAACGCATCGGTTGCGGCCTGCAGCAGCGCCTCCTCATGCGCCGCGATCGGACCAAGACCGATGGCCTCAATATAATCAATCGCTGCGGCCAGACCGATCACACCCACAATATCTGGCGTACCGGCCTCAAATTTGTACGGAATACGATTGAACTGCGTACCTTCAAAGGTCACCCGCATTATCATATCGCCACCACCCTGCCAGGGCGGCATCGACTCCAGCAGTTCTGCCTTGCCGTACAGCACGCCAATGCCGCTCGGGGCATACAGCTTATGACCAGAAAAAACATAAAAATCACAATCCAGCGCTTGCACATCTACCGAGGTATGCGGAACCGCTTGCGCACCATCCAAAAGCACCGGAATATTGTGTGCATGCGCCAATTCAACAATTTCACGAACCGGATTGATGGTGCCCAACGCGTTGGAAACGTGTGCCACCGCAACCATTTTGGTCTTGCAATTCAACATCTGCTCAAACGTGTTCAGATCGATCTCACCCGCGTCATTGATTGGACACACGCGCAGCACACAGCCGACTTCATCACATAACATCTGCCACGGAACGATATTCGCGTGATGTTCCATCTCGGTGATCAGAATCTCGTCGCCGGCATTGATGTGATGGCCACCATAGCTGCGTACGACCAGATTAATAGCCTCGGTCGCGCCGCGAACAAACACAATCTCGCGCCAATCGTCTGCATTGATGAAGGTCTGCACCTTCTTGCGCGCCTGCTGAAATGCGGCGTCTGCACGCTGACTCAACGCGTGTACACCACGATGTACATTGGCGTAATCCGTCGCATAAAAATGGCTCATCGCATCGATGACTGCGTTTGGCTTCTGCATCGTCGCAGCATTATCGAGATACACCAGCGGTTGGCCATAAATCTCCTGATGCAGGATCGGAAAATCACGACGAATACGCTCAACATTAAACGCTGAACGAACTTCGTCGAGATCATGGATATTGTCGGTTCTATCTGACATTACGCGTTACCCTTAACCTGTAGTCTGTGCATTTCCGCAAAGTCCATCATTCTTTGTAGTGGCACACGCGCCCTCTCACCCGTGTCGGGATTAATCTCGATCTCACCACTACCCGTATTCAACGCAGTCAATGTATTCCGTAACCCATTCATTGCCATCCACGGACAATGACTGCAACTCTCACAGGTAGCACCCAATCCACGCGTTGGCGCTTCCAGTAATATCTTGTCGGGCGCGGCCTGTTTCATCTTGTAGAAAATACCGCGATCCGTCGCCACAATCAGTTCCGGCGCCACGGATTCCTGAGCGGCTTTGATTAACGCCGTAGTGGAACCCACCACATCCGCCATCGCAACCACGGGCTCGGGCGATTCTGGATGCACCAATATCTCCGCATCGGGATGCTGGGCCTTTAACACCTGCAACTCATCCGCGCGAAACGCATCATGCACCACGCAACTACCGGGCCACAGAATCATGTCGGCACCACTTTCGCTGCGCACATAGTTGCCCAAATGTTTGTCAGGCGCCCACAGGACCTTTTCGCCCAACGAAGCCAGATGCTGTGCCACGGGTAATGCAATACCTGAAGTGACTACCCAATCGGCGCGAGCCTTCACCTCGGCACTGGTGTTGGCATAAACCACTGCCGTGCGATCCGGGTGTTGATCACAAAAGGCAGAAAACTCATCCGCCGGGCAGCCCAAATCCAATGAGCAAGCCGCATCGAGTTCCGGCATCAACACGCGTTTTTCGGGATTCAGTATCTTTGCCGTCTCGCCCATAAAGCGGACACCGGCAACGATTAATGTGGTTGCGTCATGCCGGGCACCAAAGCGGGCCATTTCGAGTGAATCGGCAACAATTCCACCGGTCTCTTCGGCTAGTTTCTGAATATCGCTATCAACGTAGTAATGCGCGACCAATATGGCATTGTTTGCGTTGAGCGCCTGCTTGATTTCTTCAACCAACTGCACGCGTTCGACATCAGTCAATGCGGTGGCCAGCTTCGCCTCATCTAGTCGCGTCTGGATGCGCTGTTCGCTGGCGCTTGAAATGTCTGCCGGGATACTCACATAAGTGCCCGAATCATGTCTCCACCAGGTAATCGTGCGAGGACATGCCCTCTAACAACTTGTTGATATTCAGCCAGCGGAATCCGATCGACCATCTCGCCGACAAAGGCATACGTCAGCAAGCTACGCGCGGCTTCATTATCCAGACCGCGGGAACGGAGATAAAAAACGGCTGTTTCATCCAACTGGCCGACGGTAGCGCCATGTGCACACTTGACGTCATCGGCATAGATTTCCAGCTGTGGCTTCGTGTCGATCTCGGCGTCTTTCGACAACAACAGATTGGCATTATGTTGCGACGCATCAGTTTTCTGTGCGTCGACATGGACATAGACCTTGCCATTAAAGACCGCGCGCGAACGCCCGCCCAACACGCCCTTGAACTTCTCGTCGCTACGGCAATGTGGCTGAACATGATCAACCCGTGAATGTATGTCGCAGTGCTGACGACCATCGGTCACATACAAACCATCCAGGACACACTCACCGCCCTCACCGTTAAAAACCGAGTTAAGATCGTGACGCGCCAACATCGCACCCAGCGATACCAGATGGGAATTAAAACGACTGTCCCGTGCCTGATCGACCTGAGTCATCGACACATGGTAGGACTTGCCACTCTCGGTCTGACACTTGTAGTGATTGAGACCGGCGTTAGCGCCCAGTGACACTTCCGTCACTGCGTTCGTCAAATAGGTGGAATCACCCATGCTCGCGTAGGTCTCAAAGATCGTTGCCTGCGCATTATCACCCGCGATAAACAGGTTACGCGGCTGGGCAACGATGTCATCACCACCGGCCGTGGTCAGATACAGAATCTGAATTGGCTTATCGGCGACCTGACCTGCGGGCAAAATCACACAGGCACCATCGGCCATCTCAGCTGAATTCAGTGCCGCAAACCCATTGTCGGAGGGATCGGCAATCGTACCCAATACCGACTCAACGGCTTCTGGCTGCTCAGACAACACGAGAGACAGGCTGGCAACGGTAAAGCCTTGTGGCTGTTCGCTGCGCTTGCTCGACAGCATCGGCATGTACTGACCGTTAACAAACACCAGACGATAGCTGTCCAGACCCGGAATCAAATACTGTTCGATGTCATCCTCATCCAGCCCAATGCACATTCCGGGCACAAACTGGAACAAACGTTTTTCGATCGCGGCGACCTTGGTGTACTTCCAGTCCTCGTCGCGCGTGGTTGGAAAACCCTGGAATGCCGCGAAGGCCTTGCTGCGGCGATCAGACAGCCACGCAAGCCCTGCACCGGGCAGTTCCCTGCCTGCTAGCGCACTGCGATAATATTCAGTGAGTGCAACGGCGTTCATGCGGCATCGATCCCTTCAATCCAGCCGTAACCCTTCTCTTCCAGCTCAAGTGCAAGGTCCTTGCCGCCGGATTTAACGATACGACCGTCGGCCAACACGTGGACGAAGTCCGGAACAATGTAATCCAGCAGACGCTGATAGTGTGTAATGACGACAAATCCACGCTCTTTGTTACGCAACGAATTAACCCCGTCGGAACAAATTTGCAGGGCGTCGATATCAAGCCCCGAGTCGGTCTCGTCGAGCAAGGCCAATTTTGGTTCCAGCATCGCCATCTGCAGGATTTCGTTGCGCTTTTTCTCACCGCCGGAGAAGCCTTCATTAACGCCACGCTTAAGGAAGGAGTCGTCCATCTTCAGCAAGGCCATTTTTTCTTTCAGCGAGTCCATAAAATCCAGCGCATCCAGTTCCTCCATCCCCTGATGGACGCGACGCGCGTTCACCGCTGCCTTGAGAAAATACATATTGTTCACGCCAGGAATCTCAACCGGATACTGGAAGGCCAGAAAAATACCCTCGCGGGCACGTTCCTCGGGTTCCATATCGAGCAGATCCTTACCCAAATAGCTGACGGAGCCGCTGGTAACGTCGTAACCTTCGCGACCAGTCAGCACATGCGAAAGCGTGCTCTTGCCCGAGCCATTCGGGCCCATGATGGCATGCACTTCACCGGGTTTAACGTCCAGAGAAATTCCCTTCAGAATTTCCTTGCCGTCTATGGATACTTTTAAATCTTTAACCTGTAACACTGTAATGTAACCTCGCTGGTTCTGTTAACCGACACTGCCTTCTAGGCTAAGGCCCAGTAGCTTTTGCGCCTCTACGGCAAATTCCATCGGCAGTTCTTTGAGCACTTCCTTACAGAAGCCATTCACAATCATTGATACTGCGTCCTCTGCAGACAGCCCGCGCTGTCGACAGTAATACATCTGATCTTCACTAATCTTGGAGGTGGTCGCCTCATGCTCGACCTGAGCCGTAGGATTCAACACCTCGATATAGGGAAAGGTATGTGCGCCACACTTGTCGCCCATTAATAAGGAATCGCACTGCGTGTAGTTGCGCGCGCCTTCCGCTCCTTTGGTGATCTTGACCAAGCCGCGATAGGCGTTCTGCCCGCGACCTGCGGAAATACCCTTGGAGACGATATTACTGCTGGTGTTCTTACCAATGTGAATCATCTTGGTGCCGGTATCGGCCTGCTGTTTCAGGTTGGTCAGAGCAACCGAGTAAAACTCGCCACTTGAGTTGTCACCCTTCAATACACAGCTTGGGTACTTCCAAGTGATCGCTGAACCGGTTTCAACCTGAGTCCACGATACCTTTGAATTGTCACCACGGCACTCGGCACGCTTGGTCACAAAGTTATAAATACCACCGACGCCATTCTCGTCGCCGGGATACCAGTTCTGCACGGTGGAATATTTGATCGACGCACCCTTCTGCACAATCAGCTCAACCACGGCGGCGTGCAACTGGTTCTCATCGCGCATCGGCGCGGTACAACCTTCGAGATAGCTCACATAAGCGTCCTCGTCAGCAATAATCAGCGTACGCTCAAACTGGCCGGTATTCGATGCATTGATACGGAAATAGGTCGATAACTCCATCGGGCAACGCACACCCTTGGGGATGTAGACAAACGAGCCATCGGAAAAAACGGCGGCATTCAACGCGGCGAAGAAATTGTCACCGGTCGGAACCACCGTACCGAGATATTCTTTGACCAGTTCCGGGTGTTCCTTCAACGCATCGGAAAACGAACAGAAAATGACACCGACATCGTATAGCTTGTCTTTAAAGGTGGTGGCTACCGAGACACTGTCAAATACCGCATCCACCGCAACACCGGCCAACGCCGCGCGCTCTTCCAGTGGAATACCCAGCTTTTCATAGGTTTCGAGCAGTTTGGGGTCGACCTCGTCGAGACTCTTCGGCGCATCGTCCGGGTTCTTCGGTGCCGCGTAATAACTGATCGACTGGTAATCGATAGGCTCTATTTCGAGCTTGGCCCAGTTGGGTTCTTTCATGGTCAACCAGTGACGATACGAATTCAGCCGCCACTCCAACATCCATTGCGGCTCATCTTTTTTGGCCGAAATAAGACGAATCACATCCTCGCTCAAGCCAGGAGGGATAATCTCCGACTCAATGTCGGTCACAAAACCGTGTTTGTATTCCTGAGTGACCAGTGAATCTAGATGGTCTGTTGAACTTACCATGGTGTTCTCCGCTTGAACTCACGGGCGCTAGCCCCTGAACTCCACTGTCTGTTGATTGCTGACGTTAGCCACCTCGCGCAGCGAAATGCCCTCAAGGGCCTCCGCGATCACGTGGTTGATTTTCTGCCAACTGGTTTTTAGCGAGCAGCTGGATTCTTGCTCACAGTGGCCTGGGTCGGTGCTGCATTCGGTCAACCCGATCGGACCGCCCTCCAGCGCCGCAATAATCTGAGCGATGGAGATGTCCTCAGCGGCGCGGGACAAGGCGTAACCACCGTGCGCGCCCTGATAGGAATCCACTAACTCGCAACGCACGAGTGCCTTTAGGATCTTGCTTACCGTGGGCAATGCAATGCTGGTCTCAAGCGCGATTTCTCTAGCTTTTACAATACGTTGTGGGTGGCTCGCAATGTGTGCCATCACTACCGTACCGTAATCCGTTAATTTACTCATGCGCAGCATAATCGCCACTCCATCACCTAAGTGGGACTATTATAGTCCTATAGGACCATTTTAGTATAGTATTAAGTTTTAGAGGGTATTAATATACTAAATTACAGGCGGGAACCGCGTTCTTCGAGTTCCATGCCGTCGTCGTTGGCGATCGTCAGAAACCCGACTCGAGCGGCGAATACCCGATAGCCCAGCAACAAGACCAGCTATCTTGGAGGTGTTAATTTGGGCCAATTTGCGGTATTTTTCGGTTTTAACTGATCATTTTTTACATAACAGGTATTTTCGATGCAAATTGACCAAAATTCAGTGGTTTCCCTCAATTACAAACTCAGCAACGATGCGGGTGATGTGATCGATGAGTGTACCGACGGCAGTTTCACCTATCTTCAGGGCGCCAATAACATCATTCCCGGACTGGAGTCCGCACTAACCGGGAAATCCAAGGGCGAGAAACTGGACGTGACGATTCCGCCCAAAGACGCCTATGGTGAGCGCGATGACAACAGTACTCAGGTGGTTCCGCGCACTATGTTTCCGGAGGATGTCACGATCGACGTGGGTATGCAGTTCGCCGCCCAAGGCCCCGATGGGCAGGCCATGGTGGTGGTAACAAAAGTCAGCGATGACAACGTCACCGTGGATGGCAACCATCCGCTCGCGGGTGTGCAGCTAAACTTCTCGGTTGAGATTATAGAAGTTCGTGAAGCCACTGCGGAAGAGAAGGAACACGGTCATGTCCATGGACCCGACGGTCACGACCACGGCTAGACTTTGAACTGACCCACCACTCGCTTCAGGCCGTCGGCCACCTTGTATCGGTATCTGTGGCAACCCCTTGTGACACCACGCTGATGCTGGCAAGGCTACCACGCACTCGATAAATGGGATGATCCGAGCCAAAGGGTAGCGCGATTGAAAATATGAAATATTAGAGATTTCTAACTATCTCGTAACGTATTAATTAAATTGGTCGGGACGACAGGATTCGAACCTGTGACCACTTGTCCCCCAGACAAGTGCGCTACCAGACTGCGCTACGCCCCGTATAATTTAAACTGATAAAAAGACAGGGGACAGAGCACGAGGTAAGCGTGGTCTGTCCCCTGTCTTTTTAAACTTGATCAGCGTTTGAGGATTTTAAGAATGTCCTCTAGCTCCATCCGCATTTGATGGATGATTTGCTGACTTTGACTCACGTCATCTTTGGCTTTGTCGCCAGACAGTTGCTGTCGTGCACCACCGATGGTAAATCCGTGTTCGTATAGCAGACTGCGGATCTGTCGAATCATCAACACATCCTGGCGTTGATAGTAGCGACGATTACCGCGTCGTTTAACTGGCTTTAGCTGCGGGAACTCTTGCTCCCAATAACGCAACACATGCGGCTTGACCGCACACAGCTCACTGACTTCTCCGATAGTGAAATAGCGTTTGCCCGGTATGGTGGGCAACTCGGTGCTGTTGTTACTGACTTCCAGCATAGGCTTCTACCCTCGCTTTCAGTTTTTGTCCCGGGTGAAAGGTCACCACGCGGCGTGCAGAGATTGGTGTCTCTTCGCCGGTCTTGGGATTGCGTCCGGGACGTTCTGCCTTGTTGCGCAAATCAAAATTACCGAAACCCGATAACTTGACCTGCATCCCCGATTCCAGCGCCAAACGAATTTCTTCGTAAAACGCCTCTACCATTTCTTTTGCTTCGCGCTTGTTCAGCCCGAGTTCTTCAAACAGATATTCAGCTAGATCAGCCTTGGTTAACGCCATAATTATTTTACTCTCTCAGTGAAGCGCCTAACTCTTTCCCTAGTGCCGCGAGTGCGTCGCTGACGATTCCATCTACATCTTGGTCGACAAGAGTGCGCGAATAATCCTGTAAAATCAAGCCTAAAGCGAGACTTTTTCGTCCAGTCTCGACCTCCTTGCCACGGTAATCGTCAAATATGATGACTTCCTTGAGTGTTGCGGGTACGGCACTAATCACGCAGTCCTTTACCATCTGCCAATCGGTCGCCTCATCAACGCTGATCGCTATGTCACGGCGGATGGTTGGAAAGCGTGAAAGCGGCGTGAAAGCAGGTATGTTTCCGGTGCTTAACGCAGCGGCTTCTAACTCGAACAAATATACAGCGGCAGGCGTATCGAGCGGTTTCTGCAATCCTGGGTGGAGTTTACCGAGCCATCCGATAACCCGTTCGCCGTGCATAATTCGCGCGCTCTGCCCAGGGTGTAGGGCGGCGTGTTCCGCCGCTTCAAATCGAAACTGATCACCGCCACCGGCGAGATCCAGCAGGGCCTCGACATCGGCCTTAAGATCGTAGAAATCGACCGCGCGAGGGTCAGTGCCCCACTGCTCCGGTATGGTGACTCCGGTAGCGATACCAGAAATCATCTTTTCTTGTTTAATATCATTGCCTTGTGGAATAAACCTAAGACCAGTCTCAAATAGAAAAACGCGTGATTGCTGGCGATTGAGGTTATAAACCAAGGCTTGGGTCAATCCCACCCATAGGCTGGTGCGCATGACCGACAGATCGGCTGAAATGGGGTTGGATAATGCGACGGGCGTGAGTGACGGTGAAAATAATTTCTGCGTTTTCGGATCGACAAAACTATAGGTAATCGCTTCTTGATAACCTCGGTCGACCAATAAGTCCGTCACACGATCCGACTCCGCCACACCTTCCGGCTCGTTACGCAAAATCAACGATGCAGCAGAATCGCTCGGCGCGATTTCATCATAACCGTAAATCCGTGCGACCTCTTCTATCAAGTCCACTTCAAGCGCCATGTCGAACCGATGTGCGGGAGGCGTTGCTTTCCACTCCCCGTCTGACAGCTCAACCGTCATACCCAAGCGCGACAACATATCGGTCACATCGCTATCGGCGACTTCGATACCCAGCAGGCGTCGCAGACGATCTGCTCGTAATAAAATGGGATTGCGCGCAGGCAGTCCTTTGCTTTGGGTAACCTCAATCAACGGACCTGGCTCACCGCCGGTGATCTGCATTAACAAAGCTGTCGCACGTTCGATGGCTTTGACTTGAAGCTCAGGTGATACACCTCGTTCAAAACGATGCGACGAGTCGGTATGCAAACCATGGCCTCGCGCCCGACCCGCAATACGGGTTGGATCGAAATACGCACTCTCAAACAGGATGGAGGTTGTCTCATCCGACACAGCCGTTGCAGCACCACCCATGATGCCCGCCAGCGCGACGGCCTGTTGATGGTCGGCGATCACGACATCGGAAGTGGACAGGGTAATCTCTTGATCGTCGAGCAAGATAATTTTTTCTTTGTCTTGCGCGCGACGCACGACAATGCCGCCTTGCAGCTTGTCGAGATCAAAGGCATGCATGGGCTGCCCCAACTCTAGCAAGACGTAATGGGTGATATCGACCACAGCACTTATGCTGCGAACACCGCTGCGGCGTAAACGCTCCTGCATCCACAAGGGTGTTTTGGCGGTGGGATTAACCCCCGATATGACTCGACCAACATAGTGGCCACAGTCCTCGGCGGCATCAATGGTGACATCAACCACCCGATCCGTGGCAGGCATCACTGCTTCAATCGTAGGCTCGGTGACGGCACAGCGATTGAGCACACCCGTTTCGCGTGCAATGCCAGCAATACCCAAACAATCTCCACGATTCGGCGTTAGACCGAGTTCGATACTGACATCGTCGAGGCCCAGAACATCGCGCACGTTGGCACCGATCTCTGCATCCGAAGGCAAAGGCAATAAACCGTCCGCTTGCTCCGCCATCCCCAACTCGGCGGTCGAACAAAGCATGCCAAAGGACGCAACACCACGCAGTTTGGACTTGGTGATTTTATGACCGCCGGGTAACTTTGCACCGACCAAAGCGGTGGGTACGCGCATACCGATCTCGACATTGGGCGCGCCACAGACGATCGTCAGGGGTGCATCTTCACCGACATCGACGCTACAGACACGCAAGCGATCGGCATCGGGATGCGGTCCTACCGTCATCACATAACCCACCACGATCCCGGAAAACTCAGGCGCAACGGGCTCGACCGCATCGACCTCCAACCCGGCCATCGTTAACTGATGGGCCAATGCCTCCGTTGATAGTTCAGGATCTACCCATTCGCGTAACCATTGTTCACTGAATTTCATATAGCGTATCGATGTTTATAAAGGTCTAACGAAACTGTTTAAGGAAGCGCAGGTCGTTGTCAAAAAACAAGCGTAGATCATTGACGCCATAGCGCAACATAGCGAGACGCTCAACACCCATGCCAAAGGCAAAACCGGTATAGCGTTCGCTGTCGATCTCAACATGACGGAATACTTCGGGGTGAATCATGCCGCAGCCCAACACCTCAAGCCAACCAGTGGAACTGCAGACGCGACAGCCTTCGCCCTGACACATCACACACTGAATATCGACCTCAGCGGAGGGTTCGGTGAACGGAAAATAGGAAGGTCGAAAACGCACTTGCAGATCCTGCTCAAAAAAGCGCTGCAAGAAAGTATGAATAATGCCCTTGAGGCTGGCGAAGCTGACGTCTTCGTCGACCATGAAGCCTTCGACCTGATGAAACATTGGCGTATGCGTTAAATCCGAATCACAGCGATAGACTCGGCCCGGCGCAATAATTCTGAGCGGTGGCTCACTGCTTTCCATCACCCGTACCTGTACCGGCGAGGTGTGCGTGCGCAACACCGTGTGCTCATCAAAATAGAAGGTGTCGTGCATGGCGCGTGCGGGATGATGGGCCGAAATATTGAGCGCTTCAAAATTATGGTAGTCGTCTTCGATCTCGGGACCTTCGACAACCTCGAAACCCGCTTGGGCAAACAGGCGTTGAATGCGGCGCAAGGTACGGGTGACTGGATGCTGACCACCGCGTGGCTGCCCCCTGCCCGGCAAGGTCACATCGATAGACTCCTCGCTGAGCTTCTGTGCCAACGCGAAGGTTTCAAGATCCTGTTTGCGACCGTTGAGGGCTTCCTGAACGGATTTCTTGGCAACGTTAATTGCCTGGCCGGCTGCGGGGCGCTCTTCCGCAGACAACTTACCCAGACTTTTTAGTTGATCGGTGAGTACGCCCTTTTTACCGAGATAGGTGATGCGCACCGCATCCAGCCCGGCAAGATCATCGCTTGCGCTGATCGCGGCCTGAGCCGCGGAAACAATTTGATCAAGATCAGACATATTTTTCTTTTAATCGTGATTAATCGGGTCAAACAAAAAAGGGAAAGACCAAGCAGCCTTTCCCTTTTTAATCCATACGACGAATCGCTGGATCAAACCATCAGGCGGCTAATGCAGCCTTGGCTTTGTCAGCAATCGATGCGAAGGCATCGGAGTCATGCACCGCGATATCGGCCAGAACCTTGCGATCCACTTCGATGGATGCCTTGTTCAAACCGTCAATCAAACGACTGTATGACATGCCACACTCACGTGCCGCTGCATTGATACGAGAAATCCACAAAGTACGGAACTGACGTTTGCGCTGGCGACGATCGCGATAGGCATATTGACCTGCCTTGATGACTGCCTGCTTGGCAACCCGATACACACGACTGCGTGCGCCGCGATAACCCTTGGCTTCCTTCAGAACTTTATTGTGACGTTTGCGGGCTGTTACACCGCGTTTTACTCTGGCCATCGTTATTACCTTATCTTAAGCGTAAGGCAGCATGCGTGCTGCGCTCTTTACGTCTGCGTCCTTCAACATCGTACTGGCACGCAAGTGACGCTTACGCTTAGTACTCTTTTTGGTCAAAATGTGGCGCCGATGCGACTGGTTACATTTAAAACCACCGCCTCCGGTCTTTTTAAAGCGCTTTGCAGCACCCCGGTTTGTTTTAATCTTAGGCATATCATGTATTCCTGAAAATTACTGTTCTACTGATTTTTCCGGTTCAACAGGTGCGTCAGCCGCTTTCTCCGTTGATGACTTGGGATCCGCCTTGGCGGTGCCCTTGGTGGACTTGCGTGGCGCAATCAACATCACCATCTGCCGGCCTTCCATTTTTGGAAACTGCTCCACCGTGCCGTACTCTTCCAGATCCGCCTCGACCTGTCGTAACAGCTTTAATCCAAGATCCTGATGCGCCATTTCACGTCCGCGAAAACGCAGGGTTACTTTGACCCGATCACCCTTTTCCAAAAACTTGATCAAGTTACGTAACTTGATGTTGTAATCACCGATATCCGTTCCCGGACGAAACTTAATTTCTTTCACCTGCACACGCTTGGTCTTCTTGCGCGACTCCTGCCGATGCTTCTTGTTCTCAAATATAAACTTGCCGTAATCCATGATTCGACAAACGGGCGGTTCCGCATTCGGAACGATTTCCACCAAGTCGAGAGATGCGACTTGGGCCGCCTCTTTCGCCTCACTCAATGTCACCACACCAACCTGCTCACCATCAGCGCCAATCAATCGAATTTCTGGCGAATATATGTCGTCGTTCAGTCGAGTATCTTTATGTGAAGCGATATCTGTTGTCCTCTAAAAAAGCCAAAAGCCTGCGACGCTGCCATACTGCGATCTAAACCAGTACGAAACGAATGCAGACTTAAACACCTTATTTGGTTCGATCCGCGATCTCGGTTTTCATGCGATCAGCGAATGCTTCCGGAGTCATCGACCCCAAGTCCTCACCATCACGTGCCCGCACGGAAATAACGCCTTCTTCCATCTCCCGATCACCAACGACCAGAAGGTACGGCACACGTTGCAGTGTATGCTCGCGAATTTTAAAGCCAATCTTCTCGTTTCTCAAGTCCGATTCGACCCTAAATCCTTGATGTCGCAGTTTTTTGACCACTTTGGTGCTGTAAGCGGCCTGACTATCGGTGATATTGAGCACCACCGCGTGTCTCGGCGACAACCAAAGCGGCAGTTTGCCCGCGTGTTCCTCGATCAAAATACCGATAAAACGCTCCAGTGAGCCCAAAACCGCACGATGTAGCATCACTGGGACGTGTTTGCTGTTGTCCTCGGCCACATACGTCGCATCCAGACGTCCTGGCATCGAAAAATCCACTTGAATGGTGCCGCATTGCCAAACCCGCTCGAGACAGTCTTTTAGCGAAAATTCAATTTTAGGACCATAAAATGCGCCCTCGCCTGGCTGTAGCTCCCACTCCAAACCCTTGCTGTCGAGCGCGACTTCCAGCGCCTTCTCGGCCTTGTCCCATTCTTCGTCGCTGCCGACGCGATTTTCGGGGCGAGTCGAGAGTTTGATCAGGATCTCGGTAAAACCGAAATCGGCATACACCTCGAATAATAGATCAATAAAGGCAGAGACTTCATCCTGAATCTGATCTTCGGTGCAGAAAATATGCGCGTCGTCCTGCACAAAGTTTCGCAGCCGCATCAAACCGTGCAAGGTCCCTGAGGGCTCGTTGCGGTGACAGGAACCAAACTCGGCCATGCGCAGTGGCAAGTCTCGATAGCTCTTGAGCCCATGATTAAAAATTTGCACGTGACAGGGACAGTTCATCGGCTTCACTGCGTAGTCGTGGTCTTCCGAGCCGGTTGTGAACATGTCGTCTTTGAATTTGCTCCAGTGACCCGATTTTTCCCACAGCGAACGGTCGACAATTTGCGGCGTGCGCACCTCGATATAATCATGCTGCTTTAATCGTTCGCGTATGTACTGCTCGATCTCGCGATAGATGGTCAGGCCTGCGTCATGCCAAAAAATCATGCCGGGTGCTTCTTCTTGCAGATGGAATAGATCCAACTGCTTCGCAATCTTGCGGTGATCGCGCTTCTCCGCCTCTTCCAGACGCTGGATATAGGCCTTTAAATCTTTCTTGTTGGCCCACGCAGTACCGTAGATGCGTTGCAACATCTCGTTGTTGGAGTCGCCGCGCCAATAGGCACCAGCTACCTTCATCAGCTTGAAGGCCTTGAGTCTACCCGTGTGCGGCACGTGTGGCCCACGACATAGATCGGTGAAGCCATCTTGTGTATATAACGATATTTTCTGATCCGCCGGAATCGACTCGATAATTTCGGCCTTGTACTCCTCACCCATGTCGCGAAAAAAAGCGACGGCATCATCCCGCGACCTGACGCTGCGCGAGATCGGCGACTTGGCCTTGACCAACTCACTCATTTTCTTCTCAATGGCTTTCAGATCATCGGGCGTAAAGGGACGTTCGTAGGCGAAGTCATAATAGAAGCCGTAGTCGATCACCGGACCAATGGTGACCTGCGCCTCGGGAAATAGCTGCTTGACCGCCTGCGCCAGCAGATGCGCGGTGGAATGGCGAATGATATCGAGGCCTTCGGGATCGCGGTCCGTGAGAATTCTCAAGGCACAGTCGTTTTCGATCAGATGGGAGGTATCAAAGGCTTGTCCGTCGATCTCGCCAGCCAGCGTCGCCTGAGCCAGTCCAGGACCAATATCGGCGGCAACATCCGCGATCGTGATTGCAGAGTCAAAACTCCGCTCTGAGCCATCCGGCAAGGTTATGGTGGGCATGGGTTTCGGGGCTTTTTAAGGTTCAGTTACGACAAAAAGTGAATTGGTAGGCGCGAGTGGGATCGAACCACCGACCACTACCATGTCAAGGTAGTGCTCTACCGCTGAGCTACGCGCCTCTAAAGGGTGGAAGATACAGGATTTTTGGGGTGAGGCACAAGGTTCCCGCCCGCTTTGTTGTTGCAATCTGACCATCCCTCGATTTCTCGGCCGCACCCGGGAAAGCCTTAGCAAACCATCATTGGCACTTGCCGTACAACTCGGTCATCCAAACGGTTGTCTGCAAACAATTACGTCGCTCGAAACCGTGCTGGGTAATCCAATGGTTTATATCAACCGGATTGTGCACATACGGTCGAAAATCAGAACCTGACATACGATTGATCCAGGCCAACACCCCGATGCCAACTCGCGTCAGCCAACGATTACGAGGATACGTCAAAGCGATAATCTCAACGGTGCAGGAGGTTACGGCATCAAGCAATCGCTCAGGATCGGGGTAACAACACACCACTTTGTCGAGTACCGCGATATCCGAACCAGACAATGACTCAGCCACTTCCACAAAGTCACCAAAGTAGTACGTCACACGATCACCCAGACCCCCGGCGTCGGACAAACTTCGCGCCTCGGTTAACAGACCCTCGGAGATATCCACACCGATCACCCGGGTCGCGCCCTTGTGTAATAAATCGCGATGCAGATAACCCGCCCCACAACCCACCTCAAGCAGGCTCTTTTCCGCCACACCCTCCGCGCACAGCAGCGCAATAAGATCCTTTTGGGTTTTCTCGAGCCCAAACAGCCGGTGCTTCCAGCGATACAACCGCGCGAAGCGGGAGAAAAAACGATTGGTGTCCTGACACGGGATGCAGCAACTCATAAGCAAATCCTATTCAATATTTGAGGATTTAGCTACTTGCAATACGGCAACGAGGACTCTCATAATTGGCGGGTTAATTTTGCTAATCAAATAACCACCGAGGAGAACAAGTATGGCAGCGTACACCTGTGAAAAATGCGGCATGGCCGTCGGCACCATGACCTGCGGAAAGTGTGGCAAAGAACTGGAACACGGCACCATCACGACGGATGATGGCGAGACTGTGCATGTATCCAAATGCCCCGATGCTTGCGGCATGGTGAAATCACCGATGTGTTGTGGTCAGGATATGAGTTGTCCGACTGGTTAGAACTTGCTCATAAAATTCTCTTCCCACCGAGTGGGAGTGGGCGCGGCCGTTCCGCGCCCACTCGAATTCCCATGAACCGAGCCCTGTTATGTCTTGCGTCGGTAGCACTGACATCAAGCGTAATGGCCGCGCCCATTTTAGTCGGGCCATTTTCGACCTGGAGCCCAAGTGCGGGGTTGGGTGATGATTGGAAAACGGTCACTTTCAAAAATGTTGATCATCAAACACACTATACCTTGACGGTTGATAACGGCACCACGATCATTCGTGCCGACAGTCAAAATAGCGCTTCGCTGCTTGCCAGAAAGATAGATATTGACCCCGAAGTATCGCCAATATTGCGGTGGCGATGGAAAATTCTGGACACCATCTCAAAGGGTAATGTTCACCATAAAAGTGGCGACGATTACGCCGCACGACTGTACATCACGTTCGATTATGATCGACGCAATCTTGATTTTTTCGACCGTGTAAAGGCTGAGGTTTTCAATCTGTTTTACGGCGAATACCCGCCGCTACGCGCCATTACCTATATCTGGGATCACAACAACCCGCAGGGTCTGGTCGTCGCGAACCCCTATACCGATAATGTGATGATGTTTGTTATCGAAAGTGGATCGAAAAATAGTCGTCGATGGGTGCATGAACAGCGCAACGTTGTTGACGACTATCGCGCCGCCTTCGGTGAACCCGCGCCGAGGATAAATGGCATTGCACTGATGACCGACTCGGATAATACGGGTGCGTCCGCAACTGCTTGGTATGGGGATATTAGCTTGGGGCAGTTTTGACAGAATACAGCGCATTTCCCCTCCGAAAAAAATACTGCAAGAAACCGATATGACTGCCAATATATCGGTTTTCACAAAGGGGGCGGGGATCCGGAACTTAGCGAGCCCCTCGCTGCGCGGCATGGTCCAACCCCATACCCAACCCCGCATTCTGGATCTTCTCGATTTCATCACGAAGTCGTGCGGCATCTTCAAACTCTAGGTTCTTTGCATGCTCATACATCTGCTGTTCAAGCTTGAGGATTGCCTTGGCTAGCGCTGCTGGTTTCATCGCGGCATACTCGGCGATGGTTTCAGCCACCTCGGCGTACTGTTTGGCAGAGGCACGATCATCAAAGCGCGCGCCTTCCATCACATCCGTGATCGCCTTGGTCACCGATACAGGGGTGATGCCATGTTCTTTGTTGTGGGCAAGCTGTTTGGCGCGTCGCCTCTCGGTTTCGGCGATTGCTCGTTCCATCGAACCGGTCATCCTGTCGGCGTAGAGAATCGCCTTGCCATTGAGGTTGCGCGCGGCGCGGCCCATGGTTTGAATCAACGAACCTTCTGAACGCAGAAAACCTTCCTTATCAGCATCGAGGATTGCGACCAGAGATACCTCCGGCATATCCAAACCCTCGCGCAACAGGTTGATCCCGACCAACACATCGAACACACCAAGACGCAGGTCCCGAATGATCTCCACGCGCTCGACCGTGTCGATATCCGAATGCAGATATCGCACCCGAACACCATGCTCATCCATATACTCGGTCAGATCCTCTGCCATGCGCTTGGTCAAGGTGGTGACTAACACACGTTCCTTTACCGCCACACGCTTACGAATCTCGGACAACAAATCATCCACTTGAGTGGTCGCGGGTTTGACCTCGATGTCGGGATCAACCAAGCCGGTGGGACGCACCACTTGCTCCACCACGGCGCCCGATCGCTCAAGCTCCCATGCGCGAGGGGTGGCCGACACATAGATTGCTTGCGGTGCCCGTTCCTGAAATTCCTCAAAGCGTAACGGTCGGTTATCCAATGCCGATGGTAAGCGAAAACCGTACTCGACCAAGGTCTCCTTGCGCGAGCGATCGCCCTTGTACATGCCACCCAACTGTGGGATGGTCACGTGACTTTCGTCGACAATCAGCAATGCATTATCGGGGATGTAATCGAACAGCGTCGGTGGCGGTTCACCTTCACTCCGACCGGATAAATAGCGCGAATAATTCTCGATGCCAGAGCAGTATCCCAGCTCGTAGATCATCTCTATATCGTAACGGGTACGCTGTTCCAAACGCTGGTACTCGACCAGTTTATTAACCGACTCGAGTTGTCGCAGACGTTCTACCAACTCGACTTTAATCAGTTCGACCGCATCCAACATGGTCTGACGCGGCGTCACATAATGCGACTTGGGGAACACCGTGAAACGCGGAATCTTGCGCAGCACCTCACCGGTTAACGGATCAAACATGGCCAGCGATTCGACTTCGTCATCAAACAACTCAATGCGCAATGCCTCGCGATCCGACTCGGCGGGAAACACATCGATTACCTCACCGCGTACACGAAAGGTCGCGCGGTGTAACTCGACGTCGTTGCGTTTGTACTGCAACTCGACCAAGCGACGCAAAATCGAACGCTGATCGATAATCTCGCCGCGAGTGAGATGCAGGCACATGTTCAGATAGGAGCGCGGATCACCGAGACCGTAGATTGCGGATACCGTGGCCACGACCACCACATCCTTGCGCTCCAGTAACGCTTTAGTCGCCGACAGGCGCATCTGTTCGATGTGGTCGTTGATCGACGCATCTTTCTCAATAAAGGTATCGGAGGCCGCGACATAGGCTTCGGGTTGATAGTAGTCGTAGTAGGAAACGAAGTACTCCACCGCATTGCGCGGGAAGAAATCCTTCATCTCACCGTAAAGTTGTGCCGCGAGGGTCTTGTTCGGCGCCAATACGATCGCTGGCCGTTGCAGGTTCTGAATCACATTGGCGACGGTGAAGGTCTTGCCTGAGCCGGTCACGCCCAACAAGGTCTGCGCCGCCTCGCCGTGCTGTAATCCTTCCGTCAACTGCCGAATCGCCTCAGGTTGATCGCCCGCGGGTGAAAATGGCGACTGCAGTTGAAATGGACGGGGCTCAGACATCTCCCCACTATACCGTTATTCGATGTTGTTCTGCTCGAATTTGGCGCGCCAATACCGCATAATTGCGGTTCTCTATCGTCACCCTTCAGGACTTGAGGCCTATCATGAAAATCCAGCTCTCTGACCGCGTTCAGAAAGTCAAACCTTCACCCACACTCGCCGTCACCGCGCGCGCTGCTGAGTTACGTGCGGCAGGCAAAGATGTCATCGGCCTCGGTGCCGGTGAACCGGATTTTGATACCCCCAAGCACATCAAATTGGCCGCGGTCACCGCCATCGACAATGGCTTCACCAAATACACCGCCGTCGATGGTACCGCCGAGTTGAAACAGGCGATCATCACAAAATTTTCGCGCGACAACGGCCTAGACTATCAAGCCGACCAGATCCTGGTGTCGTGTGGCGGTAAACAGAGCTTCTTTAACCTGTGTCAGGCGATGATCAACCCCGGTGACGAGGTCATCATTCCCGCGCCCTACTGGGTCTCGTATCCCGATATGGTACTGCTGGCCGGGGGTGAACCGGTCATTGTCAGCGCCAGTCAATCACAGAATTTCAAGATTACACCCACCCAGTTGCGCGCATCTATCTCCGACAAGACACGCTTGTTGGTATTGAACAGCCCATCGAACCCCACCGGGGTGGCCTACACGCGAGCCGAACTCACCGCGCTGGGGGAAATATTGCACGGCTACCCAAAGATCATGATCGCAACCGATGATATGTATGAACATATTCTCTGGAGTGACGAACCGTTCTGTAACATCGTGATGGCCTGTCCCGAGCTGATGAAGCGAACCATCGTTCTGAATGGCGTATCCAAGGCCTATTCGATGACCGGTTGGCGCATCGGTTATGCCGGTGGACCGGCGGATCTGATCAAGGCGATGAAGAAAGTACAATCGCAAAGCACCTCCAACCCAACATCGATCTCTCAGGTCGCCGCACAAGCGGCTCTTGAAGGTGACCAGGCCTGTGTCAGTGAGATGCTGGTGGCCTTTAAGGAACGACACGATTATGTGCTTGAGGCACTCAATGAAATTGATGGGGTTAACTGCTTGCCAGCCGATGGCACGTTCTATCTGTTTCCCGACCTCAGTGAGGTCATAGACAAGATGGATGGCATCGCTGACGATCTAGCGCTGTCCGAACATATGATTGAACAGGCGGGTGTCGCCTTGGTGCCGGGCACCGCGTTTGGTGCGCCGGGTCATGTACGCGTATCAATCGCGACCGGGATGGATGTGTTGCGCGAGGCGATGCAGCGGATCAAGGCTGCGATTCAGGGATAGGCCCCCTAACCGACTGGGTATCCTGACATTTGATCAGACGGTGCCAATGGACGTATCCACCGACGGATTGTTGCTGGCTGGAATGTCTTGCCATCGCGATTCATCAAACCCAGCATCGCCAACTCATGTGCAATCAGACGCGATATCGCGGTCATGTTACCGCACTTGCGGCGATACCAATGCCATTCCGCCAGTTGTCTGGACTTGGCTCTGGCATCGAGATTCGGTTTGTGCGCCCGATGCACCGCGTCGGCCTTTTTGCCCCGCAGGCAGATCTGTTCCGTGCGTGCGAAGGCTTCAAATAACGCCGTGTATTCTAACGCCGTGTATTCCGGCGTCTCTGCCGCCGCCAAATGGACGCAGGCCTTACCGACCGCCACCAACTCACACAGGCTATGGCTGGCATCATCGAGGCTATCGACAACCTGAGGTGGCGCAATAATCAGCACATCCATCTCGTCGCCAAGATGGACCGAGTATTGATCGATTGCATGCAGTTCGACGCCGTTTTTCGACAATCGAGCCGTAATCCCTGTAATTACCCCCTGAATATAAGACTGATCCAGCATCATATCTCCCCCGTTTTCGTCCATTGTAACGAATATGATATAGCCGTAAGTTTATCACGGTTTTCCGTCGATTTCTTGAGAATTCTCTTACATGTTAATGGCTTATTATCCTATACCCGCAACCGGACACCGTAAATAGACTAATACCCATGAAAATCAATCACTCCCAAGCCGGCCGCCTCGCCCCATATAGACCGCGAACCAACGGGATCACACTGATCGAATCACTGGTTGGACTGTCAATACTCGGCTTGCTGATCAGCTTTGGCACCCCCACCCTCGCCGGCATGATCGCTAAGCACGCCGTTACCGCCGAGACCAACAGCCTGATGACGTTTATTAACTATGCCCGCACCGAGGCGATCATGCGTCAATCGCGGGTCGCGCTGTGCCCGAGTACGGAAAATAATCAGTGCCAACCCTCGACAAATTGGGATCACGGCTGGCTGACCTATGTGGATAGCAACGAAAACCGCCGCCTAGATCCAGAAGAAGCGGTTCTGGCGATCCATCAAAGCGATGATGACCAGACCCAAGTACATTCCAGTCGTGGTCGCACCCAACTGTCTTTTCTGCCGGATGGACATGCCTCATGGAGCAATGGCACCTACCGCATCTGCAGCACCTCCGGAAAGGCTGAGCCGCGCGCGGTCATCGTCTCAACCACCGGCCGACCACGGATATCGGCGGTCGATCCGCGCGGAAAGCCACTGACCTGTCCAAACGGGTAAAAAAATTCTCAAAACCGCGGCCAACGATAAACGAAGGCCGCCGCAAAACTTCGTTTCAGTTTTTACTTAAGCCGGACTGCCAGGTTAAAAGAAAACATTGAAATATCCCCAGAGACTCCCAAAAAATCGAAATCGTAGCGTGTGTATCTTGCGCCCACACTAACCGAATCATTCGCCTTATAATCCGTGCCAAAACCAAACACCGGATCAGATCCATGATCTGACTCCAACGTCCCAAAACCGGCTTGATCTAACTGGACATCCCAGAAGTGCATCCCTACTTTCGCAAACACGGTCAACTCCTTAGAAATTGGCGCCTTTCCAAGAACAGCTAGCGAAAAACTATTACCACTCACAGTCCAAACTGGGGCTAAATTATACTTTGCATCCCCAAAATCCACATACGAGCCTTCAAACGAGATATTTTCGGAATAATCATGACCCACATACACCTCAAACCCTGTAGGGTCATCAAATCCTTCTGTATTAATATCAACTTGTTCTGTATCAATATCAACTTGACCTAATCCAATACCAACATAATTTTGGGCACAAACAATCGTGCTTAAACCAAAAATAGCTCCACCGATAACCCCCTTATTTAATAACTTCATATCATTTCCCTCTTCTTGTGATTTGAGTCTCGAATGTGCAAAGCACCGGGTGAGCCTAGCGCCCGTCAGTTTGGTATCAAATTAGCTAATGGTCAAGAACAATAAACCCTCCATAACGATCATGCCCATTTCTATTTTAAACGAATAATAATTTCACCATTTGTCGAATAGTAATTATTACCACCCAGCATCCCGACCTACCCACTGCCAACTCGACTATGGCTAGACGACTCACGACGAATCGAACTCTACCTCCCAACCTATATTCTCAGAAGGTCAAAGGGCGAACTTATTAAAGGTAAAGCGACCTGACACCGGATCGTGGCATGAATATGGCCCGGATAGAAATAAAGCTCTTGAAAAAGCGACTATCCCTGACTGGTTCAACGACATCGGCTTACGCTGGTCGAATACCGTGCGATTCATGCTATTGCTGAGGCTTGGCTCAAAGTAGCAATCGATTTAGGAAGCCAACCGCTACAGCGCTACGAGGATCTCCTGAAAATGAAATATGATGACATCAAAGATGGCCACCTCTATACCGAAATAACCAAGGACAACATGCGCTCTGAAATCAGCCACCTACGGATAAAGCTGAACACAAAGGTTTGCTTCAGCCAGAGGAGTTAAAGTAGAATCCGTGATGCCCGATAGGGTAGCAGCAGGTCAACAAACCAAGTGATTCTAATTTTGACAACTCATCTTTCTATGGGTTACCAATTTATCATTTAACCTGTTGTTTTTTATGTTATTCCCTGGTAGCTCAGCTGGTAGAGCGGGTGACTGTTAATCACTAGGTCGGCGGTTCGAGCCCGTCCCAGGGAGCCATATTATTCGGTTCTTTACCGCACCACGCCCAGATAACGCCTCGCCACCCTCCGTGCCATTGTCACTTTTGTTGTCACGTTGGTTCGGCAAAACTGTCTATGAATCCATGGGCGCCACAACGGGCCATCTGAAATCTTTCGCCCGAGGGCGTAGCATCAGAATCAGCCTAGTGATTACACCTTGCCAACATCAAGACCGCGTCCCCTCTCCCTCAGGGAGAGGGTTAGGGCGAGGGGATTAACTAAGACAACGACAACTCGCCTAAATACTCTCGAAACGACTCACTCAGCTCTTCGTGCTTTAACGCATACTCGACCGTCGCCTTGAGATAACCCAGCTTACTGCCACAGTCATAGCGAACCCCTTTAAAGTTGTACGCAAGCACGGGCTCTTCCTGCAACAGATTCGCGATCGCATCCGTCAATTGAATTTCACCCCCGGCACCACGACCGGTCGTTTCCAACAAGGCGAAAATCCTAGGTTCGAGAATATAGCGACCCACCACCGCGAGGTTGGATGGCGCGACATCCGGGTGTGGCTTCTCGATAATGCCGGTCACTTTCTCAAGTCGGTCGGCAACCGGTTCTGACTTAACCACACCGTATCGATCCGTGTGTGCATGAGGTACTTCTTCAACACCGAGAATGCTCGACTGATGGGTTGCGTAGGTTTCGACCATCTGACTGAGACAAGGGTTATCACCCCCATCGATCAAGTCATCGGCCAAGATCACCGCAAACGGTTCATCGCCAACCACCGAATGGGCGCACAACACCGCGTGCCCTAAACCTAGGGCCTCGGCCTGACGCACATACACACAGGAGACATTTTCCGGGATCGCGCCACGGATGCATTCCAGCATTTTGGTCTTGCCGCTTTTTTCCAGCTTGTACTCCAGCTCGAAATTCTTGTCGAAATGGTCTTCGATCGCCCGCTTGCTCGCACTGGTCACAAAAATTAGCTCAGTAATTCCGGCCGCGATCGCCTCCTCCACCGCATACTGGATCAGCGGCTTATCCACGATCGGCAGCATTTCCTTGGGATTGGCCTTGGTAGCAGGTAAAAAGCGGGTACCCATACCCGCGACCGGAAATACGGCCTTGCGAATTGTTTTAGTCATTAGAAAACCTTGAAGATTCTGGTAGTAACCTAGTCGGTACTAGAGAAGTTCGACCCGCGAATGCAGAACTTTAAAATCCGCTTTCTAGCTTGCGTCGGAGGCCCGGCGAATGGGTACTACATCGGCGGCATGCTCGCGCTGGCCGAGGGTTTCGGGTACCAGCTCGAGCAACATCGCTCTCAGAGCTGAATTATCGTAGTTTACCGTCGCGGATTCAAGATCTGCGATGGAACCACGCAACTTACCCCATTCCACCTCACGGAACTGGGCCAGCATGATCTTGTCGTGGGCGGTGGCCTTTAGGGCTTCGCGCTCGTGGAACAATTCCTCGGTCAATTTCTCTCCGGGACGCATGCCGACATACTCAATCTTGATGTCGTCACCAGGGATCTTGCCAGACAAGCGAATCATCTGCTCCGCCAAATACTGAACCAACATCGGCTCACCCATATCCAGCACATAGATCTCACCACCCGACCCGAGCACACCGGACTGCATAATCAACTGGCTAGCCTCAGAGATGGTCATGAAGTAGCGCGTAACCTCAGGATGGGTCACCGTGACCGGACCACCCAACTCGATCTGCTGGCGAAACAACGGTACCACACTGCCAGCCGAGTTCAGCACATTGCCGAAGCGTACGGTGACGAAGTTGGTCTCGGAGTGCCTATCCGCATTCTGACACCATACCTCGGCGACACGCTTGGTCATGCCCATCACGCTGGTCGGATTCACGGCCTTGTCGGTTGATACCATCACAAAGGTTCCGACACCGCTCTTATCAGCGACGCGTGCCATGGTTATCGTACCGAGAATATTATTGCGTACCGCCTCACGGATCTGCCCTTCCAGCATCGGCACATGCTTATACGCTGCCGCATGGTAGATCACATCGGGCTGAAAGCACAGCATGGCTTGTCCCACCGCAACCTCATCGCAGACATCACCCAACACCGCATGGATCTTAAGATCCGGAAAACTCCTGCGCAACTCGCGATCAATCTCATACAGATTAAATTCGCTCTTTTCGAACACGACCAAACGCTTCGGCCCCAGACGCGCGACCTGCCGACAAAGCTCAGAGCCTATCGAACCGCCACCGCCTGAAATCATCACGCTCTTGTCGATCAACCCCTGACCGATGGCCTTCCAACTCAGCGCCACCGGCTCGCGTCCGAGCAAATCTTCAATATCCAAGGTCCGCAAGGAACCTATACCGGCCATATCTGACAGCATCTCCGATAACTTCGGCAGCGTAAGAACGGGCAACCCGGTACGTTCACAACCTTTGACGATACGGCGCATCTGTTTGGATGTTGCCGATGGCACGGCAATCAGGATAGCTTCAATATCGAGTTTTTCGACAAACTCACCAATCTGGCGCGTACGCCCCAATACTCTAATACCATGGACATCCATCCCCGCCTTGCCGCGATGGTCATCGACAAAACCAAGTGGAAGATAACCCTGACTCGGATCACGCAACATATCGCGCACCAGCATCTCACCCGCGCGACCGGCGCCAATGATCAACACCCGTGTGCCTGATTCGTGGTAGAAAGAGCGGTCCTTGAACCAGCGATAGATAAACCGAGGACCCGATAACAAGCCAATCAGAAACAGCCCGTACATCACAAACGCGGTACGTGGCAAACCCTGAAGTCGGGTCACGATAAACAGTGTCAACGCCGCGATGCTGACGCCGACGACAACGGCTTTCAGTATTCGCAGAAGATCAGGTAACGAGGCGAAACGCCAAACACCACGATAGAGTCCGTAGTGATAAAACAGGGCGCCTTGAACCACCATCAGCAACGGTAATGCGGCGAGGCAAG
>JYMV01031973.1_pt1 | contig 40499 bp, 30 predicted proteins | sample 338911 | NCBI WGS metagenome assembly JYMV01 (sample SAMN03354496, study PRJNA234377) | hydrothermal vent metagenome | biome: Deep sea; feature: Hydrothermal plumes at the Eastern Lau Spreading Center, Western Pacific Ocean; material: Seawater | place: Tonga | collected 2009 | depth 2000 m m | reverse complement strand
CAATATCAAATGCAGTAATGTAGACTGTTCTTCTAAAGGTCAACCAGTGGATGTCAGTTACTCAATTACTGAGAACGATGAGGTTGTATTAATCACTTCAGATTGCCCTCATTGTGAGACAGGCATATTGAGTCATGATTCGAATGATTCGACACCGTTGGGGGCTTTAACCCCCCAAGAGGAAGAAGAAATTGAGAACCTAGCTGATACATATACTGCATTTGATTTACTGTCAGTTACATTTGATGACCTGAACAAAGAGTTGCAAGAAAAATTCCCAAATGATGCATTGAGAGCTGGAATAATGGAAATAGAAGACCTCAAGGTTATTGATGCGTATGGGCAGATTCTTGAAATTGACCCAACAATACCTGGCCAAAAACCTTCTATTGCGCTCAGTATGGAGACTAGAAATCAGGATGATTCTGAGAGAAATGAATTCTTGTTGAAACCTAGAATCCAGCAGGGGGCTCGATTAAAATTCCAACTTTTGTCATCCGATGATGATACAACCCCTGCTAACGCTGGTACGGAAGATATGGCAGGAGTTACTGCGAATACTCCTGTGTGTGCATTTTTACTTCCCGACCACATTGAGTGGGCGATGGAGGTTTTTGACAAAAATGGAGATGCACGTGGTCAGTTGAGGGTGGCTGAAAGAACATGGGAACACGGTGGAATTCAGAAAGGAAGGCTTGCATGGGATCCTGCGCCAGGAAGTGAAACTGGGATTGGACAATTGCCAAATTCGGGCAATCCTAGTGCTGACGCTTTCCTCAATAAATTGTTAGAAATGAGCATTCAAAATGAGGTTGATAATCCAGAAGTTGAGGGTGTGTTATCCTCCCTTCTCAGGGCAATTGATACAACATACTGGGATATGGACCCATTTGGAAAAGGTGGAGATGATATCCCATCAATGTTTATGGGAAGGCCAGTCGCTATCACTAGAGCTAAAGTTTGTTTGGAAATAGACGAGCGAGATCAGCCAATGAATGATGAATTGAGAAAATCAGTTTTTGAAATACGGCTTGGTGCTCTATCTAAAATTACAGATGGCTTGCTTGGTTATTTCGTAAATGATGACTATTCAAAGTTCATGTCAGTTTACCCAACTGATGTTAATGGAGTGCCAGATACTCCAAAATTGTATGGAGACGCATTGTCACATGACTTCTTGGAGTTTGATCCAACAATTGAGGTGCGCCCTGGACAAGAGGTAATGTTGACATTATTGATGAATCCACAATCATCGGTTCACGTGACTAGTGGTATTTTGCCACAAAAAGAGATAACTCTAGTTCGTTCACATTATGAGCAGGCAATGAATAAGATCGCTCCAACATTCAAGATTGGCCCAGTACTTGTAGATCCTCAGACGGTCAAGATGCCAATACCGGATCAAAGAGGATTGCAATGGAGTTGGGTGTTTAAGGAATCTTACACTGATTGGGTTGAGCAACCGATATCAGATGTAGACCAACTTGCTGGGTTACCGAAAAAGAAAACAACAGCATTTGAGGGCTGGATAAAATTGGATATAGATGAATCTCAAAATAATTAGGAAGTGAAAAAATGAGTAATGAAAGCAAAAATGAAACAGTATGGAGTGTTATAATTCTAGCATTGATGATGTCTCTGTCTGCAAGTGTAATGATGTTTGGAGGTCAAACAACTGAACTGGTTGAAAATGAACCTGAAAATTACGCAGCGACTCATCAAATAGGATACCAAATACAATACTCAATGGATTTTTTCGGAGCGAATTTCACTCTAGATGGCAATGACAAAATCATCGTTAATGATGCAGTTACCACAGATGATGGGACCACTTTTGTTGTTGGGAAAATGAGTGACACGACTTGGTCCTTTGGACGCTTTAAGGGCTCAGTGGCTATTGACAGAGGTTTTATTGCAGCATTAACACCATCTGGAAATTGGGATTGGGTGTATGTAGATTCTTCACCAACTGGCACTTCAAGTATGAATGCGATTACTATAGCATACGATGGTGAATTGATTATTGCAGGCGAATATTCAATGGCGACAAGTTGGGGCCCTGATGACGATGGTGATGGCTCACCTGATTTTGCTCTGAGTGGCGGTGCTGCACCATATCATCCTGCGTTTGGAATGAAAATAAGTCAAACCGGTGGGATTTCATGGTTAGAAAATTTAGTTGGGAATACAAGGGTTACAACAATTCCAAATGATGTTGTGGTAAGTGGTGATGTAGGGTATATTACAGGGATTTCTACATCAAACGGGTCTATTTTTCCGGGTGATGCTGCCATGAAGAGCATGGGTGATTCTAAGGGAGATGCATTCATTGTTAAGTTTTCAGTTGATACTGGGGCTGTTTCACATTCAGTGGATAATTGTGTTGAGAATGACGATAACAATGAAGATGGGAAGGGTTATTGTAATCCGGGAAACGCTCAACTCATGCCTAGAGAATCCGGCGATGCAATTACTGTACTCTCTGATGGCACAGTTCTTGTCGCTGTGACATATGACAATACAACACTTCTAGGAACTAATATTACACCCGAGTTAAATGAAAATGTAAATTCTTCATCACATTCTGATATAGCAATATGGAAATTAACCGCCAATTTAAACACGATTTCAATTAAATCATTGAGTACGGATCAAGCAGATTCGGTTGTCGGGTTTGGGATGATGTCACCATCAAAATTTTATTTAGCAACAAACCGTGATTACTTTCAAGGGAGGTTACTTGAATTAGATAATTCCATGTCCATTCTGAAAACCCATGAGCCGAGTAGTGGTAATCTGAAAATCTTGGATATTACTGTTGATTCTGGAACTCTTGAGTTGGTAGGATTTGCAAGTAAAGATATTGTGGGCAATCAATTCATCTTTGAAGACCAATCATATGACCCGACAAATAACGCATCTCTTTTCGTAGCAGAATATTCTCAAGCGGGATTTCAGAATGGCCAAGCATTAGATATTTCTCCCACGAATGCCTTTGAATTCTTCAGCTCAGTGACGACAGCAATTACTGCGAATAATGGTTCGATTCGAATAGTAACGGTTTCAATGCCTGTAGTTGAGTATCTTGGACCAACGATTGGTTTTCAGCGAGTTGATCAATTGATTAGTTTCGCAGATACAGATATTATTGTACGGCCTAATTTTGGGGTAGTTGCTCATTATGAGTGGGATACGGACCAAGATGGAATCCCAAACAGGTTGGATAATTACAATGACAACAATGACCCTGACCATGATGGGCTCGCCACTGGTGTGGACAACTGTCCGAATAATTGGAACCCTCAACAAGAGAACAACGATGATATGGACGACGGGGGAGACGCTTGCGATTTAGATGATGATAATGACGGTGTTCTCGACGTGAATGACTCATGTCCATTAGTACCAGGAGGGGATTTAGATTCAGATGGTGATGGTTGTCCAGATAAAGCAATAATTGCTTGTACAGACCCACTAGCCAATAATTACAGCGATGTAGCAAACACGAATTCAACAACTTGTGATTATGATTTGGATGACGATGGAGTAAATGATTCAGATGAAATCGTAGGCTGTATGGATGGTACTGCAGATAATTTTCAACTCAATGCGACAGATCCCGGCGATTGTATGTATACAGAAGTTGAAGTAATCCAAGATTGTACTAATTGTTCCGTGGGTGGAGACGTTGATGACGATGATGATGGAGTTCCCGACAAAATAGATGAGTGTGAAAATACCCCCGTCGGAGAGCAAGTTAACTCAACCGGCTGTGAAGAAGGACGAGAGTTCAACTCGTCAACTTCTGACACCTGGGTGCTGGGTGATTGTGATCCCACAAACATGGCGGTAAATTGTCAGGAAGAGATAATCATCGGTGGTGTAGGTGGTGCTGGATTAATCGGAGGTTCAGTGATTACTAGATGGCTGAGACCGAGGGTTGGGAAAGGTGGTCCAAGAATTGGTGTTGGTGAGGTTCTTGATGCCAAGGATGCATACGATTTCATCGCTAAAAAGGGCGGTAAAAAGGTGAAGGCAACCGGTGGTTCAGACCACTACCTCAAACCCGGAGTGGAGCGACAAGAGGCGATGTCATCCGCCGCAGATACTACCCTTGATGATTATGTTGAAGATTAATCTTGGAATTATTGCCAAATCCCCAACCTTGTAGGAAGCAAAGACACTTGAGAACCCCCTCTCTCGCCCAAGCCATGGGCGAAGCATATGAGGCACTAATGGTGCAAATGCGAGAGTTGGATGTAATAGGACAAATCAGCGGATTGTTAGGCTGGGACCAAGAAGTCATGATGCCCCCCAAAGCTGCAGCAATGAGGGCTGAGCAACTAGCATGGTTGTCTAAGGAAGGACATACTAGAATGACCGCTCCTGAAGTTGGCGAATTGATTTCTGCAGCAGAATCAGAAGTCAACGGTAGCGAAGTTGAACAGGGTAACATCCGAATTATTCGTGACTCCTATGACAAGGCTACCAAGAAACCAACAGAGTTCGTCGAAGAAAAGGCACGTCACACCTCAAAGAGCATTGTCTCATGGACTGAAGCGAGAGAGAAAAACGATTTCTCAATTTTCCGTGATGACTTGGCAAAAATGATTGACATGTCGCGTCAATTAGCGGGTTACCTTGGCTATGAAGACAATCCATACGATGCACTTCTTGACCTTTATGAATCGGGACTTTGTGTTGCAAAACTAGATCCTTTGTTCCAAGGATTGCGTGATTCCTCGGTTCCACTCATCAAGGCAGTTTCAGAACTAGAGAACAAACCAGATTGTTCATGGGTTCACAAGCATCCATGGCCCAAGGCCTCCCAAGAGGCTTTCAGTCAAGCGATTTCAGAAGCAATCGGATTTGACTTCCAAGCAGGACGAAGAGATGAATCAACCCATCCATTCTGTGGTGGCTCAAACCCTGATGATGTTCGTTGGACAACTCGTTACGACGAGAAGGAACCCTTTGGGGCAATTTATGGTACCATGCATGAGACTGGACACGCTCTGTATGAACAGGGTAGGCCCAGAGACCTTGACTTCCAACCAGCAGGTGAGGCAAACGGACTAGGGGTCCACGAGAGTCAAAGCAGATTGTGGGAAAACCAAGTTGGCCGCTCTCTTGCATTTTGCGAATGGTCATTCCCAATGTGGCAGGAGTACTTCCCTGCTAATTTTGAAGGAGTTACCCCTGAAATGTTGTGGCAGGCAGCCAACCAGGTTGAAGCCAGTTTAATCCGTGTTGAGGCGGATGAGGCTACTTACAATCTTCACGTCATGATACGCTACGAAATTGAGAAGAAACTAATCAACGGTGAGTTGGAAGTTGATGACCTACCAGACGCATGGGATGACATGTATGAGGAATTCCTTGGGGTTCGCTCCCCAACACGTACAGAAGGAGTACTGCAGGATATTCATTGGTCGTTTGGAGCATTTGGTTACTTCCCTACCTACACTCTTGGTAACTTATACTCTGCACAATTACTGCAAGCGGCTGAGAAGGATATTGGCAGTATTGATGAACAGGTGCGAAGAGGTGATTTCACCCCTCTTTTGGATTGGATGCGCACGCACGTGCACGCGAGAGGAAGTATCCTTGAGCCATCAGACCACATTGAGGAGGCGACCGGAGAGCAACCTAAACCGGATGCTTTTGTTGCCTATTTAGCTGACAAAATCAACGCCCTCTACGGCGTTTAACCTTCGGAAGTTTCTGCACTGTAGTCAAAGGTACATGTTTCATCACAGGTATCGATAACCACACCTGTGTGAAGGAATTCCTTTACCATCTCGTTAACATCTTCAATTATTGCAATTTCATTGTGCGCTTTTCCAGCGTCACCTACTGGTGGCGGCGAGTTACCATCTGGCATTGCGTCATAACCACCATCCCAGTAGACAATTGCAGAGCCTGAAATTGGTCCAGACTGTGGGGTAATCCCGTATGGTAGTCTTGCAGAACTATCCAGTACAGGGATTCCAGCAGTCCTAGCCGCTCGGTCTGATGAGATACCAGGTACTTGTGCATCATTCACAGAAATAATAGAGAGGAAAGAGAATGGCTCAATAACTGACTCATAACCACCATTTGCAAAGGGTAGGAAAGTCTCAGGGTCAGAGCAGTCCCACATTTGTTGCATTACTCCAATCAACAAGGCTCGGTCATTACGTTCAGGATAAGCCGCAGAGTGTGAGAATAGTTCAGCAAAGGTTGCAAAGTTAGTTGAGCGTTCAACAAAGGTTGAGAATCCAGAACCACCAACCCATAATGCTGCTCTATCAATATCTGGAGAGACAGCGACAACACTAGCACCATAGATACCTCCAAGCGAGTATCCCATGTAGTGTACATCAGATGTGTTGACCAAGTTGATTTCATCTGAATACATCTCATCAAGATCAGAGCAGATTCCTTTGAAGGTACGAATCATTGCCATCTTGTTGATTAACGCCTGTTCAATTCTTTCCGCTTGATGTTGGAAATAAGATGGGTCAATCATTCCCAAGCCAAGAGTGTCAAAGTCGGATTCACTCCAACCATAGAGGTCGGTAGCAATGAACGAGACCTTGTATTCCTCAGCCCAACCACCCAAGTAATTGCTGGTTCCTTCACCTGTGCCCAAGAACCCGTGTCCGAATACGACCAGTGGGCCACTTTCATTGAGGTCGGCAAGTACATGTGGAATGACCATTGTGAATGGGATTTCTGCATCTTCAACAAATTGTGGTATACTATTATTGTCTCTTACAATCAGGGCTGGTGGATTTTGAGATTCAAGATATTGAGGTGCAGTGAAAGTACCTCTGATTCGGCGAAGCAGTGTATCATCACCCCCATAATCATCCTCACTTGAGGTTACGGTGCATCCAATTCCATCTTCACCAAGTCGTGTGAGGGCGTCAGAGCGCATTACCGAAATGTCACTGAGAATTGATTGAGATGAAGCGGTGTGGAAAACCCAGGCTGATTTTACGTCGGTACGCTGGTAATCTAATTCTTCTAGGTCATCAAGTAGTGCATCAATAACTCCGCGCCTGTCTTCAATATCTGCAGAGGTGGTTAGATCACCATCAATGATGGCCTGCATTGCTAGAGATGCTGTAACTGCATTTCCTGATAAATCAGATAATCCAATGAATGCCACACCATATGTGGTATTGGTATCAAGGGCGCCCAATGTGCGCATGAATACTATTGTTGCTGAAGGGTTATTGGCTCGGTCATCTACTTCTATCCAATGAGCAACTCTTTCTCCAGTCTTGAAATTAAGCAAGACAGTTGCATGGTCGCTAGAGAGTGAAGTGGCGATGCTATACTGGTTTGCAACTCCAGTCAAATTTGGTACCGTGGTAAAAGCAGTCATGATTTGAGTAGAAGGACTGAAGCCATCAAATCGGTTCAAGGCTGCAATTTCTACATTTGAGGTAGTTCCTGAACTAGGAAGTGTGTTGCTAGCGTAGTTTACTTTGTAGCCAGTAGTAGTAGAATTGTCGTCGATTAGAAATGCGTTAGAGGGAAATGGCAGCATGCAATGTAATGGGTTCAGGTTTTCACAGCCGGTTGTGGTTACAACCTCTACAGGCTCAATTTCGATATCAGGTTCCAGCACCTTATCGTCGATATCAATTTCATTTCCGGTATCAAAAATACATCCAGAGAGAAGCATCCCTGCTGTCATTAGTAAAGCGAGGGTTTTCGAATATGCAGTCTTGTTCATGAAATGGAACCATAGAGACATGGTGATAAAGTATACTCAAGCGATATTATGGCCTAGAGCACTACAAATGATGCGAAGTGACAAAGGTCACGGTATTCAGCACGACTCGTGGCAGACATTAGTGACTACGCTTGGTTTGTGCGGGACCTACCCGCATCAGCATCATCGGTGTTACTAGGGAAATCACGTGTTTATGCAGGGGATTGGGATGGCAATCTCTGTTGTTGGAGCGACCAAGGTGACCTCTTGTGGACTGGGAAAGCCGAAGATAGAGTTGAACGGATGTGTGGGGCTAGTGAGGCTAAACCACCGTTCATCTGTGCTACTGCAGGTAGTAAAGTGAATTGTATTGATGCAGCAAGTGGCGAGGAGCGGTGGAATCACCAGCTCATTGGCTCCTCAGATTTAGTCGCTTGTTCTGATGATGGTAATCGAGTGTTAGCAACATCATCAGTATATGAAATTGAACTCAATGATTTCATTGAGTCAACATGTTGGCGCTTTGATGGAGATGGAGAAATTGTCCGCCAGGATACTTTTGAAGAGCGCCCTTGGCATCTTATTTTGGACAAAGCCGGGGCTGCTAGAATGGGTCTTGGTCGACCACGTTGTGGATTAATTATGCAGACTGATGACGAAATTACACATCTAAATTTAGCAGAAGATGACCCAATTTTATGTGGTGCAACAGCATCAGGAAAAACTGTTTTTGGCCATGCATCTGGAATTATTTCTCTCCTAAGTAAAAATGGTAAAAAGATGAAATCACTCTTTGATGGGTCTGAAGAAAGTGTTCTATCACTCCAATCAGATGGCAAGGTTGTGATTGCTGGCGGAGATGACGGTATGGCTCGGGCGGTCTCTTGTAAGGGAGGCGAATTATGGGCTATGGACCTCGGACAACCCGTAGATGAATGCACAATTTCATTCGAATTAGCGGGTGAGAAGAGTTGTTGGGTCGCAACATGGAATGGAATACAAGCTAGCCTCTGGATTCTTGGTTCTGAAAGTGGTAAAGTACACGCCGAGTTTGCGGATCTCCCACGTATTCGCACTCTAACAAGTAGGGGTGATAGGGTTGCTGTTGGGATGGATGATGGGAGGGTGATGTTGTTTAATCAAGAACTATTCTCCCGCCGGATTAACCGTGAAGATAATGATTCAGATGAACCGACTGATGACACAGGTCCCAAAGATGGTCAAAGCCGACTTTCATTGCAGGAAAAATTACGCTCACTTCGAAAATAATTTCAGAAAACCCCTTCCTTTTTCACCCAATGTTAATTTTTATTGAAGCGGTAGGTTTCTCAACAAATTTCTGAATTAGTTCTAGTGGAAAAAAGGGTCACTGAGCCATATTTCCGGTTGAAAATGAATAAATTAACCGAAAGATTTATTGACTAGTGTCCCCCACGACAAAGTCGCTACTCCTGAGGAGTGGTGGGGCTGGCTCGTCCAGACCCCGTGCCCGTCTGCCGGCGTGGGCCCCTCGGGGGTAGAAGTCGGCCGCCAATACGAGCAATCGTTGCGGCGATGACTGGAACAGAAATTGACTTCGGTTAATGGAAAAGAAGGTCTTGCAGGAAGTGAGGAGCACCTCGGTGCAAATCCGCCAAATAGACAGGGGGGAGACAACCTTCGGGAAGTCAATCCCAATAAATTTGGTTTGATGATTGGGGAAGCGTTTCAAGCTTGCTTGAGATGTGGAATCGGTCAATTGCTCTGGACAGGGAATCGAGTGGACACACGATGACCGGATTCGGAAGTGGAAGATGGAGGCTGTTGGAAAACAACCGAGATCAACTGTGGGAAACGGAGGAAGTCGAAAGACAACCAAAATTGACTACGGATGGTGGAGGATGTTGAAAGATGACCAAAGTCTACTACTGAAGTTGAAGGAAGTCAGTCCGTATCTTGAGGAACTGCACAGGGTGAAGATGGAATCGACTTTGAAAGAAGAAGATGAAGTCACCTGTGCCTAGGGAATCAGTTTGGTTTGGTCACCTCCGGACCTGCTGTGAAACTTGGAAGCGGTGAGACAGAATCGAAAGAGGAAGTTGAGTCGTAGTGGTGGAAGGAAGACCTCGTGTCAACCGGAAACTGCAACCAGCGGAGGCTGGTGAGTGGGAGGAAGTCCTCCTCCGGAACGATACCCACTCACCAGTTCTCCCAATCCCCGTTTTCTTCAACGAGATAATTCGCTGTCGTTGTCCTTCCTATTCTAACTGTTACGCAAGGTGAAGCCCTGCACGAGGCGGTTTGTTGACCTATTCTTTCGGGCCGACCATTTCTTCTGGGCGGACCCATTGATCAAATTCTTCATTAGTCAACAATTCTAACTCAAGTGCTGATTCACGTAGTGTAATCCCCTTTGTATGAGCGTTTTTGGCGATTTTAGCAGCCGAATCATAGCCGATGTGGCGGTTAAGAGCTGTCACCAACATTAATGAATTTTCAAGGTGAGCGCTAATCACCTCCTCATTTGCTTGCAATCCACTTACACATTTGTCACTGAAAGCGCGGCAAGAATCAGAAAGTAGTCTAATGCTATGCAATAGGTTGTGAATCATCATCGGTTTGAACACATTCAATTCAAAATTTCCTTGACTTCCACCAACCGTGATGGCAGTGTGGTTTCCAAATACTTGGCAGCAAACCATAGTCAAAGCTTCAGCCTGAGTTGGGTTAACTTTACCTGGCATTATACTTGAACCGGGTTCATTTGCAGGAAGGGCCAATTCCCCAAATCCACAGCGGGGGCCTGAACCAAGCCAGCGGATGTCATTTGCGATTTTCATCAATGAAACCGCTAACACATTTAATGCACCTGATGCGGCGACGATAGCGTCGTGCGCAGCTAGTTGAGCAAACTTGTTCTCAGCAGAGACAAATCCAAGACCGGTTTTGTTAGAAATTTTTTGAGCCACCTTTTTGGCAAATTTAGGGTGGGTGTTTAGGCCTGTTCCCACAGCAGTACCACCCAACGCGAGTTCTAGTAAGTCATCAAGCGAGTTTTCAATTCTAGATACATCAGCATCAAGCATAGCCACATAACCAGAGAATTCTTGACCCAATGTGAGTGGTACAGCATCCATTAAGTGGGTTCTACCAATCTTTACAATACCTGAAAATTCTTCAACCTTTGAAGCCAAAGCAGTTCTCAAATGTTTGACAGCAGGTACCAGTTGGTGGTGTATTTCTTCGGCTGCCGAGATGTGCATTGCAGTTGGGAACGTGTCGTTACTTGATTGGGCTCTGTTGACGTGGTCATTTGGATGAACAGGTGTTTTACTACCCAATTCACCCCCAGCGATCTCAATGGCGCGATTAGCGATGACTTCGTTTGAATTCATATTGGTTTGAGTGCCAGAGCCAGTTTGCCAGATCCGTAGAGGAAAATGGTCATCTAATTCCCCAGAAATAACTTCATCACATGCTTCACTAATTAGTTGAGCAGTTGTACTATCTAATTCACCCAGTTCTAGATTAGTGTCAGCAGCTGACTGTTTCAAAATTCCAAATGCTCTAATCAATGCCCTTGGCATTGTGTCGTTCCCAATGTCGAAATTGATTAGGGAGCGAGCGGTTTGGGCACCGTAATATCTGTCTGCTGGGACTTGTAATGCACCCATTGTATCTGTTTCAATTCGGACTTCTCCTGGTGTCGCTTCAGCACTACGGGAAGTTACTTTCATGTCATTTGAAGATTGTAATGTAGAATCATTTTCCAAACCTGCGGCAATCAGTTGTGTGATTGTTGCAGAGCGCCCACCCTTTCGTCCGCGCCCAGTTTTTCTATCAAGTCGCTTAGCCAAATCTTCTGGAATACTGATGCTAATTATTCGCCGGTCGCCCGCTCGATGCTTCGCCATAACCAAATGACGTACCCTGTTACTTAATAAATTAACGAGATGATATTTCGACAAGGGGCCGTCAATGAAATAAATTTCAAATAATTCAGAATTATCCAAAAACTGTTAAAATCAGACGCGTGCAACAGAGATTATTTGGATTGGAGTTTTTGGCTTATCTTGCATGCCGGTAGGTAAACCCTCAATTTTTCTTATTACATCCATGCCTTCAATCACCTTGGCAAAAACAGGATGTGCACTATCACCGGGTGTCCACCAATCGAGGAAGGAATTGTGGTTTGTGTTGATGAAAAATTGTGCCCCACCAGAGTTTGGGCTGCCAGTGTTTGCCATCGAAAGTGTACCAACATCGTTAGTGAATTGCGAGTCAGATGGGTGTTCATCTTGGATAGTGTATCCAGGTCCACCAGTACCGCATCTTGGGGAGTTGGGGTCTTTGGAGATGGAACATCCGCCTTGAATCATGAAGCCTTTGATAACTCGATGAAAGTGTAACCCATTGTAATATCCATCATCCACTAATTTTAGGAAGTTTGCTGCGGTAATTGGCATCTTTTCAGTAAACACATCAAGTGTCACATTACCTTCACTGGTCGTCATCAATACGTTGGTCATGAACTAGGCCGGGGGACTAGAGATTTTGAGCCTAATGGTTGGGAGGGTTAGAAAAAAGTCCTTCTGTTTCAAATTTCACACTTTGATTTATTTTTTCTTTTAGTCCCATTCGGTCAAATTCTGCGTTTCTTCGTTCAATAATTTTACCATCAGCAATATACCACACATCAACTACCTTAGTCGAAACAAATTCTCCAGATGCTTCAATTCCAGAAACAGAACCAGTGTGGGTGCCTTCCGATATAATTGTAGAAACAACATATTCACCGGCATCAAGAAATTTAATGATTTTACAGTTAATATCAGGTGAAGCAATGTGAACAGCCTCAAAGTATTGTTTGTATCCGAGTCTGTCAATAACCCCATGCAGGCCACCTTCAGCACGGAAGGAAGGAGAAAATAACTCATCAATAAGATTTGAATTATTTTTATTCCATCCTTCTTCAAACCAGCGCCGAACAATTGAGACGCTCTCAGACTCTGACATTCAATCTCCAATTCCCGCAAAAGGTACGGAGTATTATTCACTTTCTCTATGAAATTGACTGCGGCTATGTTGTCACAATTTTTTTTAAAATCTTGTAATTAATTAATTGGGGGAAATTATTAACATAATTTAGGCTTCAATATCAGCTAAGGTTGTTAGTGGATATAGTGGTACTCCAGCCTTTGCAAATGCTTCCATTCCACCTTCTTGGCGGTCAAGAATTGTGATGCAAGCGACAACGTCACAACCCATTTCAATAAGCCGATTAACTGCTTTTAATGCAGACCCGCCAGTTGTGGTTACATCTTCTAAAATGACACATCGGTCACCTGCTAATAGTGTAGAACCCTCAATACCAGGGGGGTTACCAGTCTTTCGCCCTCCTCTTCCTTTTGGCTCTTTTCGCATTAAAAATCCCCTGAGATTACTACCAACACCAGCCTTGGCAATGGCAATGCCAGCTAGTGGTACAGCTCCGAGTTCTAGCCCTCCAACGGTGTCAATGTCACCAAGTTCATCCAGTTTAGCATGGATTAACACCCCAAGATAGTGTGCGCATTTTGGATCCATCATGACAGGTTTCATATCAAAAAAGTGACGACTGGTCCGCCCACTTGCTAGAGTAAATTCCTCAAAGTCTGAATGGAGCCAAGCAAGTTCTCTTATTTTCTCAATTAGTGATTCCCTCGCGTTAGTTGTGCTCGTTGATTCCGCCATGCTCGTCGCCAAAACGTTGTCATCATGGTAGGGCCATCAACGTTACGAGTTCCTTGTTTCTCCTATTTCTCCAATATTGTACAGTGCGAATGACTTTTAGCGCTCGCTTTCTAAACTGCTTTGTTGGGAAGCGGGACGGCGATTGGGTAATGCTACATCCTTGGAATGAAGAGCACTTATCCAAAGAGATGGATGATTATCACCTCTGGCTTGATGAGGCCTGTGAGTTAGAATATCAAATTGCAGAAAAGGCCAGAAGTCTTGGCAAAGATTTCACTGAGGTTGTTGAAATCCCTAGGGCTTCAGACCTAGCAGATAGAACTGAAAAATTACTTGATGAATATCTTGATGGTCTAAAGATAGTAGATGAATTAAGAGAATTGTTGCTTGAGTTAGATAGAGAATCCACAGCCATTGAGATGAGTAAATCAGTTGCTAAGAGGATGTATGCACGCACTGGAGATTTAGTAAAAGCAATTGAGGTAGGATTACGAGTTGGCCTCGCAATTTTAACCGAAGCAGTATTGGTAGCTCCGCTTGAAGGTATTAGCAATGTGAGATTACTCAACAATGCAGATGGTTCACAATTTGTATCAGTTGATTTTTGCGGCCCGATTCGGGCCGCTGGAGGTACAGCACAAGCACTTGCAGTCCTCATCACAGATGTTGTGAGAAGGGAGTTAGGTGTAGGCCCATACATTGCTCGCCATGAAGAGATTGAAAGAGTCAAAGAAGAATTTGGACTATACCGTGGAAACTTGCAGTACCGGCCCCCGCCAGAAGAGATTGAAACAATTGTCAAAGCTTGTCCAATAATGGTGAATGGTGAATCAACCGAAGCACAAGAGTGTGCTGGGTATGGAAATATCGAGAACGTGGATGGTTCACGAGTACGTGGAGGGGTTCTGCTTGTGATAGGGGAAGGGTTGTGCCTCAAAGCACCCAAAGTACAGAAACACACAGAAAACTTAGAGGTTGAAGGGTGGGAATTCATCAGCCATTTTGCCAATAAGAGTAAGTCAGATGAAGAAGGGCAAAATGGTGGATTTCAGAAACGCTCAATCACCCCTATCACTCGATTCATGGAAGATATCATTGCTGGCCGACCAGTATTTGGAGAACCTCTCGCAGCAGGAGGTTTCCGCCTAAGATATGGAAGAACTAGAGCGACAGGATTGGCGGCAGGTGCTTTATCACCAGTTACTATGCATGCGATGGGTGAATTCATTGCAGTTGGCACTCAATTGAAGATAGAAAGACCAGGGAAAGCCTGTGCTGTAACCCCCTCAGATTCTCTACAAGGTCCAACTGTTATTCTCAATGACGGTCGCTTTGGTAGAGTGGATATATTATCAAAGTGGGATGAAATTGATGACGATGTTAGTTCAATCTGGGATAATGGAGAAATTATGTTAGGATTCGGTGAGTTCCTTGAGAATAACAAGAATCTCATTCCATCTGCATATAATCGTGATTGGTGGGCTGCTGAACTTATTGAGGCATTGGATGATGAGAAGTCTTTGTCAAATTTTGTTAAGGCTCTTGACATTGACAGGTCACAACTTCCAGATGGTATTCCCGGAATGATTTCGAATGATGATATTGAAAATTTTCACTTGAAGAAATCATGGGTCAGGCATTTGCAAACAATGCCACTTGAATGGGATTCAGCACTCAGAATTAGCCACCAATTCAACTGCGCTATTCCCCCACCTTGGAATCTAAATTGGTTGGATTTTCCAATAGAGTGGCTTACAGTATTACATTCAATTATTCAGGAAGCTGAGATAATTCCTGCTGAAGAATCGCCTCAGGATTCATGGACCAATGATTCAACATCAAATCATTGGATGAGGTTTAAAGGCGCTGCAAAAAACTGGCAACATGAAACTGCAGATAACCCTACTTCTAATGACCCACCAGGGAATAGAATAGACCTCCCTCCCCCTCTCAAAGCATCTTATCGATGCGGTGATTTACATCTTCAACACGGTATGCTCAAGACCTCCTTCATGTTACTAGGATTACCTCATCATCATGATGGTGATGATATTGTTGTCACTTCTAGTTGGGAAGGATTGTTAGATGGTCTGGGCTTGAAAATAAAAAATTCTAACATCACGAAGAGAGTAGAAATGTTGCCTCACTTTGAAGACCGTTTACAGCGGATTGAAGGTGCCTTAAAAATTCTGAAGACAGAATCCGAGCGCTGCAAAATTCTTGAAGCAAAAAGAGGAAAAGTGAGGGTTCAAGCTGAAACGGCCGCTCGCCAAAGAGGAGAAGGAATTGCTGCTACAGATAAAGCAGGAGAAGATGCGGCAGCAAAAATCCTTGACAAAGGAACTACTGATTCAGATAGGCTCATTGCCGCTCAAAAATTGCTCGATGACCATGCCGTTGATGGGATACTACACATCATTAGAGAATGTAGTGAGGTTAGATGGGAGCACAATGCACCAGTTCGCATTGGGGCTAGAATGGCTCGACCTGAAAAAGCGGCTCATAGATTGATGAAACCCTCAGTCCACTTATTATTTCCAGTGGGTGTCCAAGGTGGCCCTCAGCGTCTGCTCACAGTAGCCTCAAGCAAAGGTAACCTACGTATCTCAATGGGGCCGCGTGAATGTACCAAATGTGGCCGTGCTTCACCATTTACCAGATGTCACCACCGTCTTGTTGCAGATGACCCAACCTCATCTTGTAACGGTAGAACTTTGACAATAAAATCATCAAATTCGAATAGCCGCCGCCAAGGAGAATTTCAAACAATTCCCCTTACAAAGATTCTTGAATCCAAGATTGAAGAACTAGGTATTGACAAGATTCCAAAAGTGAAATGTGTGAAGGGTTTAACTTCTAAAACCCAAACACCTGAACCTCTTGAGAAGGGTATATTACGCGCCCGCCACAATTTACCAGTGTTTCGCGATGGTACCGTGCGTTTCGACATGTCTGACATTCCAGTTACTCATTTCCGGCCCTGTGAAATAGGAACCCCATGGCAACGCTTGGTGAAACTAGGCTATGGTTCAGATGTGGATGGTAAGCCATTAGAATCAGACACTCAAGTTGTTGAGTTGTACCCTCAAGATTTTATTCCGAGCACAAAAGGAATCGATCATCTATTGAATACCTGTAATTTCATTGATGAATTGTTAATCAGATTTTACAAAATGGAACCGCATTATAATGTTGAAGATGCCGAAGGACTTGTAGGTCAGTTGGGGATTGCTTTAGCACCACATACATCAGGTGGAGTACTGTGTAGAATCATTGGATTTACTGATGCCTCAGGTGGCTATGCACACACGCTTTTCCATGCTGCAAAGCGTAGGAACTGCGATGGTGACGAGGATTGCATCATGTTGTTACTAGATGGGTTACTGAATTTCTCTAAGGAAATATTACCTGCTAATAGGGGTGGTAGAATGGATGCCCCCCTTGTTCTTACGACTCGCTTGAATCCAGCTGAGTTGGACAAAGAAGCCTTGAACGTTGATTCAGCCTGGTTCTACCCTCGCGAGTTCTACGAAGCAACCACTAAAATGCCCAATCCAAAAGAGGTTATCGAAATCATGGATTTCGTAGAAAAGAGACTTGGAACTATTGGTGCGCTGAGGGGATATGGATATACTCACGACCTAACATCGTTAGATGCTGGCCCATCTAACTCTGCCTACAAGATTCTTGAAACCATGGTTGACAAATTGAACGCCCAAATTTCGCTGGCCCAAAGGTTACGGGCCGTTAATGTCGAGAAGGTTGCATCATCGGTTGTTGAATCCCATTTTTTCCCAGATTTGAGGGGGAATTTATTGGCATTCACTCGTCAAAAATTCAGGTGCGGTCGTTGTGGTGAAAAATTCCGCCGAGCACCATTATCCGGTAAATGCATAAAGCCGGTAAAAGCGAATACAGGTACTGCAGCAATCACTCGAAGTGAAGGTCCAATGCAGTGTGGTGGCAACCTCATCATGACGGTTTCAGAAGGGGCGATAAGGAAATATGTCAAAGTGGCAAATCATGTAATGGAAACTTTTGGGACATCTAACTACACTCAACAAAAATACGCTGTATTAGCAGACTCACTTGATAGTTTATTCAAGAACGACCGAGTAAAAGTGTACACATTAGACGACTTCTCTTGACGCGACTTCCCTAATGCGGTGAATATGTCATTAATTACGAATCAATCCGGGATTATGTTTATTTGCTGAATAGGTTGCTACCCGATATGGCCAAGACGCAGGGTGGTACAGTTACTGTCCACCGTGTTCAACTTTGTTTTGGTCTGGATTGTGTTGGTCATCACGGTCCTCATTCAACCCGGGACTCCGCCGCCTTGTACTGATCTTCGTCTCTTCTTCAGTCTGGGCGGCGGATGCGCCCACCTGCAAAGAATCCAACAATTGGTAGTAGAAGTGAAGTGATTAAGACCAAGCCAATATCGCCTTCTGAAACCTCAAAAGAGTCAAAGAATTGATTGATAAAATCTAGTCCAATAGTGAACAGAATCAATGCAATAATTCGCGGTACTGCTGCAGAAAGCCCAGTGAATAAACCAGACCAACGTCCTCCGTAGTACGCTGCAAGGAAAACCCAAATGAGTGAAAGTAGAAGGAAGAGATTGACAGGAACACTAGGGAACCAAGACCCAATCATTGGCGTAGAGAGCACCCCTAAAGGAAACGCGGTAACAATCAAGATAATTCGATAAAACATTCCTATTCCATACACTTGACGCATCGCCTTTCCTAATGCAACAGGATTTTCTTGAGGCAAGGAGCCACGATGCTCAAATTGGGCACCTAATTCACCACAGAATGAGGTTTTATTTGAACCAGAAACAAATCTCATACCTTTGCGCACCTGTTTCAAATAATTGTCAATTTCACTCATTATTATCATCTCCAAATAATGTATTCATTCCTTCAACAAGTGGTAGCCAAGCATTTTTTAATTCTTTCAATCTATCTTGCCCGTCAGTGGTCAGAGAGTAGTATTTACGAGCTTTCCTTCCTTCAATCTCTTTGCGCATCTCTGGTTGAAGGTACCCCTTTTTCTCAAGTCTACCTAGCGCAGGATAGAGCGCCCCTTCAGTGATGGTGAAGCCCCCAGCGGTAGCTTCCTCAAGTCCATCAATGATGGCCCCACCGAAATCCGCCTCTTTATTGAGATAAGCAAGAAGGGCCAACTCAAATGCCCCTCTTCGTAGTTCGGTAACAGCATCTGTTTTGCGAGCCATGAACCCATCTCCTAATCTTGCTACTTTGGTCTTCTGTCATAGCCTTGCCTCGCCTCATCCTCACTTTATATTGGGAGGTTGAGTAGGAAATGGTGTTGTGTCAAGTACCTCTTCTGGGCAATTGAATGGAGTATGGCCGCGTGGCCTCGTTGTAGAGATCCACATATCTTTTAGAATCAGTTTAGTGAAACGATATCCTCTGGCAATGGCTTTGAACGGGTGGCGAAGAATCCACAGTGGGTTACCCATTCCTCTTAGCGGATGAAGCAATTGTTCGGTCATCCCATCTGGAATATATTCACTAATTCCATACACTGAAGGGCGTTTATCCTTAGGCATATAATACGTGCCAAAGACAATGTCCCAGAGTGGGAAAAATACAGAGTAATTTGACCAAATTGCATCTGCTTCATTGGTGTGATGCCAGTGATGGAATTCGGGAGTGATGACCAATTTGTGCAGTGGTTTGAGTTTCCATTTTACATTAGCATGGAGAAATAATCCTGTGAGAATTTGGATTACCGCAATAATTCCAGTGGTTTCAGGATTGAAACCAGCTGCTAGTAAAAACAACACCGCAGGAGCAATCAGTGCACCATCAAATGGATGAGCCCTGAATCCAGAAGCCCAATCTAGATGTTCAGTCGAATGGTGAATAGCATGGAAGCGCCATAGAAATGGTACTTCATGATACCAGCGGTGAGCCCAGTAGACTACAAAGTCAAACAGTGCGAAGGCTACGAACGGAGCCAAGATAGGGGGTATCATAGCTACTAGAGGTCGCAATAAGAGGCCTGGAATCCAAGCTAGGCTGATAATACCGATAACAATGGCTACAGCAAGCCCGATGGCGTTCAGAATCGGTGAAGCCAAAGCATAACTGACATCAGTAGATAGTTTAGGACGAATCACTTTCTGCTGTTTGTGGCGAGGAAATAATTTCTCAAATGGTACGACTAATATGAAAAGGGCCAGCACCGCGAACGCTGGCTCATAACTAGATGTGTAAAGGCCAAATCCAACAAGTGCTAAAGCAATCAGTCTAGCAATCCAGCGTCTCTTCCATCCTCTAGTTTCAGGAGTTGATTCCAATCCTTCGCTGAGATTGTTAGCAGTATATGAAACGGGTGATAAATCCATCATTAATGGATGTAGTTTCCCCTCACCTATCATTTTTCATCACCTCTGATAGTCTCTAGTTGCTAGAAACCCGTGTCGTTCATAACGGACTCAGGGGGCCGCCACCGCCCGGAGGTTGGCCAGTATCAAGATAAATCATCTCTGGTATATTTGCTTGTATCTGGGTCTCTTGAGTGGTGGTCCCATAGCCAACTTGCGTTGCAGGTGCATTCAGTTGATTCATCATTCGTAGCACATTCTTGTGCTTACGCTTCCGAACTGTGATTCCGATTAATCCAAGCACACCAAGTAGGCCAACAACAACAAATTGTAGCCCAACTACTTCACCAGATAATAGCATTCCACCCAATTGAATGATGCTTACACTCGCTGAGTATCCTGGATCATGGAAGATGTAATCTGCAGGTGGATAGATTGCTCCACCAATTGCGATATACAACGAAACACTAACTGCATCGTTGCTCTCTTGGAAGGCCTCAGATTCGTGTAGTTGGAAGGTTACGTTTGCAGTTTGGGTAGTAACGCTATCACTTCCAACCTCTGCAGTGTCAACCCAATGATATTTGTCGGGAACCTTTGTGTAATCATGACTCCAGGTGACTGAAGTACCACTTACTTTGTTGACGGCACGATTATCGCCAGCAGATAGGAGATTTCCGTCTTCGTCTTCTCGGTCGTATGCCATTTGCTCATCAAAACTCCCCTCACTTTCGTTATTGACATCATCCATGAAGTCTGAGATGAGTCCAAATGTGAATGAACCCCTAACAATTACAGATTCTACCATCAATAGTGAATTTTCATCATGGAAATCCCAACCATCAATGGTTTGGTCATACTTGAAGTCGGTACCGACTCTTACTCCACTCCAAGTCAGATTCTGCTGTTCACCAATGTCTTCAACCACAAATGGGATTTGATCTGCAGGAACATCTGAGTTTTCATCATGATTCGGATTTGCATCTAAAGTAACAGTCCACCATGGAATTACTTCGTCAGTTACTGGAGTAATTTCAACTCCGAGATGGAAAGTAAGAGCAATCAGCTCTACAACATCATTGTTCTCAGTCATCCACCAGCCATCGCTATTGTCGTATTCGACATTCTCCGCCAAGAGAGTGAAGTTCCAACCCATTGAACTACCATCACTCCATTCTTCAATACCATCTGACGACATGTCCCAGTCTCGCTCAAGAGACACAGCTGCGTGAACATCTTCAGCACTAGTAATATTAAAATCTGTCAGACCAGTGCCACTTCTAGTATAGTCAAAGACACCATTCCCGCTGGTATTTGCTTCATCACCAGGAACCCCGGTATCTTCAAACTCAATCATGTGCACAAGACTGGTGGCGAATACTGTAGCAATAGGTAGCGGTACGCCCGGTACTGACATGCCCTCAACAGGGAAGTCTTCTAGAGTGACACCACCGAGGTATTGCACCTCAAGAGCAGCTATGCTGACAGGCCCGGGATTATCTTCTGAACCCCAGCAAACAGCGAAGTAAGAGAGACGCCGAGTTACATTTAGCATTACATAGTCACCCATACACCAATCATCCTCTTCGTCATCATTGTCTTCAAAACCGTCTTGGAGGCGGATATTTTCTCCAACCTCATCACTTGTAATCAATTCAACATGATCTAGTGGATTCATGCTTGAATCAGATTCCAAATCTGCTGCTTGTACTGCCGCGATAGGTCCAAGTAGGGACTCTAGCAAGTCGTTCATATCTTCATTTCCAGTTTCAAAAGAGATGGCTGGAGCCATCAAAGTTGATACAAGCATAAGCATTACCAACACACTTGACCTAAAGGTGAAAGGTGTGTTGATTCGTCCATTCATTTTTCCATATTTGTTCTGGTTTACTGACATCTTGTCGTTCTCCGTTACCAATCCTTGTGTCACAAGTTTGCTATATACCTTGTGTCACAATGTTTCATTATGATTTGCGACCAATCACCCCGCAGTGGCTCGAAAACCACAGTATTATCAGAAATCAGAATTGCTTCCCTGCGCATACTCGCGCGGGCGCGGGTGGGAATCAGAATTCATCATCGTCATCTTCCATTCGCTTCCACAAATCTCCAACAGTTTTGATGTCCTTGTCAACCTTCATCTTTCCTTCAAGACCTGCAACAGTTCCTTTGCCTAACTCGTCATCTGTTTGTGTTACTTCTGATTCTGGTATTCCACTGTCATCTGACTCATCCTCAGTTGATTCCTCAAAGCGTTTTCGCATCTCTTCTCTTTCAGATTCTGAGGTGGCGCCCAACTCAATGTGGAAAGATTCAACGGCTGCACCACCATCACCATCCATTTTTTCTTGGAGAGATTCCCATTCTTCTTTGTGACGTTGTTTATGAAGTGGAAGTTTCTTTGCTAATCGTTTACGTCTTCTCATTCGTCTAATCGCTTGGTCAGTAACTAAAATCAAGATTCCAAGCAAATTAGCGATGATGTACCCGGTAATTTGATGAGGCGAATAAATCCAATATTGCATGGTGAATTCCCCATCAATAATTCGTGCGGCTTCCTCCCAGCCAATCCTAGTGCCGTTTTCAGAATGGAAACGAAGTTCTAATACATATTCACCAGGGTAAATTGTGCCTCCATAATCACCACAATTTTCGTTCAAACCACCCGACCATGTTCTAGTTGGCTCTGGAAAAGGATCATCAAAGTCACCAGAATCTTCTCTTTCTTTTGCACCTGCTTCCCACAATTCCCACGATGCTGTAATGTTAGAGTGCTCAGAATAGGTGGTTCGGAATTGGCAATCAATCTCAAAAGGCAGTTCAGCACCAAGAACATCGGGTACTGTCATTTCGTAATATTCTCTGTGCCCGCCTTTTTCTGAGAGTACTGGGTGAGGCGTTGCCATTGGTGACAAACCCATCCAAATTAGGTTTAACATCAACCAAGTAATAATTGCAGCCCAGGGTTTAATAGGCCCATTTCGGTCAACCTTTTTCTTTCTTTTTTGCATCAAAAAGATGTCCCCCTCAGAATGTCGAGAACTGCTTCCATCCATTTCAGTTTCCGCAGTTTGCGCACCGGGTCAGTAATACCAGTCCAACGACCTATCTTGTCACTTCTAAAACCAATTAGTCTAATTTTGCTATGTGGGATTCCACACGCGGCGACAATGCACACTGCTCTATCACCATCAGTGAAGCCACCAGGATTATTCATCCCTTCAATTGGTTGAGGGCACTGATGAGTCAGAATTAGAGTTGGACAATTTTGTTTTAGAACTGGTAAAAGTTCTCGCCATTCATCTTGATTATCTCCATGTGCATGGAGTGCAAACGGGATTTTTTGTTGACTTGCTCGAAGCATTGCTTCTCCTCCATCACCATCTGATACCACTAATGAGAGCCTCCCCCAAGCTGATTGTGCAATTTGGGGTGGTAATTCATCAAACACCCCAACACTTCCATCTGCAGCCACAAACTGACAATTTTCTTTCAATAAAAGTAGTTCTTCAGGTTCTACCGCAGCACCAAGAATAACAATTTCTTCAGCCTTTTGAAGAATCGTAACTAGCCGCTCAGTAGCACATTTAACAGCATCAACATCAAGACAAGATTGCTGAAGAGCAATCGCAGACCGCAGATCATATTTCAAGTCCCATCCGAAGTCAATTCGCACCTCATCTTGGATGCTAACTAGAGCCACATTAACGGGATCTAATTCAGTCTCTTGCTGTGCCGGCATAGCCCCCCCTCCAGCACCCCGTCAAACTGAGAGTTCAAGAACCCGAGCGAAGCATCACAGTGCGCTCATGCCACTCCCGCGCCGCTTCCCGACTATCGAATCACCCAGTTTACTGGCCCGATTCCCCTTTCTTCCTCAAGGAGAAGAGTGGTTGAAATCTCTCTTAACAGACAACAATATTGACCTTGATACATTGATTGATGGTGAATGGGTTGAACCGATTCGAATTCGCGGGATACACCGTATGTTGGAATCTATTAATCTCACAGAAGGGGTTTCATCAACTACTAGGCATGACATCCATGAACCATATGGCCAAATGGTAGAGGGCTTGGGATTCTACTATGCAATGTTAGTGGTTTGCGCATCATTTGATGAAAGACTGGTGAAGCGTTGGGTGGAAGGTGAAGCTAGTAGAGCTGACAAGTTACTTGGGGAAAGTATTGATGAACAAACTTTTGAGTTAGTTACACACACATATCTTTCTGATGTTCGCTCCAATATACAATCTGTAGCAGGTGTATCAATACACGCTGCTAAGTCTTCAACTCTAATATATGAGATTCCAATGACTGATTTTATTGAACTCTCGCCTCGAATAACTGGTAGTTATTGGCGTATGGTCAATCGCCCAATTTCAGATGGTTGGGTAACAATGTGTGCTGGTAGCGGTGAATCATCACGGCAGCGTTTAGCCCGTCTTTTGAAAGAACGAATCCGGCAAGTTCTTGTTGAAAGGTGTCAAATTAACATGGAGAAAATGGACGATGAATTCGCAGGAAAGTTTGCTGACCCAGTGGGTAAAATGGTGGCGGAACTACAACATAGCAAAGGCCAAGAAATCAAGGTTACCGCGGCCCATGAAGGAGATTGGCCACCTTGCATGACTTCAGCAATTACCGACCTTGCTAGAGGTGAAAATGTCAACCACGCTGGCCGTAGATTTCTAGCAAATATGAGTCGTGCCTTAGGCCTCTCAATCGATGAAGCAGCATCATTTTTTGTCAATGCGCCAGATTATAATGAGGGTACTACCAAATACCAATTAGGCCATCTTTACGAAGGTGAATACACACCTGAGAAGTGTAACACTCTGAAATTACACGCTCGGTGCCCAGTCTCACAAGGTACAATCAGTGATACTCTTTGTAACTTAGAGTGGATGACTCATCCGCTAAAATATGTACGTGCGCAACAACGGCGAAGAGCACGCGATACGCCCCCTGAACAACCTGTAGTAGACCCCCAATCAAAGGAAAACAACCAAACCAATGGTGCTAAAGGGGGGGACGAGGACAATGATTCATAGTGGAGTAACACCCCAGCCGTTTCAGGAAAGGTCAGGTGAGTAAGGATGACGAGAACTTTGGTGTTATCTGTTGACCGCGATGATGATCTCGGCAAAAAGGCTGGTATCCGTGGCCCTATAGTCGGCCGTAAAGAGGTATTAACCGCAGCACTGCGGCTCGGAATTGCAGATCCCGAAGAGAGTGACACCAATGCGATTCTCGGTGCTCTCCACCTTCACGACCAGTTGAAAGAAAGTGGTGAATCAAATGATGCTGTTGAAATTGCAGTCCTTACAGGTGATGAGCGAGTTGGAATTCGTTCCGACCGAGCCGTTGCAAAACAGCTTGAAGAGGTGATTGAGAAATTTCAACCCGACCGAGGTGTGATGGTTACTGATGGAGCAGAAGACGAGAGCATCCTTCCAATTATTCAATCACGTCTAAACATTGACCATGTTCAGAAAATTATTGTCCGCCAATCAAAAGGGATTGAGGGTACTTACTATTACCTTGTGAAAGCGATTGAAGATGAAAAATGGCGGATGAAACTACTTGTCCCCCTCTCAATTTTCCTAATAATGATTGGACTTGGAATGATTCTTCCAAACGGTGGTGTCATTATCGGCATGATGCCATTATTCATTGGAATTTATCTGATGGCTAAAGGATTAGGTGCAGAACAACATCTTAATCGGATTATGAGGGATATGAGAGAAAATGCTGATGCCGCCTTTGTTTCGTCGATATTATGGTTCTCAATGGTGTTCTTCTTTATCTTTGCAATTGCTGAAGGTTTGAGAGTTTATTCAACAAATATGGCATTATCCAAGCCACCAGGGGGGCTAGAAATTATTCTTCTTGTTTTTCAGGGCGCAATAACTTGGATTGTCTTGGCATTCCTTACATTAGCCCTCTCTCTTCTAGTTTTGAAGATGAAAAAAGGAACATTCAGTGGACGAACAGTTCAAATTATGGCTTTTGGTATTGTTATTTGGACCCTATGCAGTGCTGGCTTAGAGATGGCATTAGAGGTTCTCAACCACACCTATTCTCTCAATGTAACAACACTGTGGGGGGATTGGCATCAAGCAATTTATGCTATGATATTCTTCTGGGTAGTTAAGGGTGTAGTTAATACAATTAATAAAACGGAAACCTCAGGCAGTTATTGGGGAATTTAATCAGAATCCTTGGTTAGGTGGTTGTTGGCCGCCAATTGGTGGGAGAATTTGACCTTGCTGACTAGTTTGCTGTTGCAAGGGTTGAGTAGTTGGCTGTTCGGTAGCAAAGGCGGGATGAACTGCTCCACCAACCAGCGGTGAGGCTCCACCCGGCTGTTGCATTGGCATGCCTCCTACTGGTTGGATGGTGCCATCTGCTTGCTGAACCATCATCACTCCTTGCTGTGCTTTGTTATCTTTGAGTGTGAAGATGAAAATCACACCTAATCCGATTACACAGAATGAACAGCAAAAGCCAACCATTCCTCCAAATATACTCATTACACCGCCTATATCTACAACCTGTTCGGTGAGAACAACGCCTCCAGTACCGTTCAATTCAACTTCCCAAGTACCCGGTGTGTACACAACAATCTGACCCACATACGTGTGGCCTGCCCAGTCATACCAATCACAGTCATTGGGTTCTTCTTCACAAGGGATGAAGCGGTTATCTACGTCCCCTCCTACAAGAGTGACGTCAACAGTTTCTCCATCTTCAACAAACACGAAGTATGAACCCATGACATCAAAATTACCTTGATAAGTATCCGGTGCCGTACCACTCCACACTTCAACTCCATTTGGGTTTTCAGCAAGGTCGGCTACGGTTGAACCACCTCCTATGACTGCTAGAATGACGCTTCCGATGAGTAATGCAACTCCAAGTCCGAGCGTAACCTTCGTCATGATGTGCATGAACCGTCATTCAATGCGGTAGTTCTTGAGGCTTTGGCAAGATGATTTGTAGAGGTGAGGGCCAGAGCACTCAATTTTCAAACATCGCTTCAGTCATGCAATTTGGGCATGTAACTTTGATCGGCCTGACCGCAGGAATTCCAAGTGGTGCTCCACAATTTGGGCAAAGAATTGCCTGTTCTACGCTTGACTGTCTAGATTGACCGTCATGGCTTGGGTCATAGCGAACTCGGTAGCGGTGGGCGTCTTGGAGATAATTTGGTTGTTGTCCTGCGGGGGTTTGTTCATTGGATGGCTCAGGGGTTGAATGGCTTTCTTCGATGCCCATTTCTGGTTGAGTAGTTCCACCTTGCTGAAACGCTTTCACCTGTTCTTCAACTTGGGCTACTGTCAAGTTATGTTGGCGAGCAATGCGGTCTAGAGCGAGCATTCTGTCGTATTCGTCCATGTTCGCTAACTCACTCAGAACGCTACTACTCAACTGTGACATCATTTTGTTGGCGGTCTGCCGCCTATCATCAAGGTTATGCAACCTTGTTAACTCTAAATTTATCTCATTACATCAACACACTTGCTTCAAATAGAGTGGGTTGCCCGGCCGGGCTTAGGAGTGGGTGTGATGCCAGGTATATTCGGACGAACCGCGACACCAAATAAGTCAACTTCAGTCAAGCAAAATGGTGCACGCAAAGTAACTTGTGGGCAGGTTATGCAAAAGCCAAGAGTGCTCTCCTCAGCAGTCACGATGGATAGAGTCCTCACTACCTTGACATCGCGAGATTGGGACCACCTTTTCTTGGTAGATGACTTTGGGGTTCCAGTTGGACGAATTCACGCTGTAGATATGTTAAAATTAATTCAAAGAAAGCGGGTAAACCGTGATTTGGCTTGGATGCAAGCAGTTGAAGCAAGTCAACTAATTTCTCAACCACCTATGCAGGTTTCAATTCGTACTCCACTTCTCAAAGCAGCTGCACTTATGATTACTCACGATATCAATCAGATGGCAGTCGTTGACCATGAAGGCGCTCTTATTGGTGTGATAAGTCATGCAATTGTTGCGCGCCATTTACCCAAATTCATCCTCTAATTAGTGGATGAGATTTAACCTTAAGAAATCAGCAATTTTGTTGGTTAATTGAGACAGTTCTAACTTTGCATCAGATGTACGTGTTGTAACAGAAGTTTTGGCTTCGGTTCCGGAATTCCTGATACCAATACTGACGTTTACTTCGCCGACTTGCCCGCTCAATAACAAGAGGCTCGATTCACCAACAATTTCCTCGCGGTGTAATACACCTACACCTAACTCTTGTGAAACTAATTGTTCAACCTCTTTCGATAATTCGTTGGACCCATTCCATAGAGTGCGGTCTGTATCCTTAACACCCACTCTCGCTTTCCAGCCACGAGCTACATTTACTCGATTATTGCCGAGTTTTGCACGAGCAAAAAGTTGAGCAAGCAGAGTAGCAGCCCCATCACCAGCAAGTGCCCAGTGCAATGGTTTTGCTGGGTATGGTGTTGGCATAACGAGATGGCCAGAATCTTCACAGCCACAGATTGTTGGCATATCTTCTGAATGGATTATTGGACTATTTGAGTCACTTTTTGGGCGGAGTGAATCAGACAGCCAGCGATCGCCGATAGCAGTTTGTATTGTCTCAATATCAAGGCTACTACAAGTCGCAGGAAGACAAAGGTCAGATTCAATACTGTGGGCTAGTTTCAATTGTGAATGTCCTGATTTTTTCATGGCGTGAAGCCAGTCAAAAGCCATCTGGTCACCATCAACAATTTTGATTCCTTTTTTTGTCGCTTCTATGAGTAGGCAACGGTCACCATCACCATCTAATGCAGCGCCAATTAATTGGCCTTCAGCCCATGGTGTCATACCATCATTCTCTTTGAGTCGTTGAGCGATTTCAATTAAGAGCAGATGTTCATGTTCAGTTTCCAAAAGTTCAGCAATGCCCCAACAATCTGTAGAACTAAACGCTCCCGCTCCACAATTATGGTTGATTGGTTGTTCTCTATTTGAGACTTCATCGCATTCTAGACCACGTCTAGCAAGTCCAAAACTAAACCAATCAGCACTCGCCCCTCCCGAACAATCAAGAATTAATCCTTGAGGTGAAATAGAGTCACTCATTGAATTCATGTCAATACCAAGTGTTGTGGAAAGGACACTCAACCAACCTTTCAAATGCTTGCGGTAGGCTTTCAGCCCATCGAATAGAGGCAATTCTTGAGAAGCCTTTGCTTGGAATGATGACTCTGCTGAGGTCTGTGTAAGGTAATTCCAAGCATGGCTTGAAATCAAATCTTCTAATTGTGGCATTGATTTGTACCCATTTTTATCAAACAACTTCACTCCAGAATCTGTAGCAGGATTATGACTTGCTGTAACCATCATTCCAGCATCAGCTTCTAACAGAAGCAGGCAATGGTGTAATCCTGGAGTAGGTAATTCACCAACCAATTGGATTACACAACCAGACTCTTGGAGTCCAGCCTGTAATGCTGTCACCAATTTGTCGTTACCATTTCTTCGATCCCAACCTATCACAACAAGAGGAGGATTCCCCCCAGACTTCTGTTCAATTATGACAGAGCCAGTTGCAAACCCGATTATTTGCATTAAGGAAGGAGAAATTTCCCGTTGTAAAATCAATTTTTCAATTGGATTTTCAGAATCACTACCGTCGGTAATTAAACCGCGAATGCCGTCAGTTCCGTGCAATCGTTGGCCGACCATTCAGGCTCACTCCTCAATAGTTGAATTAGCACCAAATACTCCGCTGACATTGAGATTTGGCCAAATGTTCGTATTTGTGCCAATAATTACTCCTGGATTTGTTACCACATTACAACCAATTGCAACCCCATCTCCGAGAATAGCGCCAAATTTTCTTAATCCACTATCGACAACTCCTTCGTCAAGCCCACGCACGAGAACTGAGCGTCCATCATTTCGTAAGTTAGACAATTTACAACCAGCTCCAAGATTCACATCTGTACCCAAGATTGAATCACCGACATAATTGAAGTGAGGAGCCTTTGCACCTGGTAGCAGGAGTGAATGTTTCACTTCAGATGCATGACCCACAACTGAATCACAACATAACCAAGTATTCGGACGAATATAGGCACCATGCCGAACCTCTGCGTTTGGCCCAATATAACATGGGCCTTCAATTCTCACACATTCTCCAATGCTCGCTCTATCGTCAATACATATAGGGCCCTTTGAATCATCAATAGAAACTGAAGCGGGTAAATCAGGGATTACATGGCCATATTGTTCAAGTAAAGTTTCCAGTTGATTGTTCAGTGAATCCTCGTGAGATGGGTCTAAGATCAACCATACTGGTTCATCCTGTTCAGGTAGTTTTGGAATATAACCCGAATATTCATTCCGTTTTACCATGCTTGGCCATAGATTTGGCGAAGTGAGGCTGGCTAGAGGTACTGCCATACTAGGCCGAGTACCTCAATAGGCTTGATGCTTTCACTCGGTTAATACTCTAGGTGCAGAATCTAAAACCGCATCACTGCACCCTGAAGAGAACTGTTTGAAGTTCTCTTGAAACATCAAAGCCAATTTATTCGCCACTGCATCAAATTGGACACCATCTTGCCAAGTTCTTTTAGGATTCAGGATTTCACTAGGTACGCCTTCACAAGTAGAAGGGAGTTCAAATCCAAATCGTTGGTCAACTACAAATTCAACGTTATTGAGTGTCCCATCTAATGCAGCATTGAGAAGCGCTCGGGTCCAACGAATCTTGATGCGGTCGCTTTTTCCATATCCGCCAGCAACCCAACCTGTGTTGATTAACCAGCATGAAGAATTGTTTTCTGCAACTTTCTGGGATAATAGATTTGCATAGACACTAGGATGCATTGGCATAAAAGGCGCCCCAAAACAAGCCGAAAAGGTAGCTTGAGGTTCAACAACTCCAATTTCAGTTCCAGCAACCTTAGCGGTATAACCTGATATGAAGTGGTAGGCGGCTTGGTCAGGTGTTAGGCGTGAAATGGGTGGCAGAACTCCGAATGCATCACAAGTGAGAAAGACTACATTTTTTGGTTGTCCTCCACGGCTTTCAATCACCCTATTCTCAATCGCTTCTAGAGGGTACGACCCACGTGTATTTTGTGTCAATGAGGTGTCATGGAAATCAGGCACACCATTTTCGTCCAAAATAACATTCTCTAGAATTGTGCCAGCCATTCGAGTAGTAGCAAAGATTTCCGGTTCATCTTCTTCTGACAAGTCAATCATTTTGGCATAGCAGCCACCTTCAAAGTTGAACACACCATCATGATTCCAGCCGTGCTCATCATCACCAATTAGTGGCCGGTTTGGGTCAGCAGATAGTGTGGTTTTACCCGTACCAGAAAGTCCGAAGAATACTGCGCAGTCCCCTTCTTGACCAACATTTGCAGAGCAATGCATCGGTAATTGTCCTTGGGTTGGAAGAATATAGTTCATCACAGAGAAAATTGATTTTTTGATTTCCCCTGCATATTCAGTCCCACCGATGATAACTTGCTTTTCAGAAAAACAAACAATAACGAAAACTCCTGAATTCACACCATCAATTTCAGCATCTGCTAAAAAGTTAGGTGCATGTAAAATAGTGAATTCAGGAACATGCGACTCAACCTGTTCTTGGCTAGGCCTTAGGAACATATTACGGGCAAAGGCAGCGTGCCAAGCATTTTCTGTGACAACACGAATTGGGAGTCGCTGGTTTTCATCTGCTCCAGCGTATAGGTCTTGGACAAATAGTTCTGGCTTAGAGTTGAGATAATTTCGAACCTTATCGCGTAGATTATCAAATACCTCTCGTGTAGTGGGGACATTTACATCTCCCCACCAAATATCCTCTTCCACTAATTTCTCACGAACGATAAATTTGTCATTTGGTGAGCGACCAGTACGGTCCCCGGTTTCTGTGATTAATACACCGTGTGTACTGAGAACACCTTCTTCTCTTTTTACCGCTCGCTCAATCAGGTCTACACCTAGATTATTCCAGTGAATGTTTCCTTCTGGTGCAAGGCCATGAGTATCTAACCCGATAGGTCCCAAGGGGGTCCCATCCACCAGGAAGGGGGTTGTCATGGCTGTCGCGGGTCGCGGGACCTCTTAGAATGCTACGGAACGAATTTATGTTGATTAAATCAAAATTTCAGTCTTCCCAGTAAGGGCGACCTTGATGGATAAGGTCGGTTCTGACACATTTAGATGGAGGACGAACCGGCTGAGGAGGATGACTCAGTCATCCGAAAACGAGCCTTTGAAATGGGTGGGGGACTTGATCTATCCAACTTTCTTAATGAAGACGCCGTAGAGGAATCTAAACAACTAGCTCTGACCGCGCCAGAGCAACCCGAAAAGGAAGTTGTAGACGAGGCGATGGGCGAAATGTTTGACCCATTTGCAGATGGTCCTCAGCCCGGCGATGTTCAACGAGATGGAACCGTTCATTTACCTCCTGAGATGGACAGCATTACCGAGTTGGCAACGACTGGAGAAAAACGCCTGCATTGGGGCATCATGGTCGGCATGATTGTCGTTTATTCTCTAGTAGGTTGGTTAGTAGGAACAACTCTTGACCCAATCGTTGGTTTACTTGGTTTGCTTGGGTTAGCGATTATTGGCTTTGTATTAGGCGAGAGGTGGATTCCTGACCCTGCGATGAGGATGCTGGGTATCACATGGGTAATCATCACCATGAAATTGTTGTACGGGTTAGCCATTGACTTAGGTCACTGGGAGTTGTGGGGAGTTTTCCCACTTGACCCGACCATGCTAGGTGGAGTATTACTCACCCTTGTGGCCATCAATGTCTGGGTATCTTATCACCATGACGAAGATGCAATTGCGGCTCAAGCAACATTGGTCTTGTTGGCAATAGGTTCTGGTGCTGGAGCGGTGTATGGGCAGATTGGAGTAGCAGCAGGAATTATTGTTGCTACTCTATTGTTACATGGTTTAGCTTGGCATCGGAAAAGTGGCAATCTTGCATCACTTGGAATCGCAGCTTCCAATTTGTGGATTGGAATGCACGCATTCAGTAATAATTGGACTATTGGGGCATTAGAGATTGTACCTTTTGATGATTTGCTGTTGTTATTCCTTCTGCTTGGCGGAATCAATGCTCTAAATGCGGCGATGGCGGCTAGGTTTTCTGCTGAGAAAAATTGGTTTTCTGATGGATTACAGTTGGTTGGGCTTGGCCGACCTGGATTATGGTCGGTTTCAATTGGATTAGGTATGATTGGTGCGTTATTGGCAATTTCTGCAAACCGGGCAGAAACCTCCTATGCGTTTGCATTGATTATGATGCTCCTTGCTTGTTTTGGAGGCTCATATTTAGTTGTCAGAAAAGTTCCAAAGAGTCGAGTAATCACCCCACTTGCTACTGCATTACCAGCCCTAATCTTAATTCTCATCGTTCAGTTATCAGCATCTTTCACGGTACCGTTTGGAATCGGTGCATACGACGTATTCGCTGTTGGTGCGGCTATCCTGACAGCATTCATACTGCTCTCAAACCAATCACTGGTGAGTGACCATGTTTTGTGGGGTGGAAGCCTCGTATTGATTCTCTTGATGACTATTCTAATCCCAGCCCAACCTTCCGCCCAAGGTGGTGACGGCGGGCAGGTTTTGTTCATCGCACTAGGGGCAATTCACCTTGGTACCGCGTCCCTAGCATTATTGAGAAAATCCCCTTCACTTGCCGGTGTAACAATTCTTTCACCTTGGCTTTGGGTTCTGTTCATTTCTTTCTGGGCAATGGGAGCACAAACTTTCAATGCCGCAAACCAATCATGGGAATTAGCAGCCGGTGTAGTCGGTTGGGATGGTCAATATTTGGTTGTATACCTAGTAATTGTGACGATTTTACAGTATCCTGTCAACAAAGCACTTGGAGAGTCAGGAGTAAACCTAGCTGCCCGCCTAGTAGGTCTTTCAGAAGTTGGTGCAAGATTACGTGATAGCGGCTTGTTGAAGTTATGGAATATCGGTTTCATTCTATCTCTTATCATTTGGATCGTTGTATCTCGTGGAACCGAAGTTTCAGGTTACGGGTTGATTGCAGGCTTAGCAGTCGTGTTAGCAATCAATATTTTTGCCGAATGTCGTGGTGAGCATCAGGATAACCCACGCACTTTGATGGTGCTGTTTGGAATTACAACTTTGTTGTTACAGTGGCGTAACGGGCTTGATGCTGCTTGGATGCTGATGATGGTAGGTGGACTTGGCTCTCTCGTGTTATTTAGCAAGAATATCGAAACTGAGGATATTCTTAGTCTGTTGATGGGATTCTTGACGGCACAAACAGTGATATTTTCACTTGACCAGCGCACTACTTCCTTGTTGGATGGGGAATTATTGATGTCAAACCAATTCACTGGTTGGGTAATTCTTCTATCTGTCTTACTGACTCTTGCTCTGTATCTTCCGAGAGCTGGTAAAATGGAGAAGTTGCTCAAGCCAGCCGCTTCTTCCGCAATGATGTTGATGGCCACAGTTTGGGCTATGATGGCAGATGGGATGACATTCACTCATCTTTCACTTTCAACTCTAATGTTTATTGGTTCGGCTATTTGGTTAGCCGCTCAAGGTGAATTACGTGCTGAACTAAAGGCGGTTGGGGCACGAGAAAAGAGGCGAGAGAGAATGGAACGAATTGATGAAATTCAACACTCTTTAGAGTCTAGTAAGTCAATGCCATCTCTCCTTCATGATGAGCAACTTATGCTTCCATCAGGGGAGGGTTCAACCTCTGCCTCATTGGCAGTAAGAGGTGAGCAGGCAACGGCCCTTTCTAGCAAATCTTCACTAACTCTTAATGAAGCCTCAAAGACTTATCATTTTGATTCCGAAGATGCTGCTGCTGCAGCCGCAGGTAGCGATATCTCCATTGAACATATGTCGCAAGCCAAGTCTGTAGGAGCAATCAAAACAGTTGCTCCTGAATTGTATATGCAGGCTGAAAGAATGCGCAAGCGTTCCAAGAGGAGAGGTGAATTGTCTCGTGAAGAGATGTTGTATGGTGATATTCATCATAAGCCAGTCATTGTACTTGCATTCATCGCTTGTATTATCCTATTTGGGGTATATACTGTGTGGAGTTTTGGTTCAGCATCAGCAGGAATCTTAGTGATGAGTGGTGCAGTTTCTCTCGTACTCATTGGTATTTCGCGGTGGCGAGCCAGCAGTAATGATTTGAGTTTGCCAGATGTGCTTGGAATTGAGACACCATTTGCTGCCACAATAGCCGGTTTGACTCTAATGCAAATTACCGGTAGATTAGCAGCAGGCGCATCTCTTGGCAATCAATTGGATTTCGGAGTATTTGCAATCATTGTATTGCTAATTATTGGTATTTCCCTAACCGGTCGTAAGGACTTGGTACATCGCATCCCTGCAGCGATTGAGTGGTATGTGGCAACTCTACTTGTTTCACGAATTGCTGGGGCTATGATGGCTGGAACTATGCCAATGCCCGTTTTGACAGATCCATTCACTCCTTTAGAAGGGGGGGACATGCTTTCCTATACAGTTCCATGGCTGTTAGTTGAAGCAGTGTTGTTAGTTTGTGTTGTTGCATGGGATTGGATAGAGGCTGTTAGGCGGCGCCACGAACTTCCTGATTTCCACGGTGCGGCTGGAAGAGGTGGCTGGGTAGTTTCAGTAGCCATGCTATCCATTGGTCCTGTAGCAATGATAGCAATTGTACTCGGGTTGCGCCGTTCAATTCAGTGGCAACAACCAGCTGCAGTAGGAATCATCGTTCTTAGTACAGTTATTGCGGCTAGGTCACTGGCAAGTTGGTTTGATGGATTGGCAGAATTCATCCCACATCTGATGATTGTTCTAGGGTTGCTTACCCTTGCTTGTTTGGTGTTAAGCGTACCAATGCGAAAGCCTAGTTGGAGCGCCACATGGTCTTGGGATGCCCATATTCTTCTACCATTAGGAGTTTTATTGCTCACTGGAGTAAGTGCATTATTGGTTATCTCTTTACTCGCGCTTTCTCTAACCATTTGGGTAACGGGGATTCTTCAATTACGCCGGTCCCTTCGAATTTGGGGAGCCGCAGATTTGGTGTTTGCATTAGTAGCGGCAGCACTAGCATCCCAAGGTGTTCTCAATACAAATTCACTATTATTGATGGGAATTGCATTAGGGCTTGAATTGGGTATTATCGCTTGGCTTGGACAGAAACATGAGGGTCAAATGGCCATTGATTGAACTAGTCAATGAGTCCATATCTTGATTTGAGGTGGCTTACAGGGTGTGTTGTGTCTGGACCGTGGATTAGTGATGAACGCGAAGACCCACCAGTTCCCTTAGGGCTCAATGAGATGACAATTCCACGGGCTGCAATTTTAGCTTCGTTAGGGACCATTGGCATGCTCCTGATATCAATTATTTGGGTTGGTTGGGGTGCTTACACTTTCCTTGGACAAATGGATGGGGCTTTTGTTACGGTCGACGAGTCATCCCTACAAGAAGACGGTCGTTGGGCTTGGGAGGCAATGTTGTTGTTTGATACATGTGAGCCTAAGGATGATGCTTGGACTTGGCCAGAAAACCTTTCAGCTCAAGATGAGCCATTTTGGTTACCCGGTGAAGTATCTTGTGAATGGCGTCATCAAGGAGTAGGCGATACTGCTGTTGTTGCTATCAATAATGCTGGAAATACGACTCTTGATTTGCAAGCAACGGTTGACAGTGAATCGATATCAATTAGTGAACCATCAAGTGGATTGCTTTCCATTGAAGGTGATTCGGCAGAATTGCTAGTTTTAGAATTAGATTCTGATATTGATGAAGAGGTATTTTTCGTTACAATTTCACACCCAACAGTTGAAGGAGCTGAAGTGCAATTAGAAGTGAGGCTACTAGCAGGTGATGATTGGGCTTTACACACCGATTATGGTGATCGAATGACAGTTCACTACCAAGTTTGGATAGATGATACTGAGGAAAAACTTGACGAGGGAGACCTTCCAGTAACCGCTGGTTCAGAACCAACTTGTGATGCAGGTGCCCCAAGTGCATGTTACATCAAAGGATTTCATTGGGGTGTAATTGGGCTCGACTGTGGTGTGCTACGGTGTGTAATTGGAGAGGGGACCACTCATACTGTAATTCTTCCACCTGAACTTGCCTACAAGGATAGACCTGATAGAGAGCCTGCTAACAATCAGTGGTTACGGTTTGAATTGAGTATTAACGAATTGTTTGCTTGAATAGAAAAGCGGATAACAGCGACAGTCGTCCATTAATTTGGTGCGTGATGGCAACTCACACAGTTTTACCCATTTCGCCAGATATCCTAGGGTTTGCCGAAGTGATTGCGCCACAGAGTGAAATTGATGGCAAACCCAAATCAGGTGAACCACATCTGTATCAAACAGATCGTATGAAACGGCTTTCAACTCCTTGGTCGGTTTGTCTTACAAGGGCAGAGCAGTTGGCCGATTGTCGGCTTGGTCAAGGCATTCTTCTTGACCCTGCTTGTGGTTCCGGGTCACAACTTTTTGCCTACTGTTCAGAGTTGGAACGAGCGGGAATTGGCATAGAACTTGATGCTGATTCTGCAGTCTTATCAGCGGCGAATGGTCAAATCGTGGCTGATGGCGGTAACAGTGAATGGACGTCAGAAAGTTTCGTGCTAGTTGGGGATGGTACTGATGCTACTGCCGCTCTTTCTGAAATTGGTATGTCAGGGCAGGCAGTTGCAGTTATGCATGTAGATCCAGCTAGGCCTCTAGACACACAAAATCATTCTCTTGATGAGATGGAACCGCCAATCTCTATTTTGTTGAATAGATGGGCTGACCATTTTGTCATAGGACGTAGGGGCCCAGCGATTATCATTGATCTCTCCCCTAGACTCCTAGAGACTCAGCAACAAGAGATTGAACAACTTCTTCTATCATATTGGCCAGATTCACCTATTACGTGGGAATGGGTTTCAACAGGTCGTGGAAGAATTGACCGCTTGACAATTTGGTTTGGCACAGCCGCTGATTCCGCTACACCAGCTAGAATGTTAAGACTACTATCAGATGGTTCTGTAGTTAGTTTTGCAGGCCGAGCAACTGATGTTAAAAGAGCCACTTCTGCTGTACCCTCAACAAGGGATTGGCTAACAATCGTCGATTCTGCTCTTTTAGCATCAGGACTACAAGGACAATGGTTACGCGAAGCATTGCCCCCAGAATCAACGAGACACTGGGTCAGAATTTCAGGGCGCAGACCAATGCTACTTTCAAGTGAACCACTTCATATGGAGAAATCTATAGTCAGCGCATTTGTTTCATCAACCGGCCAAATCATTAGCCGTTTGAAGGTAGAACCGAAAGTAGAAAACATCTCTCCAATTCTTGTTTCGGCTAACTCAGCATATCTTTCTAGACTCACCCTCAGATGTAAAATGGAGCCATCTGCTCAGCCTAAACTCCAGCGTAAATTAGACCACGGATTGAAGGATTACCCTCGAGGGAAGCCAGGTTTCCTTGCTGATGTTGAAACCAATGATGGCGATGCTTGGTTTATATGCAAAGAACCTTGAAATTTAAGCCCCTTTCCACCATTTCATAGATTATTCCCCTCTTAGAAAATAGTCCCTTTTTTATAGGGGGGGTAAGTCGCAAAGCCGCTACGAAGTAGCCACTGGGCAACTGGTGTACTCGGGGGAACCGAATAATGGCAAAAATAGACGAGAGTCAGTTAGGCGACGATTTCAGATATATTCTGAGACTCGCAATGGCTGATGTTGATGGAATGAAACCAATTGGCTTGGGCCTAACTTCAATTGATGGAGTAGGTCAGAGAACCGCAATTGCATTATGTGGATTGGCTAAAGTGGATGCTAAGAAAATGGGTGGACTTTTGTCCGATGCAGACGTTGACGCCCTAAAAGAAGCGATTGAGGCTTACCCAACTGCAGTTCCACTTTGGATGTTGAATCGCCAAAGGGATTTGCATTCAGGTGATGAACTCCATTTGTTTTCACAAGATGTCAAGATGGTCCAGAAGGACGACATTGACAGACACCGTGCAGTGAAGAGTTACCGAGGTGTACGTCACGCAATTGGTGGTAGAGTAAGAGGTCAAAGGACGCGTTCGAACAACCGTAGTGGTTTGACACTCGGTGTTCAGAGGAAGAAGTGAGGTGTGATTTATGGGACATCCTAAGTTTAGTCGCAGAGTATGGCAAGGCCCCAAACATCCATGGCAGTCCGAAAGGATTGATGAGGAGCGCACTCTCATTTTCAACTATGGTTTACGTAATCACAGAGAAATCTGGAAGGCTCGTAGCAAACTGCGCCGCTGGCGCTCAAACGCGATGAAGTTGATCGCAACAACCGATTCTGGAGATGACCACGTTTCTCGAGAGAAGGTAGATTTGATTACTTCCCTCCACCGCCGTGGAATGCTTCCAGAAGGTGCAACTCTTGACGATATTCTTCGTCTTGATGTAGAGCACGTGTTGGCTCGTCGTCTACAGTCACAGGTTTACTACAAAGGATTCGCATCCAGTATGAAGCAGGCAAGACAACTACTCATTCATGGCCACATTTCAGTTGGTGACCAAATAATGACAGTTCCAGGATATACCATTACTCGTGGGGAGGAGGACACACTTCAATACAGCATTCAGTCGGCTCTTCACGATTCAGCGAAGAGAACTGGTGAAAGCAAGAAGAGTGGAATTGCAACAGGTGAAAACCACCCAATTCGTGTAGGTATTTCTGAAATCCGCTCACAAGCGACATACGAAAATGAGGATGAAGAGAGCAGTTTGGAACTTGTAGATGGAGTTCCAAGCGCTGAAGAAGTTCAAGAAATTGCTGAAGCGGCTGAAGCAGCTCCTAGTGCAGATGATGTTAGCGGAGGTGAATCCTGATGTCTCGTAAGTGTATCATTAATATTTACAGTTCCTACAACAACATTCTCATGACCGCTACTGACCAAACCGGCGCAGAAACAATTGCTAAGTGCAGTGGTGGCCAAGTAACCAAGAAAGGTAGCGATAAAGGCAGTCAATTTGCAGCAATTAGAGCTGCAGAGCGAATTGCCGAAGCAATCCAAGAAAAAGGATTCTCACAGGCAATTGTTCGATATCGTGGCCAAGGTGGTAACAAGAGCCCAAATACGGGACCAGGTGCACAACAGGCTGTCAGAAGCCTGACCCGTGCTGGAATCCAAGTGGCTAGAATTGAGGATTGTACTCCACGACCACATGATGGTACTAAGCGCAAGGGCGGCCGCCGAGGTCGAAGAGTTTGATTCAGAGGTGATTTAAAAATGATAAAATTAAAAGTTCTTTCAGAAACTGATACTTCGCTACGTATACTCTTTTCAGGAGTTAACCGAGCATTTGTGAATTCTCTCCGCAGAACCATGATTGCTGATGTGCCAAAGTTTGCGATTGACCAAATGAGAATTGAACTAGGTATTTTCAAGGATGAAGAGACTGGTGAATTATTTGAGTCAAACTATGCATTAAACGACGAACAACTTGCACACAGATTCGCAATGCTTCCAGTTCCAACATTCCACGATGATTTTTACTTTCAGGATGAATGTCCTGACTGCAAGGATATGGTGGTGGACCAACGTGGATGCCCTTCATGTCAGATAATCTACACAATTTCATCAAGTGGTGTAGAGGGTGGTAGAAATGTTATTGCGTCAGAGTTGAATGTGATTGGTGACCGC
>JYMV01037375.1_pt1 | contig 40512 bp, 31 predicted proteins | sample 338911 | NCBI WGS metagenome assembly JYMV01 (sample SAMN03354496, study PRJNA234377) | hydrothermal vent metagenome | biome: Deep sea; feature: Hydrothermal plumes at the Eastern Lau Spreading Center, Western Pacific Ocean; material: Seawater | place: Tonga | collected 2009 | depth 2000 m m | reverse complement strand
CCTCGAAATGCGAGCGGGTTGAATCCTCCGAGCCCACACAGTGAATCACAGCCAGATCGCCATTGCTATAAGGCTCGGTCAAACCTGCAAGGAGTGGATGCAAACCAAACCGTTTTTCACCTTCCAATCTTACGATGGTATTCTCATTAACAGCAATCACAGGGCGTTTACGCCAGTAATCACTATCTCCAATTGGGGGAACGAGTGTCAGTCCATCAGTACCACCGCGCAAAAAGACCACCACCAACGTTCGTGGGTTGTCGTCATTACCCGTTATGTTTCCCCATACTTGGTTCATAGTTCAACACATCTGAAATACGGGGCTAACCAGCAACAATGCCAACCCATTTCCTGATTCACCATAACTTTCTTGTTCGGCATCGGTGGCCCTTCTACCCAGGAAATGGGCGATCAGTTAATCTGCCCCACCCACATTTTCTTCTTGCAGTTACTGTTTATCTATTTTGATGCTCTCGATTTCGTTTTGACTTAATTTCAAGGCGAAATCCCAGCACCAAAGCAAGGTGCACAACCAAGGTGAAATCTCTTGCGGATAACCATCGGGTGTTGGATATTGAAAAGGGGCATCTCCCATTCTTAGGAAATATTTTCCGAGAGGATGATGATCCAGATGCCAAGAGTCATTAGTCTGGTTGATGGTGGCACCAGTCGCTCTTAAGGACGAGACCAGAAAATTAAAAGGACGTTTGAACTTATTACCTCTGTTATCTTGAAACTGATCGGTCTGGAACAGTGTGTGCAAGATGCGACAGATATCTCCTCCGGATCTTTGGAAACTGGCGGCTACCGTGCTGACTGCATCCTGTGGAGGTTCATCCGCAATAAATCTTATACACAATTTCGTGGCGATATGTTTGGCAGTCGATGGGTGCAGACTGACAATATCCAATACTCGGTCGAGATCCCCTTTTCCCAGTCCAGCTGGTACTACCCAGTCTAGAATCTTCTTTTCTCCATCGTCGTGCAAATCTTTCCTAAACCCAACCTTACCGATATTAGAAGCATAAAAATTTCCGGATTTCCTGCCTTGAACTCTCCAACCGGTTAGACGCCGCGCCACTTGCTCCACGTCATCCTGTGTGTAACCACCATGAACACCAAGAGTGTGAAGTTCAAACAGTTCGCGGGTATAGTTCTCGTTGGGCCTATCCTCCTGATTTTCTTTGACGTTCTTTCGACCGTCCAGATACCAGAGCATGGCGGGGCTGAGAGCCGATGTACGTAGCAACTCAGGGAATTTTCCCAACGCGTGCTTTCGAATCACTTTCCGATCGTCCCAAACCTTGAGCCACCTGCAATCACCTTTGGATTGATCAATATTGAAATGGTCCGTCCAGAACTGAATCATCACTTCTTGCAGTTGTCGCTCGGACAGGATAGGTCGCATAAGGGTAGCGCAAGTCAGTTCTGTCAGCAGCAGTTTTTCCTGATACTCGAAGAGTTCGCCGCGAGGTAGGGCAAGAGTTCCAAAACATCGCAGATAGAAATCACAAAGAGAATCATCGATTTCGTCTGGCTGAAGCTGTTCTTTGATGTACGCTTCGATGGCCTCTTTGGTTGTTTCGCCTAGCGAGGAAACACGTTCATAATCGCTGAGCTTTCGCTCATTATTTTTCTGAAAAAACTGTTTCTAGATTTCGGCAGACGGTCGCGGACCAAAGGTAAGACGATTCAGGTGATGGCTAGTCAAATCTATTGATTCAGAACCAGGCGGAAAAAAGGAACTACCTACTTGGTGTGGACCACCGGTGTAGGGCCACAGTTGCTCCGAAATCTTGGAGTCGCAACCTACCGATGTCGCCAGCGCCGTACTACCGCTCAACTGCAGGAATTGCCGACGAGAAAATTTCATGAGGTCAAAGAGTGTTCCTTTAGTTTTTCACTCTCATCGGAATCGGCTAAGGCAGAATTAACCGACGAGGCCGTGCTGAAAAATGAGAGAACCATGGTGCCGCAACCACTGACGCCGGACCAGACCATGATTAACCAGCCCGGTCCCGGTAACAGGAAAACGAAGGCCAGCACAATACCTGCCCGCAGTGTCCTTCGCCAAGGCTGGGTTTCGTCGACTGGCGATGGCATTCCCATCCCAACGAGCTGACACAGACCAGATGAACCGAGAAGGCCAAAAAGGACGAAAATACAAAGCAACAATATGATAATTGGATCACCCGAGTTGCCAACGATAGATTTCGTTACTGTCCCAATGGTACCCCCAACTGCCACCACTACTAATCCCAATAGTGTAAGAATTATTGGCTTTTTATACCTTTGTCGTACCCTGATCACAAATGCAGGGAACAGGGCCTCCGTTGCTAACCAGTAGCATATGATGATGCCGAACACACCAGTAATAAGGAGTACTATCTTCAGCACATCCGCCATAATCATAATTTTAGTCCCTATGATTCAACGATCACTGAATATCGGTGGATCATCTTTATTCAATAATATTAGACGAAGACAAAAAATTTAAGATTATAGTCCTTTAAGATTATTTTGTTTGGTTTACTTGACTTATTTTGGAACCCCCTTATGATACGCGAATTTCTATTCGGAAGTTTTTAAGAATTGGTGCTTTATATACCCTTCGAGTAAGAGCAGTGGAGATAAAGTGGAGGACGCCGGTTCACTCAAACTCAAAGGTAAAGTTCTTGGCAAACCCGTATGGATAAAAGGGGAATTTGGAGAAGCTTATAGAACTTGAAGGTCCCGCAGGACAATAATAATGTGGACTTTGGTTATAAGAAAAAACTGGAATCTGATAAAGAGTTAAACGGTTATGACATGAATTTTTGTTAAGGACTGGAGATCTCTGCTACACAGCTAAATCTAGAGGTTCGGTGTCCACAGTGGCTGTGGCGAACGGATGCAGCATGGCTTATTCTAGGGAAACGACCTCAAGATTTGGCTTGAAGGGAAAGAGGAAAAGGCTAATGTCGTCGCTACAAAGCTACCAATGATGCGGTTAAAAAGAAACGAATCTTTGCAGTACTCTTAGTTCTATTATATTTCTCGACATGCTTATCAAAGTAGTTAGATAAATTATGTTCCATGTGATATTATGCCGTGATGATCTTTTGAATGTGTCAAATTCCTCTATAAGTCGTGGACTTAGTTTGTTGTTCCAACGTTTGTCAGTAATTGAGGATCAAAAAAATAGATTGCGGACACAGAACATTATGCTGGGTTTCGAATTGGAGGGTCGCAACTGGCAACTACCAATTGCTAGCACAATGAAATTGCAAACCGATGGATAAAAAAACCAACATTGTGATTATCATGACTGATCAACAACGTGCCGATGTTTCCGCACGGGAAGGATTCCCTCTTGATACCACTCCGTTCTTGGATCACCTAGCTAGACAAGGAACCTGGTTCCATCGTGCTTATACATCTATGCCGGCCTGCGCACCAGCACGCGTCAGTATGCTAACCGGTCGTTATCCCAGCGCAACGCAGGTTCGAACTAATCACAACATTGCAGACGCTTTTTATGATCAAGATCTATTTGACGTCATGCATCAGCATGGGTACGCTACTGCCTTATGCGGTAAAAACCATTCGCACTTAACTGCTAATCGGGTCAACTACTGGTTGCATTTGGGACATGGTGGTGGCTCAAGCCAAAATCGCACGGAAGAGGAAAAGGCATTTGATCAATATTTACAGGATCTTAATCACCGGGCGGCTTTCACTCCAACGCCGTTTCCGTTGGAGTGTCAGTGTCCTTATCGAGCCGTTTCAGCTGCCCAACAGTGGATTGACACCTTAAACGCTCAACCCTTTTTTCTATGGTTATCTTTTCCAGAACCGCATAATCCTTATCAGGTACCGGAACCGTATTTCTCCGCCTTTCCGCTGGAATCCTTGCCATCCACACAATCTAATGCTGAACATTTGGAAAGCAAAGGATTCAAGTTTCAGTGGACGAGACATATCGGCCAACTCGGTTTCTACGATTACGAAGAACAACTGCCTAGAGCACGTGCTAACTATCTAGGTATGCTACGGATGATCGATGATCAGGTCAAACGATTGGTAGAATTTCTGCAAGATAAAGGATTGTTAGAAAACACGTTGTTGGTGTTCTTGTCTGATCACGGCGATTTCGTAGGTGAATATGGTCTGGTACGCAAAGGACCGGAATTGCCCGAAGTACTAACCCGAATTCCACTCTTCTTTTATGGCCCCGGTATTCAAGCCAAGGTGGATCCACATCCGGCGCATGTTTCGATTGTTGATATTTTTCCCACACTCTGTCAGATGATCGGTGTTGGTCTGCCGGACGGAGTACAGGGACGTAGTTTATGGTCGCTGTTGACCGGCGCGGATTATCCTAAGTCAGAATTTGAGAGTGTTTACGCCGAACACGGATTCGGTGGTCTGCACTATACAGCCGATGAATCACTAGATCCTGAGCAAGATGGGTTACAAAAAGGTGTCCGTTTTGATTGTCTGAACAGCTGGACACAAAGTGGAACCATGCGGATGATACGCCGGGGAGATTGGAAATTAATCTTTGATATGCAGGGCAATGGACAACTGTATCATCTGTCTGAAGATCCAGTGGAGTTGAATAATCTGTACAATCGACCCCAATACGCTACCATTCAACAAGAACTGCTGGCCGAACTGCTGGCAGCAGAACTTCGGGCTCAGGATCCGTTGCCGCTACCGAGAAGACGGTATCGGATCAAAACCGATGAAAGCAATTACTGGACACCGTATCGCCATTCCAAAGGATGACTGGCTTCTTGTCTAGGAAAACCAAGCTCCAAATCCTAGTCATGATGGATTTCAGGGCACTCAAAAAAAGTGACATACTTAACCACTTGGGCATGGGGATCTTAGGCTTGAAAACAATTTAGAGTGTCTGCAAATACATTGACAAAATTGAAGGACATGATGAAAAAACCGAATATCGTTTTTGTCTTTGGCGATCAGTGGCGGGCACAAGCAACTGGCTACGCCGGCAATCCTGTGGTTAAAACTCCACATTTAGATCAATTGGCTTTGGAAAGTATAAACTTGAATCAAGCTACATCTGGATATCCTGTTTGTTCTCCGGCACGGGCAAGTTTGCTGACTGGACAGTTTCCTTTAACACATGGAGTCTTTGTTAATGATGTCCATCTGAGGAGCAATGCTATTAGTATTGCCCAAGCCTTCAAAAAAGGTGGTTATCAAACATCTTATATCGGCAAATGGCATGTAGATGGTCATGGACGCAGCAACTATATTCCGCCAGAACGGCGGCAAGGGTTCGAATACTGGAAAGTACTGGAGTGTACGCACAACTACAACCAATCGGCCTATTATGCTGGTAATTCTGATCAGAAATTGTTTTGGGATGAATATGATGCCATCGCCCAAACCAAGGATGCCGAAAATTACATCCGGCAGAATCGTGACTCGGATCAGCCTTTTTTTTTGATGATGTCTTGGGGTGGGCCACACGCACCTTATAAAACAGCACCGGAAGCCTATCGGGCGCTCTATCAGTCGGAAAATATTCAACTCCGACCTAACGTACCAGCAGAGATGGCCGAACAGGCTCGGGAAGATATTGCGGGATACTATGCCCATTGTACAGTGTTGGACGACTGCATGGGAAGTCTGTTAGCAACTCTTGAGGCTGAGAGCCTCAAAGAGGACACCATAGTTGTTTTTACCTCTGATCATGGCGACATGTTGGGATCACAGGGGTTAACCAAAAAACAGAAACCTTGGGAAGAATCTGTCCGTATTCCCTTTTTACTGCGTTATCCGGCACTCTTTGCCTCAGAGGGGCGACAGGTTTCAGATGCCATGATTGGTATGCAGGATATGATGCCTACACTGTTGGGACTGTCGCAACTGCCGATTCCGGAGGAGGTGGAAGGTATCGATTACTCCGGTTTCTTACAAGGAGGTGAAAATCCTTCGGATAGTACAGCGCTTCTGGCCTGCTATCACCCGTTTGGTCAATGGAAATCCGGTATGGATGGTGGGCCTTATGGGTTTACTGGTCGAGAATTCCGTGGTATTCGTACCAGTCGCTATACCTATGTACGCTCGTTACAAGGTCCTTGGTTACTCTATGATAACCTAAACGATCCTTACCAGTTAAATAATCTAGTGGACCTACCTCAACATTCATCACTGCGAAATGATCTGGATCAAAAATTACAACAGAAGCTCGACCAAAGAAATGACCAGTTTCTTTCAGGTATGGAATATATCAACATTTGGGGATATACTGTCGACGAAAGAGGAACAGTGCCCTACCAAGACTAAAATGGTTTATGAATTAGATCCGCTGCTGAAATCAGGCAGCTGTCATTTTCAAGCAGAGTCAAGAAAATTTTCCCCGGACAGATGCCGATTGTGAGCATGCGAGAGATCTTTCCATGGGTAGACGGGATGTCTGGTTCAATCACTTATGTTGGAAATTTATGGAAAAATGGATTCTACAACCAGAACTGATTCAGGTAATCAGCAGTTTGTTGTAGATAACGCTCGATTGTAGGCAGTGTATACTTTTGCTGATCATGTTTTAGCCAAAGGACGTGATCGTTATGGTCAGACACATTGGTCTTGACTCAGGTCTTTATTAAATGAGCACAATAGATGAACAATTAGCTTTTTTCCAGAAGAATGGCTATCTGGTTGTTCCCAATGCCTTATTGGCAGATGAGGTTGGTTTGATTAATCAGGCTATCGACCGGGATCTGCGCCAGAATAAAGTCATGTGGCAAGAACGTGGAGAATCGGGGAGGCGGCAAAATGTTCATATTTTGCTGGCTAATCCGGAACTGGATGTTACTATGCGGCTGCCAATTCTATTGCCGCTGATGGAGGCTATTATGGGAAACGACCTTTGCGCCGAGGAACATTCAGTTATGATCCGTTCCCCCAACCTCGATGGATCGACTCAATGTCGGTGGCATCGTGACACGAGTGGTTCAACACAACCACCCTATTATACTCGTTACCTATCGGTTGTTTTCTACCTGACGGATGTGGATGACACAACGCATACTTTCAGTGTACTGCCGGGCACGGCACAATCTAATCAACATCTACCACTGGAAAATTATGACTTGAGTATGGCGCAACATCTAACTACGCCAAAAGGGACAGCCACCCTCTTTAATGCGGCCATGTTTCATGCCGGTAACATTCGACAAACAAAGGCAGAACGACGTACGATTCACATTTATTGCGGTTGCCTAAGTGATCAGTATCTAAGCAATCACACAATTTTCCCTCGACGATTGTGGGAAAACCAAGATGCAGCTACTCAAAAATATTATAGTCGGCCTAATCCCATTACTAAGTTACTGATTGATCGGTTTTGATCAACACATCTTATTCTGCTTGAGAATGAACAAAACCAACAGATCAATACCCCATTCAATACGGAACTCAAGATGACCACAATCAAGATGACCACAATATTGATCAGCCTTATGTTCTCCGCACCCGCTGAATGGAAGTCACCTAGCCACAACCGATCAAGAAATAGTCGGACATCAGCAGTTGGTCAGATTAATAACCCAAAACTATCTTGGACAGCTGATCTCAGAGGGAGGGAATATTTCTGGAGAGGTAGTTTAGTGGAGGGTGAATTTGACCTATCTCCAACAGATGATCTAACCTCGCTTTCAGCAGAATCACAGAGGTTTTGGGGATTAGTTCCATCAAAACTCGATGTTACTGGTAACGGGTTGTTGATCGATCCTCCAACTGCGCCCGGAGCCCGATGGGGCAAATTCCTTCCCGATGTTTCTGGTCTACAAAGGATCAGTTGGACTACAACGTGGGGAAAGGATGCGCATTTTCGTCTACACAGTTTTGAAAATGGTATTGAAAATCCAACAGAAATTTGGGATATTCATTTTCAAGGTGACGTCTACTCACCACTAGTGGTAGTTATTGATCTCGATCAGGACGGCGATTTAGAAGCTGTGCTGTCAACCTGGCATGGAGTGGTTGCCTACGACCTAATGACTGGCAGAGAAAAATATCGGTGTTCCTATCGACAAGAACATGGACGACAATACGGATTCTTTGGTGCTTACACTAATTCATCAGGTCAGGTTTATCTGGTGCCAATCGGAGATTTCGCTGGTCATGTTGGTGTGTTGACAGTTCGGAATGGTCAACTGATAAATCTGTGGTATCATACTTTTGACCCGCAATCCACCCAAGGTATTGACCGAAGATTTACTATCAATACGGTGGGGCCGAATCCGATTGGTGACTTCAATGGGGATGGATCAGCAGAAATTTTGATCAACGTTTTCAACGAAAATGATGATAACCGGTGGCATATGATAGCTTACGACATTGAAACTGGTCAGCACAAACTTGATCTACCAGATGTTTATCTACACGGTCATCTTGATATTGATCAGGATAGTATACCGGAACTCCTGACACAGCGCTGTTCCAATCGTTGTCTGGCAACCAACGGGGAGATTGGTCTCTATCGCTGGGATCAGCTAATATGGTGCCAGAAAAATGCCCGCTGGTCGATAGGATCGTTACCCGAATTGCCGCTGGAACGAATTACAGGCGCGCTGCGTGGAATGGAAACCCCGATAACCGGCCGACTTGGGATCGAAGGGAAACCAACCGTGTTTTTTACGGCAGCAAACCTAAACGAATCGTTGTACGCGTTACAGATCGATGCTGAGAATGAACCCGACATTCTATGGCGTGTTGAAGCCTCTCCGCAGGTGCGTGTATCGGTGGTTGCAGTGGCTAAAGACAAAGTGCTAATTCGAACGCAATCCGCTCACCATAAACCTGTCGGGTTAAAGGCTGACGGTCTCCAACTCCATACCGTTGCCAAACACTATATCGTTCTATCAGCACCTCAACCTTTGGTGCTAGTAGATCAATACGGTCATCGCCAACTGGTGATTGCCGAGCCATTAGATTTCATTTCCGCTTATCAGGTCACCGCAGATCTGGATCAACCACTAAAATTAAGTTGGCGCACATCGGGGAGAGCTATGACAACACAGATGCCCCAGATGAAAGGGTTGGTCTCAGGTGATATTGATCAAGATGGAATTGACGAAATCTTGTACGTACGAGAAATGCCAGATGGCCACAGCCGTCTGCTAGCTGTTGGCCTCGATGGGGTGGATCGGTGGCATCACGACTTTGCCGATTTCAATGGACGCGCACCCATTTGGAACGAGTGCGGCACCACGATTTGGTCAGTTGGACATTTTATTGATCCCAATCGGCTTGACGTCATGGTATCTAACCGTAGATCGATTATGCATAGCGATGAGACAGTGGTCATCAACACCCACACTGGTATAATTGCTTGGCACAAGGATATTCTAAAAATGCCCAATCACACACGGGGTTACGGTGGTGGACGGTGCGCTATTTTTGACATGGACGGCGATGAGCTTGACGATATTGTTCTCGGGTATCCTGCTGAATACTCGGTGATTGATGGTGCCACCGGAGACCAGATTACAACTTTAAACCTAGGCCCAGTTGAGGGAATGACACATTGGGTCATGAGTGGAACACCAATGGTAGTTAATAGTGAAATCACCCTTCTGACTCACCCATCGATGATACTTGCTTTTCAAAATAGATCTGATCAGACAAGTATTTTATGGCGTACTGAACCGGATGACGGTGTAAACGGGTTCCCGTCAATCGGTGACGTGGATGGTGATGGTCAAATCGAAATTGGGTTACCCGGTTGCAGTGATGGTTTCCGGTGCGTTGATCTTAGGACAGGTGAGATCAAATGGACTGTAACCAACTCAGGCCATCAGGTATCCAACTGCGTGACAGCAGATATCAATGGTGATGGAATCGAAGAATTTATCTACGGAAATGGAACACAACTCCGAGCCGTTGCCAAACGACCGGATCAAGAATCACCAATCATTTGGCAAATTGATTTGCCAAGTACAGTAGATCACCTTGTGGTAGCAGACGTAGACGGGGATGCTGTATCTGAGATTTTAGTCGGTGCAGGTGACGGAAGACTCTACTGCATCAAGCAAGACGCTTCAAGATAATCAAAATTATCTTGAAGCGTCTAATTTACATTATTAAGTAAGATGACTGCTCAAAAAACAGACGATATTTTAGGAACTTATCGACGTCTACCGGTAGAGAATCCTTGGCACATTGGAACCATATCTTACAAAAATGATTCCGAAAAGGTTCTGCAATGGACCAACAAAGCAGGCGTAAGTTGGGATATCTTTGCCGACTTCGACCAGAACATTCTTAAAACTGGTGATGACAATCCCTACTTTGATAGTGGCTTGAGAGAATTCAAACTGAAAAACAGAGGTGGTGAAGTAACTGGATTTACATTTGGATCCGACTTTTTTTCCCGTCAATATTTCGAGAGTCTATCTCAGTCAAGTGAGGGATTAAAAGGTTATATTTCCATGCATGTGCCTTCACCACCGGAAGGTTTTGGCTATGGCGTAAGTTTTTACTCCAGTATCTGGTCGCTAATTGACACTCCCCTGACCTCGTTCCAGATTGGCTTGCCCTCAACATGGATAATCCCCGATAATCGAGATTTCACCAAACCGCTTTGCCCACCTGGAACCATTGCCAGAGACAACTGGCCAGAACGAGGTCCCTATTATCGTGACGTGTTCCAAACTATTGAAGGTGGATTAGGCTATTGGGTCAGCACCCAATTTGGGTCTGCGCGGCCAAAATACCGTATGAATGGCACGCCTAATGGCTATAATCATGAAATATCTTCTCCTGGATGGGGATTCGGGAAGGTGAAGGCCTTAAGTGGAGAGAAAGTTGGCATTGCTCAGCTAACTAACTGCCTACTGATTCCCCCGGACGGCATAATTTTCAGGGATGGTTCGGACGGGAATATCCTAGGAACTGCATGGATGGCGCTGCCGGTGACACCTAAAAAAGAAGGTCCTCCTGCTCCAACCGGCGATATGTGTTGGACATTATTCCTCAATTCATCCAGTTTCAAAGGCGCAGTCGCATTCTGGATTCCGGAAACATGGAGCCGGCTCTCGAGAGAATATGACACTATTATCGGACGCGGACTTGATAACAGACCAGGGGTTATGAACAGCGGAGCTATGGAGATAAATACGGTCCCTTATTTTGACAGCGAAGACGCTATGGGCAATAAGTATACCAGAATTCCCCGATTCAAGTTTCCTGTTAATCAGGACGGAATCACCACTCTTATGCAGGATGTGACCATGTATTCCAAAGAATCCATTTATCAACAAGTCAAGGCTTGGGCAAAAGGTGCCCAGCCTCCCAAAGGCAGTTTTGGGATTGATGACAAATCATTGTGGAAACCTGTTATCAAAAGCAACGCCATCTCATTGAAGCAGGGCCCCAAAAATCTGCCCTTGTTGGAGTTGGATAAAATTTTGCGGACAACGATCTTCAGAACAAATGAATCGCACTCTTTTGGTTTGGAGTGGATTGATGAGAATACGGGAGGTCTCTTCCCTGAATATTTTAAACAAGAAGGAGAAGCGATGGTGCCTGTTTCCGTTGATGAAGTTCCTGAGGAAACAAAGCTTGTACCTCAGAAATTCATGACATACGAGTCTAACCACGCTTACCTACCTCCTCATCCTCAGGAACAAAACGATCACTGGAGCGTACCGGGTCCTTGTCTTGGCCCCTTCAAAGCTATGTTGTCCGATAGTTCAGAAGTGACTTATTCATGGTACCGTTTTGTCGATCAACCTGCGTTTCAACATTTGAATTGGAGTCAGAGTGAGAAAAAAGACTTACAGAAACTAGTGGAAGAAATGCATGCCAAATGGACACCTGAAAAAGAGTATATACCGCCACCTGAAAGCGGGAGATTAGTAGAAATAGATCCAGCTCTTATACTTAAACCACCCAAAGGCTTGGAAATTGGTTATGTTCCAATCGTTTTGAAACAGATGGCATCAAAGTGTTGATTAAACAAATATCTAGCCCCTCTGGAATAAATCAAGTTGCAATGGGGCAGCAGGACAAATCAGTATCATCATTAAGTTCTAGCTTTCATCGGAATTAAGAAATCCTCAGAGTATCACTTGGCTGGATGGCAAAGATTATGCGCCTGAAGTTCCATCACGATCACAAAAAGCTGGAATAGAAATATAGTTTATCAACCGATGCCTCCAATCCAGGTAGTTGAGGGGCAGTTCTTGGAACAAATAATATCAGGCGAATACTACTACGACTTTTCCACAATCCCTCTAGATGTAAACAGCGACGGTCGAAGGTTTTTCGTCACCGGCGGATGGTTCGGTACCATCATCCTCTGGCACGAAAAACCTGGCAACCCAACAGGGAATGGACAGGGCACATCATAGCTGAATGCGGCAACTTGGAAACTACCCGCGCATGGGATGTTGACGGCAACGGTCAGCTCGAGATCGTTCCCAACATCCCGCCCCGTTACTGGTGGACGACAAACTGATGACCAATGAGAATAGCAAAGGCACCGGCAAATTTGCCGCTCAAAACTATAGTAAGAACCAAGGACACGGTCTGGGCTTTGTCGACATGGATCTCTATTGCTTCAAGTGGAACGGAGGGTCTTTCACGAAATAGGTGATTGGCTACAGTCCCACGGGTGTTACCTCCAACTGTGGTATTTTCTTTCACATTGTTGATCTCAGCGGAAACGGGATACTCGATATCGTCGCTCCCGGTAAAGATGGTCTCTTTGTTTTTGAGAATCTTGGACAGAACTGGGATGCAAGAGACGAGTCGATTGGCGCCCAACCTTTCTATCTCAGGCTACCCCTTCTGGATGGCGGGATGTGATGCGGTGTTACACTGTTTTGGAAACTGTGCTTTTCCGCTTGAAAATTATCTGATGCTGCCTGTACCGCCGTACCGAATCGTGCGCATGGCACCCCAAAATGAAGGCTCACTGTGTAGTAAGTCAGATTCTCAGTGGAAGGCTTTATCCCAAGAGCGATAGGATATTCTGTGGTAAGGCGCTGGTTTGGGCCAATACCTGATACTTAACTAGGTTGGCTGGATCGTGAGGCTTCAAGTGAGATATATAACACCGATATGAATGCATCTTAGTTTTTTTTACTAAAGAGATCGGTTGTTCGACCTTATTCACTATGAACCGAAAAGAGGGATTCATGTCCACCTAATATTAAAGCTCAGCGGTGCTGCTTATCGGCATCAGCTGCAGTAACTGGTTCGATTTTAATTCTTGAATTTGACGACCAAATTGCCCAAGAGATCAATTTCAACTTTCAGGTCAATGCTAGTTGATATAGTAACTAATTCAACAGGAGAGCCAGGAATGACAAAGCTATCTTTTTTGAGACACATCCCTCTTTGGGTAAGAAACTTTATCAACCACCGCAAAGAATGCAATGGCCCTCCCATAATTTCTGAAGCAGGAGCTTTGGTGACCAGAACTCCATCTTTGTAAACACGAAAAACTTCATTTTGGAAAGACAACTTTTTTGGAGAAACTTTTTTGTTCCCAATTACAAGACCTGCGTGAATTCCTCCAGAACATATTAGTTCCTGAGAAGAAGGTGGGGAATACCAAAATTTAAAGTTATGAATCTCGATGCCAGGACTAACATATTCTATAGCATTAATAAGCTGATCATCCGATAGAGATTCGCCTCTAAGGTCCATACCAATCTTTAACACCATTTCTGGTTCAATAGCACAATTGACATAGTCTTTCCAATTTAGTTGCTCCCCTTCTACATGTATATGAGGTGCAAAAAGTCTTCCAATGATTGGTTCTTGCAAACCAAATTGAGAATGTATTGCATGGCTTGTACATCCAACTTTAAAACCAACTTCCTCTTCTCCATTCTCAATTCGCATCTTTGCTACTAAGTCTTGAACTTGATAGGCTTCGGAGATATCTAGATTAGAAATATGAGGTGAAAACTCACTAACCCATTCCTTTTCATAAAAAGCTTCAAAGAATTTCTTAGCTAATAAATTGATCAAATTCATTTTTTAATTGGACGAAAAAGATACATGCTGGATAAAGGCACCGTCTTCTCCAGCAATTAGCTCTGGGACAATAGACCTTTTGCATAAGTAGTAAAACTCATCAGAATTCTATAGCTGAGAGGTGCCTAAATTCATTGAATACGCGGGCTCAAAAATCTCCAAACTTCTATTTCTTTGACTTATGCAAGAGGTCTAATGAGTTTCTCTTTTCCTCATCGGTTGTTTCCCCTACTTCCTAATGGCTGATTAGGAGAACGGTGTTTGAATAACACCATATGTGACCTTCAGTAGGGGTAAATCAATCATACAGCACATCAGCAGAATCAGTTCAAATCCAAAACCCTATATTGTGGATTGAGTTGGTCAACTGTCTTGCCTTGGTTGATAAAATGGCGCGGTGCGTCTAGGTGAGTAGTGGCGTGTGAGTATAAATGTAGGGTTCGGCTGTTCCAGCCTTGATCTTGAATCGTTGTTGCTGTTTCAAAATCAACCCCTCGCATTCCTTGTTTGAAGGGTAAACTGAGATCGATAATCATGCTAGTCTCACGATTTCGTTCGGATTTGAAAGATATAATTATCAGTCATAAAAAACTCACTAACTTAGCTAATAGTATCGGTGATTTTTTAACTAAACTTGAGTTTGTTTTTTCTCTAATGGTGGATTTATATGAGTTTACAACCGATATAAGTGCAAAGAACCAAAGTGTTAAGCAGCCGAATGGTTTGGCGGCTATTTTCTGATAAGTCAGCATTGTGGTTTTCCCTGGTTGCAATTTTACCCCCATTCATCCTTATTTCCGATAAAGTCTATTACAGCAGTAAAATGGGATTGAAAATTATCAGGTTTATCAAAACTAGTGTTCCTTCCATCGATGTAATATAGTTGATTATGAACAACAACAGCATGAAAATAATCCCGGAGGTTCGGAGCATCTGGAGGTATAAACCAGGATCTAGTTTCCGGATCATATTTGTTTATCCCATTGATATGGCCGTAGGTAATTCCACCAACTGCATAATTTTTCCATCATTCTGACATAAACGCATTCCAACTATTGCCCGTTTTTAACATTTTGCATCGAGAAATAGATTTTTTTGTTTTGGGCGGTGGCACTTTTTCGCAATGACCTATTCTTCTTCTAAATTTGAAAAACAACACCCTAAAGTTGCTTGAGAATCAAGCGAAAAACGCTCCACTAAACTAGGCAACTCTCAGCTTTCCAATATTGTTCCCTTGACTTTAATTGGAATAGGTGGCTTTAAATCAATTGTTCTCTCTTTCCAGAACTTCCCCAGAATGAAGATGAATTACAGCTCTCCATTTTTCTATGTTAGTCATTTCAACACCTTCTTGAATCCAGGTCTCTTTGTGATTTACATAATAGGGCTCTTCATAAGCAATATCAAAAAATTCACCATTTCTATAAAATTCAACACAGTCAATTTTTTCAGGATATAAGCTAGCTAATCTGATCCAACGCTTATTTTCATAGGTGTAATTTTCTTCAAAACCTTGCAAGTAAAATTGCGCCTCGAATGATATTTCTGGCACTTTAATTCCCAAGCCGTCTGCCATGCGCCAGGCGAAGAAATAATCCTCCCCTTCTGTTATTGACCAGTCAGCTGGTGGTTCCTGTTTAGTGTGGGTATTGTAATAGCCCCAGGAAGTTCCCGTTTGATAGGCCACCTTTAATTGAGTAAACCGCGGGGAATCTTCGTTGCAGACAATGGGTTTATTTAAGCTTAAGGCTTTAACATCACGGATCATGTTGTAATAGGACTGTTCTGTCCCAGCATTTCCATGAACCAAAATAATATCACTTGCCTCACACACTTCACGGTAGAACCTAATTCCGCCACTTGATGCTCCTACAAGCATCCCACCAGATTCTTTTTTTGCTAAATTAATAAGACTTGCGATACCATCTGGGTAAAATACAAGGGGATGATTTTTGAATTGTCCAACATCATGCTCATTGGCAACTTCTATTAATACATTTTTATAGGCATTGTCCCTTAAAAAATTACAAGCACTCTTTACAGCATTTCGAATACAACGACCATCCTTCATTCTCGTGCTTTGCCCCTGATACAATAAACTCACAATAACAACCATTCCAAGTTCATCGGCACTAGTAATTAACGTATCCAAACGTTTTAAATGAGAAGGGTTAATGCGTGTGCCATCTTCACTATAGGGATTATTATCAATGGTGCTATTTGGAATTGTTAGAACTGGCATTCCACCCTGTAACCCTACGGTAAAAGCTAAAAGACCATATTTTTTCCATTCAGGAAGAGCCTTAATCAAACGAGCTGTATTTTCATCAGGATCCCAGGAAATCCCAAAACGGGAAAAGCGACTGACATCTGCTTTATCATCAAAAATCCCCTGAACAAAGCGCGCATTCATTAAAAGTCCATGATTTTTTGCTTTTGTCCCAGAAATATCACTGTATGTTAGTTTTCCATTGATAGTGATTTTCGCACCAGTAATTCCAAGTATTGCTTCGCTCATATATTCTCCGATCTTTCAGCATAATAAAGTGGTTTCGGTATTGACTGTTATATGTCCCTCCGGCACAATCGCGAAGCAATGACCCTGAATATCGCCGTTTATTATGGAATGGTCAGCTTGGACAAATACATAGGCCTGATTGTTGACAAACTCGACACATTGCCGGTGCCTAAATCACGTTTTTCGACTAGGCGGATTCACATTTGTCCAGGTGTTTTTCCAACCAGAACTTGAAGGGCATTACTACCGTAACCAAGTAGCAGGCTATGCACCGGAAGGCATAAAAAAGGTTTAGGAGATCGCTCTCCCGAACCTTTTATCAACGACTTTAATCTAGCAACTGGCTAGAAACTTTTGATGTTGGCCCAAGTGGTAGTGGTTTTATGAATACTAAAGATATTTATTCCGGTATAAAAAGGCTAATCTTGGAAAATAAACTGCAGCCGGGGAAAAAATTAATCAGCAGGAGATGGCCGATCGTTTTCAAACCAGCAGAACTCCAATTGTAAATGTTGCGTACCGAGCTGTTGAACCAGCTTAGGCTTTCTGATGTTAACATGATGTAAAATATCCTTCAAATCCATCTGTTTACCCGTCCTCATTAGAGGTTGGATATAAGTGCTTATATAGTTGTGTAGTTGTTGTTTAGTCCGCTAATGAACGGAAGACCCATCAGCCATAGTGGGATTGTGATTCATCTAAAGCCATCCTCATGCTATCTAGCACAGATCCGGTTGAACTGAACTGCGCTCTACTTCAAGATAGGCAGTTTTTGGGTATAGAAACGAGTGCATAGGACACCTGCTCTCCAGATTGAGTTCGTATACTCATAATAGGATGCATGTGTTTTGAATTCAAGATTTTTGTTTTTTTTACATTCCGAAGCATTTCAGTATTCATATGGCAAGTTTCATGTTAATAGAAATGCATTAGGTAGGGTAAAGAGGTGAGTCAGTCAGAGCCCGCAACGCAGAAAATTAACTCACCCACACCTATCTGAATTCTAGTTTAAACCAGTATGGGTGAGTTATGTTGCTTTTGGTTCTTAGCTTCTAGCTGGGAGGTATTGTCAAGTTTGGATATCATCGTAGCGGCAGTAGTATATTTCCGCCTACTGAGAAGGTTACTATTTCCAAAGGAAGCTGGTGGTAACCGAATGGAGATGAACTGGTCTTTGTCGGAGCTGAACAAGCTGACTCCGACGGTGCAAGGTTTGAAGGATGACCCGGAAGGATGTGCCTGTGTGGTGGACAAAACTGATGTCTGGAAGTACACAGGCAACATAGACCTGCTGGTGGATCTGTGTACTAAGCATTGACAAAGTCCTGAAGTAGCTAGCCTATATTTAAGTTAAAAACTAAAATACAACTGTTAGATTGTGAATATTTCTTACTTTAATGGTGGGTGTCTTCTAGCTTTAATCTCGTACGGGATATGCGACGGGGTATGTTACATTTGCTAGATAGGGCTCTCAGGCTGCAATTCAACGATAGGTCACCTAATTGGGCTACTGTCGGTTGAAAGGAAAGTGGCAATGGTGCCAAAATGCTGATGCCAGAGTTTTCTACTTTTCAGTCTCTGCTATTCTTGCTATAATTCGCTCAATCTTCAATAGTGTAAAATTGCTAGGGGATTGACGGATCAATCACTCTAGATTTTTGCCGAGGTGGTGAATACTGAATCTCGAAGTCTTTTCAAGGAGCGAACGATGATGCGATACCTGCTTGCGTTGGGAATGCTGGTTACGGTGATGAGTGGTCTGTGGGCTGAGGAGACTGTCAACTGGCCGCAATTCCGCGGGCCGGGCGCCCGGGGTGTGGCTGAAGGAAAAGGACTTCCAGCTACCTGGAGCACGACGAAAAACGTGAAGTGGAGCGTCCCAGTTCCCGGTAGGGGCTGGTCCTCGCCGGTCATCTGGGGAGACAAGGTCTTCCTGAGCTCGGCGGTCAGCGCCGGCAAGGAGAAGGTAGTCAAGAAAGGGCTCTATTTCGGCGGCAATGAGAAGAATCCCTCGCCCAACTACCATCGTTGGATGGTCTACTGCTTCAGCTTCGAGAGCGGAAAGAAGCTCTGGGAGCGTGAGGCCGACGTGGGCAAGCCACTCACGCCCAGGCATATCAAGAACAACTACGCTCCCGAGACTCAGGTGACCGATGGTGACTTGGTCTATACTTACTTCGCCGATCAGGGACTCTTCGCGCACGACCTTGATGGGAAGCTGAAGTGGAAGCGGGGGATGAAGGCTTACAAGACGCGCTACAATTGGGGTGGCGCCGCCTCACCCGCTCTGCATGGCGACTTCATCTACATTCTCAACGACAACGAGCAGAGTTCCTTCATCGAGGCCATTGACAAGAAGACGGGCGAGACCTCCTGGCGCAGGGATCGGGACGAGAAGAGCAACTGGTCGACCCCGTTCGTCTGGGAGAACCCTCTTCGGACCGAGATCATCACCCCAGGAACTGGCAAGACCCGCTCCTACGGGCTCGATGGGACCCTCCTCTGGGAGCTCGTAGCCGATATGTCGTCGATCACCATCGCCACGCCCTTCACCGCCCATGGACTTCTCTACGTCACCTCCGGTTATGTCGGTGATGAACGCAAGCCGATCTATGCCATCCACCCCGGTGGCAAGGGAACAATCAACCTGAAGAAGGAGGGGCCAGTCGACAAGTCCATCGCCTGGAGACAGCCCAAAGCGGCTCCCTACAATCCCTCAACCCTGGCCTACAAGGACTTGCTCTATGTGCTCTATGATTTCGGGTTCTTCGCCTGCTTCGATGCGAAGACCGGTGAGGAAGTCTACGGCAAGGTGCGGGTGAGGGAGCACCAGCGAACCCCCTTCACCTCATCGCCCTGGGCCTACGACGACAAGGTGTTCTGCCTGAGCGAAGATGGCGATTGCTTCGTCTACAGGGCTGGTCGCAAGAATGAGCTTCTGTACGTCAATAAGCTCGATGAATTGTGCATGGCGACACCGGGCATGGCGCGTGGGAGCCTCTTCATCAGAACCGCCTCGAAGCTCTACAGGATCTCCGAGTAGGGATAGTTTCCGAGGAGGAGCCATTATAACCCCTTCTGGATGGTAGAAATATACTGCCAAGTATGAACGTAGTTGTATCCCACGACGGCTCCCACCTGTGAGGGTATCAAGTTATAGTCAAACATGGAAGTATATCCCACCATCCAGAAGGGATGTAGCCTGAGATAGACGGGTCGGTCACCAGCCGATTTGCCTTGTGTCATTGTGTGCCCGCACTATTTGTGAGAACCGATTCCTGATGGCGAACCCACCGCTTTACCCCGATGCGGCAATCGTGATAGAATGCCATAGCTAGTCCAACAACTTGAGGCTCAGAGGGTAACTGGTATGTCGGACGTATTATCTCCTATTCCCGCAAAGATATCCAGTTCACTCAACGCTTGCACCATGAACTGGAAGGCAGAGACCGTGAGCCTTTAATTGACGCTAATTGTAAGTCAGAAGAGGAGAAAACCTTGCGCGCTTTAATGATTCAACTTCAAGCCGATGGGAAACGGGAGAAAGTCCTGGTTGACGATTGGGCCGATTTGCCACCAATCAAGGAAGATCAAGTTCGAACTGAGACTTTGCTCTCAGGACTAACTAACGGAACCGAACGTAATGGACTGATCGGCGGGAACTATGCGCCGTCGGATCGGTCGTTGCCAACAGGCAGTGGTTACCAAAATGTGGGCCGTGTAATTGAGGTGGGTTCTGAAGTAGACGACTTAGAAGTCAGTGATGTGGTCTATTCCAGTCAAGGTCACTACGGATACTGTACCTTACGCCCCCACAAATTGGAAAACCTGATGCCGCATGAGCGACATGACGGGTTGCTCATCAAACTGGATCCTCGGGTCGATCCAACCCATGCAGCCCTCTTTGGCGTAGCTTCTGTGGCCATGCGCTGTTGCCGTAACGCCGATTTGCGGATGGGCGAGCGTTTCTTGGTCATAGGTGCTGGGATGGTCGGCCAAATGGCAGCTCAGATCGGTAACGCTATGGGGGCACATGTTACTATTTGTGACATCGACCAAAAACGGCTCGATATTGCGGAATCGGCGGGCGCTGTCGAAGTGACCGTCAATGTCAGCGAAGACGGTTGGGAACAGCAAATCGAAGATGCCAGTTATGACACTATTCTAGATGTAGCGGGTGTGGTCGGTATGGAAGATAAACTGATTCGGGCGACCAAACACGGTGGTTCCATCTTGTTCATTGCGGGACGGTTCAAGGTTGAATACACCTTCAACTTAGGCCAGCACCGTGAGATCAACATCAAGCAAAACAGTCACTTTGACAAAGATGACTTAGACAATCTGCAACGATTGGTGGCTAGAGGCGTAGTCAACATGGCACCGCTGATTCTAGATATCGTACCTGTATTGGAAGCCAAGCCGATTTATGACCGTTTACGGGATCAGCCACAAGAACTGCTGGGTACAGTTTTTGACTGGAGATAATTATGAATCTAATCTAACGAATCGATAGAACCCATTTTAGCAAACTACCCGCCGAGTCCGTTGGGTATTGATTGTTTTTTGTCTGATAGTGGATTAGCCACGGCGGTACATACGAAGCGTCGGATAATTTTCCAGCGTAAGCCTCGGATAATTTTCCAGCGCAAAAGACTAGCTTCCAAAACAACGTAACATAGTACTACATCCCACCATCAAGTGCCACTTACCATCAGCCTCCAAATCGACGATGGTGGGAGTCGCTGTGCCATGAACATCCAGTGGTTTCTCTTCCACCGTCATCAGTTGTTGCACACTGGTGAGATAGTAATCCGAACCGTTCTGGCAAAAGCAAAGCATCCATACACTACCGTGTGGTTGGCCTTCTTTCCACCTTCCATTGGCATCATAGCTTTTGTTCAGACCTATGGTGGGAACTTGGTGGTTATCCCAGAATGAGATCGAATCGGGCCAATATTGGCTCCAATCATCACAACCAACCAAGGCGCCCATCCATCATTCAATGGTACAAATTCAATCTGGGTAATTGAGCCAGGGAGTTGTCGACCCGATTCTTGTTTAATGTTCAGCTGGCCTGCATATTGGAATTCCGGGATTGGGGTACCACCAATATTTTCCCACAAATGGAATCCTTGTTTCAAAGTAATCTTGTTTCAAAGTAATCAAATCTAGCGCGCCGTCTCCCATCTTCACGCAAATACCACATCCCAGCACCAAATTGGGCCGAGCCGTAGACTATCAAATCGAAACCATGTCTGCGGGCTAAACTAAGTAGACTAGTTAATATGCAGAGAGCCAAGACCATTAAAAACATATGAGGTAATTCCGGCTATTGCCTTGCTGGTTGAAACATGAATTCTTCAAGAATAGTAGCCTATTGCGCAGTCGATAAGTGGTTAGTTGGAGGAAACATAGGCAACTGTTTCTGTCAATTCAATATGGCCCTGAAGTTGATCCCAAAAGTGCCAAGTGGGACGCATTTGGGCTTCTGGATACAATGGCATCTGGTCTGAATAGTGAATTGAAGTCGGTTTCAACGACTGTCCATAAGGAACAACGGAATAGGCTTCTATGGGCTCAGTTAATTTGACCACCGTTGTGACGACTTGACTACCCCTGAATATAAATTTGCCCTCTGGGGTTAGCACCCCAGTACCTGTGGAGTGCATGCATTCAGAGTTATTTAGGCCAGCGTCGCCATCGAGGGACAGGTCGATGGCAGCGCAAACGCAGGATTTCGCCCCAAGGGACCAGCGCGCTAGTATGGTACTTCTGCAGTTTTTTTACCGCAGAAACGAGGGCGGTTGCCGCGTCACGCTGCTCCTTCTCCGTTTTGGGGAAAGTATCCGCTTGTTCCTCGCCAAGAGCAGCCGGATACTTTTCAGCGTAAGCTATCCTCCAAAACCGAAATAACGTGGCACCGACGCTCTCCTTGGTGATCAGCCCATTCCATTCGCGGACAGCTTTTGCCGCCTGATCTAGTTCCCGGGGGGCATTCACTATCTCTTCTCGGTATCTGTCATAGGCTACCATCAAGGGGTGCTGCCAAAATCGCGTGGCTAGAGTGAATGTATCAAATGCCAGATTGGTGGCGTCGGTCAGCGTAAAATCTTTGGCTTTGGATAGCACCTCCAAACTCCGGGTTCCCCGTCCCCGCCATTTGGCCCCGTAATGACCGAAAAACACACCGGGCGGAAAATCTTCTGCTTTCATCTTTAAACCTGTGGTTGTCTGGTCGGCTGACGTGTTGCAACTCTGAACGAATCCAGTTGTTGGGTTGTGAACTTGCGGTAGTTGAGCCAAAGCAACTATCCCCTGCCACAGTGTTTTGGAAGTCGTTCCATCCAGTGTCAGGAACTCACCCAGACGTACTGGCCGAATTGGACAGCAACCCAACTGGATATATCCAAAATCTCCCTCGGCTGTTCCATAGCAAAAGTTGAACCAGGGTAGTTGATCTAGTTCCATGGCTTCCATAAGCTGATCTCGGGTTCTGGCCAAATTCATGCGCCAGAATTGTTCGGCATGGCGGGTATCACGCCAGCCGCAGAGGGCAGCGGCAAAGAAACGACCGTTCTTCTCCTTAAAAACAGGTCCATGAACGGTGTAGCGAAAACGAGCGGAACTTGGCCCTCCGATGCATGGAATTCACTACTTTGGGCCGTTTCAGTTCTTCATGGCGGCAGCAGGAAGTCGCAAACTCGCAAATCAGACATTGACAGCCGCCGCCCCATTTTGGACGTTCACGAAACAATTCAGAAATCATCCTATGCCGTATATACTTGAAAGCTTCAAATTGGCAGATAGGTCCGGCATGGATACCTGCAAACTTGGGAGAGTGATTATGCTCTCCGTCGTCGTAAGCTTCATTCTAACCTTCTGGACATTTTTGCAATTTAGCTATAAATGGGGCGGTATCAGTGAAGGGCGTGGTATTGAAGCGTATGCGACAATTGAACGTTGGCTTGTTCGTCCGGTAGAACCGGATATGCAGTCTCTTGGGGCTATTGCCGTTGGAGCGCTTTTTGTATTCACCAACACGACGCTGCAGTTACGGCTCTTATGGTGGCCGCTGCGTCCGTTAGCTTATCCAATTGCGGGCTATGTCGCTTTTAGACACTTGTGGTTCCCGTTCTTTATCAGTTGGCTCCTAAAATGGGGAATCCTCAAGCACGGCGGCATACAGACATATCGCCGAACGTTCCCATTCTTCTTGGGAGAGTGTCTGGGGAATCATTGGCCTGATCACGGGCGAACCGACCTACGCCTTTAAGCAGTGGTAGCAAGATACCGACTTTCCCAAGTGGCACATCTTGGTTGTGTAAGAAGTTAATTTGCCGTGACTTGCCATGGTTTTTTTCATTATGTGCCCGTCCGATTCTTCAGAACCAGTTGCTGACAGTGCCCCCACCACTTGGCCTTGATACAGCGGTATATACAATATGTCGGATAATTTTTCAGCGCAAAAGGACTGAGTCCAAGACAACATAACACCGAAGTACCCCTTCATTCAGAATGGTTTAGCTTGAGTAGACGGGTTAGTATTCAGCCAATTCGTTTCTTACCATCTTTAATAGCTAAATCCGAAAATCTGTTGTTCAGACTCAAGTTCGATTGCCCACGGCGGAGGGACAGCTAAGGGGGGTTACATTGGTAGAATCGGTGTTTGGCCCACACTTTCTCCTTAATAGCAATCAGATATCACCATTCTGCTGGCAATAGGTTCGGCAGGGGGATAAAAATCCCTCACCAGGCGGGATGATTTTCCTCTCGATGATCAGAGAACGAAATTACCTGATTTTAATCGCTGCCCGGGCCGTTGCCAGTTTACCAGCTGCTTCTATGTCAAGTGTGTCCGGACGCAAACTTTTAATCTCGTCCTGATCCAGAACTTTGGCGTAGATTCTGGCATCTTCGATTTTAGCGTCCAGATCACCAGGCCCACCATTGACGCCGCCGTGGCGTTTGCCCAAAATTGCCTCCGCATCGTCTTTCGCAAAGACCGGGAATATACCTTTTTTGTAGTCTCCGATTTTTACTCCGTTATGGTATATCACGACATGCGCAGTTCCTTCACCACCCCCTATTTTCTTATAGGAGATGGCCAGCTGAGCCATATTTGCCCCTCTTTCTTTTCTTCAAACCCAGGTTTTGGATCCTCGGTGCGGTGAAACCAGCCGCTACCGGCCATCCAACGCTGAGGCTGCCGTTCCCCAAAGACAATGGCGTCAAAAGTGGGATCGGAGAGTCGATCTATGGTTAATATGGAGCCTTTCTGTACCTTAAGGCTGTCTAAGGAGGCCCACGAAACCAATGTCTTAGAGAATATCCGGACCTGTATATGGCGTGGCGATTGCCCACTTACCTTGGTCGACGTCTAATTTCCCGTCTTTGACTTTTGCCCCGTTGAGTGTTATATCAGCAAAGTTACCCATCAGATCCTTCAGTTCTGAGCCTTTCTCAAATGTCCAGTGCCCGACCAATTTATCTTCTTGAGCACCTGGGCCAGCGGCTGGTGACAATAATGGGAATAGAATTAAAATTGGCAACGTCAACATAGAGACTAACCGCCAATAGTTGATTACTCTTCGCATTGCTTGTTTATCCTATTTTTCCAATCTTGTTGGTTATCGATCCAACCTGTAGGTTGGATCTGCTGAATTGTAGCATCAACCTATATTACAGGGATCATGTTGCCAAGGAAATAGGGGAAGATATCCTAAATTAAGGTGCCACCAGGTATGATTATTCCATGGAACTAGTTTTCTTTCATCTCTGAAGACCATAAGATGGAAGTCGAGTTTAGCCTGGCATAATCCGATAGTCAGTGCTGATGCCTGTTGCTATGCCGATGATGGCTCATAATCCCACACGGACTATCTCACCCAAAACTAGCCCGAGAAAGACAAGGTGCGCGTGGCGGTAAGCCCGTAACCCACCATATTTGACGATAGCGAATTTCATCGCCTAACCCAAAAATTGAGAGCCAAAGTTGAAAGGAAGCTCAGACCAACAGCATCATGTAACCAATCGGATGAAATGGCCACCAGAGAAAGACCTGACGCATCCACATCAACCATAGGGTGAACAGATTCCTAAAGATCATAAACCCAGTATTGATCCAATCGGTGCCTTTTTTGGGTTAATCAATAGCGACTCCAATAAATATCCACTGCTACCCATATAGAGGCAATCAGGCACTCTAAGACAGCACCAGACCAAGCCGATAAAAATGGTTCTAGATATTATTCCATAGACCTGATTTGACGGACTGGTATTTGGCCTTTTGGTGGCTAGGGAGCCGAAAAAGCGGAAATATTATTAAGATTTAAGAGCTATTACTCAATTGGTGGAAGGAATATCTTACCAGTCTACCTAAGAAGAAAGGAGTGGGTAACTCGTGGGTGAAGAGGCTAAGCTGGATAGACAGCTAGAATAAGAGTGGATGGCAGTCGCTTTAGCCACATGACTACTATATCAGATAACAATCTGGATGTGGCGTAACAGGCCAAGGACCTGAATTTGGTTTTCGCTTTATACTGGCTTACTTCAATTCCTGTGTAGGAAACCGAGAGCTTTTTAGCGGTTTTGTATTTCCCTGATACTCAGTTGTCAATGGGTCAGTTAACTGGTGTGGCCAGGATTCAGGCAACTCAGCCGGCCGATGGCGGTTAGAACCAATCATGGCACGAATCGGTTCTGGCATGGCGTTGAAATCAGGCCAGTACCATAAAGTTAGAACGGTTCTCCATGCTTTGGACTGGTTACTATATGCGCTATGGAAAAGTCGGGCATCTCCAATCACCAAGTCACCAGCTTTTACTGGCACATCAACCTCGCCTTCCGCTTTTTGGAAAAGTGGATGATTCAGCTCCTCTACACGATTGAATTGCTTAATGTTATTTTCATATTCTGGGATATGTTCGTGCAGAGCATGACGCTTCAAGTGAGAACCAGGTATGACACGCAAGCAGCCATTCTCGCGGGTAGTATCTACCAGGTAGTACATCAGGAACCATTGCTGCGTCTGAGCAGTGTAACTCACAGGATGGTTCCACCAGAATCCATCTTGATGCCAACGCAGAGGTGGACCTTCTGGAGGTTTACTGATGACGTAACCGCTCATGAATTTGGGATCATCGAACCCAAGATCAGTAAAGATTTTTAGGGTTCGAGGGTAGGCAATAAGTTTTGCCATGAAAGGGTGTTTTGTTACACTAATGATGCATCCTTGGGAAGCATGCTCTATAAAGTGCGTTTCATCTTGCTGATCAATCATGCTGTCACTAACAAGGCGCAATTTCTTAATCATTTTTGAGTCGAGGATCTCTTCGATCACGCAATAACCATCCTGAATTATTTGCTCCATTTTAGTTGTCATCACTTCATTCGAGATCATCGCTCCACCTCTTGTTATTGAGTTGAGTGAACATATAATATTGTCTTATCAAGCTTGATTCTACAGTCTTGGCTAGCTCTCTGGAGACATATTCAAATGAACGAGCCAGGTTCGCATCTCATCTACAGTTCCATACACGATAACATTATAAGGCAATTCAAATTACAGGACAAGGATAGGGAAGGTCAGAAAAAAAGATACCAACTAGTTGGACATAATTGGCACGGCGATACATACATTACGTCGGATAATTTTTCAGCGCAAAAGAACATCTTCCCAAACAGCGTAACACTGCATTCCTTCCAGCGAGAGCCCCAAAAGTCACATGACTCATCCATGCTAGTCTGAATTAGATTTCAAGCAGGCTTGACAATGATCTTGATAACGGCGCATTCAATGGGTGCTGTCAGATTGATGCCGATTCTAATCGGATGTTCTTCGGTCCTGACCTCTTCCTCGATTCTCTCCGATGCAATTTCGAACTCGCTTCCTTCCACTTGTACTTCTACTTGCAAGACCTCTTCCCCATTGGATATGATTAGACAATCCGAATCCACCTGCCACCACTGAGCAGTTGTGATTAGGGCTGTACCAAACGACTGGGGCTGGAGAAATTGGACGTCGTCGCTCACCATGAGATGCCCCAAGCCACAGCGGCAAAAGAGAAAGGTGCGCTCGAGTTTCTTTAAGTCTTTCACATCGTAGGCCGACCGAAGGTCGTAAGTAACGACGTCCTGCTCGTCATCGAACGAGGTCTGGACAGCGGTTGCTTGAGCAACGGCCCCTGTGTGCTGGAGCGCGCCAGCCACGATCGGAACGGAGTGTCCGTAAGAATTGAGTAGATTGCTGTCATAACGATGGTCACTGAAAGTTCGGGAGGTATACTCCTCCGAGCCAGGATCTGTTAACAAGAGCTTACCGTTGATAGCGACGACGAAGCTACCCAGATCATTGTGGTTATGAAACTCCGCGTTGTTACCACCTTTGAAGGCTACACCGAGTGCTCGCAGTTTGGTAGGATAGGGGCGTCCGACAAACAAGCTGACATCTACGAACCAGCTTCGTAAGCCACGGTTGGCAGTCGGCAAAGGTCGGATAGGTTCTGGGCATGATTTCTAACCGAGCACCGTATTGAGCGATTGATTTGACGTGCTTGTCTGCGAATAAGTCGACAGCCCCATGAGTGGCCTGCCATATGGTTTCGCTGAGCATGACGAAGTGGCCAAATCCACCACTCCAATATCCGATTCCTTCTGAGCAGGAGCCGTCTGCGAGAAATCCTGCAAGGAAATTGGCACTATAACGCTCGGCCGCGGCGATGTAACGTGCTCGTTCGTCCTTCGAGTTGATCATCCCAAGAGCGGCACTTACGACGCCACCTAGGCAGGAAGCATTCCAGTTATGACAGAGCTCCAGCCAGGAAAACGACTTTGATTGGTTGAGCATTATCCGATGGCCGTTCAGCATCAGCAAGAATGGTTGGAAAAGCCGACGTTCCAATTCTTGCTGGACCAGTTTCCTGATTCCAGCATCCAGCTTGTCGCCCAAAAAGTGGCATGCGGTAGAAAGACTCCACGAAATGGAGGCCACTCTCAAGTCGATCTCCGTGGCTTTCCCACGCCAGTTCTTCAGTTTGGGATCGTGAAAGGAGTGGACCCAAGTTCGCTCCGCGCAAAAGGCCTGTATCATTCTATGAATAGCGTTAAGGAAGCGACCTTTAGTATCAATGCACTCAGCCAATACCAGTTTTACGAATCGGGGACGAGTGTCTCTTTCGAATGTGTTGTACGCAGTCTGTTTGCCCGTTCGAACGTAGTCCAGATAGATGCCTCCGTCAGTTCCGGAATAGCTTCGTCTTCTATTTCCACGGCCGCTGAGACCATCTCTTGAAAGCTCTTCAATTGTGCCAGGGTTCTCCAAGTTTCTCGGACTGAGATGGGTTGGCCCGGGCCACCTGAGTCAGCATCAAGGGTTGTCCCGATTTGCTGGATCCGCCCAGCGTCGGGGGGAACTATTGGTTCGGGTATGTTCAGAATACGTCTGCCGGTGGATGCCAATTCTTCATATTTCTCCCCTCACTTCAACGCGGCAATACTCTCCAGCTAGAGTCTAAAACCAAAGCCACGCAACCCATCCATGCTGGTCTGAACTAGACTTCAAGTCGGTGTGGGTGGGTTTGTTTCTTGTATTACAAACTCAAACTGCCCCACCCGCTTTACCTCGAAACCGCAATCGTGATAGAATGCTTAAGCTAATCCAAGACTTGAGCTTCAAAGGGCAGTTGATATGGCTGGCGTTTTCATCTCCTATTGGCGTGAAGATATCGAGTTCGTTCAACGCTTGTGTCATGCTTTGAAGGCCAAAGACTGTGATTCTTGGGTAGACTGGCAGGATATTCTTTCCTGTTTGTTATCAGCCCTGATTCAGTAGTATCTGAAGTCTATATTCTAGAGATTGAACATGCTATCTTGTTAATATTGAAATGCCTTAGAATGTTTAACAAAGTAGAAAAACTGCTTGACACTGAAATATATACCTTGCTATTTTAATGCTCTGAAGGAAAAATCGAGTTGATCAATCAATAGAAAATTTGGTAAGTTCTTATAGTTTGTAGCTTCATCCTGCCATATTTTAGCCGATGAGGATAAAGTCTTTCGTATTGAGAGCTCCATTACATAGACTATTTCGCACGGTTATTTTTAGAACAAGAAAGCGTGGCGACGTCGTTCGGATTGTATGGGTTAATCATGTAACGAAGGACGAAGTGATATAGAATAATGGTCGAGTGAGGATGATCGCAAAAATGTTCACCTGCTACCTTTTGATGCGTCCGACAACTGTTTTCTTGGCCTCGCGAGTCATTGGGGGCATTATGGCATTTATCTGTCTTTCATTGGTCTGCCAAGCAGATAAACGTGTCGACTTCAACCGGGATATCCGTCCGGTATTATCCAATCATTGCTTCGCCTGTCATGGACCGGATGCTAATGCCCGTAAAGCGAAACTTCGGCTAGATGTGCGCGAGAGTGCCTTAGAGAAGAGGGCCATCGTACCGGCCGAACCATTCGCAAGTGGAATTATAAATCGCATCGATCACGTAGATCCGGAGGAACGGATGCCACCAATGGAAACTAAGAAGCCACTTACTCCAGAGCAAAAAGCGAGGTTGCGACGCTGGATCATGGAGGGTGCCGATTATAGCGAGCACTGGGCTTGGATCCCACCCCACCGTCCCTCGGTTCCACCAGTGAAAGACATGGCATGGCCGCACAATGAGATTGATTATTTTATCCTTGATCAACTGGAAGAAAAAGGACTGAGACCTTCGCCTGAGGCGGGTCGGCGTACTCTCATTCGACGGTTGTCGCTTGACCTAACAGGCTTGCCGCCAACGCCCCAAGAAGTTGAGGATTTCATCGTCGATCCATCGGATGATGTCTATGATGCCCTCGTGGGGCGGCTGTTGGCATCGCCGCGGTTTGGCGAGCGCATGGCGCAGCACTGGCTTGACCTAGCCCGCTATGCAGACAGTGACGGATATCACGACGACACGGCTCGCGCCATGTGGCCGTATCGCGACTACGTGATACAATCGTTTCGAGACAACAAGCCATTCGATATTTTTACACGTGAGCAGATCGCCGGCGACCAAATCCCAAATGCTACGCGTGAGCAGAAAGTAGGCTCGGCATTTCACCGTAATGGTCCAACATCAAGTGAAGGTGGTGCAAATCCAGAAGAATACCGGGTAAAATATGCCGTTGATCGTGTGAATACGACTGCAGCAGTGTGGCTAGGTGTGACTCTTCAATGTGCAGAGTGCCACGATCACAAGTTCGACCCATTCACCCAACGCGAATTCTACCAATTCCTTGCGTTCTTCGACCAAGTGCCGGGTAATTATCTCTTTCGAGGTTTGTATGCACCGCCATCGATCGAGTTACCTTCGTCTGAACAGGCAGCCGAACTAGCGACGCTGGAAGCATCAATGGCAGCGTTAAAGAAACAAGCGAAAACGAATGTCGATCCCGACGAAGTCACAAAAAAGAAATTGGTAGAGGCCAAGAAACGCCACGATGAGTTTCGAGCTACAATTCCTAAGTTGCGTATCATGCAGGATGTGCACGAGCGTACGCCAACGTATGTTCTACTCCGTGGTGATTTTCGGCAGCGGGGTGAACTGGTTGAACCTGGAGTTCCAGCGTTACTTCCTCCTCTCCCCGATGCGGAGACATCCCGCCTAGCACTAGGGAAGTGGCTGGTTGATCCAAAGAACCCTCTACCTGCTCGTGTTACCGTGAACCGTTTCTGGGCTATGTTGTTTGGAACTGGTATCGTTAAGACAGCGGAAGACTTTGGCTCCCAGGGTGAGTGGCCGAGCCATCCGGAATTGCTCGACTGGCTGGCAGTCGAGTTCATCGAGTCTGGTTGGGATGTGAAGCATATATTGAAATGTATCGTCTGTTCTGCGACCTACCGGCAAAGTTCTGCTGCAGACGGAGCCCGAAGGCGACGCGATCCGGAAAACCGGCTTCTGGCACGTGGTCCGCGGTTTCGCCTTCCAGCAGAGATGGTACGTGACAATGCGCTGTATGTTGCAGGCCTTCTGGTAGAGAAACAAGGCGGACCTTCGGTCAAGCCCTACCAACCACCCGGGCTATGGAAAGACATGGCCTACGGCGACTCGCCAAGCAAAGCCTATCAGCAGGATCACGGAGATAGCCTTTATCGCCGTGGCCTCTACACGTTTTGGAAGCGTTCGATTCTCTACCCTGCGTTTGCCGTATTTGATGCTCCCATCCGTGAGGAATGCACCGTGAGGCGGCCACGTACTAACACCCCCCTCCAAGCCTTCGTCATGCTCAACGATACTACCTTTGTTGAAGCCGCCCGTGTCTTTGCAGAGCGTATCTTGATGAAAGGTGGCTCGGATTTGGAAAGCCGCATTGACTTCGCCATGAAAACCGCGGTTGCACGTCCACCATCCCCTACTGAGTACGCGATTTTAAAAGCGTTGTTGGTAGATATGATAGACCATTATCTCGCGAAACCGGACGATGCGCGCAAGATCATCGTTGCCGGTGAATGGCCGATTTCGGAGAACCTTGATCCCGTCACGCTGGCGGCTTGGACATCGGTTGCCCAAGCAATCTTGAACCTCGACGAAATGCAAACGAAAGAATGACCCAATGAATGATTTGGATGATAGTATCAGAATTCGTCTCACGCGCCGTGCATTTTTACGGCGCTGCGCATCGGGGATCGGTTCCGTTGCCCTTACATCGCTTTTGGCGGAAGACTCCCCCGCCATGGGACAAATGAAAGAAGGGATGGGAATCCTCGGAGAACCCCACTTCCCACCGAGAGCAAAGAGAGTTATCTTCATCTGTCAGAGCGGTGGGGTTTCGCAATTCGAGACCTTTGATTTTAAGCCAAGGCTCGTGGAATTCAATGGCCAAGCAATGCCCGCCTCGCTTACCGCTGGCGAGCGACTCGCGCAGATCCGCGGTCACAAGCTTATTATCTGTGGGTCTCCCTATGCTTTCGCTCGCCATGGTCAATGCGGCGCAGAGATTTCCGAGCTCCTTCCACATACTGCTGGTATTGTCGACGACATTTGCATTGTACGTACCTGTGTTTCGGAAGCGATCAACCATGACCCCGCAGTTACCTTCCTCCAGTGTGGCGGACAGCAACCGGGAAGACCGACAATGGGCGCTTGGCTTAGCTATGGACTTGGCAGCGTCAGCAGGAACTTGCCCGCTTTTGTCGTGCTTTGTTCCGGAATGAACCAGGGACAGAACTTGCACACGCGCTATTGGGGTAGTGGTTTTCTCCCATCCGAGCACCAAGGCGTCATGTTTCGCCCTACCAGTGCCCCCATTCCTTTCGTCAACAACCCTGCGGGCATTGATCGTAGGGCCCGCCGCCGATTGCTCGATAGCGTGATGGAGCTGAACAGATTGAAGCGCAACATTGTAGGAGATCCGGAGATCGATGCCCGCATTAGCGCCTATGAGATGGCATTTCGGATGCAGTCCTCCGTACCCGACCTTTTGGACATATCCGGTGAACCTCAGCATGTTCTCGATATGTATGGCCCTGAGGTGCACACTCCGGGAAGCGCCGCGCGTAGTTGTTTGCTAGCGCGGCGGCTTGCTGAACGAGGTGTGCGCTTCGTGCAGCTCTACCATCGTGGTTGGGATCAACATGGGAACCTACCACAAGATCTGTCCCGCCAGTGCCGCCAGACTGACCAGCCATCTGCTGCCCTGATTAAAGATCTCAAGATGCGTGGTTTGCTCGATGATACGCTTGTTATTTGGGGGACTGAATTCGGCCGCACCCCGATGCTTCAGGGGGAATACGATGCTAATAATTACGGTCGTGACCACCACATGCTCTGCTTCAGCATGTGGATGGCGGGTGCCGGTATCCAACCTGGCCTTACCTACGGCGAATCCGACGAATTCGGTTATCGTCCCGTAAATGATTCTGCCCATATTCATGATCTCCACGCTACCTGGTTGCATCTGTTGGGAATCGACCATGAAAAACTTACTTATTCCTTCCAGGGCCGTGATTACCGGCTCACGGATGTGCACGGAAAGGTACTGAAAAAGTTGTTGACCTAGACTTTACTCGAACAGTGAAACTTTGAAATGTTACATCACGTGGTTTAATCGAAGAGATTGTGGCCTATTCAGATGCCATGGTATAAGTGAAACACAGAATCAGAAACCGGTATAGAACTGCAGCAAAGGCGGTCGAAGTGGGACAATACCCCCGTGTATGTACCGCCACGGCGATACATACATTACGTCGGATAATTTTTCCACGCAAAAGGTCAGGTACCAAAACGGCGTAACGATCTTCACGGGTTCAACTCCCGTACGGGGTAATCAGGCGGGTATCAGCACGTGTTTAATAACCTAGTTTGGATTGGTCAGTACCCACCTGATACTTCGTAGGCAGAACAATCCAATGGGGCTTTCCCTTACCTCCACCAGTCACGAGACCGCCACGGCGGTACAGACAATACGTCGGATAATTTTCAAACGTAAAAGAACAGATTTCAAGACAGCGTAACACACCAATATATTCCGCCATTCAGAAGGGTGTACCCCGAGATGGATTGGGTGGTCACCAGCCAAATCGCTTGTCGTCATTGTGTACCGACATGATTCGCTGCAACCCAGATTACTGACAGCGATCCCACCGCTTTACTTGAGGCAGCAGTCGTGATAGAATGCCAGAGCAAGTCATATAGGTAAGCAACAACTTACCTATATGGTTCAGCTGATCCTCTAATGCAACATGCCGTGGTAATTCCTATGAACATGTGTATGGTATAAGTACAAATCTCGAATCCTTCGTAATGATAGGGTGGTTGAAAGAGGAAATGCCGAAAAAAACAAAATAGTGAATTATTGAAAAGATCGACGAATCTAAAAGCCTAGCAGTCAAGGAAGCCTGTGCGCGCCTGCTTCCAAACTGCGTCAAGGGCACCGATGTCATCGTGTCCCCTACCAAATTTGGTTGCAACAGAGCTACCTTCAAGGCCAGCGTGGATGGCGATGGTGATTATTTTGTCAGACTTTTGAATGAAGGATGGATAAGCAGGATTGAGGACGGACCTTACGCCCCGCCATCCACACTGGTACAGTATACCCGCGCCGTCGGCAAAGCGGGGCTTGGACTGCTGTACTGGCTTCCGATGGGCAGGCCATGGCCCCCTAGCTTGACACCTTCGATGTGACTATAAACGACACCAAGCGGGCCGTGGCAATCGGGGCGTTGCTCAGCCGGATGCACCAGCTTCCTGTATACGCTGACAAGGCGATACGGGTCGTCCCCATCTGTGCTACACCCCTTGGCAGTTCGATAGGGTGTTGCCGGGCCTGTGCGAGCAGGACCAGGAGTTGGAGGACGTGTGGACTGAGTTCGACGCGCTGCGGAAACGCCTACCCCTCATGAGGAACCCGGGCTCGCGGCTGGTCTTGGTGCACGGCGACTTTCACTGGCTTAATGTGTTGATGAGCAGACCCAAGGGGAGACAAGGCAGACCCAAGTTTCATATCATCGACTTGGAACTCTGCCGCATTGGGATCGTTGCCGAGGACATCGCGTGGTTTTTCAGCGAGGTACAAATGAACCACCAGCGTCCCGAATACCCTCTGATAGACTTCAGGCGTGGGTTTGCGCTTGGGTACCTACAGGCTTGTGGCTTGGACGATGGAAAGCGCTTTGTCAACGAGTTATTGTTTGCGGTGGAGTACGAGCGGCCTTGGATAGTGATGCTTAGGATGAGCACTTGGGGGGCAGCGAGGGGAAACTTTAAAGAAGGAGTGCGCGCCCGAGGGCGTTTTTGCCATATCGCGGCAGGTGCTTGATGTAGCACAAGCAGGCAACCAGACCATCAAGCATGAGATTTTGGAGCAGGGCGTGATGGAATACGCTCGGGCAAAGGGCCCCATGACAGAATTGCATTCGGTGATGCTGTCAATCTGTGGAGAGAACCCGATCTAGGGGCTATCCCCACTTTTTCAGCGAGGGGCAAACGGCGAAACCAAGGCTGTAGGAATCGCCGATAATGGCACGAGGATGGCTATATGAAGCAGAGCACGTAGGCAATAATCCAACGAGAAGCAGAATTAACGGTTAGCGTAATGAGAGGCAGATTTGTTGTAGCCAGAGTCAAATGGCGATTGCAGACACAACACAATTTTGCTACAATCTAATATGCCTGAGAGATTGGCCTTTTAATCGAACCTGTTCGGGGTTGAAACTCTACCGAAAATAATAGTTTGGAGTCAGATTGAATATTAAAAAAAATATTAGAAACATTTCCTCTTGGGTGATTCTCGGCATTTTATGTTCTACTATGATGATGGCCTCTTCAGCTAAGATTTTTGGGCTTTTATCAGCAGAAGAATTAGCTCTATGGGAGAAAAACAACCTTGCTTCTCAAATTAGAATGGTTGGTCTCTTAGAATTTGTGGTTGCCTTACTTATCATAATTCCTTATACCTCATCTTTGGGTGTTCTACTGGTGAGTTGTTTTTGGGGTGGAGCAATCGTTTTTCACCTCACTTTGGATGATCCTGTGACACATATGTTACCTGCAGCCATTTTTCTAACTCTTGCTTGGATAGGATCATATCTAAGGAATCAAGATCTATTAAGTAGTTTTCGAAAAGAAAAGGAAACTCGTTTAGCTCTAGAATCCGAATTATCAGACGCACAAAAAATACAGGCTTCCCTACTCCCCAAAAACACACTCAATGTTGAAGGTCTCTTAGTTGCTGGTAGGAATATGGCAGCGAAAGAAGTGGGAGGCGATTTCTTCGACTATCTTCAGAAGGAAAACTCACTTTTGATTGCTGTGGGTGATGTCAGCGGTAAAGGGCTAAAAGGGGCTATGAACGCCGTAATGGCTAGCGGTATTCTGAATCTTTCAGCCAAATATCAGCAATCAATTAATGAAATTATGTCAGATATGAATGAATCGCTATGCCAAAGTATAGAACAGGACATGAACGTGACAATGATATTGGCTCAATTTGCTACTGAGAAGAAACAGATGATATTGGCTAATGCAGGCCAGCATGCCTATCCTTTATTGATTCGCAATGGTACCGTTGAACTAGTCCAAGCTAAAGGATTGGCACTAGGCATGATTCCAACCATCTCGTACAAGCCAACCACAGTAGATTTGGAATCAGGTGATCTGTTGCTGTTCATGACCGATGGTATCACTGAACCGCGTAACGCTAAAGGTGTAATGTACGAAGAATCAGGACGGTTGAATGAGGTATTGTTGAACATCCCAGTTGAGATGGGAATAGAAGAGGTAGTGGATACCATCATCAATGATGTGGAGGCCTATACAGCGGATGAAGAGCAAGACGACGATATTACGCTGGTAGCAGTCAGAGTGAGTTAAATTAGCCCATATAGCCTCAATAAACCCATTGAGTTCAATGCCACCGTAATAGGATCTACCCTCACGACGGTACATACACGTCGGATAATTTTCCAGCGCAAAAGAACAGCTTCAAAAACGGCGTAACTATCTTCACGAGTTCAACTCCCGTACAGTATCACCTGAGTTTAAGGGAACTATTGTTTCCTTGGCTTGCGTCGGATTCTAATTTCCCGGTGCATGATGACAAAGTTATCCGATCTTAGCGCATACCGGGTACGGGGTAATCAAGTGGGTATCAACTGCCCTTGGTTGGCACCCTTTTTTCTTTTCATCCACTCCTAACCTAACTTTTCTAATTCTGTTTCTGTTGATCTGTAATTTGCATCGCTATATAATAATTATGCGTACCATGTGGTCAACTTGCCATGTCAAACGTTTTCATTTCTTATTTATCGCTTGATGATGATTCGATTCCCTATCAAGATCAAAAAGGATCGTAAGAATTTCTTTTGCGGATGAAGAATCTGGGCTAAAATTGGAGCACCATAGGTGACGTTTTCCGCTCGAATCAGAGCTTCTTTGTAGTACGAAAAACTGTATTTGGGCTCCTGATATTGACTTGACCGTTAGGTATAGTAGAGAGTGCGGAAACCAATCATCTTTTCCATCCTATGCATATTTATTATGAGTAATCATTCTTTCTGTAGGGGAAATACTACTGTGATAGAACAAACCGGTTGCGTACCTATCCTATTAGCACCACAAAAGATCAACTATCTGGTGGCTGAACGGTCTCGCCGCAGCGCCTCCATAGGTGAATTCTCCCCCCAGAGTGTATATCATTGCAAGCGGTTCTGGCTAATAGGTTGGACATCGCCTGTTGAATTTATCGAGTGGCAAGTGGAGGCCCCCACCGCGGGACACTACCAGATAACCGTGCTGGCAGAAGCCAAGGAAGGTACAGAAATACTGGTTCAAAGCCGACTGGAACACATCACCTTTCGATTTGCCGATAGCGGGAAGCAATGGGGGTCCTGCCTTTCGCCACAGGTTCCAGTACCCTCCGCCTGGAATTGGTTGATCAGGCCAACGTTGCCATCAAATCGTTGGAGCTGCAGCATATAGAGGAACAAGCTAATCATCAGCAGAGAATTGCCGAATTTCGTTCTGATACCAGTTGGCTGGCAGAAAGTGGTTACGGTATCATGTTCCAGGCCGGCGAATGGTCCTATCCTCCTCAGGGTGACAAGAAAACCTGGCCTGGCTTTGCCCAGGATTTTCAGGTGCTGCCTTTTGTCGACATGGTCGACAAAACAGGGACGAGTTTTGTCGTCTGGTCAGCAACCTGGAGGACCTATTATTTCCCTGCTCCGATCAAGGCGATAGATGAGATTTTACCGGGTAGAACCTCCAAGCGCGATCTTATTATGGAGATAGCCGACGAACTAAACAAACGGGGTATTAAACTGATTCTCTACTATCATGTTGGTCACGGTGATCTCCCCGATACCAACTGGTGGGACAGGAATTGGAACCCGAATTGGGTAGAGGAAAATTACGATAAATCGCTGTTCTTCAAGAATTGGAAAAACATCATAACCGAGGTGGGAGAGCGGTATGGTGAAAAACTGGCGGGTTGGCTGTTCGATGACGATTGTGTAATCTACCCAGCTGACTACGAAACCTTAGGGCAAGCGACCAAAGCGGGTAATTCCGAAAGACTTGTTGCCTGCAATTCCTGGATTGCCAGCCGGTTTACTGAGTTTCAGGATTGTTTCTTTGGTGAGGGGTTTTTAGGAACCGATAGAGGGACGGTAATCAACGGAAAATTTGTGAAAGGACCTTTCAAAGGGTTGCAGGCCTTCGGTAATATCATGCTGGATGGTCCTGACTGGGGAGTCTATCAGCCCGATCTCAAAGTTCTGCCGCCTTTCTACTCGGAAGAAAAGGCGGCGGCGATTGCGCGCCACGCCGCACAAACAAAAGCGCCGATTGCCTTCAACCTGTTGATGTATGAAGATGGGACAGTTTCACCCGCCTCGCTGAAGACTATGGAGCGAATCCGGCAGGTGGTAAGAGCAGATGCTCAGTTGGAAACCGCATTCCCTGAACCAGCGATGATCGAGATGTCCGCGGGCGAGAAAGAGGTTATTAGGCGTGTGATTCGTGCAGCTGGGAAACAACCTAAACGAGACAAGGGAACTGAACTGGAGACGAGAAGCGCAATTGCAGTCGATAAAGAGTCAAAGGCAATAGAACAATGGATGTCCAGATATGGGACAACGACAGACGGCACGCAGATTGGACCGTTTGAACCCACGGACAGTTACGTCACTACCCGGCACGATAACATTATCTACGTTCATATTTGAGATTGGCAGGGAAAGAACAACATCAGCTTACCTGTCATTAATAGAGCGCTAAAAAACGCCAAGCCTTTAAGTGATCCTCGAGATAACGTCAACTATGTCTCCCTGGGTTGGGTCAGGCAGGAAGATTGGGGGTTGCTTTTAGTCGTACCGGAGGAATTTCGTGGTGATCCGTATACCATTTTTATGCTGGAGATGGAACAAGGGAAATAGACATCTGATCTGTTCGGGCTATTATTATCAGAACTTGGTTCCCGTTGCTTCAAATTTCCCAAAGCAAAGCTCCTCCCGAATTATCCGCTGAAGAAAAAGAAAAGTATGGGTTGATTGGTAGGTAACTATTAAATAGTTACTGATACCCGCGCAAAAGATAACTCGTATACGGGGTAATCAGGACTCCTTACATGGTTACTCTATACCCATCTAATGCAAGATCATCATGGACGATAGTGGCTCAAGTCTGTGTCTTACTACAGAACATCTTGTCGCTCTTGAGATAAGCCTGCCACTAAGAATTTGGCTGGCACAGCGAGTCTTCACCTTTTGGGTGCTATGCGCCCGATTTGCCGTGAGCAATTCCTGCCAATACCACACCGCTTTACCCTGTACAATAATCGTGATAGAATGAACTATCTGAACTGTCAAAATAAAACTAGCAAATAAACAAAGTTTTCAAACTCGGTAGGAAGAACGAAAGGTGATCGCATCGCATAATTGGCTTATGTTAAGCCAAACTCCTACTGAACTTTGAATATTGGAATCGTCATGTCCAACAAGACAAATATCAATCGACGGCAGTTCATCAAAGCGACGGTGGCGACAGGAACTGCTTCGGTAACCGACTTCTCGTCCTCCGCCTTGTCCCAAAAATTGCATCATGCAGAGCGGAATTCGAATGAAATAAAGTTGAAGTTTGGCGTAATCAATGATGTGCACCATACAACAACCAAGAACAATTTGGAACCAGATATTGGTGAACATAGCGAGTGGATCAAAGCCTCTGCGGAAGCGATGAACGGAGCAGGCGCAAGTTTCGTCGTATCCAATGGTGATCAGATCCATGAAGGTTATAATGGTAGTATCCCATCCCGATACAAAGAAACTGAATTCGTCAGAAACCTGGAAACCTACAAGGAGAATATGAAGTTCTTCAAGGGACCATCCTACTACGTGTTGGGGAATCATGAATGTTGCGGTGCCATTGATAAAGATGGTATCCGATCCATATGGCATTATCCCGAAGACAACCAATTCATTCCGGAAAATTATTTTCAGTTCGATTATCCCGAAC
>JYMV01029599.1_pt1 | contig 40612 bp, 48 predicted proteins | sample 338911 | NCBI WGS metagenome assembly JYMV01 (sample SAMN03354496, study PRJNA234377) | hydrothermal vent metagenome | biome: Deep sea; feature: Hydrothermal plumes at the Eastern Lau Spreading Center, Western Pacific Ocean; material: Seawater | place: Tonga | collected 2009 | depth 2000 m m | reverse complement strand
GCCTGGATGTTGCAGCCGGTACACAGCAGGGGTTGGCTGACGCGCTGCTCGACCGCTTGGAACTGACGCCTGATCGGGTCGCGTCAATGGTACTGAGCCTGCAACAGGTTGCGTCGCTGCCGGATCCGGTGGGCGAGATCAGTGATATGAATCGCAGGCCTTCTGGCATCGAGGTCGGCCGCATGCGGGTGCCTTTGGGTGTGATCGGCATCATCTATGAGTCCCGGCCGAACGTCACAGCTGATGCAGGCGGGTTATGTCTTAAATCGGGGAATGCCGCCATTCTGCGGGGTGGCAGTGAGGCGATTCGATCTAACCTCGCCATCGCTGGGTACCTGCAAGAAGGCTTGCAGGCGGCAGGCTTGCCTGTGTCGGCCATACAGGTGTTCGACAACACCGACCGCAGTGTGGTGGGTGAGTTGCTCGGGATGTCTGAATTTGTCGATGTCATTGTGCCACGCGGTGGTCGTGGCCTTATCGAACGGGTGAGCCGTGAATCGACAATACCCGTAATCAAACATCTCGATGGAAACTGCCATGTTTACGTTGATAGCGCAGCGGATATCGACCAGGCTGTCGCCATTGCCTTTAATGCCAAGTGCCGGCGTTACGGTGTATGTGGCGCAATGGAAACCTTGTTGCTGGCAGAATCCGTTGCTGAAAAGGTACTGCAACGTTTGGTTCCCAAGTATCGGGTTGAAGGTGTTGAAATCCGCGGTTGTGAACACACCAGGCAACTGGTGCCCGACGCGAACGCTGCCACCGAGGAGGACTGGGGCACGGAATTTCTGGCTCCTGTTCTGGCTGTAAGGGTGGTCGCAAACCTCGATCAGGCAATTGAGCACATCGAACGTTATGGTTCTGGCCACACCGATGCGATTGTGACCCAGGATCTGGAGACCAGTCGACGCTTTCTGCGGGAAGTCGATTCCAGTTCGGTCATGGTTAATGCATCGACTCAGTTCGCCGATGGTTTTGAATACGGGCTTGGTGCGGAGATCGGAATCAGCACAGACAAACTGCATGTCCGCGGTCCAGTTGGATTGGAAGGGTTGACCACTCGAAAGTTCATCGTACTTGGCGCTGGTAGTGTGCGATCCTGAAGCCTCGGGAGCAGCCGTCGTCGACAGAACGGATACGAGTCCCATCATGGGTATTTTTGGGGGTACATTCGATCCCGTACATGACGGTCACTTACAGGTGGCCGATGCGGTCAGGCGGCAACTGCCGATGGACAAAGTGCTGTTTATCCCGGTTTCGGTACCTTTGCTGAGAGAAGAACCGCTGGCCGACCCTGTCCACCGACTTGAAATGGTTCGCCTCGCAGTTGACGGTTGGCCAGGGTTCGAGGCAGACGACCGGGAAATCAGGCGCGCGGGGCCATCTTATACCGTGTTGACGCTTGAAGAACTGAGACAAGATTGGCCAACGCTGCCGCTTTGCCTGATTCTGGGAATTGACACGGTTTTGCGTCTGACCGAATGGTACCGCTGGACCGAATTGCTGGAACTGGCCCACATCGCAGTTATGGGCCGGCCGGGCTGGCGTTTACCTGCCGTTCTGCCCGACTGGTGGATACAGGCCAGGGCCGACACGGCCGATGATCTGGTTAAGCGCACAGCCGGATGGGTCGTCTGTGTCGATGTTCCGCTGTTGGATATCTCATCAACGGGTGTTCGTACTGAGATATTGCAGGGCACAGTGAATACTGAGATTTTGCCCGAACCGGTCGCAAACTATATTAAGGATAATGCACTGTATGGCTACCACAGCTGATCCCAGCGCTTCAAGCACAGAAGATCTCAAGGCCATGGTTTTAGCTGCACTGGAGGATGCCAAGGCCAACGATATTCGACAACTCGATGTCCGGGGTCTTACTGACATCACAGACTGGATGGTGGTGGCCAGTGGCACTTCCACGCGTCATGTTCTCGCCCTTGCAGATCATGTACGAACCCAGGTGAAGGCGCAAGGCCTGTTGCCCATTGGTACCGAGGGCGAATCCGGCAGTGACTGGGTATTGTTAGATTTTGGTGATGTTGTGGTTCACCTGATGCTACCCGATACCCGGGGGTTTTATGACCTGGAAGGATTGTGGGACGATCGTTTGTCGAGAGTGGTGCAGCTCACACGGGACGGACAGACTGACCTTTGAATTGATGCGCCTACTGCTTATTTCTGTGGGCCGGCGTATGCCGACGTGGGTTAATGAAGGCTTTGCTGACTATGCACAACGGCTTCGGGGTTCGGCCCGTCTGGAACTGGTGGAAGTGGAACCGGGCAAACGCAGCCAGAAAACAGATGTGGAGCGGCTGGTTCGTGAGGAAGGTGAACGTTTACTGTCGGTGGCTCCACCAGACTGCAGACTGGTTGCACTGGATATCATGGGAAAACAATTGTCCAGCGAAGACCTTGCACAGAAACTCGGCAACTGGATCGATCAGGCTCAGGATGTCGCACTTCTAGCCGGTGGAGCCGATGGCTTGTCTGCACAGGTGCTCGAACAAGCTGCCGAATGTTGGTCATTGTCCAGATTCACCCTGGCCCATTCCTTGGTCCGAGTGGTTATTGCTGAACAACTCTATCGGGCCCACAGTATTGTTATGGGGCTGCCTTATCATCGGACCCGGCGACCGACAAAAAGGACCTGACTGTGCCTCTGTGCCTTGCATCGGCTTCTCCCCGGCGGCAGGCCTTGTTGAATCAGATTAAGGTGCCTTTTACGGTTCTGGTTGTCGACCTTGATGAGACACGGTTACCGGATGAACCCGCAAATCAAATGGTGGTACGCCTTGCCAGCGGTAAAGTCAAAGCCGCAGAATCCTGGTTTGCCGAGCGCGGCAAATCAGTGCCACCCATTCTCGGAGCGGATACCTGTGTCGTGATTGACAAGGAGATATTGGGTAAACCGGGTTCGCGTCGTGAAGCGGCCTGTATGCTCCACAAGTTGTCAGGCCGGATGCATCAGGTCTACACGGGCATCGCCTTGGCGTCGGGCCCGACCACCCAGACTCAGACAGTCATGAGCGAGGTGACATTTACACAGCTAACGAGCGTTCAGATCGACAACTACTGTGCCAGCACGGAGCCTTACGATAAGGCCGGTGCCTACGCGATACAAGGTGTGGGTGCAACATTAATCAGCCACATCAGCGGAAGCTACTCGAATATTATGGGATTACCTCTCCACGAGACATACGCGCTGTTAACTAAGGCCCGTCTGGTCCCTGTCATCAAATAGTGCAGTCGGTGACTCGCGTGAACAAAACGTTGACATGGTTGTGATGTGATCACTCGGCAATTAATCGTAATCTTATTACTGAATCTGGCAGGTGGTGTCCCGAATTTGTTTGCGGGTCAGGGCATCCCCGAGACATTGCTCGAGCAGCCGATATTTGCTGAGGATTGGCCTGCTCGGCGCACGACTAAAACCGTACTTTCTCTACCGCCGGTCAAACAACTGCTGGCGCTATTTGTTGAAAACCCTCGCCAACAAGTGACCATCCGTTATCCCGGAGGTGACAAGGGTAACGCCTGGGCACTGGAGTTGCGCGAATGGTTGGTCGCATTGGGTATTCCATCGAGCTACATCGTGCTGGAACCCGGCTCAGGTGGACAAGACCGGCTGCTATTGTTGCTAGAGGTCGGTGACACGTGATTGTCTATGCGATGCTATCAGGTCGACAACTCAAAACTAGGACAGCTTGAACGGCGATGAAAGTGGCAGCACTGCAGATGAATTCCGGTGAAGTGGTGGACGAAAACCTCACGGTCGCCGACGGTCTGATTGGTCAGGCGGTTGAGTCCGGTGCCGAGTTTGTTGTGTTGCCGGAAAATTTTTCCCTGATGACCGGAAATCATGAAGTCAGGCTTGCTGCGGCCCAGCGTGGTCTGGAAGCTCAGCGCTTTCTATCGGAGTTGGCTAAAAAACACAGCATTTCACTGGTGGGGGGTTCAATTCCACTGGCAAGCACTGAAGGAAAGGTCACGAACAGCTGTTTGATGTATGGCGCAGGCGGCGAGTTTCTTGCGCGTTACGACAAGATCCATCTTTTCGACGTTGATGTAGGCGGTGGAGAGTCGTATCAGGAGTCAGCTCGAACTGACGCTGGATCCCAACCAGTGCTGGTTTCCGTGCCCAACACCCAGGTGGGCCTGACGATTTGTTACGACATGCGTTTCCCAGAACTCTTTCGAACGCTGAGCGAGCGTGGTGCTGAAGTGTTTACCGTTCCGTCCGCTTTCACTGTACCAACAGGACAAGCGCACTGGCATGTTCTGCTGCGTTGCCGGGCGATTGAGAACCTTGCCTGGATCATCGCGCCGGCGCAGGTGGGGTGTCATCCGGGTGGGCGAGAGACCTTCGGCCACAGCCTAATTATTGATCCATGGGGTGAGGTTGTCGCTGAGCAGACCGAACCCACGCCCCAGGTGGTGTTGGCCGACATCGATCTTCAATCGGTTCGAGACAAACGGCGCCGCTTTCCGGTGTTGACCCACCGCCGGCTATAAACACGTGTAGTGAATCGGGCGGTACGCGTGACGAGGCTGGTTGTGAGATGGCTCCGTGATACTCTAAATAAACAGATTGACGTTAGCTTCTCCAGCGTGTTCGAAGTAGGTCGCAGCCCCGCCGATGTCGATGTTATCGATAAAATCTTCTCGCTTCATGTCAAATAAATCGATGGTCATCTGACAACCGATCAGTTTTGCATCAGCTTCGAGACACAAGTCCCGAAGCTCTTCAATCGTGGCCACGCCTTTTGACTTGATGGTATTTTTCATCATGGCAGTCATCATTGTTTCCATCCCGGGCATGGCTGTACCCAGAACCGGGAACCACTTGTTCATAGCCATCGGCATGGGCATGCCGGGATTGCCGAGAGGGCTGACTTTAAGGTCGAGCTTTTTCTTGAGCAGTTGCAGTCCGTAAAAGGTAAAAAACATGGTCACCTGGTAGCCCAGTGCCGCAGCGGTCGAGGCTAGAATGAAGGGCGGGTAAGCCCAGTCAAGTGTGCCTTTTGTTGCTATGATGGTCAGTCTTTTGGAATCCACGGTTTATCTCCTTCGAAGTGGTGTCGGATCCAAGTCAGATATTGTCAGTGGGCTCGGTTCAAGCGATTTTTTTCAGCATGAAGTGGAACTCGCCGTCGAGTTCTGAAGAGTCCAGCAGTTCGTTGCCGGTCTGTTTTGCGAATGCCTCAAAGTCTTTTACGGATCCGGGGTCGGTCGCCATAATCTTCAGAATCTGACCACCGATCATTGTGTTCAGGGTTTTTTTGGCCCTGAGGATGGGCAGGGGGCAGTTGAGTCCGCGCGCATCGAGTTCCTGGTCAAAGTTGGACATATCGGTTGCCTTTACACGAGTTGTTTTAGGTTCATGGCTTTAAAACGCCAGGCATTACGAATTCGGTTGGTTGGTCGGCGCCTGCACCGCCAAATGGCTGGACCAGTCTACCCTTGTCAGACGCGGGATTCACGGTCAATTCGCATCAGTCACTGAAGAATAATCTAATCTTAAGATTAATCGGATCGATGACCTGCGAAAAACAGTAAAAAAGACCGTAACGGGGGCGATATGTGTGATCCTAGAATCCACGCTGGAACCAGCGGTCACCGCTGGCGGGGGTACAATCAGGCCGTGAAACCATCTCTTCCCAAGGCGCTATTGCAGACCAGTTGCTGTTTGATTTTCGTCGCTGTGGCGGTGTTGCGCTGCCCACTGGCTGGCGGCGATGAACTGAGCCGACTGGATGGTGATGCGCTGAAGGTGGTGGTCACTGCCGAAGAACAGGCGTTAGGCCGCGAATTCATCCGTCTGGCCCGCACGCGCTTGCGCTTGATTGAAGACCCTTTGTTGGTGAACAGTGTGGACCGAATTGGAGCTCGCTTGGGTCAGGGCCTGAACGTTGAGCCGGGCGTCATCGGGTTCCATCTGGTCGATAACCCCGCGATCAATGGCTTCGCGGGTCCGGGCGGTCAGATCGTTTTGTTTACGGGTCTGATTGCAACCGCCGAAACCGAGGCAGAATTTGCCTCGGTGATCGCCCATGAACTGGCCCATGTTACCCAGCGCCACTTACCGCGAATGATCGAACGTGCTCGCAAGCGGCAGATACCTGCGACGGCTGGCCTGATCGCTGGAATTCTTCTTGGGGGTCAGGCCGGTGCGGCCACTATGGCGGCGACCAATGCCGCAGCCCTGTCGGATCAGTTGAGCTATACCCGCACATTTGAACGTGAAGCAGATGCCATAGGTTTAAGAATACTCAGTACCGCAGGCTACGAACCGCAGGCGATGGCGCGGTTTATCCAGCGTTTGGCACAAGACACCCGGTTTCAGGTAAACGAGACACCCGAATATTTTCGCACCCACCCGCTGTCACTCAACCGGATCGCAGAAATCGAATCACGTGTGGTAGGTCATCCTCAGGAAGCAACATCACAGACGCTAGAGTATCTGCTTTTTCGGGCGAGAGCGTTGGCGAGATACGGCGCGGATGCAGAACATCTGGCCGCCACTTTTCAAAGCCAGGCGGGAGCGGACATTCCAGAGGTGGCAAGTGCTGGTCGTTATGGCCTGATGCTCAGCGGCCTGCGTACGGGGGCCTATAATCAGTCCGTTGAGCTGGCCCTGTCACTGCGGGCGCAGTCACCCAAGAATATTTTTTATGTGGTGGGCTTGGCCGAGTCACTGCAGGCGACGGGTGATCTTAACAGTGCCTTGAAGCTGCTCGCTGAAGCGACGACGACGGTACCGGATGATCCAGTAGTTGCGAGTTATTATGCCGATATGTTGATCAAGGCCGGCAAACCTGATCAGGCCAAACCGGTGATTCGTGCCGGACTTCGGGCCTTACCACACAGCATGCGACTGTTCAAACTGTTGGCACGCGCTGAAGGCGAACTCGGCCGCACCGCAGAATCGTTTCAGGCACTTGCTGAATACCACTATCTTTCAGGCGAATTGCAGACAGCGCTGGCCAAGTTGACAGCTGCGCTGCAGTACGCGCAAGCGAGCGCTTATTTGACGGCGAGTATTACTGCTCGGCGATCTGAGATATTGCAAGAAGTCGAGCAGGACGACTGACCACTGCACGGTATGTGGTGTGGTCAATCTCCAAACAATATCAAGAACCTACTCAAAGTCGGTTACCCCGCCCACAAAATCAAGTGGTATCGCGGTGGCATGTAGGACTGGGAGATCCTCGGCCTGAGCACCGTAAAGCCCTGAGCGGACAGAATTGTGTTATCAAGAAGGGCTTGCTTGCCCTTCTTGATGCACGAGAACTCCAACATCCCAACAGTTACAACATGAACAACGTGTACAACGAGACCATAGACCAGCTCGAAAAACTGGGTATCGATAAGGACTATATCCAAGGATGGGCCGGTGGATACTTGGGTAATCCCCAGCGCGAGGAACAGCGGGTCACCGACGCCTATAAAGCCGGTTATGAAGATGGACAGAGTGGTGTTACAGATAAGGCCATGAACTGGCAAAGTAGCTGAGTACTGGTCCCATTAGTCTCAACGCCAACTGATCTACGTCGGTTTTGGCTGCCTATCGAGTGCAGCGGAAGAACCCAGGATGTTGTGCATCGACTGCTGCACTTGATAGGCCTATAATTTCTCCTTTCCTTCTCGTCCCATCAGGTCAACGGTAAGCCAACTCTGGAAGTGGATGAAAAAAATGCATCTGTTGCGGTGCCTGCTATCCACCGTGTCCACCCATGCAGATTAACGATCCCGAGCATACAAAACTCGCCATATGGGTGGGCGGTAATCATTCTAATGCACGCAGTAAGCCAAGTTTCCAGAAACTCGTCGCCTCTGGCATACCGAATAATCCGCCCCGCTGGCCGGAAGCGACGGCTATCGTCAAGCGAATTCTCAACACCTACAAGGACGATGCCAGGGACTGGGAGCGCATAAACGACTGGATCGATCGCATTGGTTGGCCGCGCTTTTTTGAGCTGACAGGCCTGCCTTTTACGAAGTATCACATCGATCACTGGCGTGGTTCGCGTCAGAGCCTCAATGCATCTACCCATATCCGGTTCCTAGGGAGGTCAGATGAAATTCTCTGTCATGGTCAATGAGGGGCCGTACACCCATCAGGCCGCTGATACGGCGTATCACTTTACTCGGGCAGCGCTCAATGCTGGCCACGAAATTTTCCGAGTGTTTTTCTATCACGACGGTGTTTACAATGGCACGCGGATGACGACCCCGCCCCAGGATGATCGTCATATCGTAGACCGGTGGAGCGAACTGGCGCACGATCATGACATCGACCTGGTGGTCTGTGTCGCCGCGGCCCAGCGCCGTGGTATCCTGGATAAAGACGAAGCCAAACGCAACGGCAAAGATGGCGACAATATCGCACCGGGTTTCCGCATATCAGGCCTGGGCCAGCTGATCGAGGCCGGCATTGAAGCAGATCGACTGCTGGTCTTCGGCGACTGACGAATCGGGCAAGGCTATGAAAAAATTCATGTACGTCAATCGCCACGCTCCCCACGGGACCATCTATCCGCTTGAAGGTCTTGAAGTGGTGCTCATTGGTGCCGCTTTCGATCAGGACGTCAGCATGGCGTTTATTGGTGACGGCGTGTTCCAGCTCAATAAGGGCCAGGACACTGCCGATTCAGGCATGAAGAATGTTGCGCCCACCTACGGTGCATTGGGCGATTATGAGGTCACCAAGCTGTACGTGGAGCAGGAATCGCTCGACGAAAGAGGCCTAGAATTAAATGATCTGATGAATCTGACTTGGGAAGATGAAGAAGAGGACTGGGCGGAAAAACCGTCGATCCGGGTGGTCAGCCGAGCACAGCTATCAGACCTGCTTGAACAACAGGATGTGATTCTGAATTTCTAGCAATGACGATGCTGCACACGGTCAACAAGTCGCCATTCGACAGTCACAGTCTACAGACCTGTCTGGGACTAGCCAAATCAGGCAGCGATATCCTGCTGATAGAAGATGCAGTGTATGCGGCAATGTCCGGTACAGCTGTGACGTCGATGGTCGAAGCCGCGATGGCCTCCTCCACCATTTACGCGCTGGAGCCGGATCTCAAGGCGCGCGGAATCGGATCCGAGAAGATGATCAGCGGTATAAATCTCGTTGGCTACGACGGATTTGTGGAACTTGCGGTAACCAACGATAAAGTGCAGAGCTGGTTGTAGATTAATTAAAGGGAGAGTCGATTTGGCATTTGAAGTCAATGGTAAAACCTACGAGACAGACGAGGAAGGCTATCTCGCTAACTTGAGTGACTGGAACGCTGACGTTGCCGACCGTATGGCGACTGCGGATGATTGCGATCTCAGTGAATACCACTGGGAAGTCATCAATTTTCTGCGTGATTACTACGAGGAGTATCAGATCGCTCCAGCAGTGCGGGTCCTGACCAAAGCTATCGGTAAACGATTGGGCAAAGATAAAGGCAACAGTAAATATCTCTATGAACTGTTCCCCTATGGCCCGGCCAAACAGGCCTGTAAGTATGCGGGCCTGCCCAAGCCAACCGGCTGCGTCTAAATGTTAACGCGCGTCACGATCGGTTCAGCCTACTAGTTGGACACGGCAGATGCCGGGTCGAATTTATAGAGAGCGCTGGTTTTGATTCTGGGCACTGTCTATGCCTTTCTGTTTCTCGTGGCAGCACTCTGTCTCGTTGTGGGTGTGGCTTTGCGAGTTATCCGCTACGGCAGGACACCGGCACCACTGGTTATTCCAATCACGCCGGCGCCAACGACGACTGGCGGTGTTGTCGCCCGGATGTTTCGCGAGGTCGTGTTGTTCGAGAGCCTTTTCAAAGCAAGCAAGTGGACCTGGCTGTTCGGCTGGTTGTTTCATTTCGGGTTGCTGGTTGCTCTGCTGCGCCATTTACGCTACTTCACGGAACCCGTGTGGCAGTGGGTCGAATTGATCCAATGGGTAGGCCTCTACGGGGGTGGGGTGATGCTGTTTGGTTTGCTGGGGCTGTCGGCCCGTCGTTTTCTGGTCGATCGGGTTCGCTACATTAGTGCGCCGTCGGATCACCTGATGCTGGTACTGCTGGGAGCCATCGCAGGTTCGGGGTTTGCCATTAAATACGGCGTTCATTCCGACATCGTCGCACTTAAAGCGTTTACTCTCGGGCTGGTGGCATTCGACTGGCAGCCGTTGCCGGCTGAGCCTTTGTTGCTGATCCACCTGACACTGGTCATCTTTTTGATGGTCATATTTCCGTTCAGCAAGCTCCTCCATGCACCAGGTGTTTTTTTTAGTCCCACCCTTACGATGAAAGATACGCCCCGGGAAAAACGCCACAGCGCGCCGTGGGCAGACGAAATCAACCGGTTAACCCGACGGTAGTTTTTGCTCATGGCGAAACACGAATTCTCCATCCCTGTTGTCAAGGTGACCCTCGAGACCCCGCCATTACAGCCGGCAGCCATGGCACACAGCAGTCCCTTTGTTGCCAAGGCCGAGCATCAGGAACCATTGGGATTCCCCGGCGAGCTGGTTGACAACTGGAAAACGGTCGCCCTTGACAAAATGGAGGAACTGCTCGGCAAGTATCGTGCACTGCCGGTATTTCTTGATTCGTGCGTGAAGTGTGGTGCCTGCACGGACAAGTGCCACTATTACCTGGGGACCGGTGATCCCAAGAATATGCCCGTCGCCCGGCAAGATCTTTTACGCAGCGTCTATCGTCGCTATTTCACAGTTGCCGGCAAGTACTTTCCGAAGCTGGTGGGCGCAGTCGAGTTGACCGAGGAAGTCATTGATGACTGGTACCGTTACTACCATCAATGTTCCGAATGTCGACGTTGTTCGGTTTACTGTCCATTCGGTATCGATACGGCAGAGATCACGATGGCCGGTCGCGAAATTCTGGCCTCGATCGGTGTGGGGCAGAAGTATGCCAACGAAATTATCGGCAAGGTGCACAAAATCGGGAACAACCTGGGGCTGCCGGAACCCGCGCTTGTCGATACGCTCGAAGGCCTGGAAGAGGAAGTCGAGGAAGAGATCAATGTGCCCGTCAAATTCCCGTTGAACCAGACGGGTGCGGAGGTGCTGCTGGTGATACCGTCTGCTGATTTTTTTGCCGAGCCCCATGTGTATGGTCTTATTGGCTATGCCAAGGTCTTTCATCAGGCAGGAATCAGCTGGACCCTGAGTTCTTATGCATCAGAAGCTGCAAACTTTGGTATTTTTATCGGCAACTACGAAAACATGCAAAAGATCGCCGAACGTATTCGTCAAGCCGCGCTCGATCTCGGTGTAAAACGGATTGTGGTGGGTGAATGTGGTCACGCCTGGCGTGTTGCTTACAGTTTCTGGAACACGCTGATCGGACCATTCGATTTTCTAGATCCGGCATATCCCGCTCCCCAACATGTCTGTGAGCTGACGTATGACCTACTACAACAGGGTCAACTCAAGCTCGATCCGGCGCAGAATGATGACAAGGTGGTGACATTCCATGATTCGTGCAATGTCTCGCGAGGCTCGCGCATGGGCGACACGCCTGGAGGACAGTTCACTATTCCCAGAGCACTGATCAGGTCGGCCTGCTCGCATTTTGTTGACATGGCACCTGAGACCACCCACGAACACACATTTTGTTGCGGCGGCGGCGGCGGGTTGCTCACCGATGATCTTCTCGAACTCAGGATAAAGGGAGCCCTACCTCGTGTGAGTGCCCTAAAGCGGGTTATCGAGGAAAACGGTGTGACGCACATGGCGGCCATCTGTGCAATCTGCAAGAGCCAGTTCAGCAAAGTATTGCCGGAATATGGCATGGGTATGGACATGGTGGTGAGTGTTCACCAGTTGATCGGTGATGCGCTCGTGTTTGAACCGGCCCAATAACTGCGAGCGATGTTAGTCAAGAGAAAACCATGATGGCAGATGCTGACGTACAGATCCAAGCACTGACATTTCGAAAATATGCGGACGGCGAGACGCATACTTACGATGATCTAAAGAAGAAAATTTTCACTGCCGATCATTCACACAAGTGTCCGACCTATGTTCACCGCACCCCCCCGTGCCAAGGCAGTTGTCCGTCGGGAGAAGATGTTCGTGGCTGGCTGCAGATCGTCCGCGGCATGGAACCCCCGCCCGAAGGTGTTGAATGGCAGGAATATGCTTTTCGTCGCTCAACCGAAGCAAACCCCTTTCCGGCCATGATGGGTCGGGTGTGCCCGGCACCCTGCGAGGCGGGTTGCAATCGCAACGAAGTTGATGACTTCGTCGGCATCAATGCTGTGGAACAGTTTATCGGTGACACCGCATTCCAGCAGCGTTACCGGTTTGAGGAACCCCCGGAACTGTCGGGCAAGCGAGTGGCGATTGTGGGTAGTGGACCCGCCGGTCTTTCGGCAGTCTATCAGCTGCGGCGTCGCGGCCACGCCTCAACGGTGTTCGAGATGCAGGACCGGCTGGGCGGTATGTTTCGTTACGGTATCCCTGGGTACCGGACGCCTCGAGATATACTGGACCGAGAGATAGATCGGATACTGGAACTGGAGGCGATCGATGTTCGAACAGGTGTTCGCGTCGGGCAGGATATCGGCATCGAAGAACTGGAGGCCGAGTTTGATGCAGTGTTGTGGGCCATTGGCTGTCAGACTGGCCGCGATCTGCCAGTCGACGGCTGGAAGGGCACGGCAAACTGTGTGTCCGGTGTGAAATTTCTGGAAGCATTCAACACGGGTCGAATGCAGGTGAGCGCTGAACGGGTGGTGTGTATCGGTGGTGGGGACACCTCTGTTGACGTGGTCTCTGTAGCCCGTCGTTTAGGCCGAATTAAGAACCTAAAAAGCAAGTATCGCCCGGAGGCGGTCATTGGTGGGTACACCGCACACGACTCAGCTATGGCTGCAATGCGTCAGGGCGCGAGCGTCACGTTGACGGCTTTGTTTGACCAGTCGCAGATGACGGCGGCGTCAGAAGAAATCGATGATGCCCTCACCGAGGGGGTCACTATATTAAACGGCGTGATGCCCGTTGGTCTTGTGAAAGGTACAGATGGACGTGCGACCGCGGTTCGAATGAGTAAGTGCGTCGTTGATAAGCAGGGCGTCCCACAACCGGTTGAGAACACTGAGTTTGAGATCGAGGCTGATCTGGTGGTATCGGCCATTGGTCAGGGTGGCGACCTGTCCGGTATTGAAGAACTGGGCAATGAACGATCCCTGATCGAAGCCGATCAATTTTTTTAAGTTCCCGGGCGTCCTGGCCACTTCGTTGCCGGCGACATCGTTCGCCCACACCTGCTGACAACCGCAATCGGACAAGCAGCTGTCGCTGCTGACAGTATCGATCATTATTTGAAAACCCAGGAACTGGTGCGCCGGCCCAAGGTCGATGTCCACCATTTCAATCTGCTCAATAAACTGACCGAACAGAATCTGGCCCCGACCGAATACGACCACACGCAGAACTGGGGAACAGACACAGCCGATAGTGTGATTCACAATTACGAGGACCGTTCAGCCCACGAAATCATCTCGTCGGACAGACTGTACCTGGCCCATTTTTTGCAGCAAGACCGTGATCAGCGGGAAGCATCGGTGCCCGGTGCAGATGCGGTGCTTAGCCATTTCGAGGAACGCCATCGCGGGCTCAGTACAGAGGCGGCACAAACAGAATCAGAGCGCTGTATGAGCTGTGGTATGTGCTTTGAGTGCGACAACTGTGTCATTTACTGCCCTCAGGACGCGGTATTCCGGGTCAATAAAGACAAGTCAACCACCGGGCGTTATGTGGATACCGATTACAATCGCTGTATTGGGTGTCACATCTGTGCTGATGTGTGTCCTACCGGCTATATTGATATGGGTATGGGAGAGTGATAGACCCTGTTTTTTTTGGTTACGAACCAGCAGTCGAATGACTCATCGTTTTGTCATTGGGTCATTGATGATCGTCAGTCTTACCGCCTCGAGCATCGCTGACGTGACCATGCCTTCCTATCCGAAAGGCAAGGGCGAGCGCTGTGTGGAGCCGACCGACATCATGCGTCGAGATCATTTTGAGTACCTGATGCACCATCGGAAGATTTCGGTGCACTTGGGCGTGCGATCTAAACGACACAGCCTGGTGGGCTGTGTGGACTGTCATGCATCCCAGGCAGATAATGGTGCCTACATTCCGGTAAATGCACCGGGACAATTCTGCAGCAGCTGTCATACCTACACGGCGGTTAAGATCGATTGTTTCAGTTGCCATGCTGCGGTGCCTGATGATGTGGAGAAACAGTGATGACGGACCCTGTAAACAACAAACCACGGCGTCGTTTCCTCGGTGGAACTGGTGCGGGCGCTGCCCTCCTGGCGATTGCGCCGGGCGTAAAACTTGTAGACCTCGCGCTGGCGAGAGATGAAGATGAACCCGCGTCGGCAGAAACCCGTTGGGGGCTTCTGGTCGATGCCAACCGATGTGCCACCGACTGCCGGGCCTGTGTGTCGGCCTGTGAAGACGAGCACGCACTGGCTAAGACCGGAAGAAAACCGCTGGATCCGCAATGGATCCGCAAGGTTGAACTGGTCGATGAATCCAGCGATCGGTCAGTATCCCTGCCACTGATGTGCCAGCACTGCGAGGACCCACCTTGTGTTGATGTTTGTCCCACCGGTGCGTCTTTCAGGCGAGCAGACGGCATAGTGCTGGTGGATAAACATACCTGTATCGGTTGCCGTTACTGCATGATGGCTTGCCCATTCAACGCAAGGTCCTTTGTCCACGAGGATGTGACCGGACAGAAAAGCTATTCTCCGCGCGGTAAGGGCACGGTTGAGAGTTGTACCCTGTGTGTCCACCGGGTAGACCAGGATCGTACGCCAGCCTGTGTTGAAAGTTGTGCTGTCGATGGGGGGGGTGCACTCGCTTTTGGCGATCTCTCTGATGCGGAAAGTACCGTGTCAAAAACTGTGCGTTCACAACCCCACCGGGGACTACGGCCGGACCTTGCGCTGAACACCGGTGTGCGCTACCGCGGGGTTTAGAGGCAGCATATGGAGAACATTCGGTTTCAGGCTCTCGCAGGCTCCCACACCGGCTACCGGCTGTTGTTGTGGCTGTTGATTATTCTGATCGGCGCCGGGTTGATTGCAGCGCATCACATTGAATCCCAAGGCCATTGGGTGACGGGGATGGACAACCGGGTGGTCTGGGGATTACCTCATGTGTTTGCGATATTCCTGATTCTATCCGCTTCAGGTGCGCTTAATACCGCATCGATCAGTTCGGTGTTTAGTGGTTCGGATTACCGGCCATGGGCGCGGCTATCCGGTCTGTTGGCGGTTGCATTGCTGACCGGCGGATTGGCGGTGCTTGTTTTGGACTTAGGCCGACCCGACCGACTGGTTGTGGCGATGACGTATTACAACTTCAGGTCGGTGTTCGCCTGGAATATATTCCTGTACACCGGTTTTGTGCTGGTGGTGCTGGCTTATCTGTGGGTGATGATGACGCCGGGAATGCACGGTTATGTCAGATCGGTGGGGGTGTTCGCTTTGATTTGGCGGTTGATCTTAACCTCCGGCACCGGGGCGATATTCGGGTTTCTTGTTGCGCGGGATGCCTATGACACGGCGATTTTGGCGCCCCTTTTCATTCTGATGTCCCTGTCACTGGGAATGGCTGTTTTCTGGGTGACAATCCTGACAATGTGTCGCTGGAACGGTTACCGGGTTTCATCTGAACTGTCAGAAAAACTCCGTCGGCTCTCTGCGCTGTTTATCCTCGGTGTACTGTATCTGGTGGCGTTGCACCATCTGACCAATCTTTATATGGCACATCACCTCGGGATAGAACGATTCCTGCTCGTTGATGGTGGTGTCTACCCCTGGCTGTTCTGGCTGGGGTTCGTGCTGTGCGGGGGGATTGTTCCCGTCTGGTGGTTTTTGGATCGTCGTTTCTGTGCCCCAGCCTGGTCACTGACAGCCGCGCTGATGGTGATTGTGGGCGGTTTGTGCCATCTTTATGTCATTATTATCGGCGCGCAGGCCTACCCCTTGCGCCTGGTGTCCGGTTATCGCGTCGACAGTGGACATTACGATGGTGAAATTACGCACTACCTACCCACCCTGCCGGAACTGGCATTGGGTATTGGCGGGGTGAGCCTCGCCTTGTTGCTGACTGTGTTGGCTGTTCGTGTCCTGCCATTTTTGCCCACGGTAACCGGGCCACTGCCCGGATCGAACCGGGCTTAACCGCACCTCACTGGATCATCTGTGGAGAGTGAAACCAACAGCGGAGCAGCCACACCAGTGAATCGATTCCTGATCTCTGCGGCCCACAAATCCTCTGGAAAAACTGTCGTCAGTGCCGGCCTGGCTGCAGCGTTGACGCAACGTGGCCACCAGGTCTCAACGTTCAAAAAAGGCCCGGACTACATTTTGCACGTTAAGGCGATACTGCGAAAACTGGAACTGCATTCACGGGTTGAGGCCGCTGTTATGGCTGTCGAACACGGTATCCGGCGCCGTGTCGACGGTCAGCAGGATTGATGGTGATCTATTGAGACCGTACTACTCGAGAGACTGCATGCAGCTACAGGTAGGATCGTCGATCAACACGGCGGCGGCCCGCGCGTTGAATGACAATACCGCGGATATTTTCTGGGCCGTCTATCTTGAAGCGCGGGTATTTAGGATTGAGAGGTTCGAGGTGCCATTCGCCAGCTGTGAGACGCAGCTGCCTGAGAATAATCTCACCTTTGTAGTCAGCAATCACATAGCAACCGTCATGTACGGCGCCACCCGGTTCTGACACCACCACGCAGCCGTCAGGGAACTCAGGTGCCATACTGTCGCCGAGCACCTGCAACGCATAGGGTTCACTGCTGGCACAATTGCTCATGCTGGCTTTTCCAGAGTGTGGTTGAGCTGGTCGACCATGCGCCGTAGCGATGCCTTGTCTAGACAGTCCAGGGTCTGGCGGGAGAAGTTTTCAAGCTCATTAATACGACTCTCTAAAATTCGTTGTTTGATGCCCGGTAGGCTGGATGCCTCCATACTGAACTCACGCAGACCCAGACCGAGCAGCAGTCGTGTAAAGACGGGGTCCCCTGCCATTTCACCGCACATCGCCACGGGAATTCCGGCGTGGTTTCCTGCCTCAATGACCTGATGGATGAGGCGTAAGACCGACGGGTGTAGCGGATCGTACAAATAGTTGACCTCGTCATCTATTCTGTCGACGGCCAGTGTGTACTGGATCAAATCGTTGGTCCCTATAGACAGAAACTTAAGCTTCCGGGCAAACAGGTCGGCGGCGATTGCAGCTGCGGGTACTTCGATCATGCCGCCGATGGGAACGTCTGGATTGAACATTTTACTCTCCTTCTCCAACTCCCGACAGGTCTCGCGGACCAGTTCCAGAGCCTGATCAAGCTCATCAAGACTGGAAATCATAGGGATCATGATTCTAGCGTCACCGCGTGAGGCAGCACGAAAGATTGCGCGTAACTGGGGTTTGAACAAAGTAGGTTCGTTGAGACACAGGCGTATTGCCCTAAGACCCAGCGCAGGATTAATCGTTTTTTCGCCATCGGCACGGCCGCCATCCACCTGCTTGTCAGCACCGAGATCCAGAGTCCGTATGGTGACTGTCCCCGATACTGAATCAAGAACCTGGCAATAAGCTTCGTACTGTTCATCTTCAGTTGGTGGTTCAGGACGGTTCATGAACAGAAACTCAGTGCGATAAAGGCCAACACCTTCTGCCCCGACCGACGCCAAACCAGGCAGATCTTCAGGTAATTCGATGTTGGCCAGGAGTTTCACGTTAATGCCGTCCTGCGTGACAGCTGGCCGGTCACTCAGCAGGGCAAGCTTTGCCGTATGTTGGGCATGGGCCTTCTGACGCTGGTGGAAATTGACCAGAGTGTCCTCGTCTGGTGCGACGATGACCGTGTCGTTGGCAGCATCAATGATCAGCACGTCATCGTTCCGGATATAACGGATCGCGCTGTGCAAGCCGACCACGGCAGGTATATGCAGACTGCGAGCGAGGATGGCAGTGTGTGAAATAGGTCCGCCTAGGCTGGTGATGAAAGCACTGACACCCCGCTGATGCAAGGATACAGTCTCTGCAGGTGTCAGATCGTTTGTGACAATAATCTGGCCATCAAGACGTGAGCTTAATTGCGCGGGTTCGGAAAGCGCCAGCCCGAGCAACTCGTTCATCACTCGATCTACGATTTGGTGAACGTCGTTTTTCTTGCTTCTCAGGTAAGGGTCTTCGATCCGGTCGAAGAATGCGACCAGCGTGTCGGCGTGCGTTTTCAGCGCACTTTCAGCATTTTTCCGGTCTCGGCGTATCGACGCAACCGGTTGTTCCGAAATCACCGGGTCATCGAGCATCAGCAGATGGACCTCAATAAACGCGACTGTTTCCGGTGGCGCATCAGGGGGGAGGGTATTTTCCAACCCGCGCAGCTGTGCTTTGACGTTGGCCAGCGCCGTTCTGAATCGATCAATCTCGGTGTCTACCGACTCCTGGGGAATATTGTAGTCGGGGGTCGTCCGTCTCCAGCGGTCAAGTACGACAGCACGACCGAAGGTCAGCCCGTTTCCAATACCGGTGCCATTAAGCGATAACACTACTCATCTTCTCCGAAGCGGTTCGCAAAAAGTTCTTTGATCTGTTTAACCGCAGCCTGGGCATCGTCACCATCTGCGGTCACACAAATATAAGTGCCCTGGGTCGCTGCCAGCATCATGAGTCCCATAATGCTCTTACCGTCGCACACATGATCTCCCACCTGTACTTCAACCCGGGCGTCAAATTTTATTGTGGTCTTGACCAGACTGGCACAGGCGCGGGCATGGAGGCCCAGACGATTGATCACCTCGACGTTCTGTGAAACTTTCATGTCAGGTCGGCAGTGAATTCATGTTGAGATCGCGATGAGCGACCTGAACAGGGGCATCGCGGTATTGAAAATGCTCGGCAAGCCGCTGCGCGACGTAAACGGATCTATGCTGACCGCCGGTGCAACCTAATGCGACTGTCAGGTAACTTCGGGTTTCTTCATCATAATGCGGTAGCCAGTGCTCAAGAAAACCACTGATCTGGTTGACCAGTTCTCGTGCTGAATCTTCAGTTTCGAGAAAGTCAATCACAGTTTTATCCAGGCCTGTCATGTCACGAAGTTCGGTTTCCCAGTAGGGGTTAGGCAAACAACGAACGTCAAAAATATAGTCCGCATCTGATGGTGTCCCATGTTTGAACCCGAACGACTTGAACACAAGATTTGTTCCATTTTGATGCTGTCCGCTGACAAACTGACGGATCATCGCGCGTAGCTCGTAAGGGCTGGTGGAAGTGGTGTCTATACGGCGATCTGCATCCTGTTCCAGCGGTGATAGCAGTCGCCTTTCTTCAATGATGCCGTCGATCAAGGTTGTTGTGTCATTGGTCAATGGGTGTCGACGGCGGGTCTCACTGTATCGTCTGACTAGAGTCTCGTCATCGGAAATTAGAAAGATGATTCGAACGTCGAGTCCGGCATTGCGCAAATGCCCTAGACTCGAAGGGACAGCCTGAAGAAACTGTCGGTTGCGTGAATCAATGCTGACAGCAGCACGGTCAGAAAGGCCTTCAGTGTTTTGTCCCAGATAATCGGATAGCTGCGGCAACAGCACGGCAGGCAGATTATCGATGCAGTAATAGCCTAGATCCTCCAGAGCGTGCAGCGCAATGCTCTTGCCGGATCCGGAGATTCCGCTGACTATAATGAAATCCATCGTGTTGGCTGCTGGTCTGCTGTTTTGATCGTTGGAACTCTAACGTGCCCCCCGGGTGATGTCAGGTCAGGAGTGCAAACAGAGTCTGGGCATCGCGCGCCCTGAGGATAGCCCGTCGTTGCTCTCCCTTGCTGAATGTTTCTGCCAGACTGGCCAGTATGTCGAGGTGCTGTTCTGTGGCATTAGCCGGTACCAGCAGCCCTACAATCAGCTTGACGGGTCCATCATCTACCGCGTCAAAATCAAGCGCTTGCCGCAGCCGGATAACCGCAGCCAATGGTTCGGTCAGGCCGTTCAAGCGACCATGAGGTAAGGCAATCCCGTCGCCTATCCCCGTACTTCCTAGGCGTTCGCGTTCATTCAGCACTTGGAACACAGTGTCTCGATGTAGATCAGATCGATTGTGAGACAGTAATCCTGCGAGTTCCTCGAGCATTCTTTTTTTGCTGGAAGCTGCGACGTTCAACCGTATTCTGCTCGTACTCAGTAATCCTGCTAAAAGGCCGCGATGTGCTGTCGAATTCATGGGCGCATATTCTTCGGAAGACAGTTTGTAGGTTCCAGAGGCTGGCTCAATGTGAATCGATCCGACGGGCTGTCAGAGCACCGATTCTCGCTGGTCTGCTGGAGGAATGTTCATTTGTTCGCGGTACTTCGCAACTGTACGGCGGGCGATAGACACACCTTTATCGGCGAGCATTTTGGAATTTATACCGTCGCTGATTGGCTTCGAAGGGGTTTCGAATTCTATCATTTTTCGGATCTGTGCCTGAACAGCACGGGCTGACTGACCCTCGCCCTTGTGCACCCCAACTTTGGTGGTGAAAAAGTGTTTGAATTTAAAAATCCCCTTCGGTGTCAGCATATATTTATGGTCAGTTGCCCGCGACACCGTTGATTCGTGCAAATTGAGAGCCGATGCAATCTCGCGCCTTGTTAGCGGTTTTAATCGACTTTCTCCCTCAGCCATAAATGTTTGCTGCCGCCGAACGATTTCTGTTGCGATGCGCAAGATGGTTGCAGTGCGTTGATCCAAGCCGCGAATGAAGTCTGCGGCTTCCGACATTTTTTGTTTAAGGTATTGTCGGGTATCGGAGTCTTGATTCTGTAGATATCTTTGATAGTAGGTCGTTACGCACAGTCTGTGGCTGACTGCTGAATTCAGTATGACCTGCCATTTCTCTTGCTGGCGATAAACGTAAACGTCGGGCACCACGTGGTGCGTTTGTTCAGTGCTCAGATGTCTCCCGGGCGCATGATCCAGCTCGCGAATCAGATCGATGACCTGTGACAGCTCTTCGCGGTCTATCTGTAACAGACGAATTAACTCAGTGAACTTACGTTTGGCCAACAGTGGTAGGTGTGCCTTGACTAACCGCAATGCAGCCGTTCGGCCGGGTGTGCTCGCATCGAGTTGTTCCAGTTGCAGGCGAAGACAGTCGGCAAGGTCGTATGCGCCAATCCCTGGAATTGAGAGCATTTGTACCAGGTGCACCATAGCCTCGATCTCCGGTGCCTGGACGCTGATCTGAGATGCAAGAAGCTCGTGTAACTCGTCAACCTTTGCCGTAAGGTAACCGCGCTCGTCCAGTGATCCAATCACAGCTCGTGCAATGGCGGCATCTTTGCTGCTCAACCGGTGATCCGAAAGGCTCTGAAGCAATTCGTCCTGTAGTGTGGTGCCCTGCTTTACAGTGTCATAGGGATTGTTCCTGTTAGCGCCGGCCATGTGACTTAAGTCAGAATCGGTGTGCCGGGACAACGCCAAGTCATTCGTGTGAGAGTTGTCGGCCTGCCTCTCAAATTCGACCGCGCGCGATGCTGTTGGGTAATCAACCAGGTTGTTTTCCGAGTGTTCTTCAACCTGCTCTAGACAGGGATTGCACTCGAGTGCCTGCACAATCTCCTGATCAACCTCAACGCTGGAGAGTTGCAGAATACGAAGAGATTGTCGCATCTGAGGTGTCAGCTGCAGATGCGACCCCGCTCGAATTTGTAGTGATTGCTTGATGGCCACAGGATTCAGCTCATTGTCGTGAAAGCGGCTTTATTACAGGGTTTAAGTTTGCCAGGGACAACAACCAGCTGCTGTCAAAGACTGAATTCATCGCCCAGAAAAACGGCGCGGACTTCAGGGTGGGCGAGTATATGATCTGCTGTTCCGGACGTCACTATACGGCCTTGTGCAAGAATGTAGGCGCGATCGCAGATACCTAGGGTCTCACGTACATTGTGATCAGTGATCAGGACACCGATTCCGATATCGCGGAGGTGGGTAATGATGCGCCGAATGTCACCCAAGGAAATCGGATCTATACCCGCAAAAGGTTCGTCCAGCAGTATAAAAGCAGGCTGCACGGCAACCGCTCGAGCGATTTCGACGCGCCGGCGTTCGCCGCCGGAGAGGCTGTAGCCTTTGGCATTGCGTTTGTGCGCAATGCCAAACTCAGACAGCATGACGTCAGCTCGCTTCTGCCGCTGTTCTGCACTGAGATCAGGTAAGGCCTCAAGTACGGCCAGGATATTCTGTTCTACAGTCAGCCGTCTGAAGATTGAGGGCTCTTGGGGCAGATAGCCAATCCCCAGTCTGGCCCTGGCATGCATAGGAAGATCACCGATGTCTGTGTCGTCCAGCTGTACGAGACCATCTCCCCGCCGGGTAAGACCACAGATCATGTAAAAACAGGTTGTTTTGCCTGCGCCATTGGGCCCCAAAAGCCCTACGATTTCCCCGCTGTTCACGCGCAGGTCAACATGATCGACAACAATCGAACCGCGAAAATGTTTTACCAGTCCGTGTGTCTCCAGTGTGGCCAAAAGAGTATCTCCCGATTAATAGGTACGCAATGTAAATCCGGGGTAACACCGCATCTCGACTTTACTTCCCATCGTCGCCAAGGCTGTCTTGCCAGGTGGTGGACCAGACGTCGTTGACGTCCTGCAACAGTCTGAGTCGTAACGAAGGCACCCAGACGCCGAAACCCACTGGCGGTGAGATCTTTTTCCAGTCGTTGCTGACTTCAAGAATACGAACTCTCGCACCGCTCATGAGCTTCCCGACCACGACCGAGTTCGGTTCGGTCGACGGTGTACTACGCAGGCGTACATTGTCGCCGGAGACTGTGCCGGTCGGACCCTGTCCGGACACATAACGACCGTAGATCCACACTCTCACTCCGCGGGTAACATTCACCTTGAACCAGCCGCCGCTTGAAGCGATTATTTTCACGGGTTCACCCACGTTCAGTACCCCAATGGACGGTGAAGCCTGACTGCGGACGCCATACATCATTGCGCCGCCTTCGACAACGTAGGCGGCACGAAATGTCGGGGCCTGCAGGTTGTTTGAAAGAGTGGCAGCCGACGTGTCTTTCGCACCGGTACTGCCGGTGCTGGCGGCGGTTTGTGCACTACTGGTTTCTTTGGATCTCGGTTGTAATACGATGCGTGGGCGATCTGAACCGGTGGCAGCAGGATCTTGTGAGGATTGATCGGAGTCGTCGTTTGTTTGTTCAGGTGCTTTGGTCGTTCGAGTTCGACCACGGACATTCATCTTATCCCGTGCCATATCGTAGACGATGGTGTCGCCAGAGACCGCATCGCGACCCTGTCTGATTGTGGCTTGACCGATAAACGTGACAATATTATTGATTTCATCCAGTTCGATAATCTTACTCTGGCCGATGACGTCTTGCGGTTTCTGATCGGGCCGTTGTCGAAACACGGCCGGGTTGCCACGTGCTATCGCCTTTTCCAGCTGCTCATCGTGGTAATAAAGTTCGACCTCATCCGCAATGATTCTGATCGTGCCCTGCTTGATCGAGACATTGCCACGGTAAATCCGCTGTCCGCTGGCAAAGTCGAGTTCAACTTCGTCTGCTTCAATCAGGGCTGGTTGGTCACGGTCACTTTCCAGCGCGTGTACGGACGTCGGCGGAATCACTGATAAAGCGAGGAGAAGCACAACAAAAACCGGGGGGAACATAAGCTGAATTCTAACAAACCGAGGCTGACTACCCCCCGAGAGGCCGGCACTTTTCACCATCGGGCAAGCGATTGCGGCCTGGATAAGCTCGAACGGGGTGATCTGCCGGGTAATTACCGGAGTTTAATGGTCATTCTATCGGCTGACGTCACGCTGCCCACGGCCGTATCTGTTGCGCCTTGGGTTACCTGAACGTTACCCTGCAGCAGAATCTTGGTGCCGTTTTCGTAGACCAGGCCGGAGTCGCTGGAGGTCGTGCGTGATGATGTGTCCTGTTCATATTGCACCAGCCGGGGTTCATCCAGCAAAGCGGTATTATCGTCTGGGAAATGTGCCAGGCGCTTGGCTTCCAGTACGTAGGCGATGCCATTGGCATCACGTCCCGTGGCCGTGAACTTATGAATGTAGTAGTCCGGTTCGTGGCTGATGACAGTCCCATTTTGGGGTAATGTCGGTTTGAGAAAATTCATCTGCAGCCATAGGCTCAGTCCGAACATCACCGCGATCGTGGCGACGAGCACTGCTTGTTCAAGGTGGCGATCGGCCATTTCAGAATATGCCCGCCCGAATCAGGTCGAGTGCATTGAGGGCGCCAATTGGTCGCTGTTCCGGATCTACCGCAAACAATCCGTTGATCGAGTGTTGACGCATGAGCTGGACGACTTCAGCGGCCAGCGCATCGGCGGCGGTTGAACGCGGGTCCGACACCATCACCTGGTCAATCACGGTGGTTTTGACATCTATAGACCGATTTATGGAGCGCCGGACATCACCGTCAGTATATATGCCGATCAGGTGGCCTTCAGGATTGACTATGCCAGTCATGCCCAGGCCTTTGGCCGACATCTCTTCCAACGCCGTGGTGAGTTGACTGCCGGATGCAACCAGCGGCATGTCATGGCCGGTGTGCATGACATCGCGAACGTAAATCAATAGACGTCGTCCCAAGGTACCACCAGGGTGAGATCGCGCGAAGTCGTCGCGGCTGAAACCGCGGGATTTGAGTACGGCGATGGCCAGCGCATCTCCCATGCCCAGAGTGGCTGTCGTGCTGGCTGTGGGTGCCAGGTTGTGTGGGCACGCTTCTTTGTCGACACTGGTGTCGAGACATTCGACCGCAGCATTACCCAGCGTAGACTTCGCCTGACCGGTCATGGCGATCAGGGGTATGCCCATGCGTTTAATGATGGGCAGTAGGGTCAGGATCTCAGGGGTCTCGCCGGAGTTCGAAATGGCAATCACCAGGTCACCCGGTGTAATCATCCCCAGGTCCCCGTGACTGGCTTCTCCGGGGTGGACAAAAAATGCCGGAGTACCGGTACTGGCTAGCGTTGCAGCTATTTTTCCACCGATGTGACCTGATTTCCCCATCCCAACCACTATGACGCGGCCTTCACAGGCCAGCAGCAGCTCGCACGCGCGGCTAAATCCGGCATCAAGCCGGTCCGCGAGCTGCCCCAGTGCACGGCTTTCCAGCGACAGGACCTCTCGGCCTTCACGAGTGAAATCGATTTTGTTCATGACGCCTTAATTTGTGTTTAGGCAGCCAACAGCCGCGATCTGGGCTATTCTACTGGAATCATGCGTTGTCAGTGCTCAGCGATACGGATCGTGGTTCAGGTCAAACACTCCTTCGGCTCCGGGCTGGTCGGACTGTTAAAAGTCCGACCGCAGGTCAGTTCAGCGGAGCGTTCATTGCCGAACAGGGGCTTATGATGGACTTCCCGGTGTTGTATTCCAAAACAGTTCTGGGCCGACCGTTCCTGATGCTGGCGTTGCTGCTTGGTGTGCTCGTCTTTTTCTCAGCTAATGTCAGCCAATTCCGTTTGGACGCGTCTGCTGATTCTCTGTTGCTTGAAGATGACGAAGACCTGCGGATATTTAGGCAGATGTCTGAGCGCTATCAAACACGCAGCTTCATCTTTGTTGCTTTTATTCCAAACCAGGATCTTTTTGCTAACAACACGCTCAATGTGATCCGTCGGATTAAGGATCAGATCACAGCGCTAAACGGCGTTGAATCGGTAGTCACCCTGCTCGATGTCCCACTGCTGAAGCAGCATGAGGGCTCTTTATCAGAGTTAGCCAGTAGTTACCGAACCCTGGAGAGCCCACTGGTCGACACAGACAAGGCAAGAGACGAGCTGATTATCAGCCCTATCTTCAGTGATCTAGTCATCAGCACGGATGGCAAAACGACTGCATTGCAGGTCAACCTTGCAGAAAACACGCCGCTAATCGCGTTACAGGCCGAGCGTGACCAGTTACTGTCGCGAAGCCAGCAAGCCAACTTCACAGTGAGCGAGAAAAAATCACTCGATCGTGTCACGCAGGCTTACGTCTTGGCAAAAAACCAGGCCGATCAGCATAACCACCGGCTGATCGAGCAACTTCGCGGCATCATGGATCAGTACCGAGATCATGGACAACTGGTGCTGGGTGGCGTGCCAATGGTGGCCGACGACATGATTACCTTCATCAGAAACGATCTATTCGTTTTTGGCTGTGGTGTCTTTTTGTTTCTGGTGTTGATTCTGAGTCTGATCTTTCGCCGGCCACGCTGGGTGTTGTTACCATTGATCAGTTGCGTCTATGCCGGTCTGACGATGGTCGGGCTACTGGGGTTCATGGGCTGGCCGGTCACAGTGATTTCCTCAAACTTTGTTGCACTGATGCTGATCATCACCATGTCCATGACAGTCCATCTGATTGTTCGATATCGGCAACTCGAGCGTGATGAACCTGGCAGGTCGCAGCAGGAGTTGGTGTTTAAAACGACACAGAAGATGTTCTGGCCATGTCTCTATACTGCGTTGACCACAATCATTGCCTTTGGATCACTGGTTTTCAGTGATATCAAGCCGGTGATTGATTTCGGCTGGATGATGTCTTTGGGTCTCGGCGTTACTTTCCTGACCTGTTTCCTGTTGTTTCCCGTCATGTTGGTGCTGCTTGGTCACGCGTCACGAACTCAAATTCAGACCATCCGGCCGTTCCATCTTACGCTGGGTTTGGCCCGGCTGACCGTGCATCATGGCAGGTGGATACTGGTATTGTCTGCTGTGCTGGTTGGGTTGAGTTTTATCGGCATAATGCGCCTTGAAGTGGAAAACAGTTTCGTGAACTACTTTGGCGAGGACACTGAAATTCATCGTGGCCTGCGGGTCATCGACGACCAACTTGGCGGCACTACGCCGTTGGATATCCTGATCCGGTTTCCAGAAGCCGAACGCTCGGTGGCATTAGAAGAGGAAGATGAAGAACTTAAGTTACTGTTGGGTACGACGGATACCGGTGATGATCAAGATTACTGGTTCACCCCGGACAAGATAGAACTTATCAAAAAGGCCCACGACTACATCGAGACAGTCTACGGAATCGGAAAGGTGATGTCGGTGGCGTCGCTCATTCGAGTGGGTGAAGAGATCAACAAAGGACCTTTTGATGCGTTTGAACTGGCAATTGTGTACAAGCGAATGCCCCAAAATCTGAAGTCGACACTGATAGATCCCTACATATCGGTTGCAGACAACGAAGCCAGAATCAGTGTCAGAGTCAAGGATTCGCTTGCCGATCTTCGTCGCGATGAGCTGCTTAAACAGTTGCGAGCCGGGCTTGTTCAGGATGTGGGACTAGCCGAGGATCGTCTGCAGATTACCGGGCTGCTTGTGCTATACAACAATATGCTGCAGAGCCTGTTTAAGTCACAGATTGAAGCACTGGGTGTCGTGATGCTGGGCATAGCAATTATGTTGCTCATACTTTTTCGTTCTTGGGCACTGGCCATCATCGGAATCATTCCCAACCTACTGGCCGCTGTGTCTATTCTGGGTCTAATGGGGTTGATTGGAATTCCACTGGATATGATGACCATCACAATTGCTTCGATTACAATTGGTGTTGCTGTCGACAACAGCATTCATTACCTGTACCGGTTCAGAGAAGAGTTTCTACAGCACCGTGACTACGTGATAACGTTGCGCAACTGCCACGCCAGTATTGGCAATGCAATCTCGTATACCGCCATAACGATCATTGCGGGGTTCTCTATATTGACACTGTCGAATTTTGTGCCGACCATTCACTTTGGCATGCTGACCGCATTGGCGATGCTAATTGCACTGCTGGCATCGTTGACGTTGTTGCCTAAACTGCTCCTGATCTTTAAACCATTGTGAGTCGACAATCGTGACTACTCAGTTGCCACGTTTTAACAACCGCCTTGGAATGCGCGTGTCTGGGATCGTGTTGTCAGCTGTTATGATGGTTGTATCTATGGCAGCGCAGCCCGCTCGAGCAGAGCAACGACCTGACACGTTACTGCGTGAAACCGTAGAACAGTTGCTGGCTGAGTTGGACAGTAACCGGTCGACACTGGCAGCCGATAAGGGCCAGCTTTATGACCTGGTCAATCGTCTTGTCCGTGCGCAGTTTGCAGTCGACAAGATCACCCGACTCATCCTGGGCGCGCATTTCAAGACAGCCGATCCCGATCTGCGACATCGTTTTACCCGTGCTTTTATGGACCTGATGATCAGAACTTATGCCACAGTGATGTTCGAGTACACCGGCCAGGAAGAAATCGAATACCTGCCCCTGGCTTTCGATGAGTCAGCCCGGACTGCCTTGGTACAGACCCGGGTGCGGGATCCCGGGCAGGCGCCAGTGCCAGTCGATTATGCTTTCCTGCGCAGTGCGGACGGCCGGTGGCAGATTTACGATGTCAGGCTTGACGGTATCAGTCTGGTGCTGAGTTATCGCCGCAGCTACGACCAGATCATCAGGACCAAAGGGTTTGAGGCCCTCGTCTATGCGCTGGAGACACAGGACGCAGACGGCTGAGGGCCTTTGCTGAAGCGGCCTACCCTTCAGTAGTGTGGTCATCAGCCCGATGGGGAGTCGAATCGCTTACATTTTGTAGGTTTCCTTTTTGCGCCTATCGATATACTCTTGAAGCCGTATCGGGACTCATGGTCTGGTGCGGGGACGATCGTAGGATTAATTTTTCGAATTATGCCGACACCTGAAGACATCAAGGACTGGATCGAACAGAATCTGCCAGGGTCGCAGGTCGACATCTCGGGTGACGGTCGACATTTTGAGGCGGTCGTCGTTTACGCCGGCTTTGAAGGGAAAAACCGTATTCAACAGCAGCAGATGGTGTATGCAGCACTTGGAGATAAGATGGACGAAGAGATTCATGCGCTGTCGATGAGAACGTTGACACCACAGTAACGCTTGAGCCGACGGGTTTTATCAACGAGAAGGTAAGCAAAGGGGACGCTAATGGATGTGCAGGAACAAATCAAAAACATTGTTGAGGAAAACAGTGTCATGCTGTTTATGAAGGGAAGCCCCGACTTCCCACAGTGTGGTTTTTCCGGCAGGCTTGTGCAGATACTGCAGGAGTGCGGGGCGCAATTCGCCTCAGCCGACGTGCTTTCAGATGACCAAATTCGCCAGGGGATTAAGGATTTCTCGAACTGGCCGACCATCCCGCAACTCTATATCAACGGAGAATTTGTCGGCGGCAGTGATATCGTGACAGAAATGTATGAAAGTGGTGAACTCCAGGCCAAACTGGAGACGGTCACAAACTGACAGCTCGGGGTTGAGTCAGTGAGTTAATAAAGGCGCCCGCGGGCGCCTTTTACTTGTCGGTGGTGGGAACAACTGGACAGGCGTAACTACTCGATCCAGAATCGACGGACAGAGTAAACAGTACTTAAATGTTTTAGCACGTGGACAAACTTCTGATCAGTGGCGGTATTCCGCTTGAGGGTGAGATTCGAATCTCAGGCGCAAAGAATGCAGCGCTACCTGTTCTCATTGCGTCACTGCTGACTGATCAGAATTTGGTTGTTAGCAACGTGCCACATCTGCGGGACATTACGACCACACTGGAACTGCTCGGTCACCTTGGGGTACGTATTGAGGTTGACGATAAGCTGGCGATAGCCGTTAATGCGGCTGAATTGACCAGTCATCGGGCGCCTTATGAACTGGTCAGAACAATGCGTGCCTCCGTTTTGGTTTTGGGGCCGCTGCTAGCGCGCTTCGGCGAAGCCGAGGTGTCGCTCCCGGGTGGTTGTGCGATCGGCTCACGGCCAGTCGATCTGCATATTCAGGGATTCGAGATGATGGGGGCACAAGTTACGGTAGAAGGTGGCTACATCCGGGCCAGCGTACCGGCGGGTCGTTTACAGGGCTGCCGGATAATTTTTAACACGGTGACTGTGACGGGTACCGAAAACCTGATGATGGCAGCCGTACTGGCCGACGGCCGGACAACACTGGAAAACGCGGCCAGAGAGCCCGAAGTGGTAGACCTCGCTGAATGCTTGGTCGCGATGGGTGCAAGGATCAGTGGTGCCGGTAGCGGTCAGATCGAAATAGAGGGTGTGGCAAGGTTAAGTGGCGCCTACCATAGGGTTGCCCCTGACAGAATTGAAGCCGGCACTTATCTTGCAGCGGCGGCTGCAACCGGTGGCCAGATTCAGCTTGGCGGCATAGAAACAAGATTGCTTGATGCCGTACTGGCGAAACTCGATGCCATGGGCGCCTCGATCAGGATCGATCAGGACACCATCGCACTGTCTATGGATGGTTGTCGATTACAGGCAGTTGACCTGAAAACTCAACCATTTCCCGGGTTTCCAACAGATTTGCAGGCGCAGTTCATGCTCCTCAACAGTATCGCTGAGGGTGCGGCAACAGTAACGGAGTCGATATTTGAGAGTCGATTTATGCATGTCCAGGAATTGCAGCGGATGGGCGCCGACATAGAGTTGCGTGGCAATACAGCCCTGGTGCGTGGTGTGAAAAACTTAAGTGGTGCCCAAGTGATGGCGACGGATCTTAGAGCGTCTGCCTGTCTAGTCCTGGCCGGACTGGCCGCTCAAGGCCAGACGGTTGTGGATCGTATCTACCATATTGATCGTGGGTATGACTGTATCGAAGAAAAACTCGCCCAGTGTGGTGCACGTATCCAGCGGATCTCCAGTGGCCAGTATCCCCAAGCGGCTATGCACACATCGTAATATTTTCTGCAGCATGAACGCGGTTCACGACAAAATGCCCAGCCTGCTGCGACAGTTGAAGACTGATTCGCCGGATTTTTCTGCCCAACTCGACGCGTTACTAGACCGTGATCAGGTGTTCGATACCCATGTCGAGAAAACGGTTCGGGAGATAATTGGCAAGGTTCGGCAATACGGGGACCAGGCGTTGCTGGATCTGACGGCACAATACGATGGCCTACGATGCAAGGAACCAGCAGACCTTGAAATTGATCCCTCGGAATGTGAAAACGCGTTATCACGAATTGACGTCGGTTTGCGTCGGTCTCTGGAGCACGCCGCCGACAGAATCCGGCAGTTTCACACTCGCCAGCGTGAGACATCCTGGCACTACGAGCAAGAGGACGGCACACGTCTGGGGCAGCAGATCCGACCACTCGAGCGCGTTGGCATCTATGTGCCAGGCGGCACAGCGTCCTACCCATCGTCAGTACTGATGAACAGCGTACCGGCCCGGGTCGCGGGTGTTGACGAGATCGTGATGACCGTTCCGGCTTCTGGCGGTCAATGCAGCGATGCTGTGTTGGCAGCGTCTCGTGTCGCCGGGGTTGATCGTGTGTTTCAGATTGGCGGTGCACAGGCAGTGGCAGCTATGGCTTATGGCACTGGAACAGTACCGCGAGTTGACAAAATCGTAGGGCCAGGGAATCGCTTTGTTGCCGAAGCCAAAAGGCAGGTCTTTGGTCAAGTGGGTATAGATATGATAGCGGGACCTTCTGAAGTGGTCGTGATCTGCGATGACAGTGCCGATCCAGACTGGGTTGCAATCGACCTTATGGCTCAGGCAGAACACGATAAGCAGGCACAATCTATTTTGATCTGTCCCGACAGTAGACAGATTGAACGGGTGCGGTTGGCAGTCAATCGACTGTTGCCGCAACTCGATCGACATTCTGTCATTACAGCGTCCCTGCAGGCACGCGGTGCAGTTATTCTGGTCGATAGCCTTTATGAAGCTATTGCGATTGCCAACCGGATCGCACCCGAGCATCTTCAGCTCATGGTCGATGAACCTGAGGAACTGCTTGCACGGGTACGTCATGCTGGCGCTGTGTTCTGCGGTCACTACAGCGCCGAATCGCTGGGCGACTACTGTGTAGGCCCGAATCATGTCTTGCCAACAGCCGGTACAGCGCGCTTCAGTTCGCCTCTGGGCGTGTACGATTTTCAGACTCGAAGCAGTGTGATCCGGTGTTCCGCTCAGGGTGCAGCTGATCTGTCGGAAATCGCCATCACAATCGCGGCATCTGAAGGTCTGACTGCACATGCTCAGTCGGCAGCGTTTCGAAACCGACCGCCGGCAAAGGACTGAACCGGTGCCCGGCCAAGGTAATCGGATAGCACGCTGGGTGCCGTCGCGTATTCTTGAGTTGTCTCCTTATCACGCCGATTCAGCAGACGGCCTGCTGAAATTAGATGCGATGGAAAACCCCTATACCTGGCCGTCAGAGATCAAAGATCAGTGGCTGCAGATTATTTCCACGGTTCCACTTAACCGGTATCCGGACCCACAGGGCACAGCTTTGCGCCAGGATCTGAAGACTTGGTGCGGCCTGGATCTGGCGGCTGATCTGATGCTGGGGAACGGATCAGATGAGTTGATTCAGATCATCGCCATGACCCTCGGTGGTCGGGGTCAGGTGATCATGGCGCCAGAACCGAGTTTTTCGATGTATTCGATGATCGCCTCTGTCACCGGTACCCGGTTTCTAGGTGTGCCCCGGGATACTGAGTTTCGGATCGATCTTCAGGCCTGTCTAGACGGGATCGCTGAGCATCAGCCCTGTTGTGTGTTTCTGGCCCGACCGAATAACCCTACAGGCAGCTTGTGCAGTAATGAAACCGTTCACGCGATCATCGATGCTGCGCCTGGACTGGTCGTTGTGGATGAGGCCTACCACGCTTTCTGCGGTCATACCTTTCTTGATCGGATTACTGACCATGACAATCTGGTGGTCATGCGAACTTTTTCAAAGTTGGGTCTGGCTGCTCTTCGACTGGGCTTTTTGGCCGGTCCCAAGAACTGGCTTGATCAATTTAATAAAGTCAGACTGCCTTACAATGTGAATACACTGACTCAGGTCAGCGTGCGTTTTGCACTGGAGCATATGGAATGGTTTCAAGGGTGCGCGGAGCAGATCTGCAATCACAGGGAACAGTTGTCAATCGCGCTTCTTGGTCTGCCGGACGTTCAAGTGTATCCCAGCGACGGCAATTTTCTGTTGATGCGTATGCCGCGTGGAAGAGGAACGGAAATATTCCAGTGCTTGCGTCAATCAGGCATACTGGTTAAGAATCTCGACGGCTCCCATGAAGCGCTGGCGGACTGTTTGCGGGTCAGTGTATCCAGTACGGACGACAATCAGGCATTTGTAGCTGCGCTCAGAAACAGTCTTGAAACAGTGGATTTACGTGAATCTTCGTAATGTGATCATGATTGGGTAAAATAGCTGCCCCGTCACAGGACTGGTATTCACTGGATTCCTCCCAAGACTTAATTCATGTCACAACGCAGCGCTCAGATTACGCGTAACACCCGCGAAACCCAGATCACTTTGGATATTGATCTGGATGGTCGCGGTACAGCTGAGCTCGATATCGGCATAGGTTTTTTCGAACACATGCTGGACCAAGTGGCGCGACATGGGTTAATTGATCTCGCGATCAACGCGAGCGGTGATCTTCATATAGATGCACACCACACGGTCGAAGACGTTGGTATCTCATTGGGTCAGGCAGTTAATAAAGCACTTGGCGACCGCGGTGGAATCACGCGATACGGGCATGCTTATGTACCGCTGGACGAAGCTTTAAGTCGGGTGGTGGTGGATTTCTCTGGTCGGCCGGGTTTGCACTATACCGTGAAGTGGCCGCGAGCACGGGTAGGGGATTTCGACCTCGATCTGATCCACGAGTTTTTTCAGGGGTTTTGCGCTCACGCCGCTGTAACGATGCACATCGACAATCTGCGCGGTCACAATGCCCATCACATTGCCGAAACTGTTTTCAAGGCTTTCGGCCGTGCTTTTCGCGTTGCAGTCTCGGTTGATAGCCGACTGGCTGGTGCAATTCCTTCAACCAAGGGCTCGTTGTAGGCTCGGTTGTGTCTTACATTGCCGTTGTCGACCTCGGCACCGGCAACCTCCATTCTGTCGGCAAAGCGTTGGAGCGGGTTGCATCCGGTACTCGTGTGGAAATCAGTTGCGAGCCGGACGTCATCGGCCAGGCGAGTCATGTCGTATTGCCGGGCCAGGGTGCAGTGGGTACATGGTTGGATGCGCTGGCCCGTCAGGGTCTGCAGGAGACGTTGTCCACAGTGCTCCAGTCAAGACCCGTACTTGGCATCTGTCTGGGACTGCAGGCGCTGTTTGACCACAGTACAGAAGATGGCGGAAGAGTCGGGCTTGGCTTTCTAAAAGGAGAGGTGAAACATTTTACAGAGGGCATCGGGTTGGATCATGACGTCCAAAAGGTGCCTCACATGGGCTGGAATAACGTTACCCAGACCACTTCTCATCCGCTGTGGGCTGGTATCAATCAGCACAGCCGGTTCTATTTTGTACACAGCTACTATGCCGATGCGGTGCAGTGTGTAGAGGTGCTGGGCACGACTGAATACGGTGTGCGGTTCACCTCTGCGGCGGGGCGGGAGAACGTCTTTGCGGTACAATTTCACCCGGAAAAGAGTCATACCCAGGGACTTGCTCTTTTGCACAACTTCGTGCACTGGAATGGTTGTACCTGAGGCTAAAGCAACAAATCAGTTAATCGGCACCCAGACCCATGTTGTTGATTCCAGCAATTGATATTAAGCAAGGCCGTTGTGTTCGCCTGCGGCAGGGCAACATGGACGAGGAAACGGTTTTCGACGACGATCCTGTGAAGGCGGCCGAGCGCTGGGTCAGTCAGGGTGCACAGCGGCTCCATATCGTTGATCTCGATGGGGCGACAGAAGGCCGTCCGGCCAATGCAAAACTCATTCAGCGTATCAGTGACGCGTATCCCGACATTCGAATTCAGGTGGGTGGGGGGATTCGAGATGAAGAAACAGTCGAGGCCTATTTGGAAACCGGCATTCGATATGTGATTATCGGCACGCAGGCAGTAAATGAGCCCCATTTTGTTAGCGACCTGTGTACGGAATTTCCGGGTCATATCATGGTGGGACTGGACGCCCGTGATGGCCAGATTGCAACCGATGGTTGGTCAAAACTCTCCGGTCATGATGTGATTGACACGGCACAGCACTTTGAACACGATGGTGTTGAGGCGATCATCTACACGGATATCGAACGCGATGGCATGCTCAGTGGTGTCAATGTGGAAGCGACGGTGCGACTCGCTGAGTCTGTGCGGATCCCGGTCATTGCTTCCGGGGGAATCCGGGATACCGAGGATATCCGGCGTTTGGGTGAGTGTGCGGAGTCCGGCATCCAAGCGGTGATCACGGGCCGTGCAATTTACGAAGGAACACTCGACTATCGGGAAGGTCAGGCCTTAGCACAGAGCTACGCTGAGGTATTCTGAATCGTGGGTCTTGCGAAACGGATTATTCCCTGTCTTGATGTCGATCAGGGTCGGGTGGTGAAGGGCATCAACTTTGTCGATATTCGTGATGCGGGTGACCCGGTCGAAATTGCACGGCGCTACGATGAACAGAAAGCTGATGAAATTATGTTCCTGGATATCACCGCGAGTTCTGATCATCGACATACCATGGTTGACATGGTTCGATCAGTCGCGGGAGAGGTTTTTATACCGCTGACAGTAGGAGGTGGTATTCGGGAAGTTGCTGATATTCACACAATGCTGCAAGCCGGTGCTGACAAGGTGTCGATCAATACCGCCGCTGTCAAGCGGCCGGGCGTAGTTAAAGAGGCCAGTAAGTACTTTGGCGCACAGTGTATTGTGGTTGCTATTGATGCCAAGCGTAAAGATGATCGTTGGCAGGTGTTCACCCATGGCGGCCGCAGCGCAACGGGAATGGATGCAATCGATTGGGCACGGCAGGTCGCGGATATGGGTGCTGGTGAGATATTGCTGACCAGCATGGACCGTGACGGGACCCGTGACGGTTTTGATATCGAACTCACTTGTGCGGTATCACGCGCAGTGTCCATACCGGTGATCGCCTCTGGCGGTGTCGGTACACTGGACCACCTGGTCGAGGGCATTGTTGACGGCGGCGCCGATGCCGTACTGGCAGCCAGTATCTTTCACTTTGGCGAGTACACCATTGACCAGGCGAAGGTGTATATGGCTGAGCGGGGCATAGAGGTAAATCGAGAATAATATGATTTAGGCCCAGATCGTCCCGACAGCTAACGCATCGCCAGGTTTTACCAGTACCTCCAACTGCAGAACAACCGATACAGAATCTGATACAGGTACCCAGGTTGAAGACGACTAGAAAAGGATGAAATCCGGGTCACCGAGTGCTGAATAGGGAGCTATGGCTGCTTAGTGCAGACGTTTGACGGGTAGTTTTACGTGGATTTTTCGAAAAAGGGTTATTATTCAACTATCAGGGTGCGCTCCATCGGTGGGTTCGGGCAAGTCGCAACCCTGTCGAGATGGCAGATTAAAAAGAGGAGAATCACATGGGTGTTGGAGGCATAAGTATTTGGCAGCTGCTGATCGTACTGGTCATTGTGCTGTTGTTGTTTGGTACCAAGAAGCTGCGCAACATGGGTGGTGACCTGGGTGGCGCAATCAAAGGGTTCCGCAGTTCAATGAAAGAGGTCAAGGGTGGGGACAGTGACAGCGACAGCGAGGATTCCGAGGCGGCGGATCAGCAGGCTGAAGCGTCCCAGGATGACCTTGCCGATGCGCAGGCGACTGAGGACGTGAAGACGGAAAAAGTCTGACCGTTTTCTGAGGCAGCATCATGTTTGACGTCGGATTTTCCGAGGTCGTAATCATTGCGATTATCGCCCTCGTGATTTTGGGCCCCGAGCGGCTGCCCAAAGTCGCACGCACGCTCGGTTTCTGGGTCGGGAAAGCCCGCAGGATGGTTGCTGACGTCAAGTCCGACATTGATCGGGAGATGCGCGAGAGTGAACTGGCCGACCTTCGCAAGCTAGGCAACGAAATCAGTGACGTGAAAAATGAATTCCAGAGTGTTGCTGGAGAGGTTGCCGATGACAGCGGTGTGGAGTCGGTCGTCGAGTCCATCAAAAAGTCAGCCGATGATATTCAATCGTCAGTGACCGATGTCACAGCAACCGACGATTCGGCTCAGTCGGCAGAAAACGAGTCTCCCGTGGATGACACCACAGACACTTCCCAGATCAAAGACAAAAAGGCCCCTACGCCCTGACCGATTAGACCATGGCTGAACCGAGCAATCGACCCGGAGATGAGGCAACGACGTTTATGTCCCACCTGCTGGAGCTGCGGAATCGCATCATGCGCGGTGGGGCCTCTATTCTGATTGTGTTCCTGATCGCGGCACCGTTCGCAAACGATCTTTATGAGTATCTGGCGGCCCCATTGATGGAGGCGTTACCGGAAGGGAACAGCATGATCTCGACCGAGCCTCACGGACCGTTTTTCGTGCCGTTCAAGTTCGCTTTCGCGTTAGCAGCAGCGGTCGCCATGCCCTATCTGCTGTATCAGCTGTGGGCGTTTGTGGCCCCGGGGCTCTATCGTCACGAAAAACGGTTGGCAATACCCCTGCTGGTGTCCAGCAGTATCCTGTTTTACCTCGGTATATTGTTTGCTTACTACGCAGTTTTTCCGCTTATTTTTGCTTTTTTTACCAGTACCGCACCCGAAGGGGTGTTGGTGATGACCGACATCAATGCCTACCTCAGTTTTGTGCTGAAGCTATTTTTCGCCTTTGGCCTGGCGTTCGAGGTGCCGGTTGCAACCGTGTTGATGGTCAAGGTCGGTATGACCACACCGGATAGTTTGGCCAGCAAGCGGCCTTACATCATTGTGGGTGCATTTTTGGTGGGTATGGTGTTGACGCCGCCCGATATTTTTTCACAAACCATGCTGGCCGTGCCGGTTTGGTTGCTGTTTGAAGTGGGGTTGTACTGTTCACGCTTGATCAAATCCAAGGAGACCCAAGAAGCTGAGTCTGCACAGGACCTTAATGATCAAGAAGCCTGAACCCGGAGCAGGTCGTCGTCTAGCAAAAGACCCCACCGCCCGTTAATTTAATCTGTTACCGAGCAGTCTATTGGCACTGAAACTTTGGACGGTGTCACACCACGAAGGATGTTAACGACGTAGCGCTGATGAAATCAGAGCCGAGAATCTGGAGTTTTAATCTCCATCGTGGTGACTGTCTGGCCGGAAAATACCAGGTGGTCACCTTGCTGGGTGCGGGATGGGAAGGTGAGGTCTACCTGGTTTGTGAGCGCGGTACCGGTATTGAGCGCACGGTAAAAATATTTTTTCCACAGCGAAACCCGCATGACCGTGCCTTGCGTTTTTATGCCAGGAAACTGCACAAATTGCGGCACTGTCCTGTGGTGATCCAGTATCACACCCGAGATACCTTTGTCTACGAGGGCACCAAAGTGTCTTTTTTGTTGTCAGAATTTGTCGAAGGCGAATTGCTGCAGGATTTTTTGAAACGGCAACGTGGTCGCAGGCTTTCTCCATTCCAAGGCGTGCACCTGTTACATGCCCTTGCAATCGGTATTGAGTCTATTCACAACCTAGGTGACTATCATGGCGATCTGCATACCGACAACATCATCGTGCTGAGATATGGTCTGGGATTCGACCTCAAACTGCTGGACATGTTCCACTGGGGGGCCCCCAATGCAGAGAACATTCAACATGACGTGTACGATCTCATTCGTATTTTCTACGATGCTATCGGTGGGCAGCGCCACTATGCGCGGCAACCGCAGGAGGTTAAAGACATCTGCAGAGGGCTTAAGCGCACACTGATTGCACAGAAATTTCGCAGTGCCGGGAAACTGCGCCGTCACCTGGAAACTATGGAATGGATGTGAAAAGGAGGCCTGTCTGACGTCTGCTTCTCTTGCGGGTATGCCGTTCGTGACCTGTGGTACGGATCTTGATGATCCCCTGACTATCGCGTGCCAGGTTGGCCAGGCGGTGGTGTACTCTCATCGATCGACAACGGGACACAAAGGCAATGAGGACGCGGTCGGGGTGTTTGACTGGGGGGACGGGAAGCTGTTGCTGGCGGTCGCTGATGGGGTCGGTGGTCTGCCCGGCGGTGCCGCCGCGGCCAGGCGGGTTATAGAAACACTGCGCAACGCACCTGCTGGCGAGCACGAAGATCCCGTCGGTTACTTGTTAGATTATGCCAACGATTCAATACGTCAGGACCAGTCCATAGGTGCGACAACGCTCTCGGCTGTTCTGATCCAGAACAAACGGTTCACCAGTTACCACGCCGGAGATTCCACGACACTCGTGGTCGGTCAGCGCGGCCGGATCAAGTTTCAGAGCGTTTGTCATTCTCCGGTCGGGGTCGCTCAGGCCCGCGGGGAACTCAGCGAACGAGCCGCCTTGTTTCATCCTCAGCGACATTTAGTCAGCAACATGGTCGGTAATGAGGCGTTCTGGGTTGAACGCTCAGCTTGTTATGAATTGGCCACTTTCGACACGATTGTGATTGCAAGTGACGGGTTGTGGGATAATTTTTTCAGTGATGAAATCATTGAGATTGTTCGCCAAGGGCCGTTGGCACAGGTGGGGAGACGACTGGCCCGTTCAACGCGGCAGCGTATGTTCATGGCAGAGGATAATGTGCCGTCCAAACCCGATGATCTGAGTTTTGTACTGTATCGCCGACAGCAAGCGAGAGATACATCAAATTCGATAGTGTGACGCTAGAATAAACACAGCAAGTTTAATCAGCTTTTACTTGAGACTGCTCGGCCGATGAAAATATTGGGGATCTCCGCGTATTACCACGATGCTGCAGCCTGTCTGCTGGAAAGTGGTGATATCACAGCCGCGGCTCAGGAAGAACGATTTACCCGTAAAAAACATGACGCTCAGTTTCCACGCCACGCGATTGATTATTGTCTTGCCGAAGCAGGTGTAAGCATTACCGGCCTTGATGCGGTCGTATTCTATGATAAACCGTTGGTCAAGTTTGAGCGGCTGATTGAAACCTATATCGCTGATGCCCCCCGCGGATTTCGATCATTTCTGACGGCAATGCCTATCTGGCTGAAGGAGAAACTCTATTTAAAGTCTCTACTAAAAAAAGAACTCGCTGACCTGGCGGGATCCTCAAAAAAGGCACTGCCGCAACTCTTATTCGCCGAACACCACCAGTCACATGCGGCATCGGCTTTTTTTCCGAGTCCTTTTGATGAGGCAGCAGTGCTGTGCATGGACGGCGTCGGTGAATGGGCAACAACCAGTGTCTGGCTGGGCAAGGGCAATCAGCTGACACCGCTGTGGCAGATAGACTTTCCGCATTCGCTAGGGTTGTTGTATTCCGCATTTACCTACTTCACTGGATTCAAGGTCAATTCGGGCGAGTACAAGCTCATGGGACTCGCACCATACGGCACACCCCGACATGTCGATGTGATACGCGATCACCTGATCGATATCAAAGCCGATGGTACGTTTCGATTACAGATGGACTATTTTGATTACGCAACCGGCCTTCGAATGACGAACGAAAAGTTCAGCGCGCTTTTTGGCCGAGAACCTCGCGCACCTGAGTCTGCTTTAACCCAAGACGACATGGATATTGCTGCTTCAGTGCAGGCCGTTACCGAAGAGATCGTACTCAAAATTGCCCAAACAATTCATCGTGAGACCGCGGTTGATC
>JYMV01028543.1_pt1 | contig 40644 bp, 38 predicted proteins | sample 338911 | NCBI WGS metagenome assembly JYMV01 (sample SAMN03354496, study PRJNA234377) | hydrothermal vent metagenome | biome: Deep sea; feature: Hydrothermal plumes at the Eastern Lau Spreading Center, Western Pacific Ocean; material: Seawater | place: Tonga | collected 2009 | depth 2000 m m | reverse complement strand
GTTACATTAACTTTGTCTTGGGCCTTTGCAAAATTGTAGAGGCTTTTTTTATTAACGCAATTTTAACGATTTAGAATTAAACATTTGGAGTCTTTGCTTGTCTTAAAAGCAAAGAACAAACAAATGACCCAAAAACTATTTTTAGTAAAATCTATCATTTTACTATTTACCCTTAGCTTAACCCACTTTGCAAACGCCCAAGACAAAGTTAATGTAACAGGAACCGTTGTCGATAAAGATGCAGCAGTTCCTTTAGAGTATGCCACTGTAACGTTTATAGATAGAACCGGAGAACGATCGCCACAAGGTGGTGTTACCGATTTTGATGGTAACTTCGATATCGAAGTTTATGAAGGTAATTACGATATAAATGTTGAGTTTATTTCTTTTGAAACAAAAACTTTCGAGAACAGAACTTTAAATTCAGATTTAGATCTAGGTACGATCTCTTTAGGTTTAAATTCAGACAGTTTAGATGAAGTTGTTGTAAGAGCAGAAACCACTCAGGTAGAAGTTCGTTTAGATAAAAAGATTTATAATATAGGTAAAGATCTTACCACACGAGGTGGTACCGTGACCGATGCTTTACAAAATATTCCTTCGGTTTCTGTAGATGTTGAGGGCGCAATAAGCCTTCGAGGTAATGAGAATGTTAGAATTCTTATTAACGGGAAACCATCAGCAATGGCTGGTTTTGACGATACTACTATTTTTCAACAATTACCGGCAGATGCTATTGAGCGAGTTGAGGTAATTACAAGTCCGTCGGCTCGATATGATGCTGAAGGTACCGCCGGTATTTTGAATATCATTCTTAAAAAGGAGAAAACCTTAGGTTTAAATGGTTCAATTTCTACAACCTTGGGATATCCTACAAATAATTCAGTTTCTACCACGCTTAATTTAAGAACAGACAAATTCAATATCTTTAACAATACAGGTATTTACTACAGAAACTCTCCCGGTAATGCAGAATTTGATAACAATTATTTTTCGGGTACCTATGATAGAATTTATGAAGAACGTGAATATGACCGCTTAAGAAAAGGCTTGAACACCAACTTAGGAATGGAATATTATCTTTCAGAAAATTCATCAATAACCGGTACTTTTTTTGGTAGATGGGGAGATGATGAAGATGAAACAAATGCTTATAGTAACCGATACATCGATGGTGGTTTTGACAGTTCAACTTCAAGAAATCAAATTGAAGGTGAAAAAGAAGAAACTTACCAAGGAGCAATTAATTACATCAATAACTTTAATGATGAAGGCCATAAATTAACTGCCGATCTTCAATATTCTTACGATAATGAAGATAAACCAAACAACATTATTGAAACACAAGACCTACCTGTTGAAGAACTTTTAGATCGCCAACGTATTTTTGAGAACGAACGCCAAAATGAATTTTTACTTCAAGCAGATTACGTATTACCAAAAGGCGATGCACAATTTGAAGCAGGAATTAGAATTAATACCGAAGCTCAAAAAACAGCTTATACTTTAGAAGACTTCGATTTAGAAACACAAGAGTTTTTTATTAACGAAGGTCAATCTTATAACTTTGATTATGATGAGAATGTTTATGCAGCTTACTCTCAATACGGAAATAAATTAGGTGAAAAGTTTTCCTTTTTACTTGGTCTTCGTTTAGAACATACTCAACTAAAAGGAGATGCCTATTCAGATTATCTAACACAAGAAGAATTAGTTGAAGAGATCGGGATAGAATTTGATCCTACTTTCGAGAAGAATTATTTAGGTCTATTCCCTACCGTAAATTTAATTTATGAAATTACTGAAGATGAAAATATCACTTTAGGTTATAATCGAAGAATAAACAGACCAAGGGGTTGGTTCATTAATCCGTTTCCTTCAAGATCTAGTAGAACAAATGTCTTTCAAGGAAATCCTGACTTAAATCCTGCATTTTCTAATACGTTCGATTTAGGTTATCTTAAAAAATGGGATAAGCTTACTTTTAATACATCTGTTTATTATCAAAGAGAAACAGACGCATTTGAGCGTATTCAGCAAGAAACCGGACAGACAACTAGCGACGGAGTAAATATTATTAGAAATTTACCTATTAACTTAGCTACCGAGCAAAGAATTGGTGGTGAGATCGGTGCCATTTACAATCCATCTAGAAAATTAAGATTCAATGGTAGTTTTAACTTTTTTAGATTTGAAACTGAAGGTTTTTATCAAGACGTAGATTACGGGACAGAAAGTACCAGTTGGTTTGGTAGATTTAGTGCTAAATACACTTTACCTGCAGAAATAGATATACAAACCAACGGTTTTTATATGGGTCCACGCCAAAATGCTCAGACAGAAAACGAAGGGATTTTCTCTTTAGACTTGGCATTAAGTAAAGAAGTGATCAAAGATAAACTTACCGCAACTTTTAATGTTAGAGATGCATTTAACTCAAGAAAAAGAAGATCTTATACAGTAAGTGAAAACTTTACTTCAGATAGTGAATTTCAATGGAGACAACGCCAGTTCACTGTATCTTTGATCTACCGATTCAACCAATCTAGAGAAGACAGAATGAGAGAAAGAGGCCAACAAGGCGGTGGCGGAATGGACGAAGAAGGTGAATTCTAATAAATACAACTTAAAACGCTTCAGACCTTTAAAGTTTGAAGCGTTCAACTTTTTGCATACCCTCGATTTTTATTAAGACAAGCCCCACAGAAAATTCTAAATGTTATTTAGAATTACCCCACAAAAAAAGGAAGCTAAATTAGCTTCCTTTTTTTATAAGTTATATTGAAAATTATGAGTTGAGCGCTTCTCTCTTTTTGCGTTTCTCTTCTTTCTTTTCTTTAATCATTTCCATAATAGAACCACCGATCCAGTAAGGCACAACGAAACTAATTAAAAATATCATTAACCAAAATCCGATAGTTGCGATGGTTAAAAATGCTAAAAAGCCAAGGTATTGATCAAACTCAAACATAATTTCTAGATTTCAAGAATTTGCTTCAAAAATAAAACTTCTATCTGAAATATCACAACTAAACCTCGAAAAATATTAACATTTCTAATATTTTTTAAATTGAAAAGATAATTCATCTAAAAACCTGCGTTTTACTTCCTGAACAACTCGTCTAAAAAAAACTAAATCATTAAATTTGTTGAGCTTAAAAAATTAATCAACAAATGGAATATAGAATAGAAAAAGATACGATGGGCGAGGTTAAAGTACCTGCCGATAAATTATGGGGTGCTCAAACCGAGCGTTCTAGAAATAACTTCAAAATTGGTCCGGCAGCTTCGATGCCTTTAGAAATTATATATGGTTTTGCCTATTTAAAAAAAGCAGCGGCTTATACCAACGAAAAATTAGGTGTTCTTGCTACCGAAAAGAGAGATTATATCGCTCAGGTTTGTGATGAAATTCTTGCCGGAAAGCACGACGATCAATTTCCGTTAGTAATTTGGCAAACCGGTTCTGGTACGCAAAGTAATATGAATGTAAACGAAGTTGTAGCCAACCGCGCACACCAAATTGCAGGAAAAACTGTTGGTGAAGGAGAAAAAACACTTCAGCCTAACGACGATGTAAACAAATCTCAATCGTCTAACGATACCTTCCCTACCGGAATGCACATTGCAGCTTATAAAAAAGTGGTTGAAGTAACCATTCCCGGAGTAAAACAATTAAGAGATACGCTTCATAAAAAATCTGAAGAATTTAAAAATGTCGTAAAAATTGGTCGTACGCATTTTATGGATGCTACTCCCCTAACCCTTGGTCAAGAATTTAGCGGTTATGTATCGCAGTTAGATCACGGTTTAAAAGCTTTAGAAAATACGCTTCCGCATTTAGGTGAATTAGCTTTAGGTGGTACTGCCGTAGGAACTGGTTTAAACACGCCAAAAGGTTATGCAGAAACGGTTGCTGAATTTATTGCAGAATTTACAGAACTGCCTTTTACTTCCGCAGAAAATAAATTTGAAGCCTTAGCGGCACACGATGCTTTAGTTGAAACACACGCAGCTTTAAAACAGATCGCGGTTTCATTAAATAAAATCGGAAACGATATAAGAATGTTAGCTTCCGGACCAAGAAGTGGTATTGGCGAAATTATTATTCCGGCTAACGAACCGGGTTCTTCTATTATGCCGGGTAAAGTAAATCCAACGCAATGTGAGGCATTAACTATGGTTTGCGCGCAAGTAGTGGGTAACGATGTTGCTGCTACAGTTGGTGGTTTACAAGGTCAATTTGAACTGAATGTGTTTAAGCCGGTAATGGCAGCTAACTTATTACAAAGTGCTCAATTAATTGGTGATGCTTGTGTTTCTTTTGAAGAGCATTGTGCTAGCGGAATCGAGCCGAACCAAGAGCGTATCGATGAGTTACTAAAAAACAGTTTAATGTTAGTAACAGCTTTAAATACCAAAATTGGATATTACAAAGCTGCTGAAATTGCGAACACCGCACATAAAAACGGAACTACATTAAAAGAAGAAGCCGTAAACTTAGGGTATACTACTGCTGAAGAATTTGACGAGTGGGTAAAACCTGAAGATATGGTGGGTGAAATGAAGTAATTTTTCACTTCTAAAATTTAATAAAAAAAGCACTTCAAAATGAGAAGTGCTTTTTTTATTAACTCGCTTTTTTAAACTTCGGAAAAGGTCGGTAAGCATAATAATTCAATACGATCTCCAAAGCTTTTTCGATGGCTTTATTTACCGGCAAAACCTGATTTCCCCAATAAAAATCTATCTGCAAAAGCTTTTTATAATAATCTGAAAAGATAGGAACTTCACCTCCTTTTTTAAGTAGTTCAACAGCTTTGGTGTAATGATCTACTTGCTGTTCTTTTATAATTTTGCAAGTAATTAAGCGCAGCTCTCCCAATTTATCTTTGGCCGCAGCATAACCAAATAATCTACAAATTAGTCCGCGGTAAACATAGTGTTCGCAACTCCCTTTCGTTAAATTTTCAATTGAAGAAGTGTAAAGCGAACAAATAGAAGTTGAATTTTGCTGTAATACTTGCAGTTTAACTTCTGCTTCGTGATTTAGAAACCAATGAAATGCTAAGGGTAAAAATTCTAACGGACTCGCTTCTATATCTGCTTTATTACAACATTTACCGCAACCCGCTAAACAATGAATTTGAGAAGCTTGTTGAAAAGTTTCAATCTCTTTACTGAGGCCGTCGTATATCCGTTCAACCGCTCTCACTTTACGTATAATTGACATAAAAAAATCAGCACGAATGTACTGATTTTTGATATTGATTTTACATCAATGATTATTTTAAAAGAAAAATTTCTAATCTTACTTCTTCAAATATTTATCATACTTTCTTTTCGCAAAATGCCCGATAATTAACCAAGCTACAAAAGAACCGATGATAAATTGGTAACTAATAATTTGATCTCCGCTAGCGTAAGAATGTAAACCGGTAAGGTAAAAATTCACTCCAAAATAGGTCATTAAAATCGAAGCAAAAGCAAAAACTGAAGCCCAATTAAAGGCAAAACGACCACGTAAACCAGGTACCAAACGCATATGGATTACAAAAGCGTAAACCATAATACTAATTAATGCCCAGGTTTCCTTAGGATCCCAGCCCCAATATCTACCCCAACTTTCATTTGCCCATTGACCTCCTAAAAAGTTACCAATGGTAAGCATGACTAAACCTACGGTTAGTGAAAGCTCTGTAATAATGGTGAGTTCTTGTATGTTTAAACTCATTTTCTTTCGGTTCTTCTCGTTAGTTAAGATCATTAAGATCAACGAAACTAAACCAAGAATCATCCCTAAAGTAAACGGACCGTAACTGGCAACAATTACCGCTACGTGAATCATTAACCAATAAGAATCTAATACCGGTACCAAATTAGCGATCGAAGGATCCATCCAGTTCCAATGGGCGACCATTAAGATCATAGAAGATACAAATGCTGTTGATGCAAACGTTAAATCACTTTTACGACCAAAAGCTAATCCAAAGAACATTGTAGCCCAAGCCACATAGATCATACTCTCATAAGCATCACTCCACGGTGCGTGACCAGAAATATACCAACGCGCAATTAATCCTGCGGTATGCAATGCAAACAATACAATAATGGCGACTTTACTTATCGTCACTACAGCTTTTAATCCTTTTTTATCGTAAAAGATTTGAAGAATTACAAAAATGAACATGAGCGATCCTGCTAACATATATTGCCAGAATAAACCACGAAAAACATCGTATTTATTGTACATGATTTCCAAATCGACTTTGCGATCTGATGGCATCACTTGCTCCCCATATTTTTTCTGAAAGCCTTTAATACTTTCTAAAACTTCATTAGCTTTTTTGTAACCACCCGTACCTTTTGCCGTTTGAATAGTTTGCATATAAAGTGGCAACACTTGAGTTACATAAAGCGAATCTACTCCGGTAAATTTACCTTCAGACTCCATTACTTCAGGGTATGAAAGCCATTTGTTATTAGAATCGTTGGGTATTGGGAAGATCTTTAAAACCTTTCCTTCTAAAGCGCTGTAAAGCAAATTCACTTTTTTATCGGCAGAAATAAAATCTTTTTGAAATTGATTTTTCACCTCCGCTCGGTAAGCTTCTTCTAAATATGGAGAAAGTTTATACATTCCTGTCTGATCGAAAAAGCTTGCTAACGGAATATGTTTAGCACCTTTTTCAACTCCTAAAATGTTATGTAAGCTATCATTTTTTCGCTTTACATAAATTAACGGAACATTGTACCAAAGCGTAGGATTTTCAAACATCGAGAATAATACTTGATCGCTGCTTAAACCTTCGTAACTATCGCTTTTACTTATTTTTCTTAATAATTCTGAAGAATAAGTGTTGGCAGGTTTCATTCTTCCGCCGGCATCCTGAATAATTAATCGGCCAAACTTTGAGGCGTGTTCATCAGAAATTGCATTATTAGTCACCATCTCGTCTACCTTTTCTTTTGAAAGATTAGTAGGCATTTGTGTTTGATGATTGTGATTTTCTACGGAATCATCGTGAGCGCCTTCAGCATCTTCTGTTACTTCGTGCGTATGATCATGTTCTTCTGTAGTAAGATCTTGTTGATGAACGTGATCTTCTTCATTAATTTTGCCTGAAGTTACATCTTGTTGTGCAAAACCATTAAAACTTAATAAAATTGCCACAACTCCTAACATTTTGGCTTTCTTGGCTTTTACTTTCTCTAATTTTGCTTTCAACTCTCCAAAACGAGAACCTTTGTCAAATAAAATCCACATTAAACCAATATATAGCAAGAAATAACCAATGTAAGTTACCCAAGTTCCCCACCAGTCGTGGTTAACAGATAAAACAGTTCCTTTTTCATCGGTATCAAAAGAAGACTGAAAGAAACGATAACCTTTATGATCTAAGACGTGATTCATATAAATATCGTAAGGTTTCGATTCACCATCATCGACCAACTCTACTCTACTTTTAAATGCTGAATAACTTGGTGTTGGATTATTTTCTGTTCCCGGATATTTTTCAGCAATAAAATCGTTTAACTTCAGTGCAAATGGTAATTCGTATTCTTTACTTCCGTAGCGTGCATAGATCTCGAAATCTCCTACTTCAACTTCTTTCAGATCATTTACAATTCCTTTAGCACCTAAAAGTTTTAATTGTTTGGTTTCGCCACTTGTCGTGATTTGTAGAACCACTCCATCGGCTTGCCCTTTTTGTTTAGGTTCTGAAGGCACCATATCGTAACGACCTTTTACCACAGGATCTGGAATTACAAATTGCATACCTGCTACATTGTAAAGTGAACGTAAGTTTAAATTTTGAAGCGTATCTGCTAAAACCGCCCCTTTTTTCTGATCGGCCATTCGCATGTAATCCCCTTCAAACGGAGTAGAAACTTTGTATTCTCCATTTTCTACGATAAAATTGATCGCACCTTCTGTTTCTTTATTAAAGGCGAATAAAATATTATGAATACTCGCTACTTCTCCTTCTTTTAAATAATGATCGTGACGTTGGCCACCACCGGCTTCAACGATTTTTAAAAAGTTTTCTCCGTTTTCATCTTCTACTAGACCTTCTTCAGCACCATCTATAAACTCAATTACTTCAAATTTAATTTCTTGTCCTTTAAAATCTGTTGTTACGGTTTTATGATTATCGATACCGGGAGCTAGATTTAAGGGCAATTCTACCGAGCGTCGTAAAGGTTCGCCATTAAATTCACCATCTATTTTTAGCGACAAATAGGTTTTTTCTGAAAGCATTACGTTAGATACTTCGCCTTCACGAATAGGCATTACGCCTTCGTAACCAATATATCGTGTAATCGCAGCGCCAATAATAATTAAGAAAAACGCTAAGTGTAAGATTAACGTACTGGCTTTTTTCCAACTCCAAAGACGGTAACGCTTGATATTCCCTAAAAAGTTGATGGCAAAAACAAGCATAATCGCTTCGAACCACCAGGTATTATAAATCCATTCACGAGCGGTTGCTGTGGTATAAGAATTTTCGACAAAAGTTCCTACGGCCATTGCTAAGGCAAAAACAATAAATAATATGGCCATTAATCGCGTAGAGAATAGAATATTCGCAATCTTTTTTTGAATCATGAGGAGTGCTTTAAAAACGCTGCAAATTTACCCATTTTATACCGATTAGCCTTCAATATTTCTTTCAAAATCTCAATTAAATGTTAATTTTAAGAAGCTTAAAGAATTTAATATTTTAGCCGAATGATAAAAGTTGTAATTCTTGGCGCAGGAAATGTTGCTACACATTTTTTCAAAGCTTTTAAAAAGGCTAAAAATGTTGAAGTAATTCAGGTGTATAACCGTAGCGAAGCATCACTTGAAGTGTTTAAAAGTAACACACAAACTACAAGCGATTTAGCACAATTAAAAAACGCCGATGTATTTCTAGTTTGCATAAAAGATGATGCGATCGAAGCCCTAATTTCTAAACTTTCTCAACTTTCACATCTTGATGGAATCGTTGCACATTCTTCGGGAAGTGTTCCGCTTTCTGCTTCCGCAAAAAGAAATGCCGTGTTTTATCCGCTGCAAACTTTTTCAAAACAGACCGAAGTAAATTTTAAAGAGATACCGATTTGCATAGAAACTTCAGCAGCTAAAGATTTTCCGGTTTTAAAACAATTAGCCCATTCAATTTCAGAAAAAGTATTTGAAATTTCTTCTGAACAACGCAAAAAATTACACCTTGCAGCCGTTTTTGCTTGTAACTTCAGCAATTATATGTATTCGATCGCAGAAGACCTGTGCAATCAAAATGAAGTTCCTTTTGAAGTTTTAAGTGCTCTAATTAAAGAGACCGCACAAAAAGCTACGCTTCATTCTCCAAAAAGTGTGCAAACCGGACCAGCAAAAAGAAACGACCAAGCCACCATAAAACAGCATTTAGCGCAATTAAATAATGCCGATTATAAGGAAATTTATAAATTGCTCACCCAATCAATAATTCAGCAAGATGGAAAGAAATTATAAAGAAATACTCAACGATATTACCACTTTTGTTTTCGATGTAGACGGCGTTCTTACCAATGGTTCTGTATTGGTTTCTACCGATGGAGAAATGCTAAGATCTATGAACGTAAAAGATGGTTACGCGATGAAAAAAGCTTTAAAAAACGGCTATACGGTTTGTATTATTTCCGGCGGAAAAAATGAAGGCGTACGCAAGCGTTTACGTGGTTTAGGCATTACCGATATTCATTTAGGCGTAGAAGATAAAGTAGAATGTTTAGATGAGTTTTTTGATATCTATAATATTAATGCTGAAAATGTAGCTTATATGGGCGATGATATTCCCGATACCTTCGCCATGAAATTAATCGGCCTACCGGCTTGCCCTCAAGATGCTGTTGCTGAAGTGAAAGGGATCTCAAGCTATATTTCTCACAAAAAAGGTGGTGAAGGTTGCGTTCGTGATCTTATTGAGCAAGTGATGAAAGTTCAAGGAAAATGGGTAGATGAAGTAATGAGCAACGAATAATTAGGTGTTAGTAACAAAAAACTGCTAACTGAATACTGTCAACTGTCAACTAAATAAAACTGTAACCCAACTCCATGAAATACCTCCAACTTATACGATTTCCAAATTTATTAATGATCATTCTTACGCAAGTACTTATTAAATATTACTTGTTTGAGCCTTTTGGGATCGCTATTACCTTAAATAGTTTTGGTTTCGCTTTATTGGTTATTGCTACCGTTTGTTTAGCAGCCGCAGGAAATGTGATCAATGATATTTTTGATGTAGAAGCCGATCTTATTAATAAACCTAATAAAGTGATCGTTGGTAAGAAAGTTTCAGAAAAAGCAGCTTACAATTTATATTTTGGCTTAACGATTATTGGAGTTCTTCTTGGTTTTTATCTATCGAATATGATTCAGAAACCATCGTTTACAGCTATTTTTATTTTAACTTCTGCTTTGCTCTATTTATACGCTAAATCTCTAAAAAGTTACTTAGTTCTCAGCAATATTCTCATTAGTCTTTTAGTAGCGATGACGATAATTATTGTTGGGCTTTACGATTTAATGCCGGCGATCACTACGCAAAATAAAGTCTCTCAACAAACCATATTTTCAATTTTAATCGATTATGCTGTTTTCGCTTTTTTACTGAATTGGGTTCGAGAAATGGTAAAAGATCAACAAGATATTAATGGCGACCACAAAGCAGGTATTCATACGTTACCTATTGCGTTAGGTCAAGATCGCACCAACAAAATAATCTTTGCAGTTGCGGTATTACCTTTAGTTGCCGTTTTATATTATTTATATGAATATTTATACCATCACACCTATTCGTTAATGTATGCGTTGGTCTTAATCGTGGCTCCACTACTCTACGTGATGGTTAAAATTTGGGCTGCAACCGATAAAAAACACTATAAACATCTAAGTTTTGTACTGAAGCTAATTATGTTTTTCGGACTTATTTCTATTGGCTTATACCAATTTATTCTTTTATAATTTTTTGAGATGCTGAAAGAAAAACTTACGCAAAAGAAAATCTTACTCGCCTCTGGTTCTCCACGCCGACAACAATTTTTAAAAGATCTCGACTTAGATGTTGAGATTAGATTAAAACCGGTGGAAGAGATTTATCCAGATGAATTAAAAGGGGAAGAAATCGCTCTATTTTTAGCCGAATTAAAAGCAAAAGCTTTTGAAAATGATTTAGCTGAAAATGAAATTTTAATCACCGGCGATACTATTGTTTGCATCGACGATCAAGCTTTAGGAAAACCAAAAGATAAAACTGAAGCTACAAAAATGCTTCAGAATTTATCAGGAAGAACCCACGAAGTAATTTCTTCTGTTTGTTTAAAATCGACTCAAAAAACAAAAACTTTCTGCGACAAAACAGTAGTTTACTTTAAAGAACTCTCTTCTGAAGAAATTGAACATTACATTGAAAATCATCAACCTTTCGATAAAGCCGGCGCCTACGGAATACAAGAATGGATCGGTCAAATCGGGGTTCAAAAAATTGAAGGTTCTTACTTTACCGTCATGGGAATGCCCACTCATTTACTCTACGACGAATTATTGAAATTTTAACCGAACTTACAGAATTTTCAATGCGGCAAACGTATATATTTGTATGAAAATCCGAATATATGTCAGCGCTTTTCGATAAGTTTCACGATGAGTTTATTTATACGCTTGCGGCGTTTATTTTTTTAATTGTTTTTCGTTTTATACTAACTACAGCAGCCAATAAAGTAGGAAAGCGATCGAATATTAATTTGGCGCGCGTACAATTAATGGTAAGGTACATTAACTTCTTGGTGTTCTTTCTGGCAATTTTTGTTTTGCTCTTGGTTTGGGGCGTTCAAGTTCGAGATGTAACTTTAGTATTTTCATCGGTTTTTGCAGTGATCGGGATTGGTCTTTTTGCAGTTTGGTCGATTCTTAGCAATATTACTTCGGGAGTGATTATGTTCTTTTCTTTTCCTTATAAAATAGGAGACGAAATTAAGATTCACGATAAAGATTTTCCGGTGATCGCCATTATTGAAGATATTAAGGCTTTTCAAATTCATTTAAGAACTTCAGAAGGCGAGTTAATTACTTACCCGAATAATTTAATTCTTCAAAAAGCAGTTTCATTAGTAAAAAAAGATGCCTTTATCGATTCTCCAGATGAAGGGAAAGATGCATTGTAATTTTTAGTATCTTTATAGTTTAAACTCAAAGAAAAAGCTAATCAAAACGCTTCACTTTACACTTACTGCATTTATTGCTATTGTTTGGTTAATTAATGGTTTAGTATGTAAAATTTTAAATTTTGTACCTAGGCATACTGAAATTGTTGCTGAAATTTTAGGTGATGAATATTCAAGAACTTTAACAATTTTAATAGGTATTTTAGAAGTCATAATGGCTTTATGGGTAATTTCTAAATTTAAGTCTAGGCTAAATGCGATTATTCAAATAACAGCTGTTATGGCAATGAATGTTTTAGAATTTATTTTAGTGCCTAACTTATTATTATGGGGAAAGTTTAATTTTCTCTTCGCACTCCTATTTGTATTCATAATATATCTAAATGAATTTAAGCTGAATAAAAAAATTGAATCTATATGAATTTTTTAAAAAATCACCCATTTGCTGTCGATGCTTTTTTCAAAAGTTCTATAGTCTTGACTTTTGCAGTTCCCAAAGAAGAGCTTGAAGATTTAATACCAGATCATCTTGAATTAGACACCTATGATAATAAATGGGCATTTGTTGCAATTGCAATGGTGCAGACCAAGAATCTTCGACCTAAAAACTTTCCTGAATTTATGGGAAATGATTTTTTTCTGATTGGTTTTAGAATCTTTGTGAAATACAGAAATAAAGCGGGTAAAAGACTAAGAGGTTTATATATTATTAAATCTGAAACCAATAAAAAGAAGATGCAGTTTTTCGGCAATATCTTTACACATTACAATTATACCACAACCGATATTAGTCAAACAGAAAATGCAAAAAATAAAATAATATCTTCAAAGAAATCAGATTTCAAATTAGTTATAGATAAAAGCGTAGACGATATACAACTACCTACAAAATCTCCATTTAAAGATTGGAAGGATGCTCGAAAATTTGCCGGTCCTTTACCACACACGTTTACATTTAATAAAAAAGAAAATAGTGTTTTAATCATTTTAGGAGTCAGAAAAAACTGGAAACCTAAACCCTTAGCAGTTTCTGAATATCATTTTAGCTTTTTGAATTCTTTACAATTAAAAGGTGCTGTTTTAGCTAACGCCTTTGAGATTGAAAATGTACCTTATCACTGGAAAAAAGGAAAATTAGAAAAATGGAATTAAAAAGAAGAAAATTTCAAGGTGTTCTAAATATTTTAAGCTTTAATAGACATTTTTATGTCATCGGAATCTTAGTTTGGATTGCTTTAATTTTAATCATATATCTCTTAGACTTTCCGAGCATTTGGTATTGGATTATAAGTATCGCTTTTACCTATGGTTTACTTATGCCACTAATAATCTCTGCATATGTTTATGATTTTTCTGGTTACTACAACTTTAATTGGTTAAAGAAACTATCTCTTGATAAGTCTAAACCAAAACAAATCGTGAATATTAATGCTGGTTTTGATGAAACAAGTTTTATTCTGAAAGATAAATTTCCCGATGCAGACTTGAAAGTTTTCGATTTTTACGATCAAAAGAAACATACAGAACCTGCAATAATAAGAGCTAGAAAAGTAAGTTTGGTTTACCCTAATACTAAAGATATAAAATCGAATAAAATTCCTTTAGAAGATAATTCAACAGACTTAGTTTTTCTTCTTTCTGCCGCTCACGAAATAAGAGAAGAAAAAGAAAGAGTAGCTTTTTTAAAAGAATGTAACAGAATTTGTAAATCAAATGGCAAAATCATTACGGTAGAACATTTAAGGGACATTCCTAATTTCTTTGCTTTTTCAGTTGGCTTCACTCACTTCTTTTCAAGAAAGACTTGGAAACAAGCTTTCACTAACGCGGGCCTTCTTTCATTCAAAGAAAGAAAATTCACTCCATTTATGTCAATTTTTGAAAGTTCTAAATAATGAATAAATGGTAATTCATTTAAAAATTATTGGAGTATTATTTATTTTACTCGCATTGATTCACCTTATATTCCCTAGATACTTCAATTGGAAGATAGAATTGAAATCACTTAGTCTAGTTAATAGACAAATGATGAGTATTCATACATTTTTTGTAGCACTTATTGTATTGCTTATGGGATTGTTATGTTTAACTTCTGCAATAGAATTAACAACAACAAAACTCGGCAAAACTATAAGTCTAGGACTTGCAATATTCTGGAGCTTACGACTTTTTATACAGTTTTTCGGATATTCAAACCAATTATGGAAAGGAAAAACATTTGAAACTTTCGTTCATATTTTCTTTGTTGTACTTTGGTTATATGTGAGTGTTTTATTTTGGGTGGCTTATTTCTATTAAAACAATAGAAGAAGTTATCAATTCTAATTTCTACAGCATTTCTAAACTTCTTATATTTGGGAGATTTCTAAAAAAGACGCTCCCAGATGAAAAAAATCATTCTGTTATTTTTACTTATTACCTATCAATTTTCAAACGCACAAAATCCCGAAAAACTTAACAGTTCAGAAATTTTTGAAAGCATACAAAAACTCAACTTCTTAGGTTCGGTTTTATATTTTGCAGCACATCCCGATGACGAAAATACCCGACTCATCTCCTATTTTTCTAACAAAGTTCACGCAAGAACAGCATACCTTTCGCTAACACGTGGTGATGGCGGTCAAAACTTAATCGGACCCGAAATTAGAGAGTTACTCGGTGTAATTCGTACCGAAGAATTATTAGCTGCTCGTAAAATAGACGGTGGTGAGCAATTTTTCTCGAGAGCCAACGATTTTGGTTATTCTAAAACGCCAAAAGAAACTTTAGCGATCTGGAATGAAGATGAAGTCATGCGTGATGTGATCAAGACTATTCGAAAATTTCAGCCTGATATTATAATTAACAGATTCGACCATCGTACGCCGGGCAGCACGCACGGGCATCACACGACTTCTGCTATGTTAAGTGTAGAAGCTTTTGACAAAGCTGCTAATAAAAATGTTTATCCGGAACAATTAGAAAACTTTTCTACTTGGCAACCTAAACGCTTATTTTTCAACACTTCGTGGTGGTTTTACGGTAGTCAAGAAAAATTTGAAGCTGCCGATAAATCTAACTTTCTCAAATACGATATTGGCACGTATTACCCAACTCGCGGAATGTCTAATTCTGAAATCGCTTCCCTAAGTCGAAGTGAACATAAATCTCAAGGATTCGGGAATACTTCTGAACGTGGTAAATCGACTGAATATATCGAATTAATCAAAGGAGATTTCCCCGAAAACGGAGATATTTTTGCAGGCATTAATACCACTTGGTCCCGTGTAAAAGGAGGCAAAAAGATCAGTAAGATCTTAGCTGAAGTTGAAGAAAACTACAATTTTGAAAATCCTTCAGAAAGTCTTCCGCAGTTAATGGAAGCTTACCAACTCATTCAGCAATTAGAAAATAAGCATTGGCGAGTCATTAAAACTGAAGAAATCACTCATATTATTACCGCTTGCGCCGGTTTATATCTAGAGGCAAACACTTCCACTGAATTTGCTACGAAAAATTCAGTCCTAAAAATTAATCTGGAAGCCACTAATAGAAGTTCGGCGAAAATTCAACTTGAAAAAATTTCATTTTCACATTTAAAGGAAGAGGTTCAAATTAATTCAACATTAACCAATAACGAGCCTTTTTATAAAAGTATTTCAGCCAAAATTCCTTCCTCGATCAATTACACCAATCCTTATTGGTTAAACGCACCGAGTAGTTTAGGAATGTATGCTGTGGAAGACGAATCTTTAATCGGTTTACCAGAAACACCGGCACCAATTCAAGCGGAATTTGTGTTGAAAATTGACGGAAAAAACATCAGTTTCACTAGAGATTTGGTTTATAAAACCAACGATCCTGTAGATGGTGAAGTGTGTGAACCTTTGGCAATTGTTCCTGAAGTTTCTGTAGCTTTAGAAAATTCAACCTTAATATTTAAAGACAATAAACCCAAACAGGTAAATGTAAAAGTGACCGCTTATAAAAACGATCTAGGTGGAAAATTATCGCTAGATCTTCCTGAAAATTGGCAAGTGAGTCCGCAATCTATGGAAGTGAATTTAGCTCAAAAAGGAGCTTCTCAAACCTTTACTTTCACTTTAACTCCACCGGAAAATGATGATGAAGCATTCATACAACCCGTTTTTCAAGACGGCGAAGAGCTGTTTAGCAAAGAAGTAAATGTAATTAGTTATGATCATATTCCTCAGCAAACGGTAATGTTACCCGCAAAAACAAAAGTGATCAAACTAAATATTCAGAAAAAAGGAAATAAGATCGCTTACATTCAAGGTGCCGGCGATGTGGTTCCTGAGAGTTTACGCGCCATTGGTTATGATGTAGAATTGCTAAAACCTTCAGAAATCACGACTGCAAAACTTCAAGATTTTGATGCGGTTGTTGTTGGCATTCGCGCATACAATACGCAAGATGAATTAGCTTTTAAGCAACAAACGTTGTTCGATTATGTAAAAAATGGCGGAACGATGGTGGTTCAATACAACAAACATCGAGGTTTAATTACCGAAAATATTGCTCCTTACTCGCTTCAGCTTTCTTACGATCGCGTAACAGATGAATTTTCTAAAGTGAATTTCTTAGCGAAAGATCATCCGGTTTTAAATACGCCTAACAAAATCACAAAAAAAGATTTTGAAGGTTGGGTGCAAGAACGTGGATTGTATTTTCCTGATAAATGGAGTGAAGAGTTTACCCCTATTTTAGGAATGAAAGACGAAGGTGAAGAAGAATTAAAAGGAAGTTTATTGGTTGCCAATTACGGTAAAGGACATTATGTATATACCGGTTTAAGCTTTTTTAGAGAATTTCCGGCAGGAGTTTCAGGAGCTTATAAATTATTTGCAAACCTTTTATCGCTTGGGAAATAATGCAAGAAAAACCTGAAAAATATCACTGGAAAAAATCTTACGGCTGGCTTTTAATAGCCAATGCGATTTATGTGGTTTTGTTCTATGTATTTATGAATTTATTTTTGTAAAACCATTATAAATGCACATTTTAGATAGTATTGTTTTAGTCGCTACGCTTGCATTTATTGTGATTTTTGGGTATTACCAAACTCGCGGAAGTAAAAATGTGAGTGATTTTTTAAAAGGCGGTAACGAAGCTCGCTGGTGGACGGTCGGTTTATCGGTAATGGCAACGCAAGCCAGTGCAATTACTTTCTTATCGGCTCCCGGGCAAGCTTTTCACAGCGGGATGGGTTTTGTGCAATTTTACTTGGGTGTTCCCATTGCGATGATCGTGATCTGTATGTTTTTTATCCCTATTTATCATCGCTTAAAAGTATATACTGCTTACGAATATTTAGAAAGTAGATTCGATTTAAAAACCAGAACCTTAACGGCTTTACTATTTTTAATTCAGCGTGGTTTAGCGGCGGGAATTACCATTTTTGCGCCATCCATTATTCTTTCAGCAGTTTTAGGGTGGAATTTGATCACCCTCAATATCATCATTGGTAGTTTAGTTGTAATTTACACCGTTTCCGGCGGAACAAAAGCGGTTAGCGTTACCCAAAAACAACAAATGGGAATCATTTTTCTTGGTCTAATTATCGCATTTGTATTAATTGTTAACGATCTTCCGCAGGATATCACTTTTTCAAATGCTTTAGAAATTGCAGCAGCTAATGATAAATTGAATGTGCTCGATTTCTCGTTCGAGTGGGATAATCGTTATACGTTTTGGAGCGGACTCATTGGCGGGACGTTTCTTGCCCTCTCCTATTTTGGTACCGATCAAAGTCAGGTACAGCGCTATCTTTCGGCTAGTTCTTTAAAAGAAAGCCAAATGGGACTTATTTTTAACGGTTTTCTAAAAGTACCCATGCAATTTTTCATATTGCTTATAGGCGTAATGATGTTTGTGTTTTATCAGTTTAACGCTTCTCCGCTCAACTTTAATCCGGCCGGAGAAAAGGAAGTTCTAAATTCTGAATACGCAGATGAATACCGACAACTTCAACAAGAATTAGAAAACAATCGTCAAGAAAAAGTTCAGTTGAATTATGCATTGATCAATACCGAAGAAAAAGCACCAATTCAACAAGAAATTCGAAGTTTAAATAAGAAAGAAGAAAATTTACGAGCCGAAGGTGTAAAACTTATTGATAAAACAGAAAAAGATGTAGAAACCAACGATAAAGATTATGTTTTTATTCATTTTATTCTGAATAATTTACCCAAAGGTTTAATTGGCTTGTTGTTGGCGGTTATTCTTTCTGCAGCCATGTCTTCCACCGCTTCAGAATTAAATTCTTTAGCTTCAACTACGACCATCGATCTTTATAAACGTAATGTTTCTTCAGATAAAAGTGATCAGCATTTTCTCAATGCTTCTCGCTTTTTTACACTCATTTGGGGGATTTTGGCGGTGATCATTGCCTGTACGGCAGACTTGTTTGACAATTTAATTCAGTTGGTCAATATTATTGGTTCTATTTTCTACGGAAATGTATTAGGGATTTTCTTACTCGCCTTTTTCGTGAAGTTTGTAAGAAGTAATTCAACATTTATGGCAGCCATTATTACACAAATTATCGTCCTAATTGGTTGGTGGGACGATTGGATGCCTTATTTATGGTTAAATATGTTTGGTTGCGCTTTAGTGATGTCGATCGCTATTTTAATTGAAGTGCTTTCAAATTCAAAAAACTACGCAAAAAGTTAAACTGTTTTTATATACTGAAATAACAAATTGGTTTGACTGTAATCATCAACTATTATTTCGACTGAACTTTCAGACTACAAAATCTTGATTTTTATGAAAACGAATTACAATTGGGGAATTTTAGGTTTAGGGAAGATCGCTAAAAAATTCGCTACCGATTTACAAAGTGTTGAAGGCGCAAACCTAAAAGCTGTTGCCAGTCGATCTTTGCTAAAAGCAGAAGAATTTGCAGAAGATTTTCACGCAGAAAATTACTACGGAAGTTATACTGAATTGATCGAAGATCCGGAAATTGATGTAATTTATATCGCCACGCCTCACGTTTTTCATAAAGAGTTAACCATTGCTTGCCTCAAAGCAAAAAAAGCGGTGCTTTGCGAAAAAGCCTTTGGAATAAATAAAACCGAAGTGGAAGAAATGATTTCAACTGCAAAAGCTGAAAATGTGTTCTTAATGGAAGCTCTGTGGACGCATTTTGTACCCCATTATCAATACGTTTTAGAGATAATTCAACAGAAAAAATACGGAGAAATAAAATCGCTAACAGCAGATTTTGGTTTTAAAGCTCCATATGATTTAGATAAACGTCTTTTCAACAAAAATTTAGGTGGTGGCAGTTTATTAGATATTGGTATCTATCCTGTTTTTGCTGCGATGACACTTATCGGAATTCCGCAAAACATTGAAGCTTCTGCAAAATTTAGTGAAACTGGAGTCGATGAAGAATGCACAATAACTTTTAGCTACGCAAACAACGTAAAAGCCCATCTAAAAAGTACGTTGCTTGGAAAAACACCCACCGAATGTGTGATTGAATTGGAAGAAGCAACCGTAAAACTTACCAGTCGTTTTCACGAACCACCAAGCTCGGTCGAGATCACAACTAAAGATGGTAAAAAAGAACTCATTGAATTTCCTGTAGCTACCTTAGGTTATAATTATGAAGCTGCTCACGTACAAGAAATGCTTAGCGAAAATAAAACCGAAAGTACAGTTATGACTTTCGAAAAAAGCTTACACCTAATTTCTCTACTCGATCAAATTCGTGAGAAAATTGGGTTGGAGTATTAAATAAAAAAACGGTGCTTTTCTAAAAGCACCGTTTTTTTATAAGTTTATATAGAAGAGAGAAATTTACTTAGCTTCCCACTCTTTTAAAGAATCTTCGTTCATTTTTACGTAATCATCATTTCCGGCAGCTTCTGCAGCTTTTAAAGAAGCTTTAGCCGTTTTAATGGCATCTTTCTTCTTTCCTAATTTTGCTTCAATTAGAGACTTTTTACGTAACATCCAGAAAGTAGCATTATCTTCCGTAGCTTTATTGATCCATTCTAAAGCTTGCTCAAGATCTTTACCGCTTGAGTAATAATAATCGGCAGCAGCATAATAATCTCTAGCGGTTGGTCCATTTAAAGCAGCTTCAATACTTTCCATTGTTTTAGCATCAGTTGGCACCTCAAAAGTGAAAGAAACTACAGTATCTTCCCATAACAAATTAAATACCGCTGAATCATTTTTTAATTCATCAATAACAATGGTAAAGGTTTCAAACTTAAAAGGCATTTTGGTTACTTGTGCTTTTGTAGATAAAGCTACTTGAGCATTATCCCAGGCTTGTGGTAAACCCCAGTTATCTGTTTTTTTGTAAAACATGATCTCCCAAGAGTTTTTCCCCGGTACCGAGTAAATCGCATACGTGCCTTTTGTCAGCGTTTCTCCGTCGATAGTGACATCGTCAGAAAAAGAGATAGTTGTATTCTCGTTGGCTCCGGTTCTCCATTTTTTATCAAATGGTACTAAATCACCAAAAATATCACGCCCGCGCATTGAAGGTCTAGAATATTCTACTGTTACTTCGGTTAAACCTACAGTTTGCCAGATTTTAGCGTGCGGACTTGGTTGTGGAGCTTGTACTTGAGCTTGCATAGTGATTGCCGCAAGCATAAATAAAAAGAAAGAAAGTGTTTTTTTCATGATTAGTTAATCTGTTTTAATTTTTGGTAAAGTTAAGCGTTTTTCATTTCTAAAATAAGAAACTAAACTATAACTTTTGTTTAACTATTAAATTTAAATATTAAACAAAATATACTGTAATTTAGTTTTATGAAAATTTATAAACTTCACAAAACGCAAAAACTTCCTATAAGTAAAGCTAAAGCTTGGGAGTTTCTATCAGATCCGGCTAATTTAAAAACGATCACTCCCGATTATATGGGGTTTGATATTATTGATGGAGCCGACCGTAAAATGTATCAAGGTCAAGTTATACAATATATTGTAACGCCCGTCGCCGGTATTAAAACCAAATGGGTAACTGAAATTACTCACGTAAAAGATAACGAGTTTTTTGTTGATGAACAACGTTTTGGCCCTTATAAACTTTGGCATCACAAACATTTTATTAAAGAAATTGAAGGCGGTGTTGAAATGGAAGATATTATTCACTACAAGCTTCCATTTGGCTTTTTAGGGCAATTGGTACATCCTTTTATCGTGAAGAATAAATTGGAAGAAATTTTTAGCTATAGACAGCAAAAGTTAGAAGAATTATTCGGAAAATATTAAACACTGTAACATGAAAAATATTCTACTTATTGGCGGAAGCAAAGGTATTGGTCTAGCTACTGCAAAACTTTTAGCAGAAGATCATCACGTCATTGTCGCCTCACGCAGCAATGAAAATTTAAGCGATCTAGATGTGAAACATTTAGAATTTGATGTGTTAGGAGATAAAATTGAAGAACTTGACCTGCCTGAAAAAATTGATGGTCTCGCCTACTTTCCGGGAAGCATTAATTTAAAGCCTTTTAAGATGTTGAAACCGAAAGATTTTGAGCATGAAATTCAGCTGAATTTTATTTCATTAGTAAAAGTGATCAACGGACTTTTACCTAAACTCAAAAATGCGGAACACGCCAGTTTGGTTTTTTACAGTACGGTTGCCGCAAAGGTTGGAATGCCTTTTCATACCAGCGTAGCTGCTGCAAAAGGTGCTATTGAAGGTTTTGCAAAATCGTTAGCCGCAGAATATGCTCCAAGTCTTCGTGTAAATGTGATCGCTCCTTCCCTAACCGATACACAGCTTGCTGAAAAATTGCTCAATAAAGAAGAAAAGAAAAAGAAAATGGCAGAAAGACATCCGATGAAACGTGTAGGAACACCGGAAGATATTGCTCAAATGACCGCTTTTTTAATGAGTGACAAAAGTAGCTGGATGACCGGACAGATTTTAGGAGTCGACGGCGGACTTTCGAATTTAAATTTAAGCTAATGAGTCAAGAGAAATATACTATTTTTTGGTTTCGACGCGATTTGCGATTAGATGATAATATTGGTTTTTATCGTGCTTTACAAAGTGACTATCCTGTCTTACCCATTTTTATTTTTGATACTGAAATTTTAAAAGATCTACCTGATGATGATGCTCGGGTAACTTTTATTTTTCAGCAATTACAAACTATGCGAAAAGAACTTCAGGAAAATTACGATAGTTCTATTGCGATGTATGAAGGAAAACCGGAAAAAGTATTCCAACAACTTATAAAAGATTATTCTATTGCTGAAGTAATCACGAACCGTGATTACGAACCTTATGCGAAAGAGCGTGATGAAAAAATTTCCTCTTTATTGGAAGATAAAGACATAAAATTCACCACGTATAAAGATCAGGTGATTTTTGAAAAAGATGAAGTCGTTAAAAAAGACGGCGATCCTTATTTGGTGTACACACCTTATATGAAAACCTGGAAAAGTAATTTCAGTGAAGACAACTTACGTATTTTTTATACCAATGATTATTTAGACAATCTGATTAAAAATACACGTTTACCCAATCTCTCATTAAGTGATATTGGTTTTAAAAAATCATCGATTGAAGTTCCTGATTACATCGTAACTAAAACGATGATGAATGAATATGACGATAAAAGAAATTTGCCGGCCAAAGATGCTACTTCACATTTGAGTACACATTTAAGATTCGGAACAGTAAGTGTTCGAAAAATGGTAAAAAAGGCAATTCAAGTGAAAGATGAAACTTTTTTTGAAGAACTCATTTGGCGTGAATTTTTTATGCAAATTCTCTATCATTTCCCAGAAACGGTCACCGATGCTTTCAAAAAGAAATACGATCGTATCGAATGGCGAAACAATAAGAGTGAATTTAAAAAATGGAAAGAAGGAAAAACCGGTTATCCTTTAGTTGATGCTGGGATGCGACAGTTAAATGAGTCCGGTTTTATGCATAATCGCGTTCGAATGGTCGTAGGAAGTTTTCTTTGTAAACATTTATTAATCGATTGGCGTTGGGGCGAAGCCTATTTTGCTGAAAAGTTGTTGGATTACGAAATGTCTTCTAACGTAGGAAACTGGCAATGGGTTGCCGGAAGCGGCGTCGATGCAGTTCCCTATTTTAGAATTTTTAACCCCATGTCTCAAAAAGAAAAGTTCGATAAAGAAGAAAAATACATCAAAAAATGGGTTCCGGAATATGGAACAAAAAACTATCCCGAACCTATGGTTGACCATAAAGAAGCTCGGGAACGTTGTCTAAAAGTTTATAAAAGTGCGGTGAGTAATTAACTAACTTACATTTTTAAATAGAGCTCACGCATTTTTTTTGGTGTCATAATTTCTCTCCAGTTTTTACCTAAAGCATTTTCCCAAAGCGGATCCATTTGTAGAGAAACCTCTATCATTGTATTTAAATCCTTTTCTGGTAAATCCTTACAAAGACCTTGTGGTAATTTGATACCGTGCTTTTCTTTCATTTGTTTAAATATCTTAACCCCTTCAGGATAAAATTCTTCTAAATGATCGAAAACTATACAATTTCCTATTCCGTGTTTTGTACCGAGAACATAGGCTAAGCCATAACTCATCGCGTGAGCAACACCTACTTGAGAATAAGCAATGCTCATCCCGCCGTGCCAAGAAGCCATCATTAATTTAGCTCTCATTTGTTCGTCTGAAAGATGATCTCCCAAGAAAATCTCTAAACATAATTCTTCAGCCTTTTGACCATAACTTTCACTAAATGTATTTAAGTAAGTTCCATTTAAAGATTCTATACAATGAATATAACAGTCCATCCCTGTATAAAACCATTGATCTTTAGGAACTCCAAGAGTAAGATCGTAATCTAGGATTACTTGATCAAACGGAGTAAAATCTGAGTTTATACCTAGTTTTTTGTTAGGTCCTGTTAGCACGGTAGTTCTAGAAACTTCTGCTCCTGTACCGGAAACTGTAGGAACACCAACATGATAAATTGCTTTTTTAGAAACTAGATCCCAACCTTGATAATCTTCAGCTAAACCAGTATTTTTAAGTAAAATAGATACAGCCTTAGCTAAGTCCATTAAAGTTCCACCTCCAATTCCTATAATTCCGCTGGGTAATAATTGGAACTCGGTTTTAATTTTTTCAACTAATACATCTACTTGATTGGTTTTAGGCTCATATTCAGCAGAGACAAAGAATATTTTATCATTTCCCTTAAGTTTTATTCTTTCAATAAATGATTTATTATTTTCAAAAACATCATCTACCAAATAAATAAATGGTGCTCCAATAGAACGTTTTTCATTTAGAATTTCAGGTAATTGATCAAAACAACCTTTACCGAATAAAACTCGAGGAACCATCGGGAAATTTTTATGTTTTGGTTTTGAAATTGAAAGATCATTATCTTCTGATAATAGTTTTCTTTCTTGAGAAGATAGTAGTTGTTTAGCAGCTTCAAGATCTTCCGGAGTATCTATTTCTACTCCTACTACTTCGCTTTCTATCATTTTAATATTCTTACCGTACTCCAAATAACGTAAGCATTCAATTTTTTCTGAAGCTTCAATACTTTTCATAGGTAAATTATAGAAATCCATCAAAGCACTTTTACGAAATGCGTAGATGCCTTTATGTTTAAAGTAAGTCGTAAAAACATCTTGATCTCTTGGGTATGGTATTGGTGACCTTGAAAAATATAAGGCAAAGTTATTTTGATCTACAATTACTTTTACTGTATTAGGATCGGTAATTTCATCATTTATCTTTATAGGAGTCATCAAAGACGCTAAATCTATTTGATCTGCATCTTCACTGTAGAAAACATCTAATACTTTTTTTAAACTTTCTTGAGCTGTAAATGGCTCATCACCTTGAACGTTTACTACAATATCAACATCCATATCTTCCACGGCTTCAGCAATACGATCACTTCCGCACTCGTGCGCTTTCTTGCTTAAAATTGCCTTACCACCGTTAGCTGTAATTTCATTAAAAATTATATCGCTATCGGTAACAACATATACTTCTTGAAATAGATTTGTACTTAAAGCAGCCTCATAGGTTCTTAAGATAACAGATTTACCATTAAGATCTTGCATTAGCTTGCCTGGGAATCTCGTTGCGGCATATCGAGCCGGAATCATCGCGATTACCTTTAATTTATTTTTATCCAAGTAATTTTACTTTTATATGATTTCTCAAATTTAAATTTTTAGACCAAATCTAAAAACCTTATTTATAATTTATAACGGTTTAGCTATTGAAAAAATTATCTTTAAAACCTATGAGATACAATTTTTCTTTTGCTCGCGTACAGGCTGTATATAACCAGCGCAAGTAATCTTCATTTACTCCATCTTTTAAATACGGTTGTTCTACAAAAACATTGTCCCATTGCCCGCCTTGAGACTTGTGGCAAGTCATAGCATAACTAAACTTTACCTGTAAAGCATTAAAGTACTTATTGTTTTTTACTTTCTGAAACTTCTTATATTTTGAAGTTTCATTTGCATAATCTTTTTGAACTTCTTGATATAATTCGTTGGATTGCTCATAAGTTAAAGATGGTGCATTTACCGTAAGCGTATCTAGAATCAATACCGTTTCAAAAGGATTCATTTTTGGGTAATCGACCATTTGTACTTTTACTTCAGCAAAACGAAAGCCATAAAGATCGATTATTTCAAATATTTCTAGTATTTCAATAATATCTCCGTTAGCAATAAAACCTGCATCAGAACTAGGTTTTACCCAGAAATAATTATTTTTTACCACCATTAAAAAGTCTCCCGCTGCAATTTCGTTTTCCTGAAAGAGAATTCGGCTTCTAATTTGTTCATTATAGATATTTGCCCGCTTGTTAGACCTTACTACGATGGCAGTTTCTTCGTAACCTCCAGAACTGTAAGAATCGTTAATGGCATCCATAATTTCATAACCATCAACAAGACGCACAAAATCGTCGGCAATATTTAATTCAAATTTAAAATCTTCAAAAAACTGATTTTTAATCGCCTCTCGAATTAAAGTAGCATTATGCAAAATTCCACTTTCTTGTTGTTGTCGAACAACTTCATTCAACTCAATATGGTCGACATCTTTTTGATAACTTAAACTTAACTTATCTTGATCTAAAGCCGGACTCAAATCTAACTTTACCGGTGGTAACTGGGCGGTATCACCAATAAAAATAAGTTTACAATTTCTACCGGAATATACATAATCGATTAAATCGTCTAAAAGCGATCCGTTTTCAAATAGTTTAGCATCACCACCAAAATCTGAGATCATCGAAGCTTCATCTATAATAAAAACGGTATTCTTATGCTTATTTTTTTGAAGCACAAATTGCATTTTACCCCCACTAGATTTTTTAGGGTAATAAATTTTTCGGTGAATGGTTTGTGCTTGATAACCCGAGTAATTACTCATCACTTTTGCAGCTCTACCGGTAGGTGCGGCAAGTACCGGACTCATCGTTACCTTCCATAAATTTTTAACAATCGTACCAATTATTGAAGTTTTACCCGTTCCGGCATAACCTTTGAGGATAAAAAGTTGATCGGTTTTTTCTGATAAAATAAAAGCAGACAATTTTTGAAGTGCTACATCTTGTTGTGTAGTAACCGTAAAAGGAAAATCTGAGATTAAAAGTTTATAAAATTCTGTGGAAGTCATTAATTTGATAAGCTTTCTAAAAAATCAAATATAATCAGGCTTTTTTGACTTGGAAACTTTTACGAATAAAAAAAAATTGTAGATTTGCGTACAACAATATTTAAACAAAATTAAATTCATTAAATATGAAAATTGTTATTCAATTACTATTATGGGTCGTTATTGGATTTTTAGGTTACCTAACTTTTAATGCAGTTTACGAGCCAATTCAATTCAACAAAGTAAGAGATGCCAGATATCCTAAAGTAATTGATAAATTAAAAGATATACGTAAAGCTCAATTAGCTCATAAACAAGTTGTGGGTAAATATAGTGGCGATTGGGATAGTTTAGTGCAATTTATCGATACAGCAGAATTTGTAGTTACTCAACGTAGAGATACTACTGTATTAGATGAAGAGTATAAAGCAACTTACGGTGTAGATGAGTATAAATCTGAAACGATTATCGATACACTTGGTTACACTGCTGTTAAAGATTCTTTATTCAAAAAATCTGATCGTTACAAAACGATGATGAATGTACCTTACACCGATGGAAAGAAATTTGAAATCGAAGCAGGTAAAATCTATAAAAACGATAGTTATATTCCTGTTTTTGAAGTAAAAATTGATAAAGCCGACGTTTTAGCAGATCAAGATGAGCATTTATTAAATCAAGAAAAACAAATGCTTACAGTAGATAACGTAAGAGGAGAATATATTCAGTTAGGTTCTATGACAGAGGTTAATACCAATGGTAACTGGCCAAGAAAATATGGTGACAACGACAAATAGTCTACAACATAAAGATTTAAAATTGTCCATCTTGATTTCTCAAGATGGACTTTCTTTTTGTACCCTAAATCAAAAAGAGAATACTGTTGAATATTTTTATTCTAAAGATTTTATCGACTCTTTAGATCCTGAAAAGATATTAGATGAATTAAAAATCGCTTTCAAATTTCATCTTGAAGAAAATATTGAGGTTAGAATTAAAGATGTAGATGTACTTTTTGCCAATAACCTATACAGTTTAGTGCCTCAAGTATATTTTTCTGAAGATCAACTCACCGATTACTTAAAGTTTAATACTAAGATTTTAAAAACTGATTTTATTGCTTTTGATGAGTTGACTAAGCTTTCTGCCAATAATGTTTATATTCCTTACACGAACATAAATAATTATCTATTTGAAAAGTTCGGTACGTTCAATTACAAGCATTCCTCTACTCTATTTATAGATCTTTGCCTAGATCAAGCTGAAAAAATTGATGCTAGCGAAATAGTATTTATTCATCTTCAAACTAAAAGATTTGATATTTGTTGTGTAAGAGATAAACAGCTAATACTTGCAAATTCTTTTGAATATTATACATCTCAAGATTTTATATATTTTGTGCTATTTACTTTAGAACAATTAAAATTTAATACCGAAGAACTTCAGCTTTTAGTTAGTGGAAATGTTTCTGAAATTGATGATACTTACCAATATTTATATACATATATTAAAAACATTAGTTTTTTAAACACCTCATTTCTAACTGAAAAAATCAGTAATTTATCTCAAAAAGTAATTAACCCAAAACATAATCTATTTTTACTAAGTAATCTTCTATGAGAATTATATCCGGAAAATTTAAAGGCAAACGATTAATAGCTCCTAAAAATTTACCCGTAAGGCCTACAACCGATATGGCTAAAGAAGCCTTATTCAACATTCTTAATTTTCAAATTGATTTTAACGAAACTATCCTACTAGATCTTTTTGCAGGAACCGGGAATATCTCTTACGAATTTGCCTCTAGAGGAACTTCACAAATCACAGCGGTAGATCAGCATTATGGCTGCGTAAAATTTATCAACAAAACCGCAAAAGAATTAGAAGTAGATATCCACACTGTAAAAAGCGATGTATTTAAATATTTAGAAAAGGTAAGATCATCATCCGATATAATATTTGCCGATCCACCTTACGATTTTGAACTTGCAGATTTTCAAAAAATTCCTTATTATATATTCGAAAATTCATTATTAAATGAAGATGGAGTGTTAATCATCGAACATTCTAAATTTACCGATCTATCTGAAACCAATCATTTTTCAGAAAGTAGAAAATACGGTAACTCTGTATTTTCATTTTTTAAGAAGTAAATCTAACTGAGTGGAGCCATTTAAGATTATAGACGAAGATATTGCTTATGTAGAGTTATATGATGATTTTATTATTTCATCTATAAAAGACGACATTGTGTTCGATATTGAAGAGCTCAACTGGTTCTTAATGATCTTCGATAAATATTATCCCGATAAAAAATTTGGTTATATAGGTAACAGGATCTTTAATTATAACTTAAATCCAACCACCTACCTAACTTCTTCTTTTCACGATAGGTTAAGCGCAATGGCAATTGTCTATTATAGTGAAATTGGTAGAGAAACTGCCCTTTATGAAAAAAGTTTTTTTAAAAAACCTTTTTCTGTTTTCGATAATATTGAAGAAGCTAAAAGCTGGATTTACGAAATACTAAAAAAATAGCAGGCCTATAAGCCGGATTCTGTCCTCGAAAAACGAGTCCTTATCATTTATCTGGAATTTTTGTTACCAAAAATCTCTAGCTACCTACCCTCCGGCATCGATCGGGCAATCTTAAACGCCGGTATACATGGTATTGCACCGCATAGAGTTTACCTGGTTTCACTACAGCATTACCTGTACATTCTTTCTGTTGCACTTGTCCTAACCTTTCGGCTGATGGCTGTTAACCACTATGCTTCCCTACGGTGTCCGGACTTTCCTCTGAATAAAACTATTCAGCGATAAGGCGGCCTGCATTCTGCAAATATAGCAGATTATACAAGCTGAAAAATTATAACTCACAAATTGTGAATAATTATTTCGAAAAAACTGCTTTGCTCAATCACAAATATCCCGAGTATTTCTATTTTTGTTCCAATGGAACATTTTGTTGTCTCTGCCAGAAAATATAGGCCCGAAACTTTTGAAGACGTAGTTGGTCAAAAAGCAATTACCAATACGTTATTAAACGCTATTGAAAATAATCATTTAGCGCAAGCTTTACTATTTACGGGACCTCGTGGTGTAGGTAAAACAACTTGTGCCAGAATTCTGGCTAAGAAAATTAACCAACAAGCTACAGAAAATAAAGACGAAGATTATGCATTTAATATTTTTGAATTAGATGCGGCTTCTAACAACTCTGTAGACGATATTCGTAACCTTATCGATCAAGTACGAATTCCGCCACAGGTAGGAAAGTATAAAGTATATATTATCGATGAGGTTCATATGCTTTCTTCTTCAGCTTTTAATGCCTTTTTAAAGACTTTAGAAGAGCCACCAAAACACGCTATTTTTATTTTAGCCACTACAGAAAAGCATAAAATTATCCCTACAATTCTTTCTCGTTGTCAGATTTTCGACTTTAAAAGAATTACGGTAACCGATGCTAAAGAATATCTTGCTAAGATTGCTGAAAATGAAGGTGTAAATGCAGAAGATGATGCATTACACATCATTGCTCAAAAAGCAGATGGAGCGATGCGTGATGCCCTTTCAATTTACGATCGTGTAGTCAGTTTTAGCGGTAATAACTTAACGCGTGAAGCCGTAACCGAGAATTTAAATGTTCTCGATTACGAGACCTATTTTAAATCGACCGATTTTATTCTGAAAAATGACATTCCCGGTTTACTGGTTCAATACAATGAAATTCTGGCAAAAGGTTTTGACGGTCATCATTACATTGCCGGTTTAGCTTCGCATTTTAGAGATTTATTGGTTTGTAAAAACCAAGCTACTATAAGTTTATTAGAAGTTGGTGAGCAAGTTAAAACGCTTTATTTCAAACAATCACAAGAAGCACCGCAAGAATTTTTAATGCAAGCGATCGATCTGGCTAATGAATGTGATCTAAAATACAAAACCAGTCGAAACCCGCGATTACTTGTTGAACTTTGCTTAATGCAATTGGCCTCTATCACTTTTGATGGAGAAAAAAAAAATTCTAAGCGATTCATAATTCCTGCGGAAAATTTTATTTCTACTGAAAAAATTCCTGCAAAAAAGATAGATTCGCAAGCGAAAGAGGTTATCCAAACCAATGAGCATCCTGAACCGCAAAAAGCGACAGCGGTTAAAGCGAAACTTCCTTCAGAAGAAAAAGAAAGCACAACAACTGTTCAACCCGAAAAAAATTCGGTTAAGGTCGATCTCTCACAACGAAAAAGACCTTCAGGATTATCGCTTAAAAGTATTGGTCAAAAAAAAGAACACGAGCAAAAGCAAAAAGAGAAACAAGCCTTACCAACTGAAGAATTAACCGAAGCTTTTACAGAAGAGCAAATACAAGAAGCTTGGGCAGAATATGTTGAAAAATTAAGTAAAAGAGGTAAAAAAATATTGGCCTCGATAGTCGATACCGATAAACCAACACTTGTTGGCAAAACAATTCATATAGAATTACCAAACGATACGATGAAGATCGAGCTGAAAAAAGCTCAAGGTAATTTGATGAATTTTATAAAAAAGAGAATTCAAAATACCACCATCAAACTTGAAATTGACGTAAATGAAAAAGCTACTAAAAAATACGCTTTTACCACACGTGATAAGTTTGAAAAATTGAAAGAGAAAAATCCGCTCATCGATAAATTAAGAACAACTTTCGATCTAGATATATAATTATGATGCTTGGTTTAAAACTTCCTACCGATCCAAGGTGGGCAAATATTGCAGAAAAAAATATCGACGATATTTTAATCGATCACGCTTGGTGTGAACAAAAAGCTGCTTCCACAGCAATTTCTCTCATCATCAATTACCCTGAATATCCTGAATTGGTACAAGCCATGATCGAATTAACCGAGGAAGAAATGAGTCATTTTAAAATGGTTCACGATAAAATTCTAGAAAGAGGTTTTCAGTTAGGTTGGTACAAACCCGATCCTTACGTACAAGAATTAATGAAGTTTTTTCCGAAAGGCGGCAGTCGTTTAGATCAACTCATTCACCGTTTGCTTTACGCCGGTTTAATTGAAGCAAGAAGTTGCGAACGTTTTAAATTGCTTACCGAACAATTAGAAGATAAAGAGCTAAAATTATTCTATAAAAAATTAATGATCAGTGAAGCCAATCATTACACTATGTTCTTAAACTTTGCCAGAAAATATGGCGATCGAGAGCAAGTTGATGAGAAATGGCAATCGCTTCTAGATTACGAAGCAAAGATCATTAATAGTTTTAGTGCCGGTAAAAATATTCACGGTTAATCTAAAACCATTTCTTCTTTTTTAGCGTCGTTATATAGCGATTTTATAATTCCGTCGGCAAGACCGATTTTTGGTACGTGAACACTTTTAGATCGACTCCATTTCATCGCTGAAAGGTAAATTTTTGTAGCCGGAATAATTACATCGGCACGATCGGTATTCATCCCTAACTGAGAAATACGGTCTTCGTAAGTTAATGAGTTAAGTAACTGATAATAAGAACTTAAATATAAGTAACTTAAAGGTTTACCTAACTTCTTTCCGCTGCTTTTAAAAATATTATTAATATTTCCACCTGAACCAATTAAAGCGATTTTTGTGTAGGGTTTGGTTTTTGCTTTTATCCAAGCTTCAACTTCTTGCCAAAGCGAATCGTCTACCATTTCATTCAGCAATCTTACCGTTCCTAATTTAAAACTTCGAGAGGCAATAGTTTCCCCACCAGAATATAAAGTGAATTCAGTACTCCCACCACCAACATCGACATATAAATAGGTTTTATCGTCTTGAATAAGTTCGTGTAAATCTGTGGCGGCGATGATGGCAGCTTCGTGTTCACCATCGATAATTTCAATATCGATACCGCAATCCTCTAAAACCTGACTTGCTAATTCTTCTCCATTGCTAGCATCACGCATCGCAGAAGTGGCACAGGCTTTATATTTTTCAATTTTATGAGACTTCATCAATAAACTATACGCACGCATCGTGTCTTTCATCCGGATCATATTTTCTTCAGAAATTTTTCCGTTTACAAAAACATCGGCTCCTAAACGAATTGGCACACGAACCAAAGATGTTTTTTTGAAAGTGGTTTCTTTATTTTCTGGTTCTGTGATCGTAGAAACTAAAAGTCTTACGGCGTTTGAACCTATATCGATGGCGGCGTATTTTCTTATTTTTAACACGTATAGTTTTCTTTTAAGTTTTTAAAATGTCGCTTATTTCTAAATATAGAATATTTTGAAAGAAACATTTAATGTTATCATTCTGAAATAAATTCAGAATTAAATCTTATTCTTTACTAGCCAGCTTTTCTAAGTAATAGTCGTACGTAGCAAACTGACTCCTAACTTTTGCCTGGTTGTCGGTTTTATATGCGTTTTCTTCAATTGCTGAAAAATCTCTGGCTTTTACATTATCGCTCCAGCAAATATTAAAGGTATCTAATAATTCTTGCTGAATATCTTTTTGATAGATCGGACAAGAAATTTCTACACGATTATCAAGGTTTCTCGTCATCCAATCGGCAGAAGAAATATAGGTTTTGGGTTCTCCGCCATTTTCAAAAATATACAAACGCGGATGCTCTAAATATTTATCGATAATACTGATGGCTTCAATATTTTCACTCATTCCTTCAACCCCGGGAATTAAACTGCAAATACCTCTAACGATAAGTTTAATCTTCACTCCGGCGCGACTTGCTTCATACAATTTATCAATCATTTTGTAATCTGACAAACTATTCAGCTTGATTTTTATTCCGCTTGGTTTTCCTAGTTTAGCGTTGGTAATTTCTTTATCGATCAAGCGTTCGAATGTGGTTCTGGAATAATGTGGAGAAACAATAAGGTGCTTGTATTTATTTACCTTATAATTGATCTCGAAGAAATTGAAAACCTTCGAAATATCTTTTAAAATCGATTGATCTGCAGTAAATAAGGTATAATCGGTATAAACTTTTGCCGTTGCTTCGTTAAAATTACCGGTGCTTATAAAACCGTAACGTTTTACTTTTTTATGTTCTAAACGCTCAATCACACAAGCTTTACAATGCACTTTTAAACCGGGAACTCCAAAAATAAGTTTTACGCCTTCGCGCTGCATTTGCTCGGCATAGCGAATGTTATTTGCTTCATCAAAACGAGCACGTAATTCGATAGAAACCGTTACTTGCTTTCCATTCTTTACGGCGTTGATTAACGAACTGGCAATGTGAGAAATTTCAGCTAAACGATAGATGGTAATACTTATCGCTTTTACTTTTGGATCTAAAGCAGCTTCTCTTAAAAATTTTACTGTATAAGAAAAAGTATGATACGGCGTGTACTGCAAAAAATCTTTATGGGCGATTTTCTCTAATAAACTTCCTTGTAATGTAAGTCCTTTAATTGGTAACGCGGCATATTTTTTATACAAAAGATCTGAAGCCCCTAAACTCGGGAACTTCATATAATCACGACGATTATGGTAACGCCCACCGGGAATTAAACTATCGGAATCATCGATGCCCATTTTAGAAAGCAAGAAGCCTAAAGTATCTTCCCCAATATTTTTATCGTACACAAAACGAACCGGTTCCCCTTCAATCCTATCTTTAATACTCGACAATAACTTATCGATATAACTTTTGGTTAAATCTCCCGCCATATCTAACTCAGCATCACGAGTGATCTTGATCATATGTGCCGAAATACTTTCGTAATTAAATATGCTGAAAAGACTTTTTAAATTGAAGCGAATTAAATCGTCAAGAAGAATAATGTATTTTTTTCCGTCTTCGGAAGGAATCTCAACAAAGCGATCGATACCACGCGGAATTTCAATAAGAATATATTTTTTTTCTTTTTTTCCATCTTCATCTAAAATCATTCGAACCGCCAAATAAGCAGCGCTGTCTTTTAAACGAGGTAATTCTTCCAGATCGTTTAAAATAATAGTAACCAGAGCCGGACTCACTTTCTGAAGGAAATAATCCTGCACAAACTGCGCTTGTTGCTCGGTTACTTCATCTTCTTTGATCATACAGATCTTGTGCTTTTCAAGCTCACCGCGAATTTGATCTAGAATTTCTAAACTCGTAGATTGTTGCTCGATCACGATCTGTGTGATTTCTTTTAATAAATCTGAAGCAGTAACGCCACCCAAGGCTTTTTTACCACCTTTACCGGCTTGTTCGATACGTTTTACCGTAGCATAACGCACCTTAAAAAATTCGTCTAAATTATTAGAGAAAATACCAATAAAACGAAGACGCTCAATTAACGGAACACTCTCATCTGCAGCTTCCTGAAGCACTCTTGCATTAAATTGAAGCCAACTTAATTCTCGATTGATATATTGATTTTTTTCTCTCATTTACTTGAACATTTTTGGGAAAAGCGTCACTAAAGTTATTCCGTTATTAATGTTTTTCCAATGATCAACTTCAAAATCGATCACCACCAATCCGGTTGTCGGTAAGTTATCAATATTTTCATCTCCTAGAAAATTCACCAATTGCGTCATCGCAGGATTATGTCCGAAAACCATAAGTTTATCATCTTCATCTGATTGGCTTTTAATAACTTCTAACAATTCTGAAACATCAAATGTGTAAAGATCTGCGTTCACTTCAAAATAATCATCGCTCACTTCTAAACCTTCTTTAAACATTTCTGCTGTAGTTAAGGCACGTTTTGCCGAGCTGCTTAACATTTTTACCGGCTGCTGAAAATAGGTTTTAAAAGCTTTAATCACTAATTGTGCATCGTTATAACCACGCTTTTTTAGCGGTCGATCGTGATCGGCTAAGTCAGGATTTTTCCAAGAAGATTTACCGTGTCTTACCACTATGAGTTTCTTCATAAAATTAGTTTTAGTTGGTTGTTGGGGTGTTTATGGAGCAAGCCTTACAGGCTCTTCCCAAGATTTTTTGTTTGAAAGTTGATAAACAAATCTATCGTGCAAACGGTTAGGACGACCTTGCCAAAATTCAAAAGAGAATGGTTTTACTACATAACCTCCCCAATAGGCAGGTTTTTCAATTTCTTTATCTTGGTACTCTTTTTCTAATTCCGTTAGTTTTTCTTCTAAATAATCACGATTTGGTACCGGAGAACTTTGATGAGAAACGATCGCGCCTAAACGGCTTCCGGCAGGTCGAGAGTTAAAATAAGATGTAGATTCTTCTTCACTTACTTTTTCGACTTCACCTTTAATAATCACTTGGCGTTCTAAAGCCGGCCAGAAAAATGATAAACATACTTTTGGATTTTTTTCTAAAGCTTGCCCTTTTTCGCTATCGTAATTGGTATAAAAAACAAAGCCTTCTTCCTTTATTTTTTTAAGTAATACTACTCTACTCTTTGGGTAGCCGTCTAAACCAATCGTGCTCAACGTCATCGCATTAGGTTCATCGACAAGCTGAGATTCTTCTGCTTCGTTGAACCATTTTTGAAAAAATGCTAACGGATTTTCTAAAAGATTTTCTTCTTTTAATTCTGATTTATCGTAGGATTTTCGATAATTTTCTAAATTCTTTTCCATACCTGCAATTTAACAGAAATGCCGCTAAAGGAAAAGTGTTTAGTGAAAGTTTACAAAATATTAATTGAAGTGTTTTATAGTTGAATTTTTGATAAATTAATTTAGGTCTTTCTAATTTATTATATCTTCTGTTCTTGATATCGAATTCTAAGAAGCTAGGGAGTTTTAAATACAAGAATGTGATTCTGAATCAAATTCAGGATGGACACATCATTTTATAATTAACTATCCAAAAGAGATGATCTTCCCGTCTTCTGCTAAAATCACATTATCAAAAACAGTTTCAGCTTCTTCTTTGAAGACTTCGATGTTCCCGTAACGCGTAGAATAATGACCTAAAATTAATTGTTTTGCTTGAGCTGCTTTGGCAATTTGTGCAGCTTCTTTGGCGGTAGAATGTTTGGTTTTTTCACACAAATGCTGATGTTGTTCTAAAAAAGTAGATTCGTGATATAAACCGGTAACTTCCTGAATTTGTTCAGCAATTTCAGGTTTGTAAACGGTATCGCTGCAAAACGCATAGCTTTTGGGAGTTTCCGGCGGAAGCGTTAATTTTTCATTAGCGATTACACTTCCATCTTCTAAAATTACATCTTTACCTTTTTTAATGCTTCGGTAATAAGCAACATCAATGTCGTAGTTTTGCACTTCATTGATGAGCAATTTTCGATCGCCTTCTTTTTCTTTGAAGAAAAAACCATTGGCATAAACGCGATGCTCTAATGGAATAGTTTCTACCGTAACTTTTTCATCTTTAAAAATAAGCTCCGGAGTAGTTTTATCGAGTTCATGAAAATATAACTGAAAACCCGTCCAAGATTTTGAAAGCTTCAACTGAAGTAATATAATCTCCTTAATCCCTTTTGGGCCGTATATATGAAGCTCTGTTTTTCTATCTAATAACCCGAAAGTAGAAATGAGTCCGACAAGTCCAAAAAAATGATCGCCGTGCAAATGACTTATAAAAATATGTTTGATACGGGCGAATTTTATTTTTCTTCTTCGAAGTTGCACCTGCGTACCTTCACCACAATCAATTAAAAATAAATGATTATTAATCTCTAAAACTTGCGAAGTGGGATTATTGAAGGTTCTGGGTGTGGCTGAATAACAACCGAGAATAGTAACTTCCATAGAAGGGTTTTAAAATTTCTGAGGAAGATATTTAAAATTCATCTAAACCACCAAGTTCTCGCTGAATTTCATCCATCTGAATTACATCACCGGCTTCTAATAAGGTCGGTACCACCATTAACTCTTCCGGAACTTGATCGATATTTATCGTATCGTTTACAATGACAAACGAATGATTGTTGGCTCGATGCTGATTAGATAATTGCAAAAAAGAAAGTAATTCTTCTAACGATAATTCGCCATATTTTAAAATATCGACCACTACATTTTTTGCTTTGATCTCGTCGTAAGCGTGATTTTCTAAATAATTAGAAAAACCTAGTACATCATTTTTATCGTCTTCAACTACAATATAATTTTCTCTCTCGGTAATTTTCATCGCTTATTGCTTAATTTTTGACGCTAACAAATAGATCACTGCCATTCTTACTGCTACTCCGTTTTGTACTTGGTCTAGAATAATCGCGTGGTCAGAATCTGCCACATCACTGGTAATCTCAACTCCGCGGTTAATTGGTCCAGGGTGCATAATCGTGATTTCTTTATCTAAAGAATCAAGTAAGTTTTTATTCAGTCCAAACTGTTGAACATATTCACGCGTTGTTGGAAAGTAGCTAATATCCATACGTTCGTTTTGTACACGAAGCATATTGGCTACATCACACCATTCTAGCGCTTTTCTTAAATTGGTTTCTACCTCAACCCCTAATTTTTCAATATGTTTCGGGATTAAAGTTTTTGGGCCACAAACTTTTACGTTAGCTCCTTGTAATTTTAAAGCGAAGATATTGCTCAACGCCACACGGCTATGCAAAATATCACCTACGATCACTACATTTTTACCGGCTACTTCTCCTAATTTTTCTCGAATAGAATAAGAATCTAGTAAAGCTTGGGTTGGGTGTTCGTGCGCTCCATCACCGGCATTTACTATACTGGCATTGACGTGTTGCGAAAGAAAAACGCCCGCACCGGGATTGGGATGTCGCATGACTACCATGTCGACCTTCATCGATAAAATATTGTTGACCGTATCGATAAGGGTTTCTCCTTTTTTCACCGAAGAAGATGCTGCAGAAAAGTTCACCACATCGGCGCTTAAACGCTTTTCTGCCAACTCGAAAGAAAGTCGAGTTCTGGTACTATTTTCAAAAAATAAATTGGCAATGGTAATATCCCGAAGCGATGGTACTTTTTTAATCGGCCTATTGATCACTTCTTTAAAATGATCTGCCGTTTCAAAAATTAAATCGACATCTTCTTTGGTAATATACTTGATGCCCAGTAAGTGGTTGACACTTAATTCACCCATTGATTTTTTTATTTATTTACAAGATAAACACAATCTTCACCTGCGTTTTCTACCCAGTTTACCTTTACTTTTTCTTCATTAATTGCATCTACCTGTCTGCCGTTGTAGTCGGGTTGTATAGGTAAATGTCTGCTAAAACGTCTATCGATCAAGGTTAATAATTCAATTTCTTTAGGTCGCCCAAAAGATTGAATTGCCGTTAATGCAGAACGTATACTTCGACCGGTATATAAAACATCATCTATAAAAACCACTCGTTTGTCTTCTACTAAAAAATCGATTTTAGTTTTGTTGGCTTCTAATGGCTTCTCGCTTCTTCTAAAATCATCTCTATAAAAAGTAATATCTAATCTTCCTGTTTTTACTTCAGGAATTTTATATTCATTCTGAAGAATTTGCTGAATGCGTTCTGCCAAAAATATACCTCTCGGCTGAATACCAACAAGTACTGTTTCTTCAAAATTCTGATGATTTTCGATAAGTTGACAAGCCAGACGATGAAGTATAATTTCTATTTCTTTAGCACTGAGTAAAATTTTTTGGCTCATCTGTAGAAGTGTTCTTTTTCTGAAAAACAAAAGTAAAGAAAATATTGTTTTTGGAGAATATAAGTTCACGAAAGCTTGTCACAAAAATTTTATTCTTGTAAAATTGAAAGACTAAACCTCGTGATTATTAAAACATTTTTTCAGAAAAGTATTTTTAAAAACCTAGGTCCCGGCTTTTTACTGGCCGGTGCTGCTATTGGCGTTTCTCATTTGGTGCAAGCTACTCGTGCCGGTGCAGAATTTGGTTTTTCGTTAATTTGGGTATTACTCCTCGCTTGTCTTTCTAAGTATCCGTTTTTAGAATTTGGTCCTCGATTTACTGCCTCAACCGGTAAAGACTTAATTAGTGGTTACAAAAAATTAGGTAAGTTTTCTTATCACACTTACATTTTTATCACTTTCGGAACAATGTTCGTTATTCAAGCATCGGTCACGATCGTTACTGCAGGTTTAGCAGAGCAATTATTTCAGCTGGGTTGGTCGCCATTTGTTTGGAGCGCAATTATTTTAGGCTTTTGTATTGCTCTTTTATGGATAGGAAAATACAGCGGACTCGATTTAAGCATGAAAATAATTGTGACTTTACTCACTTTAGTCACGCTAATTTCTGTGCTTTTTGCCTTTAATGCCGGTACATTAGAAAATGCTTTAGTAACTCCCGCTCCTTCTTATTGGAATTTAGGCGGAATGGGTTTTTTGATCGCTTTTATGGGTTGGATGCCTATCCCATTAGATGCTTCGGTATGGCATTCGATGTGGACGCGAGAAAAAGCGAAAAACAAAAACAAACAACTATCGGTAAAAAATAGTTTTATCGATTTTAATGTCGGTTACCTCTCTGCTTCTTTTATTGGTTTGTTGTTCTTGCTTTTAGGAGCTTTGGTGATGTTTGGTCGCGGTGAAAGTTTTTCTAAAAATAGCGTTGGTTTTGCAACGCAACTTATTGAATTATACCAATATTTATTAGGTAATTGGAGTTATTTGTTAGTTTCTATCGCTGCCTTGATCACGATGTTAAGTACCACACTTACCGTTGCCGATGCTTACCCAAGAGTACTTTCAGAAATTATGGTTCCGCAAGAGAGAGAAACCGAAATTTCTCTTCAGAAGAAATCAAATTTATATCGAATTGGTTTAATTGTTATTCCTATTCTATCGTTAGCTATCCTTTATTTTTCCGATAAAAATTTTACGTACTTGGCCGATTTTGCTAGCGGACTTTCATTTTTATCGGCGCCCATATTAGGATATTTCAATTTTAGATTGGTAAAGAATTATATTACAGAAAAAGATCGTC
>JYMV01046561.1_pt1 | contig 40704 bp, 35 predicted proteins | sample 338911 | NCBI WGS metagenome assembly JYMV01 (sample SAMN03354496, study PRJNA234377) | hydrothermal vent metagenome | biome: Deep sea; feature: Hydrothermal plumes at the Eastern Lau Spreading Center, Western Pacific Ocean; material: Seawater | place: Tonga | collected 2009 | depth 2000 m m | reverse complement strand
AAATTAGTAGGAGGTTTAAATGTGAATGTGACCGATTATAGTTTAACCGATCTTTATGCAGAAGACGATATCGACCAAACAGGCGATTACCAGTTTGAAACGATTTGGTCACCAAGAGTCGCCGCTTTATATGAATTAACTTCAACTAAAAACTTATATGTAAATGTTTCAAAAGGATTTTCAACTCCAACGGTAGATGAAACTTTAACTCCGCAGGGTTTAATTAATACCACATTAAAACCGGAAATCGGTTGGAATTATGAATTGGGTTTTAAAGGGAATTGGTTTAAAAATTTATATTCAGAAATTGCTTTGTATTCTATTCAGGTGAATGATCTTTTGGTTGCAGAACGCGTGGCAGAAGATCAATACGTAGGAGCTAATGCCGGGAAAACCGATCATAACGGTATTGAAGTTTTACTGAAATACAACTGGCAAATTTCTCCGAAAATTAGCTTACAGCCTTACGCATCGGCAAATTTCAACTTTTATAAGTTTGATGAATTTGTAGATGAAGGAGAAGATTACAGTGGCAACGACCTCACCGGAGTTCCCGATCAAAAAATAAATCTAGGAATCGATCTCGTCACCGAAAGCGGATTCCGATTTTTTAGCAATGCTTTATTCGTTTCAGAAATACCGCTGAATGACGCGAATTCTTTATACAGCGATAGTTATCAGCTTATCAATTTAAAAGCCGCTTATGATTTTACGGTGTTTCAAGATTTTGAAATTAATCTAAATGTTGGAGTCAATAATTTGTTAGACAAACATTATGCGGTAAGCATTTTACCCAATGCGGTAGGTTTTGGCAATAGCGAACCACGCTACTATTATCCTGGGAACGATCGCAATTTTTACGGCGGAGTAGGAGTGAAGTATTTGTTTTAAGTTAACATTTATAAAGCGTCACCCCAAAACTGATTTGGGGTCTCATCCAGATTTTTTAAAGAATTATGTTGATGCGATGCTGAATCGAGTTCAGCATGACGTACAGTTGAATATATATTTAATAGAGTGCAATACGTCACCCTAAACTTGATTTAGGGTCTCATCCAGATATTTCAGAATTATATTTTTGTAATTTAGAAATCGAAGAGTCAACGGAGTTAATTAAGTTCAACCTCTAATTTTCAATCAGTATATTTATTTAATAATCCAAAATTAAAAGGCGTCCACAAACAAGCTTTTAGTTTAGCATCTTTAAAAGCAGAATTTACCCAAGTATTGCAGGTAAAAAGACAATTGTAACTTCCCTGAGCTTTGAAGAAATCGTCATTGTAAGCATAACCTTTATTTGGTAAAATCACTTTTTCAGCTACAGCATTTTTATAGAAACTCTTTTCAATATAATTATTGATCGCTGAAAGTTGTTGCGATGATAATTCAACTTTAACCCAATCTCGGTTTACATTAGTATATTTAGTGAGATGAATAAGTGTGGAACTTTTTAAAAATAGCGCATTTATCGCATTTTTAAACGTAAGATCTTTCCATTGTGGCGTGTTTAGGTAGAAATTTTCATCGCCCCAACCAAAAGAGAAATAGTTATCTTTTTCAGTAAATTCTAAATCTTTTAGTAAACTAGAATCAATTTTTTCTTTCGGAAGAATGATATCTAAATGAACTCCGTTCGTATTCAAGTAAATAAAGGTTTCTTTTGACTGATTCTCATTCTTATTAACCGTAATTGTAGTAAAAATTAGAGCGATTAATGCATATAAAAGAGGAATAGAAATTAAGGTAAGTAGAAGTTTTCCAATTAATTTAAAGAGACGTTTCATTATAATTTTGAGATTGAAGTTTAAAAAAAAATTATGTTACAACGTGATTTCAATAAAAATAAATTAGATATTTGTCAACTTAAGACTTTTAAGCTTTATAGCAAAATAGAAAATTAATGAAAAATATCATCTTATTATTTTATCTAATAGCATTACCAATTTTTGCTCAAAAAGAATATACCTATAATTTTAAAAATTCAGATTCTTTAGATGCTTATATTGAAAAGTATGAACTACCATTTCAGGAAGAAGATATTTATATCACTAAAGATTTTGAAAATAGTTTTAGACCTTATTCTGAATCTAAATTTCTTAGTTCGCCTATAATTTATGTATTTAATGCGGAAGGGCAGTTTTTAGAGTCTATAAACAATATTACTTCAGAAAAGAAATTGAGTAATTTTAAAAAACTTAGAAAGAGACCTGCGAAAAATGAGCCTAGCTTAGATTTTTGGACTTCAAAAATTGTTCACTATAAAACAGGAAATGATTACGAAGATCCCAAAAATTACGATTATACATTTGTAGTTAATTGGGATTTGATTGAAAGTGAGCAAACAGCACAACTCGTTGATATTTGGAGTGAATGGTACAATGTACTTATGCGACAAAAAGCAAAAGGAGAAAATATTCAAATAATCTTGTTTAATATCGATTTACAAGAACGCTGGGAGCTTTCGCCTTATATGCGAAAATTTGTGCTAGAAAATGTAAATCGAAGTTGGGGTGGATAAATTTTAAAGTGATGAGGTATTTAATAATAATTGTTTTTTTCTTGACTGCTTGTTATTCTATAGCTGCTCAAAATAAGGTGTTTAGAACTAATATTCAGCTTATTGAGCTGGAAGAATTAAAAAAAGAAATTTTTGAGAGTGAAAAAGAATACAAAATAGCTTTTATATTTAATCAATTTTGTCCGGCAAGTAGAGATGTTTTTCCGGATTTAGATAAATTATATAAAAATTCAACTCAAAAAAAATTCGAATTATTTGTAATCACGAATAACAAAGAAAAAAATAAAGAAGACTTAGAAGACCATCTTTTTTATTATGGTTATAAAGAGCCGTTTTATATTTTAAAAGATAAGCCTTTGTTGGGATTTTTTAAAAAGACGATTCAAAATATTTGTGATAGTTGCGATTATAAAGAAATGGGATATTCAGATTTTATTGTATTTAATGAAAAGAATGAAGTCATCCAACAAACCAATTACAACCAAACTAAAGAAGAGCATATTTCAATTTTGAAAAAGTATATGCAGTAATTTTTTATTGCTCAATACAACCGTTACCCCAAACTTGATTTGGGTCTCCCAGATTTTTAAGAATTATATTGATGCGATGCTGAATCAAGTTCAGCATGACGTATTTTTCTAACCTCTAACTTCTAACTTCTAACCAATTCTCTAAACCCTAACCGCATCGGGAACTAATAGGGTGTAATCCCCATTATTTCTTATCACATCTCGAACAATGGAAGAAGAAATATAACTTTTACCGCTAGAAGTCAATAAGAAAACAGTTTCAATTTTTTGAAGTTTTCGGTTGGTGTGCGCGATTGCTTTTTCAAACTCGAAATCAGCAGGATTTCGAAGTCCGCGTAAGATGAAATCTGCATTTTCTCTCATACAGAAATCTACGGTTAAGCCTTCATAAGTTTTTACTTTAATTTTCGGTTCATCTTTAAACGTTTCTTCTAAAAACTGAAGACGTCGCTCCAACGAAAACATATATTTTTTGTCGGCATTTACACCAATAGCCAAGATAATCTCATCAAAAAGTTTGAGTCCGCGTTCAATGATATCGTAATGTCCTAAGGTTAAGGGATCAAAAGAACCCGGGAAAACCGCTCGTTTCATAATTTTAATTTTAGTGATGTGATGCTGAAATTAGTTTCAACACAACGTTACTTTTTTCTAGAGTTGAAATTTTCAATCAATTCCAACCAAAGATTTTTAGTGAAGATAAGCAATTCTTAAGAAAGCGAAGCTTCGATCACATTGGTGAATAAATCTTTAAGGCTAATGCCGGCTGCTTTGGCTTGCTGCGGTAAAATACTCGCTTCACTTAAACCTGGATTAGTATTTACTTCTAAAAAGTGAGGTTCTCCTTCGTGAAAAATAAATTCAGCTCTCGTGAGGCCTTTTAGCTTCAACACCTGAAAAATACGTTTGGCTTGGTTTTGTACTTTGATGCGATCTTCTTCAGAAATATTGGCCGGGGTAATTTCTTTCGACATTCCTAAATATTTCGCTTCATAATCGAAAAATTCATTTTCAGAAATAATCTCGGTCACCGGTAATGGTAAAATTTCTCCTTTATATTGGATCACTCCTACAGAAACTTCGGTTCCGTCTAGAAAAGATTCAATAATTACTTCTTCATCTTCTTCAAAAGAAAAGTTAATCGCTGCTGCGAGGTCTTCTTTTTTCTTCACTTTAGAAATTCCGAAGCTACTTCCGGCTTTATTCGCCTTTACAAAACAAGGTAAACCAACTCGATCAATAATTTCATCTTCGTTATAGTTATCTCCTTTGTTGAGAAAGAAGTTTTTAGCCGTTTTAATACCATAAGCGCGAAGAATACTTATACAATCACGTTTATTAAACGTAAGTGCCGCTTGATAATAATCGCAAGCCGTTTGCGGGACATTGAGCATTTCTAGATAACCCTGAAAGATTCCGTCTTCTCCCGGCGTACCGTGAATAATGTTAAAAACGCTATCGAAAGTGATTTTTTCATTATCAATTTCAACAGAAAAATCGGCTTTATTAATCTGCAATTTCTCACCATTATCGAGCACGATAAACCAACCCTCTTCTAAAATATGAGCGCGGTAAGGCTCAAATAAATCTCGATCGGTATGTTTATAAACCAACTCACCGCTATTTAGAGAAATTTTGTATTCGCTAGAATAGCCGCCCATGGCGATGGCAATTTTTCTTTTCATCATAAACTTTTTATCTGCTCGTTACGTTTGTAAAATAAGCCGTGTATTATTTATCACAAAAATACAGGTGTTTTTATATCTTTGTGCAATAATTTATCAATAATAATGAGCTTTTTTAAATTCATTTTCAGCAAGACATTTCTAATTCAAATTGGTATCGCTATTGTTGTGATCGTTGTGTTAGTTTTGGGAGCCATGCAATGGCTAGATAGTACCACTAATCACGACCAACGAATAGAAGTGCCCGATTTATCGAGATTGTCGTTAGATATTGTCGATAAAAAATTAGAAGAGATGGATTTAAGAAAAGTAATCTTAGATTCTGCTAATTACAATCCAGATTTTCCTAAATATTCGGTGATCGAGCAAACGCCTGAAGCCGGTAAATATGTAAAAGAAAATAGAAAAATTTATATTAAGCTCAATCCTTCAGACTATCCCAAACTTGAGATTCCCGAATTTGAAAGAATTACCAAACGTCAGATCGAATCGAAATTATTATCCTTAGGTTTTGAAATTGGCGAAATTTCTTTTAAACCCGATTTTGCAGAAAATGTAGTATTAGAATTATCTTATAAAGGCAAACCTCTAAAAGCCGGTGATAAAGTGAGAAAAACTGCTAAGATCGATATGGTTTTAGGAGACGGAACCCAAAATTATAATAGCGTAGAGTAGTTGAATATATGATCGAAGAAGGAAAAATAGAAGAAGATAACGGCAGCGACGATTTATACGAGCATTATAGTTTTACCGCATCTAAAGGACAAGAACCTTTACGAGTAGATAAGTTTTTAATGAATTTTGTGGAGAACGCGACTCGAAATAAAGTTCAGCAAGCCGCTAAAAACGGAAATGTATTTGTAAACGGAAACACCGTAAAACAAAACTACCGCGTAAAAGCCGGCGATGAGGTAAAGGTGCTTTTTGAGCATCCGCCGTATGAATATTTATTAACGCCAGAAGATATTCCGTTAGATGTAGTTTACGAAGACGATGCGCTTTTAGTCGTTAATAAACCGGCAGGAATGGTGGTGCATCCCGGTCACGGTAATTATTCGGGAACGCTAATTAATGCGTTAGTTTATCATTTTGAGAATTTACCGAATAACAGTAGCGAACGTCCCGGTTTGGTACATCGAATCGATAAGGATACCAGCGGACTCCTAGTTGTCGCCAAAACCGAAAACGCGATGACGCACCTTACGCAGCAATTTTTTCATAAAACCAGCGAGCGTGAATATGTTGCTTTGGTTTGGGGAAATGTAGAAGATGAAGAAGGTACGATCGAAGGCAATATTGGTAGAAACCCAAAAAACCGTTTACAAAATATCGTCTTTGAAGGTGATGAAGCCGAAAACGGAAAACCTGCCGTTACGCACTACAAAGTTTTAGAACGATTTGGATATGTTACTTTAGTTTCTTGTAAGTTAGAAACCGGGAGAACGCACCAAATTCGTGTGCATATGAAATATATTGGTCATACGCTTTTTAATGATGAACGTTATGGTGGTGAAAAAATCTTAAAAGGAACCTCTTTTACCAAGTACAAACAATTTGTAGATAATTGTTTTAAAGTATTACCGCGCCAAGCATTACACGCAAAAACATTAGGTTTTGAACACCCAACCACCAAAAAATGGATGAGTTTTAATACCGATATTCCAGATGATATTCAGCAGTGTATCGAGAAGTGGCGCAATTATGCAAAAAACCAAAAAGAAGTATTGTAAAATGCTTCTTTTTTTATTTTACTAACCACTATTTTGGGCAATCCCCTCCGTAAACTTCGGGTCGGGCTATTCGCGCTACACGGTAGCTTGCTACTATCCCTATCGCAAAAAATTTTCAGTCAAAATTAATACGATAGTTTTTAGTAATGATTTGATTGTAAAAATCACGAAAATCGATAGGCTTTTGCTATCAATAATTTTATTTTTACTTCAAAATTAAATTGATGAAAATAGTAGTTTCACCGGCAAAATCTTTAGATCAAGAAAGTAAATTACCAACTACTCGTGGTACACAACCTAAGTTTGTAGAACAGGCTGCAAAAATAAATCGAAAATTAGCCAGAATGTCGAAGAAAGAGATTTCTGAGCTTATGGGAATCAGTGATAAGTTAGCCGATTTAAATTATGCTCGTTATCAAGAATTTGAAGAAGAGCATACCAAGAAAAACTCACGCCCTGCAGCTTATCTATTTGCAGGAGATGTTTATACCGGTTTAGACGCTTATACTATCGAAGAAAGCAAGATCGGTTTGCTACAAAATACACTAAGAATATTATCGGGAATGTATGGTGTTTTGCGTCCGTTAGATTTAATTCAACCCTATCGATTAGAAATGGGAACCAAACTTTCTATCGAAAAGAATGAAAATCTCTATGAAGTTTGGCAAGAGCAAGTAACTCAAGCATTAAATGATGAGCTAGAAGATGGTGAACTTTTTATAAACCTTGCCAGTAACGAATATTTTAAAGCGGTCAATAAAAAGAATTTAAAAGCAGAAGTGATTTCTCCGGTATTTAAAGACTTTAAAAATGGTAAGTTGAAAATTATTAGTTTCTACGCAAAAAAAGCCAGGGGTTCGATGTCTAGGTATATCATCGATACCAACGCCAAAACTTTAAATGATCTTAAAGGTTTTGATTATGATGGCTATAAATTTAGCGAAGAACATACCCAAAAAGAAAACGAACCTGTTTTTATTAGGTAGTTGGCAAACATTTAAAAAATGACAGAAACAAACAATAATCGCGATGGAATAATAGCAGGAGAAATTTCTAAAGTTGCGAATAGTAATACAAGAATTCATCGAATTTTAAGTATGTTTTTAGATCATTGTATTATATGTATTTTAATTGTTCCGTTGGGATTTCTGATTTTTGGATTTGGAGTATTGATGGAAGACAGTCTGAACAACGGAATTGGAATAGTTTTAGTTTTTATTCCTTTTTTTATTTATTTAAATAAAGACTTTCTCAATGCTAAAAGTCCAGCAAAACGGATTTTAGGATTTCAAGTTATCGACCGAAGAACAAATAAACCAGCAAATGAATTACAATGCTTTGTAAGGAATTTAACCATTTGTGTTGCTTGGCCATTAGAAGTTATTTTTGGACTAATAAATCCTGAAAGACGAATTGGCGACTTACTTGCAAACACGAAAGTTATTGTGTCGCAAAAAGAAAAATTTAATTCAATTTGGATTGACTTAAAAAACACGAAATTTAAAATAAATTTTATTGGAATTTTAATAATTGGCGGATTATATTTTTACGGATTAAGTTTATTAATGCTAGGAATGAATTAAAAAACGATTTGCCAACAACGTATAATTCCAACTAAGGTTTTGTGTCTTTCGGAAACAGATGCTTAAGTCTCAAAATCAGTTCTCTTTTTATATCATTAGTTCTTAGATTCTCTTAGCTGAGAAATTATATAAGACCACTAGAAATATAAAATGAAAGACGATCATTTTAACACCGGTCATGGTTTTCGTAAATTTAATCAAGGAGTAAAGGTAAGTAATCAATCTTGGTACAATATCATTGAGCAAGATATTTTGGCAACTTGGTAATTTGCATTTTTAAAAGATAATTTGTCGGTAGATTAGGATTTTAATTTAGCCTTTAATAGAGGGGATTTTTCAAAAGTTGAAGGAGAATTATTTGCTAATGGGACCTTTAGATATGTTTTGTATAAAACCAATATTAAATTCAAATAGATTCTAATATTGAAATAGTTTATCGTCAGGATAACAATGAGGTTAATAAATATGAGTCTCCTAAAAGATTTTGAAGAAACAATCAATTTTACAAATAATGAATTACTCAATTAAAGTTTATAATTAAAATTATTTTATAAAAAGATTTTCAAAATATTGGTTACTATTACTTTTAAAATTCATTTTTACTATTACAGTTATTGTTTGTTTTAGAAATAAATTAATAGCTATGTGAGAAATATAGTTTATTATTTGGGTTTTCTTTAAGTGATTCTTTCATTTTACGATGCTGATATTCAAAAGTTTCTAAATCTGTCCCTTTACAAATTCCGTAAGAATAATGGTATTTTAAAATCTCAAGGTCTATTTCTGTAAGTTTACTAATTTCTCTTGATGACGACAAATAGGCCTTTGGTGTTATTTGATTTGAATAACTAAAGTACCCTAACGATAAAAAGAAATAATATTTAAGTAAAACCATATCTTCTAAATCTCCAAGACTTGAAAGCGTATTAATTTTTAATCGGCATTTAGTAATCCACGCTCCATCCCATCTTATATAATAGCCTGCCCTTTCATTTTCAATAGCCAATTCATAATCTATCTTAGTTTTATCATCAATATAATAAATAATATAATTTGAGTCATTGATGTCATTTACCTGTACTATATTTAATGAATCCACTTTCTTCGAAACCTTGTCTGCGAACTTCATTAAACTCTGTTTATGAGATTTAGGAACAGCATTGTTAAAATAAACCTTTAGAGTATCCTTCCAAAGTTTCATCCTCCATTTATTTTTTTCTTTGGGGGTTAAGTGTGTTCTATAAACTACATTTTTATAAATATCAAGGAATGTTGAATCTTTAAACTCATAAGGAACTCTTATTCTTTTTCTTTTTGCATTAAATTTCTCTAAATACTTATTTTCTATTTTAATGAGAGTATCTGTATTTAATACTTGATAACCTAATGATTGTACTTCAGGAGAGTCTAGTTTAATTTTTTTAAAACTTTCTTTATTAACATAAGCATATTCGCTTTTAATATGTATTTGGGATTGAAGACTAAATATCAATAACGTATTAATTATAAAGCTTAAAATTGTAATCTGTTTGATTTTAAGGTTTTTTTGTTTTTTCACAAGTGAGCTTATTTTATATTAATATGAAAAGAAATTTTTTGTAAAAATTAATTATAGTTTAGGCTCTAAAACCAGTACCACTTTATTAAAATCTGCAGCGCTATTAATTACTCGACGGTAGTTTTCAAATTTTTCTACCGGTAAGTGGTTGATTTTGTAGTGCTCATCTGCGGTGATGATTAATTGATCGTCTTTTAATTCGTAATTAGATTTAAAAGCCATTAAACTTTCATCATCTTCTGTATAAGATTCGTCTAGGTTAATATCTTCTAAGTTGGCAATTTGATAACCTTCCGGTATATTAATAGTTATGGTTCTAGTATATTCTCTTTGATATTCGCTATCTAAGGGAAGTTTTCTTTTTTTATCTTGATACATTTCGGTTTGCTTCCCGATGAGTTCTCCTACTTTAAAAAGATAACGATTTCCGGCTTTTTCAACCAAATTGTCTGATGTAAATGTGTAGGTAAGAGTTAGTGGTTTTTTACCAAACCATTCTGAGCCGCCATTTAAAATTTCAGATTCTTCGATGTTTAAACCTTCTTGTATACTCTCAGCAAAGCTATTTTTTAATTCTTCTTTATCGTCTTCAGACATTAAGGTAGTGTATGGCTGTATATAGCTTGCGTAGTAACCGAACATCGATTTTTCAAGTTTTACTTGTGGTTGAGCAATATTATCTTCTTTAAAATCGACGTCTATAATCATTTTATCGTAAGATTTTTCAGCTTCAACAGGTTCGATATATTTAATTTTTCCGGCACCAGATTTAAAACTTCCTACGCTAATTTCTTTAATAAAAAGTCCATAATTATCAGTATATTCTGCTAGCGGATAACCTAGTCTGGATTGAAAAAGAGTAGGAGCTAGGTAAACATCAGATTTTGGAAAGTACATTAAAAATTCATTTAAGAAATTATTCGATTCAAAATCTGGATCAAAAGCAATATCAAAACGATTACTTGTAATGACTAATTCATGTTTAATATTAAGCATTTTAAGCGCATTGATGTATAATAACATAATACCGGCATCACTGGCTACTTTTTCATCTAGAACAGTTTCAAGGTCACTTAAACCTTCGTTGATCCCATTGGTAAGGTAAAAATTGGTTTTTATGTAATTATCAAGGTTTCTTAGGGTTTCTATTTCTTCTTTTTCAACCTTAATATTTTTTAAGAATTTCTCTAATTCTTTTTCTTCTTTACGAGATATTTCGGCATAGAAACGTTCATAAATATTTTGCGCAACAACATCGTAAGAAGAAATTCCGCTTGAATTATCGGCTGAGTTTTTATCGAGTTTATAAACGATGTATTGTTTGTTGGCGTGATAAGCTGCGGTTTCTTCTGGTTCTAACTCTTCGATATGATCTGCTTTTGCCAGCCAATGTAATTTATCTTCAATAATGGTGTCTTGTTCAACTTCGGGGAAACCGTTATAGCTTTTAAAATCGAATACTAAATTGCTGGGAGCGTAAAGATCGAATTCAGTATTTTTTGTGGGATGACTTTCTTGAAATGTAATGCGTCTTCCTTTATAATCGGGATATTTTTGAAGAATATAATAATACTCGACCACGCTACCTTTTTCGACTCCTTCGATGGCAAAATACTTATAACTTCTACCGGTTTCTTCATCTTGTGCGGTGAAAATATTCGACTCGTCTAAAGTGATCACTTTTTTACTTGGTGTGATTACACGTGCTTTGTTTACCAAAAGCTCTGATGAGTTGTTAAAAGGCAAATAAATTTTGTTGTAGTCTTCGATCGTAGCATCAGAATTTAAGAAAAGCGCTCGGTGCTCGATAAAATATTCTACTAGACTTCTGCCTTTTTCGATAAAATAAAATTCGGTGAGTATTTTCGATTTTAATTCGACTAGATCTTCATTCTCGTATGCTGAAGTGTCAAATTCCGGCTTTTCCTGCCAATCGTAAGATTCGTAAACCGGTGCTTCTTGCGCTTGTAGTGATAAGCTTGTAAAAAGTAAAAAGGCGAGTAGTTGTATGTTTTTCATGAGTTAGGCTTTTTTCTTTAAGACGATAATTTCGTTATAGGCTTTTTCCATTTTATCGATAAGCTTAATAACTTCTTTTTGTTCTTCTAGCGTTAATTCAATAAAATTTAAGGTGATTTCGTGCTTATAAATAATACTGTTTTCTTGCTGTTTATAGGTAATAGAAGCGGTTAATAAATCGCTCTCTACAATTTCATTCTGCGGAATATAATCTACCACATAACCTTCAGGAATTTCTAAAACGGTAGTAAATTCTAACTGATTTTTAAAATCGTATTCCAGTTCATTCTCACGATCTTTTTCTGGTTTTGCATACGATAAATACTTGTTGAGGTTAAGATTCAGGTAAATTTCATCTCCTAAAAACTTAGCGTAATCTTGAATTTTAAAATGATAATCGACTATAAAATTTTTATCGTAACTAAACTTATTGGTGTTTTTGTAATCGGTAATTAAAAATTTATTGTTTCCTTTTTCTAAAACAGATTTGTACATTTCTTTTACATCATCTTCTGTTTTGGTGTTTTCTAAATACTGAAAAAGAATATTTTTATGATAACCCGATATTGTTGCTGAAGCTTCGCCTTCTAAAAAATCTTCGTGAACTTTTAATAAGGTGGAATCTTTAAAAAGATTTCTTTTCGCTTCGACCACCGGTACTTGTTTAATCTCAAAATGATCTTCACCGAAACTTACCAACGCTTCTTTGCCTTGAATAAATGAAGAAGGAAAATCGATAGGTAAATACCTTCCGGTGGCATCTAAATAATACGTTTTACCTTTGTCAATATAACTTAAGATCATATGATTATCTGCCATTGGCGTGGGCATCTCTTCATACGTGTAAGGGATACTTCTTGTACCGATCCAAGTGAGCTGACCTTTTAAACCGGCAATGTCTAACATTTGTTTTAAAATGCTAGAATTGTCTTTACAATCGCCATACTTATTTGCATACACTTTATTGGCTTCACGAGGTATAAAACCACCCAATTCATATTCAAAAGCAATGTATTTAATGTTTTGTTGTACCCAATAATAAATAGCTTTTACTTTCTCTAGATCTGAAGTTTTATCTTTAGTAAGATCGTTCACCAAACTGATCATTTCTTGGCTCGGCTCCTCTTCATTTAAATCTTTTACTAAGGAATAATACCAATGGTAAAGATCGTCGACCGAAGTAAGAATGTTAATCTTATTATCGTTGATTTGATAAGATTTGATTCTTGGTACAATATGCGGAAGCACTTTTTTTAACGAAGTAGATTTAGACTCGTATTTAAACGGTTCTACATTTTTAAGCTCCCAACTGTAAATGGTTTTATTGCGTTTTTCTTCTTTAGTGAAAACAATATCGAAATCTTCGGTATTAAATTCTTTAAATTCTAGATCGATCTCATTATCTGCGGTAATAGTAAGTTTGTTTTGTATTACCGGTGAGAAATTGGCAAAATAAAACGGACTCAAAAACCGAGGATCTTTAATGGTTTCTAAATACTTCAACTTCGATTTAGAGCCTTTTTTTAAGTTAGGGTAAATATAATTGATCGATTTGGCATCGTCGTGAAACGAATTTTCTAACTCGTCTTTTTCAGTGAAATTTTCAACCTTAAATTCTTCATATTTGTTACTATCGTATTGAAAAGATGAAGCTTCAATATCTGAAAGCTCAAAGAATGATGAAAATTCTAACGAACGTTTTGAACCATATTTAGCCGATTCTGTTAAGTATAGATCTTCTTCAATATTTTCTTGTTCAATTTCAATTTTTCCGTTTTTAACTTCTAAAGTTAAATTCACCTCATTGTTTAATCGCACAAAAGAAGCATCGGGATATTCTTGTTTGTAATTATGAAATTCTTCTGAATATTCTTGTGCGAAACTCGATAAGCTTAGCAACAAGAATAGTAAAAAGAAAGGTTTACATTTTATATACATAATCTTTGAAGTATTCAATTTCTTTAGCTAAACTACCATCTTCGTTATATTTTTTGCTGGTTCCGGTTTTTACACCATCTACATAGGTAGTTTCTTCTTTTAGATTTCCGTTTTCGTAATAGGTTTTATAACTGCCGTGAAGTTCATCATAAAAATAGTTAACTTCTTTCTTAAGTTTACCATTTTCGTAATAACTTTTATGAGGTCCGTTGTACGATCCCATCGTGTAATCGATGTCGGTTTGCAGGTTTCCGTTTTCGTAATAAGAAGTGTATTTTTCATCAAAATAGCCGTCTTTTATAACCATTTTTCTAGCTAACTTCCCATTAGGATAATACGATTCGATAGTTGCAGTACCTTTTTCTACAGGAATCATTGGCAACTCTTCGCCATTTTCATCTAAATATGAATACCCAACTAAAATACCGTGATTATAAAATCTAACGAGTTGTAGTGTGCCTTTAGGGCTATAAAATTCTCGTCTTCCGTTTAAATAATCTTCAATAAAATTAGATACTACTTCTTTATTCCCGTTCTTGTAATAGGTGGTAGAAGTACCAACCTCTTTATCTAGTTCGAAAAAGCTTTCTTTTTCTAATGATCCGTCTTCAAAATAATAAGTGTGTTTTCCGTCTTGACGACCATTTACATAAGAATATTCTTCTTTTACTTTTCCATTTTCGTAATATTCTTTCCAACTACCATGTTTACTTCCGTTAAGATATTCTCCTTCTAATTCTATATTACCATTATAATAATAGTTTTTTACATTACCGTGTTGTACACCATTCATATACGATTTTACAGCCATCGGCTTTTTATTAAAATGCAAGTATTTGATCTCGTACTTTCCGGTAGGAGTAACCATATCTACCACTTCTAAGGTATCTTGAGAAGGTGAGAAATAATATTTTTTTTGCTCTTCTCCGTTTTTATAAATTGTAGTATGTTCTAATTTACCGTTTGGAGCAAAGTACTTTTGCTCGCCACTTAAATTATTTTTATGGTAAAAATTAATCGATTCAAGGTTACCATTAGAATAGTAAAAACGCCACTCACCTTGTGCCATACCGTCTTTATAATAACCTTGAGATTCTAACTGACCATTAGGATATAATTCTTTATAGTAACCAACTATAGAATCGTTTTTGTATTCTGCAATAACTTTTTTATTACCATTGGTATGGTAACTCACAAAACTACCATCGAGATTATTATCTTTATAATTGCTTATTTGGTAAAGTACACCGTTATCATTAGAGAATTTCCATTCGCCAGTTTTACCTCCGGAAACATCATACAAACCTTCTGTATCAATTATACCATAGGGTGTATAACCTTCATAGAAAAATTCGCCGCCACGTTTTTTATCTTCTTTTATAAGGTTACCTTGTTTGTCGTAAAATTTATAAGCAATAATATTACCTCGCCTGTATTCGTATTCATAATGAAGTTTGCCATCATCATCGAATACTTTGTAATTTCCGTCTAATTCGCCATTTTTATAATGATATTCGTAAATTTTAACTCCCTCAGAATTGTAATCGATCCATTTACCCTCGTACTCACCGTCGCTATTATAGGTTCCTGTCTGTTTCTTTTTGCCGTTAGGATGATAGGCAATAAAATCTCCTACAGGGAAGTTATTTTTAAAGTTTGTTTCTGAAGATATTAACTCTTTTGGCCAATAGTTCTTACGAACCCCGAACTTTTTACCATCTTTAAATTGCATTACCGAGTAAGGTTTACCGGTTGCATAATATTCTATTGCTTCACCATTTACTTCTTTATTTTTATAAGGAACGATAAACTCTGGTAAACTTTCTCCGACATCGAAATAAGAAGTATAAGTTTGGTCCAATTCACCTTTTATAAAATATTTTTTTTGAATTAGAGCACCTTTATCATTATACAATAAAAATTCCCCATCTAATTTTCCGTCTTTGTAATTTGAGCTGTACTTTTTTCTTCCGTTTTCAAAATAACCAATATTCTTTCCGTCGATCTCTCCATCTTTTAATTCTGAAGTTTCTTTTAATCGATCATTTGGGTAATACCATTTCCAAAGTCCGGTTTTCTTACCGTCTTTATCAAAAATTCCTTCACTAGATTTCTTACCGTTCTCATTATAAAAAGTCCACTCTCCTGCAGGTAGTTGTTCTACAATTTTACCTTCAGCAATAAGAGCCATATCACTGTAATAAAAAGATTTATCGTCTTTAGAAATTTTAGCAGAATAATCATAAAGAGTTGTTTGCCACTTGTTTCTAAAAGCAGAAACAAATTCTACGACATCATCAAATTGTTTGTCTAAAAATTTTCGGTAATCTTCATTTTGTATTGAATAAGAGATCGTGTAAGTGAAGAGTTCAAAATTTTCATTATCGGCAACCCATTTAAAAATTGGTACATACACTTCATTAAAAAAGCCTTCTTCTTCCGGATGGTCTTTAAGATAGGTTACCAGTGCGTGATTTTGCTTTGTAACCGGAACTTGAATTTTACTATCCACTTCATAACTATCATTAAGTGCAACTCTATTATTAATGATTAGGTTAATATCTTCAAAATCTTCATTTCCCAGCTGTTTTACAATCTTTGGGTCTAAAGAGTTTTTATTTTTAGTTTTTGCAATTTCATTGATGGCTTGTAAAATTCCGAAAGAATCTTCACCATCAGGATTAAGCAACAAATAAGTATTGTAGCACATCATAGCTTGAGCTACTTTCTCTTGCTTATAATAAATACTTCCTAAAGCAATATGAGGTTTTCCGTTAGAAGGATCTAAGAGTATAGCCATTTGATAAGCTTTAATCGCTTCAGCATAATTTTCTTGCTTTTGTAGAATTAAGCCTTTGTTATGATATAATGAAGAATTTTTTGGGTATTCTTTAAGTCCGTTTTCTATAGAACGTAACGCCTTTGTATACTCTTTTTTATTAGATAATGCATTGGCCTTATTCACGAAGAAAGAAGCACGATCTCCATAATAATTAGAGTTTAAACTCTCATTAAGAATAGAAATCGCCTCGTCGTTTCTATCGTTGTTTAGTAAAAAGTACGATTTTGTTACGCTTAGCGTATGATAGAGTGAATCATTTTTATTAATCTTATCGAATAATGCTAAAGCTTCTTCTAAATTACCTTCTTCTCCTTCTTTAAAGCCTTCTGCGATTACTTCTTCGGTATCTACAAATTCAATTTTTTCTTGCGCAGTAATCGATAGGATTGGAAATAACAACCCTAAAGCGAGTAATTTTTTTTTCATGAATGTTAGTTGAGGTTAACGGCTACTAATATATTAAAATGTTATAGAAATCTTAATATATTTAATTGATTCTTAAATTATAATTTAAAGAATATCAATTGAAACCTCAACAAAATGAATGTGAAAAATAAATTTATTAGCCTAATTAGTAGATAGTTCTTTAATCTTAGCTGTAATAGTTTGGGCTTCTCTTTTTGAAAGTGTGAGCCTTTCAATACATAATTTATAATTAAACTCAATAATTTCTTTATTGCATTTTAGATCATTGAGATTATCTGTCATGTTGTAATATTTAAAACCATTGTAAGAAGGGCAACTCTCTTCTACAATTGGTATTGCTCCACACATAATCGCTTCAAAAAATCTGTAAGTCCAGATGTAATCACCAGAAGGACAAAGAACAAATTTAGAGCTCAATAAAAAGTTATAATAATTTTTATCCCAAGATTTAACAGGGAAAATTCGACCTCTGTTAGAAGACCAAATATGAAGGTTTCCGTACTTATTTATTAAAAACCTTTGAAGGTTAAGATAAGAAAAGATTCTTTTTTTTATTTTAATTATCAGTTTCTTTGAATTTGGTAGTGATATTTTTTTTGATTGACTTTTTTCTATCCAAAGCTCCAAAGTTTTTTTTCGTTTAGGAGTAATTAAACCGCAAAATGAATAGTTAATATTTTTCTTTTCCAAATTCCACTTTTCCTTTAAATTAAATAGAATCGATTTAGGGAATATTAATGGCTTTTCAATAGTAAATAGTGAGGTAGAAGGTAACGAATGATCTATTTTTAAAAATTCTTTTGTATTAATAAGTTTTTGAGAGTCTCCGATTTCATATTGCATTTCGAAATATTGACGAAGTAACTTATATTTTTCTTCTTCAGAAGGTTCTACGATTAGATCGATATTTAATTCTGATAAAGCTTGGATCGCTCTAATTTTCTGAATAAGACTCGTTTTTTCTACTTGAACCATTATAATTATTATAATAAAAAATTTTTCACAAAATATCTAAAAAAAATAACCTAGCTGTTGAAAGATTAAATTTTTAATTAAAAATTATCAAAAACAAAAACCGCCATATTTCTCGAGAAATATGGCGGTTTTATCTAAATTTTTTTCAATTGAATATTAGGTCTGAATTACACCTAGATTAAAATCTTTTGTGATAGGAGCGTGGTTTGCAGCTTCTATTCCGGTTGAAATCCATTTGCGAGTATCTAACGGGTCGATCACTGCATCAGTCCAAATACGCGCTGCCGCGTAATACGGACTTATTTGCTTATCGTAATCTGCTTTAATTTTATCGTAAAGTTCTTTTTCTTTTTCTTCCGTAATTTCTTCTCCTTTTTTCTTTAAAGCAGCAGTCTCAATTTGGAGTAAAACTTTTGCAGCAGAATTTCCGCTCATTACCGCTAATTCTGCGGTTGGCCAAGCTACAATTAATCTCGGATCGTAGGCTTTTCCGCACATCGCATAATTTCCGGCGCCGTAAGAGTTCCCTACCACAACTGTGAATTTAGGAACAACCGAATTGCTTACCGCATTTACCATTTTTGCACCATCTTTTATAATGCCGCCGTGTTCACTTTTACTCCCTACCATAAATCCGGTCACATCTTGTAAGAACACTAACGGAATTTTCTTTTGATTACAATTCGCAATAAATCGAGTAGCTTTATCTGCAGAATCAGAATAAATCACTCCGCCAAATTGCATTTCAGTAGGTTTAGTTTTTGCTGCAGTGGTTTTTACGATTTTACGTTGGTTGGCAACAATCCCAACAGCCCAACCATCAATTCTGGCATAACCCGTGATGATGGTTTGACCGTAACCGGCTTTATATTCTTCAAATTCAGAATTATCGACCAAACGATTAATAATTTCCATCATATCGTATTGGTCACTTCTTTTAGCAGGTAAATGACCAAAAATCTCATTCGGATCTAATTTTGGTTTCGCCGCCTTTTTTCGGTTAAAACCGGCAGTGTCTGCATCACCGATTTTATCCATAATATTTTTAATCTTAGTAAGCGCATCTTTATCATCTTCGGCCTTATAATCGGTTACGCCGCTTACTTCACAATGCGTTGTAGCTCCGCCCAAAGATTCATTATCAATACTTTCTCCAATGGCAGCTTTTACCAAATAGCTTCCTGCCAAGAAAATACTTCCTGTTTTTTCAACGATCAAAGCCTCGTCGCTCATAATTGGTAAATATGCACCGCCGGCAACACAACTTCCCATCACTGCAGCAATTTGAGTAATTCCCATGCTGCTCATTACCGCGTTATTTCTAAAAATTCTTCCGAAATGTTCTTTGTCCGGAAAAATTTCATCTTGCATCGGTAGGTAAACACCGGCGCTATCTACCAAGTAAATAATCGGTAATTTATTTTCGATCGAGATCTCTTGCGCACGTAAGTTTTTCTTTCCGGTAATCGGGAACCAAGCTCCGGCTTTTACCGTAGCATCATTCGCCACAACGATCACCTGTTTACCAGAAACCTTACCAATTTTTACCACCACGCCACCGCTAGGGCAACCACCATGTTCTTGGTACATTCCGTCGCCGGCAAAAGCACCGATTTCTATAGCATCTTCAGGATTGTCCAGTAAGAAATTAATACGCTCGCGCGCGGTCATTTTACCTTTTGCGTGGTGTTTTTCAATACGTTTTTCGCCACCGCCTAATTTTACTTTGGCAAGCCTGCTGCGCAAGTCTGAAACTAATAATTTATTATGATCTTCGTTTTTGTTGAATTTTAAATCCATTCATTAGTATTTTTAGGGCGTGTCCCTAACGGGTCGGGTTTTCGCTACTCGCTTTTTTATTTTATTTAAAATAAAAAGAGCTTAAACATGCCGCTCAATCCCTCACGCTTTTCTATTTTTGGTAACGAAAATACAAAAAGCTTATCATTTTTATAACTAAATTTTAAAGCAAAAAGTGAGAAATTTATAAAAATGAAGAGTAAAAGCTAAGTTTTAATTTCAATTTCTTAATAAAGAAGAAAACTATTAATAATATTATAAATTTGCAGTTGCTTTTTGTAAGACCTTAAACAAAGATAAATATGAGTATGAATAAAAACACAGTGTTGGCTTGGGCCACATTTATAATGATAATTGTAGGTTTAGGTTTAATTGCACTTGCGGCATTTAAATATAGAGAAATAGCCGGTTACGGTTTTGGTGCGGTAGGTGTTGGTTTTTTAGCAGTCGCTTGGGTTTTTAACGCCTTAAAGGGAAGAGTATAATCATATAGTGTTTGTTACTAAATTATAACTATAAATCGATCGCCCAAATTTCATATATGAAAGAACAACTCATTAGGCATTTAGAAGGAGGAGAGGCTTTTACACCTTTAGATCAAATTCTAGAAGAAGTAGAATACGATCAATTAGGAGTGAGGCCCGACGGATTACCTTATTCTTTTTACGAGTTGTTTTATCACATAGTTTTTGCCCAACAAGATATTCTAAATTACATTTTAGATGAAGATTATTTGGCACCACAATGGCCAGATGGTTATTGGTGTAAAGTACAATGCCCGAAAAATGAGCAAGCTTGGCAAGATTTAAAAAATAAGTTTTTTAAAGAACGAAAAGAGCTTATCGAACTCATCGAAAGACCGGAAACTAATTTAAATACCACTATTAAGAATAGTAAAGAACATACACTTTTTAGGGAGATTACGCTTATTGTAGAGCATAATGCTTACCATACGGGTCAGTTATTAGTGGTACTTCGACTACTAGATCTATATTCTTAAGAAAATAGAATTTCGGTTATTCTAAATTCGTATTTTTGCGTTAGCGATAGTAGCGGCATCCTTTTTTTGCTTTTATAAGTGGCAAAAAAAGATATAGCGAATAGCGCGGTGCGCAGCAAACGTCATTTAAAATTTTATAAACTAACAGAAGAAAAAGAAATATGTCAGACGATAAGAAAGTGATTTTCTCGATGTCGGGAGTGACAAAAACGTATAAAAACGCAAATACTCCTGTTTTAAAGAACATTTATTTAAGCTTTTTTTACGGAGCTAAAATTGGAATTTTAGGTTTAAATGGTTCCGGTAAATCGACTTTATTAAGAATTATTGCCGGAGAAGAAAAAAACTATCAAGGTGATGTGGTTTTTTCTCAAGGGTATTCAGTAGGTTATTTAGAGCAAGAACCAAAACTTGACGAAGAAAAAACGGTTTTAGAAGTAGTAAAGGAAGGTGTTGCCGGAACGGTTGCTATTTTAGATGAGTACAACTCGATTAACGATCAATTTGGTTTACCTGAAGTTTACGAAGATGCCGATAAGATGCAGAAGTTAATGGATCGCCAGGCGCAATTGCAAGATGAGATCGATGCTTCTAATGCTTGGGAAATCGATACCAAATTAGAGATTGCTATGGATGCGTTACGTACTCCGGAAGCCGATAAGAAAATTGGGGTACTTTCTGGTGGTGAGCGTCGTCGTGTGGCACTTTGCCGTTTGTTATTACAAGAACCGGATATTTTATTACTCGATGAGCCTACCAACCACTTAGATGCTGAGTCGGTACATTGGTTAGAGCATCATTTACAACAATACAAAGGAACGGTGATCGCAGTAACGCACGACCGTTATTTCTTAGATAATGTAGCGGGTTGGATTTTAGAATTAGATCGTGGAGAAGGAATACCATGGAAAGGTAATTACTCTTCTTGGTTAGATCAAAAATCTAAGCGTATGGCGCAAGAGCAAAAAGCAGCTTCTAAACGTCAAAAAACTTTAGAGCGAGAGTTAGAGTGGGTGAAAATGGCTCCTAAAGGAAGACAAGCTAAGCAAAAAGCACGTTTAAATAATTACGATAAATTGGCGAGCCAAGATCAAAAACAAATGGATGAAAAGCTGGAAATTTTCATCCCGAATGGTCCACGTTTAGGTACCAATGTAATTGAAGCCAATGGCGTAAGTAAAGCTTTTGGTGATAAGTTATTATATGAAGATTTAAATTTTAAACTTCCGCAAGCAGGTATTGTTGGAATTATTGGTCCGAATGGTGCCGGTAAAACCACTATTTTTAAAATGATTATGGGAGAAGAGCAACCCGATCAAGGAGATTTTAAAGTAGGAGAGACGGCAAAGATCGCGTATGTAGATCAGAGTCACTCCAATATCGATCCTGAAAAAACGATCTGGCAAAACTTTAGCGATGAGCAAGAGTTAATTATGATGGGCGGTCGAGAAGTAAATTCTAGAGCTTACTTAAGTAGATTCAACTTTAGCGGTAGCGAGCAGAATAAAAAGGTAAATATGCTTTCTGGTGGTGAGCGTAACCGTCTTCACTTAGCGATGACGTTAAAAGAAGAAGGAAACGTTTTATTATTAGATGAGCCTACCAACGATTTAGATGTAAATACGCTTCGAGCTTTAGAAGAAGGTTTAGAGAATTTTGCCGGTTGTGCGGTAGTTATTTCTCACGACCGTTGGTTCTTAGATCGTATTTGTACGCACATTTTAGCTTTTGAAGGTGATTCTCAGGTATATTTCTTTGAAGGTAGCTTCTCTGATTATGAGGAAAATAAAAAGAAACGCTTAGGTGGTGATCTAATGCCAAAACGTATTAAGTATAAAAAGCTTACGAGATAGTTTCTTAACTGAATTCAATTAAAAAATCCCGATCTTTTAGATCGGGATTTTTTTGTTATTCATTTAAAACGCTTTTACCATCTTCAACAAATGCTTTAAAATCTTTCATATATTTTAAAGATTGCTTTTTAAAAGCTCCGGGCATAACAAAGCCCATAACTTTCATGGGAAAACTAGAAAACTGAAATTCACTTTCAGAGATCCATCGGGTTTGATTTGCGCTTGCTTCTTGAAAATAATTTTTCTGAATATTATGAACGCCTTTTGTATCGTAAGTAGCATGAAATTTATTTGGTAATTCTCTCTTCAATATGGTCTCAATCATCATTAATTCTCGTTTGCCCATTTTGTAATGAAGTTCCATTTTAGAGCCTTCTGCTCCTAATTTTCCCGATAGTGGTTCGGCTTTTAGAAGTCCGCGTTGCCAATGTTTTAAATTTTCAACACTATCTAGCTTTTCAATAACTTTTTCTCGTGGTTGATCAATAATAATTTCGGTTGAGTATTTCATGAGGTGAGTAATTGGTATGTAATTTTTTCAAATATACTTAAATGTAAAGTATAGCGTTAAATTATTGCTTGTAAAACCTTTATAATTTTTTATTTTTGAGCACTTTTAAGATCAAATCCATGAGAAATAGTTTTCTGCTTTTATTCAGTTTTTTAATCGGGCTTAATTTTTACGCTCAGCAATCTAAAGATGTCCTTTTAACCATCGATAATCAACCGGTTTATGCGGAAGAATTTAGTAGAGTTTTTTCTAAAAACCTTTCTTTAATAGAAGAGGAAGAGCAAAGAGATATCGATGAGTATTTAGATCTGTTTATCGATTATAAATTAAAAGTTCTAGAGGCTGAAAATTTAAAATTAGATACACTGCCTACTTTTAAAGGTGAATATAATATTTACAAAAAGCAATTGGCAAGAAAATTTATTAACCAAAGTGAAGTTTCAAACCAATTAATGCAAGAAGCTTACGAACGATTACAACAAGAGGTAAATGCAAGTCATATACTTTTTAATGTAACTCCAGACGCTTCGGCAAAAGATACACTTCAAGCATATAATCAAGCAATTAAAGTTAGAGATGAGCTATTAAATTCAGATCAATCATTCGCATCATTTGCAAAAAAATATAGCGAAGATCTTTCTGCAAAACAAAATGGAGGAGATTTAGGTTGGTTCGGAGTTTTTAATATGGTTTACCCTTTTGAAAGTGGAGCTTACAATACTAAGGTCGGAGATATTTCGATGCCGGTTAGAAGTCGATTTGGCTATCATATTATCAAGGTGAACGATAAAAGATCTTATGAAGGTGAAGTAACCGTTGCTCATATTATGATCGAATTAGGTAAAGATGAAGAAGCCGCAAAAGAACAGATCGATAAATTATACGAACAATTACAGGAAGGTGCAAAATTTGAAGATTTAGCTAAACAATACAGCGAAGATAAAAACACAGCGATCAACGGCGGTAAATTAAATGCGTTCACTAAAGGAAAATTAAATTCTGAAACCTTCGAGAATACAGCATTTGCTCTAAATAATGAAGGCGAGATCTCTAAACCTATTAAAACTAAATACGGTTGGCATATTATAAAACTGCTAAAGAAAGACAAAGTTGGTAGCTTAGAAGATGAAAAGTTTGTGTTGGAGCGAAATATTAAAAAAGACAGTCGAGCTCAATTAATTGCTTCAGAAGTTTTAGATCGCATTAAAAAGATCTATACAATAATAGAAGACGATGCAGACTTATCTTACTTTAAAAAGAATATTAAGAAAAATATCACAGCAGAAGCTTGGGAAGAAACAGAACTTACAAACATCCCAGAGAAAAACTTAATTTCTATACAAGATGAAGGTTTAACTTATTTAGATTTTGCTAAATATGTTTCAGCTAGACAAAAACAAGCTAATTCTTTTAAAACCACAGATGAAGCTCTAGAGGCTTGGTACGAAGATTATAAAAATAACTTTTTAAGAGATTACCATCGTGAGCATTTAGAAGATGTAGATCAAGAATATGCCTATGTGATCGAAGAGTACAGAAACGGTTTACTTCTGTTCGACCTAATGGAGAAAAAAGTTTGGAATGCTGCTAAAGAAGATTCTATAGCGCTTAAAAATTACTATAATTCGCACAAATCTGAATTTAAAACACCGGTTAAGATCTCTGCATTAATTGCTTCTGCTGCAGATAAATCTGAGATGAAGAAAGTTCGTAAAAAACTTAAAAAGAAAAATGAAGAAGAAGTAATAGAAAAGTTTGAAGACGTAATTTTTACTTCGAGTGAATTTTCACTAACAGATTCTTCATTACCTAAAAATTTTAAAGCAAAAGAAGGCGTAAGTAAAGTTTACCAGAACAATGGTATGTTTGTTGTTGTCAAGGTAAATCAAATTGAAGAAGCCCAAACGATGAATTTTGAAGATGCTCAAGGACAAGTGATCTCTGCTTACCAGCAAGAGCTAGAAAAAAAATGGATGGCTTCTTTAAGAGCAAAGCACACAATTGAAGTGAATAAAGAAACACTATCAAAATTAAAGAAGGAGTTTGAGTAAATTTTCAATTTACATACTGTTCTCAGTTTGCTTGTTGCTCATTGGTTGTAATTATTTTCAGCCTGAAGATACAAGAATACCAATTGCCCGTGTAAATCAATCATTTTTATATCAAGAAGATATTAAAGATTTTTTACCCGATGATATTACTACAGAAGATAGCGCAATATTCGTGAACAATTATGTGAAAAATTGGGCGACAGAACAATTATTATTAGACCAAGCAAAGTTAAATTTGCCTAATAATAAGCAACAAGAGTTCGATAAGTTGGTTAAAGATTATAGAACCGAATTATATACCGAAGCTTATAAAGATTTAATTTTATCGGGTAAAATAGATACTGTTTTTAACGAGGAAGAATTACAAAAGTATTACGAAGAAAATACCAGTAATTTTAAGCTGAATCAAGACTTACTGAAATTCAGGTATATCTACTTAAACAAGAAATTCCCTGAATTCGATAAAATAAAAAAGCAATTTGTTCGGTTTGATAAAGAAGATCAAGAGCAGTTAGAAAAAGAAACTTTAAAGTTTAAGGCTTATTCTTTAAACGATTCAGTTTGGGTAAGTAGTAGAGATTTTTTTCGTCAGCTCCCGGTGCTGAGTAGTGAAGAAAGTAAAGAATATTTAAAAGAAGATAACTTTTTGCAACAAGCAGATTCTTTAGGCGTATATTTGATTAAAATTAACAATGTACTATTCAGAAATGAAAATGCACCTTTCGAATATGCTCAACCAACCATCAAACAAATTCTCCTGAATAGAAAGAAAATAAAATTGTCGAAAGATTTTGAAAAAGAGATTACTAAAGATGCACTTAAAAACAATAAATTTGAAATTTACAATTAAATCATACTTCATCGCATTTATCGCTTGTATTACACTTTCCCAAGTAAATGCGCAGGTTTCAGAAAAAGATTCAACGTTAACTATCACAGATAAAGATAATATCTCTAGAACTACGGTGAAGAAAGTAGATTCTGTAAAACCGTTTACCAGAAGAAAAGCAGATGGCATCGCGGCGGTAATCGGTGACTATTTAATTTTAGATAGCGATATTACCAAAATGAGAGAAGATGCTCAAACCCAAGGGATCTCTTCAGGTGAAATTTCAGATTGTCAATTAGCGGGAAGACTTATGGAGAATAAGCTTTATGCACATCAGGCTTTACAAGATACTACAATTGTTGTTAGCGATGCAGAAATTACCGGGATGACCGACCAGCAAATTTCAAGGATGGTAAGTCAAATTGGAAGTATGGAAAAGCTATTAGATTTCTATAGAAAAGAAGATGAACAAGCATTAAGAGACGAACTTTTTAAGATCAATAAAGAGAGAAGACTTGCCAGTGAAATGCAAGATAAGATCATAGAAAAAGTTGAAATCACTCCGGAAGAAGTAAGAGAGTTTTTTAATGAAATTCCTGAAGATGAGCGACCTAAATTTGGAGATGAGGTAGAAATTGCTCAATTAGTCATTAAACCTGAAGTGCCAAAAGAAGAAGAAGATAAAGTTGTAGAGCGCTTAAAAGAAATGCGTGCAGATATTTTAGACGGAGCGAGTTTTGCGACTAAAGCAGTTCTTTATTCTGAAGATGCAACAAGTTCTCGTGGTGGGCAAATGACGATCACTAGAGAAGACCCACTAGATAAAGATTTTAAACAAGTAGCCTTTAGTTTACGTGCCGGTGAGGTAAGTAAACCTTTTAAGTCTGAATTTGGTTATCATATTATTCAGCTAGATAAAGTACGCGGACAAAAATTAGATATTCGCCATATTATCATAATCCCTAAAGTAACTGAAAAAACAGTTCAGGAAGCAAAAGAAAAAATTGAAGGTATTCGTGAAGAAATTGTAAACGGAGAAATTACTTTTGATGCTGCAGCACGTAAATATTCAGATGAAAAAGAAACACGTGGTGACGGTGGTCAATTAATTAATCCAAAATCAGGAGATACTCGTTTTGAGTTAACCGATGTCGATCCTTTAATTTACGAGAAAGTTAGTAATCTTAAAAAAGATGAAGTTTCTTTAGTATTGATGGATCAAAACAGAACTGGTCAAAAATTCTTCAAGATCATCACCTTAACAGAAAAATTTCCGGAGCATATCGCAGATTATGCTAAAGATTATACTAAAATTAAAGAGTTAGCTCTTCGAGAAAAGCAGTTTGAAGCAATTGAAGAATGGCAAAACGAAAAAATTAGTGAAACTTACATCAAGATAAACGGAGATTATAAAAATTGCGAATTCAATAGTAATTGGCAAAAAAACTAAAGCAGCAAATATATGTCAGACGTTAAAGCGGTAGAACAATTAGTTAATAAATACGCCGACCTTAAAACCGAAATTTCAAAGAAAATTATTGGTCAAGAAAAAGTAGTAAACGAAATTTTACTATCGATTTTTGCCGGTGGTCACGCGTTACTAATAGGAGTTCCCGGTTTAGCAAAAACTTTAATGGTAAACGCCATTTCACAAGCATTAGGTCTAGATTTTAAACGTATACAGTTTACGCCAGATTTAATGCCGAGCGATATTTTAGGTTCAGAAATTTTAGATGAAAGCAGAAACTTTAAATTTATTAAAGGTCCTGTTTTTTCTAATATCATTTTAGCCGATGAGATTAACCGTACGCCGCCAAAAACGCAAGCTGCTTTATTAGAAGCTATGCAAGAAAATTCGGTTACGGTTGCTGGTACCAATTATCAATTGGCAAAACCTTATTTTGTATTGGCAACACAAAACCCAATTGAGCAAGAAGGTACATACCCATTACCAGAAGCACAATTAGACCGTTTTATGTTCTCTATTTTTTTACAGTATCCTACGTTTCAAGAAGAAATAGATGTAGTAAAAAGCACAACTGCCGATAAGAATGTGACAATAAATCCCTTATTTACTGCGGAAGAAATTGTGAATTTTCAACAACTTATTAGAAAGATTCCGGTAGCAGATAATGTGATTGAATATGCAGTGAAGTTGGTGGCGAAAACCCGTCCCAATGGTGAATACGCGCCAAATATCGTAAAAGAATTTGTCGATTGGGGAGCAGGACCAAGAGCTTCTCAAAACTTAATTTTGGCAGCAAAAGCAAATGCAGCTACAAAGGGTAAATTTTCTCCCGATATTGAAGATGTACAAGCCGTTGCTGAAGGTATTTTACGCCACCGTATGATTAAAAACTACAAAGCTGAAGCAGAAGGCTTAAACGAAGAGAAAATTATAGCAGAACTTCTGTAATTTTATTTAGACTCAAATCAAATTATATTATTTTTCTATAACGTTATAGATGATTTGTTTAATTACGATTTTAATTAACTATTACGTTTTATGAATATGATAATTTAAACTACTTAAATTATCAATCTGTCAATGTAATTAGCTCTAATCTTATTTTTTCTGAATATAATTAATGAATTTTCAATTTCACTGGTTATTTTTAGGTGTTTATTCCTAAAATGTGATTATTTTCAAAATTCATTAAAAAAACGTATTTTCGCAGACGTTCAAAAAATTAATAAGACCTATGGCATACGATATTGATATGATCAAAAAGGTTTATGCTCAAATGGCAGAGCGTGTAGAAAAAGCACGTGAAGTTGTTGGTAAACCTTTAACCCTTTCAGAAAAAATCCTTTATTCTCACCTTTGGGATGTTGAAGCGGAAAAAGCTTACGAGCGTGGCGCAGACTACGTGAATTTCTCTCCAGACAGAATTGCTTGTCAAGATGCTACCGCACAGATGGCATTACTTCAATTTATGCAAGCCGGAAAGAAAAAAGTTGAAGTACCAACAACGGTACATTGTGATCACTTAATTCAAGCAAAACAAGGAGCTGCAAAAGATTTAAAAAGAGCTAACGAAACCAGTAACGAGGTTTTCGATTTCTTAGGTTCTGTTTCTAACAAATATGGTATTGGTTTCTGGAAACCGGGAGCTGGTATTATTCACCAAGTAGTTTTAGAAAACTACGCTTTCCCAGGAGGAATGATGATCGGTACCGATTCTCACACGGTAAACGCCGGTGGTTTAGGTATGGTTGCAGTAGGTGTTGGTGGTGCAGATGCTGTAGATGTAATGGCAGGAATGCCTTGGGAGCTTAAATTCCCTAAATTAATAGGTGTAAAATTAACCGGTAAACTTAATGGTTGGACGGCTGCTAAAGATGTGATCTTAAAAGTAGCTGGTATTTTAACTGTAAAAGGTGGTACCGGAGCAATTATAGAATATTTTGGCGAAGGAGCAAGATCGATGTCTTGTACCGGTAAAGGAACCATTTGTAATATGGGAGCAGAAGTTGGAGCAACCACTTCTACTTTTGGCTACGATGATTCTATGGAGCGTTTCTTAAGAGCAACAGATCGTAACGATGTAGCAGATGCTGCAAACGAAGTACGTGAGCACTTAACAGGAGACGATGAGGTTTATGCTAACCCGGAGCAATATTTTGATGAGGTGATTGAAATTAACCTTTCAGAATTACGTCCGCACTTAAACGGACCGTTTACTCCAGATTTAGCGACACCAATTTCAGAAATGCAAGAAAAAGCAAAAGAGAACGATTGGCCAATTAAAGTAGATTGGGGTCTAATTGGTTCTTGTACCAACTCTTCTTATGAAGATTTAACAAGAGCAGCTTCTATTGCGCAACAAGCATTAGACAAAAAATTAAAACCAAAATCAGATTTCGGTATTAATCCGGGTTCTGAGCAAATTCGATTCACTGCAGAGCGTGACGGTTTATTACAGATTTTTGAAGACCTAGACGCAACTGTATTTACAAACGCTTGTGGTCCTTGTATTGGGCAATGGGATCGTAGCGACCGTAAAGGTGAGGAGAAAAATACAATTGTACACTCATTTAACCGTAACTTCTCTAAACGTGCCGATGGTAACCCAAATACACACGCATTTGTAGGTTCTCCAGAGATGGTTGCAGCAATCGCAATTTCTGGTCGTTTAGATTTCGATCCTACTCGTGATAAGTTGATGAACGAAGATGGTGAAGAAGTAATGTTAGACGAGCCACAAGGTATCGAATTACCAACTAACGGTTTCGAAGTAGAAGATGCAGGTTACGTAGCTCCTATGGAAGATGGTAGTGTAGTAGACGTAAAAGTTGCTGAAGACAGCGAGCGTTTAGAGTTACTTACACCTTTTGAGCCTTGGGATGGTGAAAATTTACTAGGAGCTAAATTATTGATTAAAGCTCACGGTAAATGTACAACCGACCATATTTCTATGGCCGGGCCTTGGTTACGTTACAGAGGTCACTTAGATAATATCTCTAACAACTGTTTAATTGGAGCGGTAAACGCTTTCAATATGAAAACTAACTTTGTAAAAAGTCAGTTAACAGGAGAATACGGTGGTGTGCCAGATACACAACGTGAGTACAAAGAAAAAGGAATTCCAACAGTTGTTGTTGGAGATCATAACTACGGTGAAGGATCTTCTCGTGAGCACGCAGCGATGGAGCCAAGACATTTAGGTGTTAAGGTGGTAATCGTTAAATCTTTTGCTCGTATTCACGAAACAAACTTGAAAAAACAAGGAATGTTAGGATTAACTTTTGCAAATGAAAGTGATTACGATCTAATTCAAGAAGACGATACGTTCAACTTTATCGATCTTGAAGATTTTGCTGAAGGAAAACCACTTACTGTTGAAGTAGTTCACGCAGATGGTACAAAAGATGTGATCAAAACAAATCACACGTACAACTCTAACCAAATTGAATGGTACAAAGAAGGTTCTGCACTTAACTTAATTAAAAAGTTAAACGCATAAGCTTTTCTTTTTAGATAAATAAAAACTCCTGCTGAAAAGCAGGAGTTTTTTATTTTAATAAAACTCAACTTCGAGAATATTTGGTTCTGCTTTTTTACCTTCATTAGAAATGAAGATTCTATTGTCAGGACTTATGGTAATTCCTTCAGGTTGATAAAACTCCTCTTCATTTAATTGATAAAGCTTTTCAAGATTTCCTTCAGCATCAGTAACTAAAAATTTTGGTTGAGCACCATCTAAGTAATAAATTTTTTCAGCATTATTTGTAACTGTTAGTGCAGACGGTCTCATAAGTTTATGGGTTTTCTTTTCATCAATATTTTTAAAAATTTCATTTTTCAGATCAATTTTGTAAACCGGTAAAAACTGAAATTTTTTTGTTTCTATGCTAAACGCGTAAACCCCTTTAAAGGCTTTTTCTTTATGTTTTTCATCTTTTACAGCAATTAGTAATCTATTATTAGCTTTATCTAATGTTAAGCCTTCAACATTTCGAGATACATCGTTAAAGGTGCTAAATTTTTCTACAGTAGGATTGGTCAGGTAGTTTTCAACTTCAAAAATAATTCCGTCACTTCTTAGTACGTAAGCATCGTGATTAACGATGGCAATATCTTCGTAATCGCCTTGATCTGCAAAATCTATTCGTTGCTCTATAGAAGAAGTTTTAAGGTTGTAAATAAATATGGTGCCATCTTCATCTTCAATACAAGCAATTTTGTGATCACCGATCCAAGAAATACCGGAAATTTCTTGCAGAACGGGTGGTAACTCCCATTGGTTTATGATTTTATAATTTTTATAAATTGGATTTGTTTTATGGTGTTTTTGTGTAAAAGCAAATACCGTTAATCCAATAAAAAGAAATGTTCCTAAGATAATTTTAAATTCAGTTTTCATAGCTTTTGTTTTTAGTCCCAAAAAGTTTGGGTTGTGTTTAATTTTCCGTTTTCGTTAAATACTTTTTCTAATTCTGTAAAGCTTTGATCGATCTCTAATTGATAGTAAGTTTGCAGTCCTGCTTTTACTATTTCGAGCTCATCGATATCTTTAATGTCAAAATTTTTTAAAAGTATGTGTTGAAGTTTTTTTGGTAGGTTCTCAAAATCTTCTTCGTATTTATATTTAAGGAGTTTTCCTTTAGAATTAAATAATGCTTTATGATCGACCTCAGAAATTTCGAATTCTGCCTCATATAAATTTTCACTCAACAGCTCCCATTCAATTTCTTTTGCATTCGTAAATTGAAGTTGAAAGCTACTTGCTATTAAGGCAGGAACTTCTGTAAACGCGTGATCATCTTCTTCTTGGCAAGAAGTTGCTAGCAGAAAAAAGAATATTAGATAAATAAATTTCATCGTTTCTATTTTTAAATCTGATGCTAAATTGAGAAACGAATCTGGAAAGAATTTGGAAAGTGTCTAGCTCACTATAAAATTAATTAAACTTAAGGCTGAAAATATGTTTGCTTAGGTAAGTGTAGTTAAGTTCAAAATCATATTTATCTGCGATCGCCTTAGTAATTGGTAAGCCCAATCCGGTAGAATTTTTATGCGTATTAACTTTATAGAACCTTTTAAAAAGTTTATTCTTATCTAATTGCTTGTGCTTAGCTTCGTTTGTAATAGTTACTTTTTGATATTCTATAAAGATGTTTATAGTTGAATTTTCTTTAGCGTGAACTACTGCATTTTTAATGAGATTGGTAAATAAGATCACAGCTAAATCTTTATTCATAGCTATAGCAATAGATGCTTTGCTTGTAAGCTCGATCTTAATATTCCGGTGTTCTGCATAATCTGAAAAGTCTAATGCTATTTGTTCAATAATTGTATTGATCGAAACAGATTCTTCTTCAACAAATTGTTTATTATCAATTTTAGAAAGTAAGAGTAAGGCTTGGTTGAGTCTCGTCATCCGCTCTAAATTTTCTAATACAGAAGCTAGTTTTTCTAAATTCTCTTCAGACAATTCTTCTTTTTCCAAGAAAAGCTCAAGCTGATTAATACTTATGGCTAAAGGCGTTTGTAATTCGTGTGAAGCATTTTCTATAAATTGCTTTTGAGACCGAAAACTTTCTGTAGATTTTTGAAGTAATTTTTCAACCTGAGTATTTAAAAGCTGAAACTCTTCAACTTTAGTTTTTTCGAAATGAAAAGCTTGTTCTTCTTCGATTCGAAAGGTTTTTAAGTTTGCGAGAAGAGAATAAAATGGTTTCCAAAGTCGTTTTAAAATCCAATTATTTAAGAGCAGGATCACAAAAATTAAACCAAGATACAGCCATAATATAGAATAGAGTAGGTCTTCTATTAGATCGTCTTCTTCAACCATCGAGGTAATTACTTTTAATTTATAATAGTTGCCATCTTGTTCAAAAGCAGTTTCTAAAAGACGTACCGGCTCGAAATCTTTTTCATTCAACATATACATTAATGTATCTCGATAAGAATCTTTTGCGTGTTCAATTTCAGAAAAAGTTGTGGGATGTATCGTGTAATAGCCATCTTCAAACTCTTTTTTTAATAATGCCGTAGGATCTTTTTTAGCTTTATTAATTACTAAAATCTTCTGGTTTTCGAGTCCGTCATCAAGGCTATCATAAATTTCATCTAACATCTGAAAGTAGAAAATAACCGTAAACAGTGTTAGTGCAAATAACAGAATTGCAGAAAAATAAGCAGTGGTGTAGTTTAGTAATTTCATAAACTTATAAGTTTATAACCAATACCATAAACGGCTTTGATCTCTATATTTGCTCGATGATCTTTTAGTTTTTTTCTTAGGTTTTTTATCTGTGAGTAAATAAAATCGAAACTATCGGCTTGATCAATATGATCGCCCCAAACGTGTTCTGCAAGAGCAGTTTTATTTATCAATCTGTTTTTATTTGAAGCAAAATAGAGTAGAATATCAAATTCTTTTCGATTAAGTTCTAACGGAAGTTGATCTACTTTGGCGATTCTGTTTTCTAAATCAATATGTAGGTTTTCTATTTCTATGCCGGTACTTCCTTTTAAATTTCGTCTTCTAAAAATAGCTTTTATACGAGCATTTAATTCTGCCATATGAAAAGGCTTCGGTAAATAATCATCGGCTCCTAGATTTAAACCTTCTAATTTATCGTCGAGCGAATTTTTAGCAGAAACAATGATCACTCCGTCAGTGATGCCGCGATTTTTTAATTCTCTTAAAATTTCTAATCCGCTTTTACCGGGAAGCGAGATATCTAATAAAATACAGTCATAATTATAAACACCAATTTTAGAAAAAGCCGTTTCATAATTGGTTGCAGTCTCAACCAAATAATCTTCTTTTTCTAAGGTTTGCTTCATATTTTGAAGCATATCTTGCTCATCTTCTATAATTAAAACTTTCATCGAAATTTAAATTTAGGCAAAGATACTTTCAAAACTGGAAAGAATTGGGAATTATAGAGATGTCTTCTGTTCCTAAAAGATTACAGATTTAGCAGGTTGCTTTGTAAAGTATTTTAAAATTATAATTATGAAAACATTCAAAGCCGTATTAGTTCTATTTTTGGTAAGTATTGTTGCAAATGCACAAGACTTAACTATTGCAGAAGTGCCTTCTAACATTAAAACTCAATTTAATAAAGAATTTAAGAATGCCAGAGATATTGAGTGGGAAAATGATTTTGATAAGTTTAAAGTTGAATTTGAAGTAGATCGAATGGACTACGAAGTTTGGTATTCTACCGATGCAAAGCAAGTTAAGCTAGAAAAAGAAATTAGCAAATTAGATTTGCCAACAGCAGTGAGTAAAGCCATTCAAGCCAAATTTTCAGAGTATCATATAGATGATTGTGAGTTGCAAGAGGTAAATAATACTGTTACCTATTTTGTTGAATTAGAAAAATGGAATTATGAAATTGATGTAGTTTATTCTGCTAAAGGAAAATTAATAAGAACTACTCACTAACAAAATTTTTAATTTAGAAAAACTCCTGCTATTTGGTGGGAGTTTTTTATTTTGCTTAGATGAAGCTTGTACGAAAACATTGGAGCAATATTTTAATTATTTTGGTAATTATTTTGTTTACCATTCCGCAGACCAGAACCGAAATTCAGATTTTTGTAAATCGATTATTAGCTTCAACTCCTGCAAAAATTGAAGTGAAAGATCAGAAAGAATTAACTTCCTATTACTGGCCTTTAGAAGATCCTTACGGTCGGAGAAAAAATCTCGAAAGTTCTAAAAATAAGGTGATTTTTATGAATTATTGGGCAACTTGGTGTCCGCCATGTATCGCAGAAATGCCAGATTTAGAAAAGCTTTATCAGCGATACCAAGATCAGGTCGATTTTTATTTTGTGACGAATGATGATCCCGAAAAAGTAAGAAGCTTTATGAATAAGCATGAGTATACTTTTCCAATATATTTTTCTACGGGTAAAAAGCCGGAAAATCTATATTCAAATTCTTTGCCTAAAACTTATGTGATCGCAAAAGACGGGAAAATCGTTTTTGATAAAACAGGAACGGCTAACTGGAACAGCGACCGTTTTACAACCGTTTTAGATGATTTGATTTCTGAATAAGTGAAATTTTAAAGCGATTTAAAAAATGCTCTGATAAATGCTAAAGAAAATAGACTGCCCATAATTTTTAGATCTTCAGCCATCGTGGTTTCTTCATCTAAATATTGAAACACTTGCTGAATAGAATTTTTTGCGTAGAAATTCTCGAAAATCCATTCACCTTTTTCATTTTCTTCCTCTAATACTTTTAGAAATATCTTGTCGAAATACTGAAATTTCGCCTTGTATAAATCGTGATGAAAAACTTTATCTTCTTTGATATTCTTTAAAAGCTTTTCAATTTTTTTTTCGGTGTGTTTAAATGAATATCCTGTAGAAGCTTTTACCCAACCACCGGCAGTTCCTATTTTGGTGATTCGGTTGGAGTGGTATTTTTGAAACGGAAAATTTGTCATCGGGATAATGCCTTTTTCGGTTTCGGTAATTTTGTAGTGGTTTAGCTGAAGATATTTTTCGATATACGTTTTCAGTTGTTTATCATAGACAGTTTCGTCGGTAGTAAACGGAGTAAAAAATGTGTATTCAACAAAAGCTTTGGCAGGAGAGATAGGTAAAACATAAGTGAAACTTGTTGAATTTTTCCATTTTAACCGATAATCCATCATCGTGAATTTATCGGGAGAAAAAACGGGTTTTTCAGTTTCGATCATCCAACCTTTAAAATGCTGAAAAATATTAATATAATCTTTTTGATTACTGAAATACTCTTTCGGAATACGACTATCAAAAACCTGAGCAGCTTGATAAGTTTGAGATGGAGTAGAAACCGTGACAGTGTTTTCTTTTTCTTCCGCAGAAATTACTTCTTCGTGAATAAATTCAACAGTAGAAATTTTTTTTAATTCCGCTAAAACATAATTATAGAAATCGATCGACCTGATCATTTTGTAACGATAAGGTTCAAGCTGAAAATCGATTTGTTTATTCGAGGTAATTACTTCTCCTGCCGACCAAGATTTATGAATAATAGATTCCCATTTTCCTTCGCCTTGCTCCCAAAAACACCAAGTTTTGTCATTTTCGGTTTTTAAAGATTTATCAAGAAGTGCAATTTTTTTATTCTGAAAATACTCGTCTCTAGAAAGCGATAAAGCCAACTGTAAACCGGCTAAACCACTGCCAATAATGATATAATCAAATTGATTAGAAATCATTCAAAACAAACTACTTCTTAAAGTATTTAAAAGGCACGATAAGCATCCCAAAGTTTTCGCCGTGGTCTTTACCTAAATGTTTATGATGCATTTTGTGCGCACGTCTAATACCGCGAGCATACCAGTTATTGGCATTTCTAAACATTTTAAAACGCTGATGTATAAAAATATCGTGAACGGTAAAATAAGCAATACCGTAAGCAAGAATGCCTAAACCAATGGGTAAGGTAAACCAAACATCTTCGTAACGCCAAAGTAAAAAGCAACCAATACTTACCAATGCATAAAACACAAAAAATAAGTCGTTACGCTCCCACCAACTGCCGTGATCTTTATGGTGATGATCTTTGTGTAGAGACCACAAAAAGCCGTGCATTATGTATTTATGCGTAAACCACGCCATAAATTCCATAAAGAAGAAGGTTCCTAAGAAAATAAGTATCCAATATACGGTTTGCATAATGTACGTTTATAATTTGGGATGTTTTCTTTTTTGCACTCGAACTCGTTCAGCTTTAACTTTTGGAGTTGAAAAAGTGAATTTTGCCATTGTGATGATGCAAGCAACTACTAAAAGTGAAAATATTGTGATCATAGTTTTTATATTAAGTTTAATCGGCAAGACACGTAACACTGTGCTAAAAGTCCTGCTTTTTGATAGTTAGGGACGCGAACTCTTCTTTTTCTAATTTCTAAAGAAGGCACGGCTTTAAGTTTTTTTAATAATTTAGAAAAATACACATAAGCAGTGTAAACTCCAAGTTTTGCTTCCACAGGAAGTTTTTCGATTCCGCGTAAGGCTTGTGCGAAATCTTCTTCAATTTCTTGAATTATTTTTTGTTTAGATGCTTCGTCTAATTGTTCTAGGTTGGTGTTGGGAAAATAACTTCTTCTTAGATCTTCAAAATCTGCTTTTAAGTCTCTTAAAAAGTTCACTTTTTGAAAAGCAGAACCCAATTTCATTGCGTCATTTTTTAATTCGTCATATTTTTCCTGATCGCCTTTTACAAAAACTTTTAAACACATAAGACCAACAACGTCGGCGCTTCCGTAGATATATTTCTCATATTCTTCTGTAGTAAGGTAAGTAGATTTGTGTAAATCCATACGCATACTGTTCATAAAAGCTTCATACAATTCTGCAGGAATATGGTATTTGTGCACCGTTTCTTGAAAAGCGTTTAAAATTGGATTTAGACTAATTTTATCTTCAATAGCTTTATACATTTCAATTTCAAAATCATTGAAAAGTTTTTCTTTATCGTAGTCGTGAAAAGTATCTACAATCTCATCGGCAAAACGCACAAAACCGTAAATATTGTAAACGTCTTGGCGAATAGACGGCGCTAATAATTTGGTAGCTACAGAAAATGAAGTGCTGTAGGAATTTGTAACTGTTTGGCTGCATTGCCTCGAAACGGAATCAAAAATAGATTTCATAGGGTTATTCGTATTTTTTAATAAGGTCCGAAACTAATTTTCCTGAGATTAAAGCAGGAGGAACGCCCGGTCCCGGTACGGTTAGCTGTCCTGTAAAATACAGACCTTTTACTTTTTTGCTTTTTAATTTTGGTCTTAAAAAAGCCGTTTGTAAAAGGGTGTTGGCTAAGCCATAAGCATTTCCTTTGTACGAGTTATATTCTTCAATAAAATCGTTAACACAGAAGCTTTTTTTGAATATAATATTTTTTTTAATGTTTTGCTGAGTTATTTTTTCAAATCGATCGATTATTTTATCAAAATAACGTTCTCTTAACGCTTGTTCATCTTTTATTCCCGGAGCTAGCGGAATTAAAAATATACCGGCTTCTTTACCAATGGGAGCCGAATTTTTATCGGTTTTAGAAGGGAAACTCGCGTAGAATAAAGGATCTTCCGGCCATTCATTCACGTCATAAATTGCGTGAGCGTGTTTTTCAAAATCGACATCAAAAAATAAGGTGTGGTGTTCTACATTTTCTAATTTTTTATCGAAACCTACATAAAATAAAAGGGAAGAAGGCGCGAAGGTTTTCTTTTCCCAGAATTTTTCTGAATACTGTCGGTATTTCTGATCTAATAAAGTTTCTGAATGATGATAATCGGCACCACTTAACACAATGTCTGCATTGTGTTTTTTCCCTTTAGCGATAATTCCGCAGGCTTTATTATTTTCGACTAGAATCTTTTCGACATTTTGTTGTGTGTTAAATTTTACTCCTAACGATTCTGCCAAACGCTCAATACCCAAGATCACTTGATACATCCCGCCTTGCGGATGCCAAGTGCCTAAACCAAAATCGGCAAAATTCATGAAATTATAAAATGCCGGGGTGTCGCTAGGTTTTGCTCCTAAAAATAACACCGGAAATTCTAATACCTGAACTAACTTTTTATTTTTAAATTCTTTACGAACTTCTCTGGCAATAGTGCTAAAAAACTGTCCTAACTTTTTAGCGGTTTCTACAGTTACCAGTTCTAACGGTGATTCGCCCGGGCGATAGACTAGATCTTTAATAGCGATATCGTAATTTTCTTTAGCTTGACCGATAAATTTTTTCAGCTTTTTTGAACTACCCGGTTCGATACGATCAAATTCTGAATAAATTTTTTCTAACGTATCGCCAATGGTGATTTCATCTTCTTTTCCGAAGAAAACTTTGTACGCAGGACTCAGTTTTAAAAGTTGGTAATAATCGGAAGTCTGTTTATTAAAGTCAGCAAAAAAACGTTCAAAAACATCGGGCATCCAATACCAAGTTGGCCCAATATCGAAAGTGAAGCCTTCTTTTTTGTATTGCCGCGCTCTCCCGCCAATGGTGTCGTTTTTTTCGAAAATCTCTACTTCGTAGCCTTGTTTTGCCAGATAGCAAGAGGAAGCTAATGAGGAGAAGCCGGAGCCGATGATGATTATTTTTTTCATTTATAATTTTCTTACTAATTCTTCTAACGACTTCATGGGTTTTATTTTTTCTGATGGGGTTTCTGTAATCGCTTCAGATTTTTTGCCTAACACCCACAATTCAGCATCGATAGTAGAAAGTATTTCGTTATTAAATTGTTCTAAATATTTAGCTTCGTTTACCGGTTTAACAGTAAAATAGCTGATAAATCGAATATTATCGTAAACTTTATTCAGAAATTTTAGATCTTCCATTGGTAAGCTTTGACCTAAATAAATGGCTTGGTAACCGTGCAATAAAATCTCGTAATTTGTATACAAAATTCCTAAATCGTGTACTTCATTTTCTGGCAAGAAAAGCACAAAATTAAGATGTTTTTTTTGTGGTTTTTGCTGCTGAAGATTTTCAATATTTAATAATAACTTCTGCTTAATTAAATTTGAAATAAAATGCTCGTGAACGGGATGAATAGAGTTGGTCTGCCATAAAAGTCCGATGCTTTCTAACAAAGGAATAAATACTTGATGAAAGATCTCTCGAAACGTTTTCGTTTTTAAAAGGCTATTATAAGTGTCGAAAAACAAGTTTTGATCAAAATTGTACATCGACAGCGTAAACGATTTGATTGCGCGATCATTACTGTGATTAGTTGAAGAAATACTTTTTACAAGCTCATTAATTTCTTCATCTTTAAGTTTAGAAATACGCGAGATCTTATAGCCATTTTCATTTAAAAAAGAAATATTTAGAAGTTTTTGAAGATCTTCTAAGCCATAAGTTCTAATATTGGTGTCGGTACGTTCTGGCGTTAAAATTCCATAGCGTTTTTCCCACATTCTTAAAGTATGTGCTTTAATACCGCTAAGAACTTCAAGATCTTTTATACTAAATTGTTTCTTTATGTAGGTCATCTTCAGTTACTGTAAAATCAAACCTACTACAAAGAAATTATTTTTGTTTAAAAATTAAGTTAAAAGATTAAACAAAAATTTTGCTATTGAATTTAAACTGAAATTTACTTCAGCTTTTCAGCAATTAAAGAGGAGAAATATTGAACCCCGGTTTTAATGCAATTTTCATCTACATTGAAATTTGGCGAATGCGGCATTGAGATGATTCCTTTTTGATAATTAGAACCATTAACTAGAAAAGTAAACTCTGAAAAGGTTTTTTAAATATAACAAAAAAAGCGAATGAAAACTAAGTGAAAATAAATGTGCCCAGGATGGGAGTCGAACCCATACGCCCTAATGGACACATGGCCCTCAACCATGCCTGTCTACCAATTCCAGCA
>JYMV01015058.1_pt1 | contig 40721 bp, 37 predicted proteins | sample 338911 | NCBI WGS metagenome assembly JYMV01 (sample SAMN03354496, study PRJNA234377) | hydrothermal vent metagenome | biome: Deep sea; feature: Hydrothermal plumes at the Eastern Lau Spreading Center, Western Pacific Ocean; material: Seawater | place: Tonga | collected 2009 | depth 2000 m m | reverse complement strand
TGAAATTGTCAATAATCGTGACGTAGAGAGGGCTTACCTTGGAGAGTAGTCTTACAGTAAATAACATCGATGGTGGGTACGGTTCGGTTCGCGTACTGCACGGACTATCTATAACCGTTCACTCTGGAGAGACCGTTGTCTTACTGGGTTCCAATGGCAACGGCAAGAGCACGCTGTTGAAATGCATCACCGGACTGGTTAAACCAGACCGTGGAGAGATCATTCTCGACATTGACGGCAAAAAAACTGATCTTGTCGGTAAGACGCCGGAAGAAGTGGTGACAGCGGGGATTTCGATGGTGCCAGAGGGGCGTCGTTTATTTCCTGCTTTGACCGTAGAAGAAAATCTTTATCTTGGCGCATACCGGAAATTTGCGCGGAAAAAGATAAGCGAAAACCTTGAATTTGTTTATGAAATATTTCCTCGCCTTCGCGAACGTCGCAATCAATTGGCGGGCAGCATGAGCGGGGGAGAGCAGCAGATGGTGGCAGTTGCACGCGGTATCATGTCCGATCCTGCAATCTTGCTGGTGGATGAACCGTCAGTCGGTTTGGCACCCAACCTCGTGAGCCATATGATCAGCAAGATTCAGGAGCTAAAAGAAAAAAAGAACCTTACGGTGTTGATGGCGGAACAGAACTTCAACCAGGCCATTAAGATTGCTGATAGAGGCTATATTATTGTTCACGGCGAGATCGAGTTTACAGCCGAAAGTGCAGACGAATTAGCCAACAACGAGATGATCAAGCAGTACTACCTTGGGGCGTGAAGGCGAGTAGAGTTGCGATTAGTATTCAGTACGAATTGAACTGGCAATCAATTCGAATTCACCTGCCTGATGATATTATGGACGGTTAATCGTCCAGTTTTCATTAACTTTGGTGCCGGATTCTCGTAGGATCTTTGAGATCGGACAGTATCTAGACAGATCCGTTTGCAGTGCTGTTACATCGACATCATCGCTGTGGGTTGTCAACTCAATGTTCAGGTCTATTTCTGGAAAAGGGACTGTAATCTCCTCTTCTAGACTAACGCCTCTACGGTCAAACTGTGCGGCAACGCCAATCTTGAGGCCTAATACGTCGATCCCGTGTTTGGCAGCAATGCGCTGGGTAATAACATTGGTGCATCCGATAAGCGAAGCAAGCATCGTTTCCGTCGGCGAGGGTGCTTTATTCGTTCCACCACGCTCAACCGGCTCGTCGGTCAAGATCGATAGATCGCGGACTTTCATTTCCGTCAGAGTATGAGTTTTTGCATCACCTTCCATTTTCGTGGTAATTACGGATTTCATCTGAATTGCCATCGGTTCTCCTTTTTCGTGTTCTTCAAGGAACATATTTTCGGATATTGTCTTCCATCCTGTAATAATTAAAAAGAGGCAGAAAGAGTCTAGAAAGCGTGAGTGACTACAGCTTTACTATGCCACGTGCAACAACTATGGAGGCAACACAGTGAGCGAACCTAAGATTACCAAACGAGATGTGTTATTGGCGAGTAAAGGCATGTTGCAAAAGCTACTCTATGTTGTATTTACCAAACCAGTGAAGGGAATAGGGCCGGTTATGGAAAACATTGAAGACCACCTCAGATTTCAGGTCGAGCTTGAAAAGAGAGGCATCATGTTTGGCGCGGGTCCGTTCTTTGCCGATAACGAAATCGATTGGCAAGGGGAAGGCATGGTGATCATCCGTGCTGAGTCACTGGCCGAGGCCAAAGACATTGCAGCATCGGATCCGATGCATAAGACCGGTGCACGAAGTTTCGAGGTTCGCCCCTGGTTGCTGAACGAAGGCACTTTAACGGTAAAGATCTCCTATTCAGATGGTGGCCGCCAAGTGATTTAAAAATATTTCACGACAGCTGCCAGCAGCCAACTCGTGAAACCACCACACAAGGACTATGACCAGCACCCAGTAACAACCAGTAGGGAATTGATCCGCGGAAGATCTCACCGAGTCTAAATCGGGGTTGGGAGCCCTCCCTTTTAGCGTGTATACCAGTAATCCCACGGGGGGTGTCAGCGAGTCCGCTTCAATTGCAGGGATGCCGAAAATTGCAAACGCAATGGGATCAAATCCGAGATTGAAGGTGTTATCAGGACTAATTTTTGTGGGATAGTTCGAGAATATCGCGAGCCTCAGTTGTCGTTGCGACCTGACCGCCTAATTCGTGAATAATGCGAACTGCCTTTTCGACCAATTCCTTGTTACCGTTGGTCTTGACGCCGCGTCTTAAGTAGACCGTATCCTCCATGCCGATGCGACAGTGACCGCCCAGTAGAAATGCTTGAGCGAGCATCGGAAACGCCATCCGACTGGCGCCAAATGCGGCCCACTCTGCATCGGCCGGCAATAGGGATTTAGCATACGCCATTGCTTCCGGCCCAGGGGGGAATCCATACTGGACGCCAGTCACGATTTGAAACAAAGCAGGCTCTTTCAACACGCCGTCCTTGATGAGCTGATGCGCCAGTTGAATGTCACCGCTGTCGAAGACTTCGAGTTCTGGTTTTACTCCAGCGGCATAAATTCTTTCCGCGATGATACGTATATTCCGCGGACTGTTGATCACAGCGCCACCGCCAAACCACATGGTGTTGAGATCCAGGCTGCAAATATCGGGTTGAAGTTCGACCACGTGCTGGCTGCGGATTTCAGGTGTGGTGAGGGCAGTGCCGGGCGCGGCCCTCGCTGGGTCGTCGTCGCTGGGCAGGAATCGTCCACCAGGTCCGGTGGTCAGATTGATTAGGAGATCCGTATCACTTTCACGGATGCGACTGACTACTTCGCGGTAATAGTCAAGTTCCATGCTGACTACACCCGTCTCGGGATTGCGGACATGAATGTGGCAGATGGCGGCACCCGCCTTGGCTGCGATGATGCAATCGTTGGCAATTTCCTCGGGGGTAACCGGAAGAGTTTCGTTATGCTCTCGCGTGGTAAAAGACCCGGTGATTGCGCAGCTTAAGATGGTTGGTTTCATGGCGGTAATCGTTGACCTTAAAGGCGACGGGTGGTAATTGGCTCAATCAATCTCCAAATACCAACGGGCCGTTGTTCTAAAAAATATTTCACCGCGAGCCCTTCAATCTTGTCGGGCGCGGTTTTTGATTTCCATAGGAATCCTTGTCAGTCATGATAGGCAACTTTACTGGGTATCCAAAGCTTCCAGTACTCTTTGCGGGGTAAACGGCATCGTGGCGAGTGTGGCGTCAAAGGGAGCCAAGGCATCATTCAGCGCATTCATAACGGCTGCGGGGGCGCCAGCGGTTCCGGCTTCTCCCGCACCTTTGGCGCCCAGCTGTGACGAATTGGTCATCGAAACGACGTGCGCACACTCGATATCGGGAATTTCCGCAGCCATAGGGACCAGGTAGTCGGCCATGGTGCCGTTTAACAGCTGCCCGTCTTCATTGTAGATGCAGTGCTCGAAAAGTGCCCCACCCAGACCCTGGACAATACCACCGCGAATTTGTTCGTCGACCAATTGAGGGTTAATCACTGTCCCGCAATCCTCAACACACCAGTGCTTTAGTAATCGAATAAAGCCGGTTTCGACATCTACTTCAAGATACGAAGCTTGCACACCGTTGGTAAATGCAAACGGATAATCCCGGGGTACGTAATGCCGGGTGACCATCAATTCGGACTGGAAATCTTCGGGAAAGGTATCAGGTCGGTAGTAGGCCACCCGTGCGACTTCGTCTAGGGTGGTGCGCTCCGTTCCGTCGGCTGCATCCACAATTTTTCCGTTTTGAATGTCGAGCCCTGTGGACTCGGTCTGTAACATAATCCCCGCGACATCAAGAATATTGTCCCGCAAAACTTGCCCTGCCTGGGCAGCTGCTTCACCGCCAATACCGCAACCGCGAGAAGCCCATGTGCCACCACCATATGGAGTAACGTCAGTATCACCGGTTACCACGCGGACATTCTCCAGCGGCACGCCAACGCTCGTCGCGACAATTTGCGCAATGACCGTCTCGGTTCCCTGGCCCTGTTCCGTTACACCCGTTGCACAAAAAACGTTGCCCTTGGCATCGAGCCGTAAGGTGCAGCCATCCTGGGCCGAAATGGCTGCGCCGCCGACGCCGTAAAACATCGGGCTTGGGTTGGTTACCTCAATAAAACTGGCGAGACCAATGCCGCGGTACGTGCCTTGCTTTCGAAGTTTCGCCTGTTCTTGGCGTAACGTGTCGTAATCCATCATCTCAATTAGCTTATCAAGGCTTTGATGATGAGAAAGATTTTCAAAAGCCATACCAGTCACTGATTTGCACGGGTAGGCATCGTCTGGAACCAGATTCTTTCGACGAATGGCAACAGGGTCCATATTAATTTCCCGGGCAGCATAATCGATCAGTCCTTCCGCTATAAGGCAGGCCACCGGATGGCCCACCGCTCGGTATTGACACATGACGCCCTTGTTTTGAAAAACAACTCGGCTTTTTGCCTTGTAGTTTTCGATACGATAGGCCCCCCCCGTCAAGTTAACGATCTGGTTGGCTTCTATGGCGCTCGTACGTGGGTACATGGAATAAGGGCCGATACCAGTTAAATCGTCAAACTCTAGTGCCTCAATCGTGCCATCCATGGAGACCGCTAGTCGCGCTTTCACGAGGTGGTCTCTGGCATGAATGTCAGTAACAAACGACTCCAGCCGATCGGCAATAAATTTGACCGGACGGCGGAACATGCGACTCAGCGTTACGGCTGCGAATTCATCCGCATAGACGTGGACCTTGATGCCAAAAGACCCACCAACGTCTTTTGTTACAACCCGCACGTCTCCTTCGTTCATTCCAAGATGTTTGGCAAAAACGTTTTGCATCATATGGGGCGCTTGAGTCGACTGGTAAACGGTCAATTTTTCTTCACCCGGTTGGTAATCAGCCACAATCGATCGTGGCTCTACGGTCACGCCAGTGTGGCGCCCAACAGAGAATGTTTCCTCAACCACCACGTCTGCGTCTGCAAATTTCTGGTCTACGTCTCCTGCAGCAAAGTTTCTTTCCCAACACAAATTATTTTCGAGTTCCTCATGTATTAGAGGCGTATCGGGATCTAAAGCAGTTTCCGCGTCAGCCACGACAGGTAATTCTTCCCAGTCCACGATGACCGAATCGATAGCGTCCTCACCTTGTTCGCGTGTCTGAGCGAGAATCGCGGCGACAGCTTCGCCTTGCCAGCAGGCCCGATCCATCGCGATCGCATATTGGGGAGGAGATACTATGCCCTTCAGATGCTGTAACACCCCGACCCATGGGGAGTGATGTTCGGCAAGTTGTTTGCCAGTGACGATGGCCACTACTCCTGGACAGTTTTGTGCTGCTTCCGCATCAATCGAGACAATCCGGGCATGGGCGTAGGGACTTCGTACAAAGACAACATGTAGCATGCGGGGCAGGACGATATCGTCGACAAAGTGACCCCGGCCTTCCAAAAGGCGTTTCGCGTTGGGGCGTGGGACACTTCTTCCGATATAACTATTTGGGCGGTCCAGTACCCAGCGATCTCTTGTGTCAATTGTCATTCGAGACCTCCTGGCGGCGGATTTTCGCGACCGATTCTATTGCATCAATGATGGCGTGGTATCCAGTACAGCGGCAATAGTTACCCGACAGGTAATCCCGAATTTGCTCCCGATTCGCATCGGGTCGCCGCTGCAGCATCTCGGCAGCAGTCAACAAAATGCCAGGGGTGCAGAAACCACACTGCAGGGCATTTCGTTCGTGGAATGCAGTCTTGAGGTCACTTAGTGTTCCGTCATCAGAAAGCCCTTCTATAGTATCGACCCGTTTTCCATCTGCTTGAACGGCTAACGTTAGGCAGCCTCTGATAATTTGATCGTCAAGGCGAACAGTGCAAGCGCCGCATACTCCATGCTCACAGCCGACATGAGAACCTGTTAATCCGAGATTCACGCGCAGAAAGTCAACGAGATTTCGGCGTACTGGAACCCGTTCAACGATCTGTTCGCCATTAACGTTCAGATTGATCTCTACATCTCCCTCAAGAAGTTTAGCTTTGCTGTTCATGGCGTCCATTCCTGAAAAATACGTCGTGTCAACACCTTGGCCAGATGTAGACGCATCGGTGGATCTGCATTTAAATCACCTAGTGGATCGAGATCTTCCGCTAAGTGCTCCACAGCAGATTCGAGGTTCTCAGCTGACAATACACCTGTGAGAGCGGATGCTGTTTGTGCGGCCAACACTGGTTGGTCACCAGCGTTGAAGTAAACTAGCCGCGCTTCGGACAAGGTATTTTCTGACCATTCAGTACAGGCACATACGCCAATCATGGCGTAATCCCCGTGGCGTCGCGCGAGTTCTCTAAACGCAAATTTCTGTTGGTCAGCAGCGACAGGCAGTTCTATTGCAATCAATACTTCATCACTGGCGAGGGCTGTTTCATATAGACCTCTAAAAAAATCTGTCGCCGGGATTTTTCGTTCGCCTTTACTACTTTGAGCAATTAAGTTAGCGTGCAATGCGACGATACATGCAGGCAGTTCAGCGGCCGGATCGGCAAAAGCGATACTGCCGCCAATTGTGCCGCGATTGCGGACGGCAGCGTGGGCGATGTATGGCATGGCCATCGAGATTAGAGGTGCGTGTTCCGCAACCAGCGAAGATTGCTCAACTTCGACTTGCCTTGTCATCGCACCGATGCGCAGGTGGTTTCCATGGAGGGTGATTCCAGATAAAGAATCGACATTATTGATGTCGACGAGTACACCCGGCGCGGACAAGCGCATGTTCAGACTTGGCATGAGGCTCTGGCCCCCAGCCAACACAGCAGCATCATCACCATATTGCTGCAGACATTCGATAACCCCCTCAACTGTTTCTGGTCGAATGTAACTAAATGGTGGGGCTTTCATAATGTTTGAATCTCCTGCTCGAGCATCAAAATAGATATTTGTTCAAAGCGTCATCTTTCTGTTATTGTTTCTTCTAGTGCAATAAAGAATTTCTTAATCCATTTTTTGGCTGTTGCGGTCATTAGTCGTGACCCGACTTGCGCTAATTTACCACTGATTTTAATGGTCGATGTATATTGTAGATAGGTTTCCGTTCCCTCCGCGAGCAGTAATATCTTGACACTACCTTTTGCCATGCCTGTCGATTTCCCTTGGCCCTGGCCAGTCAAGGTATAGCTCTCAGGTGGGTGGAGATCATCTAAAGACAGTTGGGTTGAAAAGCTGGACGTAACCGGCCCAACCTTTGCTGTGATGTTCGCGAAAAATTCTGTGGGATTTCGTTTCTCTATTGCTGTACACCCGGGGATACAACGTTGCAGTACCGCGGGATCGTTGAGCAAATCCCATACTTGTTGTCGAGTCGCGGGTAGGCGGATTTCACCTGTAAATTCCATACGTTTAAGGTCAAGTATGCCTCTGCCAGGCGTAGATTGCAGTCGAGGCTACTGGTTGGTTTGACGTCAAGACATCTTAATCTTCATCGTTGAAACGGCCGACTGATTTATAGTCCATGCTCAAAGTCTATATTTCTTAGGGAATATCAATGAAAATCTAAGGGATATTTGTATTTTGTAGCAGGCGGAAATAGTATCTTATAAAGTAGATGCGCGGCGAATACTTACTTTTGACCCGCCCAGCAAAGATGTACTATAAGTGTCGAACAGGCACAATCAGTCGGCCACAACAATGCGTTGCTGGGCTTCAAAAGTGACCTGACACGAAGACACTATGGGGCCGTTGCGTATGGACAATCAAAAAATTACAGATGAAGCGTTGGCGCGACTTGGAAACTGCGATAACCCGCGGCTCAAGACTGTCATGACCTCTGTTATCTCGCATCTTCACTCTATTGTGCGTGAGGTCGAGCCGACAATGGAGGAGTGGGAGCAGGCAATAAGATTTCTTACTGAAGTTGGTCATTGGTGTGATGACAAACGTCAGGAGTTTATTTTGTTGTCGGACACTCTTGCTGTGTCGATACTGGTGGACGCCTTGATACATCAGAAACCTGCACCAGCATCAGAAGGTACGCTGCTGGGACCATTTCACGTTCCGGGTGCACCCGAGCTCGAATTTGGCGCAAATATTTCGCGCGATAGAACCGGCGAACTAACACTAGTGACTGGCAGGGTACTTAGCACAGACGGTTCGCCGATCCAAAATGCCAAGTTGGATGTCTGGCAGGCTTCTGCTGAGGGATATTACGATATTCAGCAGCCGGAAAAATTTCCGGATATGAACTTGCGCGGAATATTCCGAACAGATGGCGACGGAAAATTTGGGTTTTGTACTGAAAAACCAGCCTCCTATCCTATCCCGACGGATGGACCCGTAGGCGCAATGCTCCGGGCAGTTGGTCGTCACGCTTGGAGGCCTGCGCACATACATTTTATTGTATCTGCGGAAGAACATGAGCCATTAACAACCCATCTATTTGTAGCAGGAGATCCGTATCTGAATTCGGACGTGGTGCAGGCTGTAAAAGAAGGTCTCATTGTAGATTTTAAAGAATCGAATGATTCGATTGAGGCCAACAATTTCGATTTATCCACCCCGTACTTCAAGATGCACGAAGAGTTTGTATTGGCACCAACACTTTAACTATCCATAGTTTTATCGATTATGACTTTTGATGCTAAAGATCTTGCGGCCCAAGAGTCCTTCCGGAGATTAAAGGAAGAGGTTTCAAGAGCAGATCCAGCGACTCTTCGACTGATTCTGACTGAGGCCCGCACTCAAAATATCTGGCAGGAGCGCGACGTTTCTAACGACACCCTTGAAGAGATTTATCAGATTATGAAAATGGGCCCGACCAGTGCTAACTGCTGTCCGGCTCGAATCGTCTTTTTAAAGTCGCAGCCGGGCAAAGAAAGACTGCGTGCTGCCTTAAAGCCAAATAACATCGACAAAACCATGAGTGCGCCGGTTACAGCGATCATCGCCTACGATACGGCATTCTGGAAACATGCTGAGACCATGTTTCCACAGAACCCGGGCGCACAATTAACGTTTAAAGATAATCCAACGGGCTCCGGGATCGCTGCATTTCGAAACGGTTCTCTCCAAGGCGCCTACTTTCTTATTGCTGCAAGAGCGGTTGGACTCGATTGTGGACCAATGTCTGGCTTTGATAATGCCCTTGTAGATGACGAATTTTTCCCTGATACGACACTGAAATCAAATTTTCTTTGTAATCTCGGTTACGGTGACGCTTCAAAAACATTTAAGCGATTGCCTCGATTTGATTTTGACGAGGTCTGTGAAATTCTATAAGCATTGATATAAAACCTAGGGCATCCATTCATCAAGTTGAGGCTCGGTCGAAATTCGACGCGTATTGGTAAATTTGTCAGGTTCGAGACAACACCAACGGTTTTGGTTTTGTAGTTTTGCGCGTGCCTTCGAAGTTTCTTCCAAATTCTGCTGGAGGCGGTGGCCCCCAAAGAAAAAATGACACCTCCATCGGCCAGTCGCGTGCGCGCCACTTGCGATCGTCAGAGATATAGTCGATATCCGAAAAATATTCGGCCAGACCATTATGAGGATCGCGGATATACCAGAAGAAATTTGAGCCGAGGGCGTGCCGCCCAATGCCCCAACCATTACGGTAGCCCTTGTCCATCATTCGTTGGCCAGCAATTCCCATTTCATCGATGTTGTTTACTTCAAAACTCGTGTGGTGAATTCCAGGCTTATCACCTTTGATCACAGCAATCACATGGTGATCTGATCCGCCGGGCACACGGAGAAATGCGATGAAATCTCCCGACCGATCTGTTAGTTTGAGGCCTAGAACTCTAGTATAGAAATCTATTTTTCGATCCACATCAGTGGTGAAATGCACGATATGCCCTAGGCGGCTCGGGTACACCTTCGTATCAAAAGGAGCGCCACCCTTTTTGTTGACCCGCTTGTAGTGACCTGGTGTGTTTACATCAAACCCGGGAGTTTTCTTGGCGGGCTTTGGTCCGCCGAGACCAGCTGCTGGATCACTGATATTGATGTTGTAGAGCATGCCGTCAAACTCGTGGCGCAGCCAAATCCCGTCATAGGGTGCCTCGCTGGGTTGGCGCTCAATGACGGTATCGGCACTGCGCTTGATACGCTTTTCAATGTCAGCCAATCCTGTCTTCGTTGCCCCAAACGATATGTCGTGTAACTTCATCTTGTTGCCAGGTATGATGATCACCTGATCCTGGTTACGGCCTTTACAGCGCAAGATGGCACGTTCGCCCACGGTTCGTCCGGTCAGTCCAAAATCCTCATAAAACGTATTTTGTACAGCCACGTCAGGCACAGCCAGGGTTACATGGTGTAAATGTTTAATACTCATATCGGATTTTTTATTGTTAATGGGGAGATTTGTCGACTTTAAGATGCCTCCCGGCTCTATTCCCCGTGGATCCACGGTTGCCGAGTTGTCGAAAGACTGGAGCCGTCGTTGGGCGGCATTATCTGTTCATTGTAATTGATGACAGTTCGGGTGTAACGTGACCAGCGTGCAAGATGCTCCTGCCTTAATATGAATCCTCCTTTTGATTTTGACGAGGTTTGTGAAATTCTATAGAGATTGACGTAACAGAGTCTCCTTATGTTTTGCGTAGTGGTTTATTGTTATTCTATGAGACAGGAGTACCTGAACAACGGGAGAAAAATGTGATGGACCATGAAGAACAGATTCCTCGAAAGTATCCTACGAAAGAAGAAATGCTTAATCGAGTTGCGCGTTACGAAGATCTCAAGGGTTTTGATGGAGGCCTTGCCGACAGTAACATGCCGAGCGCCATGCGTTTTTTATACAATGTTATTGGATTTCAGCCGCCCTTGACCGAAGACAGCGGTGTCGGATCGCCCGTGGGCGCATTAGCGGCTCGAATGTCTTCAATCAAGATTTCCGAGGGATTTAATCTTGGATATTGTGAAGCGATACCTGGAAAAGGACCGATGATGCACAATCATGACACGAACGAGACTTTTATTTGTATGACAGGGAAATGGCGAGCAAGCTGGGAGACTAAAAACGACAAGGTTGAACATATCGATCTCAATCCATTGGACGTTATTTCCTTTCCTCCGGGTGCGATTCGACGATTTGAGAACGTTACGGATGGCGCTTCCGATGAGTATTCAATTCTGATGTTCATTATTTCCGGTAATGCTCCAAGTGCCGAATTCACCCGAGAGTCATTGGTCGAGATCGATGGCGAAGGTTTGTTAGCTGAAAATCCAGCGGACAGTGGAAGTGTTGATTGGGTGTCGCCACATGTAAATCCCAAAGAATTTCGTCCAACGTAACTATTGTCAGTGGTGTACCCGCATTGAATCGATTAATTCCTGAGGTAAATTGCGCACACAAAAAAAGGGTTTTTCGACGTGAACCTAACATGAGAATCATTGATTTGTTTTGAAATGCCGAGACAGTTTCTATTTGCTCCAACAGGGCTGAAGATCTGATATGCCTTCTTATCTCGTCGGCGTTGATATTGGCGGTACTTTCACAGATTGTGTGATTATCGATAATGAAGGCCAAGTCACTACGGCTAAAGTGCCGTCTACCCCAGCTGATTTTTCCAGGGGTATGGTCAATGCGGTTCATGCCGGCGCGGATGCTTTGGGCGTTAATTTAGAAGTACTTTGCCGTAATACAAAGTTACTTACTCACGGTACAACAGTTGGAACCAATGCTGTAATTCAGAAAAAAGGCGCCAAGGTTGGTTTGATTACAACCAAGGGCCATAACGATGTCATTCATATCATGCGAGGCTCACGTGGGTTGAGTGGACGTGAATTAGATAAGGTTGTGCATTTCCCGGAAAGCACCAAGCCCGATCCGATCATCCCCAAAAGTCTGATTGAAGGGGTATCTGAACGAGTCGATTGCTTTGGCAACGTGGTGGTGCCGCTTAATGAGGAGGAAGCGGAAGTCGCTGTTGACCGGTTGTTGGCAAAAGGCGTAGACGCGATTGCAGTTTGCTTCTTATGGTCATTCAAATACCCCGATCACGAGCGTCTTATGCGCAAGATCGTGACGGACAAGGCACCACAAATCTTCGTTACCTGCTCATCAGAACTGGTGCCGAAATGGGGAGAATATGAGCGAACCACAGCGGTTGCGTTAAATGCTTATGTTGGGCCTGCGACCTCAAGTTACTTGAGAAAATTGGATGCCGAGTTTACTGATTTTGGTTACGAGCATCCGATGCAGATTACGCAATGCGGTGGCGGCACCATATCGATTAACCGAGCCATGGAGGCGCCGTTGTTGACTCTTGATTCGGGACCCGTTTCTGGGGTCACGGGTTCGAAATTCCTCAGTGACCTCATCGGATACAAGAATGTTATTACGACGGACATGGGTGGTACATCGTTTGATGTCGGAATTATTTCGGACGGCGACCCAACCTTCACCTATGTTAGCAATGTCAACCAGTACGAATACTTCCTGCCGAAGGTCGATATTCAAACAGTAGGAAGCGGTGGCGGCAGTCTGGTACGCGTTGATGCCACGACAGGTTCTCTTCGGGTCGGACCCGAGAGCGCGGGTGCAGTGCCGGGTCCCATCTGTTACGACCAAGGAGGGGAAATACCCACGGTGACCGATGCAGCGCTGGTTCTTGGGTATATAGCGGCCGATACGTTCGCAAATGGGACAATTCAGCTCAATAAAGGAAAAGCTGAAGGAGCAATTGCAGAAATTGGGGACCAGTTAGGTTTGGGATTAATGGAGGCTGCAGCAGGAATCGTAAAGATCACTGAATTTCAAATGGCAGATCTTATTCGTCGTATGACCATCCAGAAGGGTTTTGACCCGAGAGATTTCGTGTTATTCGCGTTCGGTGGTGCTGGGCCTATGCACGCTGGTGTATTCGCATTTGAGTTGGGTGTGCAGAAAGTTATCATTCCGCAAGGAAATATAGCCTCTACTTGGTGTGGCTTTGGCGCAGCGTCAGCCGATATCCTGCATATCGCGGAACAAGTCGAAATTATGGTTTCTCCTTTTGACGTGGTGGCAATCAATGCGCGTTTCCAATCGTTACGGGACAACGTCCACGAACAGCTTGCTGAAGAAGGTATTCCAATATCAGAGCAAGAAATCCAGTTGTCGCTAGATATGCGCCACAAGGGACAGATTAACGAAATAGAAATATTGTTGGGATCAGATTTTTTGACGGATAATGATGTTGTGAGGCTTCATGATGATTTTCTGCACCGTTATGAACTTATCTATGGAAAAGGCGCATCTCTACCGTGGGCCCGATTGGAAGCAGTGACCTTTCGAGTGCGTGCATCGGCTGAGACACCTAAGCCGAATGTCCAACCCGCTATGGAACTGACGGAGACTGTATTGGTGGATGCGCAGGGTTCGACGCGACCGATTTATTGGTCTGAGCCCGCTGAGACGATCGATACCCCAACTTATGTCGGTGAGCGTCTCGTGCCCGGCAATCAGATAGCCGGACCAGCCGTTATTCAAACAGCGGATACGACAGTTATTATCCATCCCGGCAGAATTGTTAAAGTCGATGCTTTCGGTAACTTTGTGATTAACCTTTTAGACTAATTTTGGCGAGGCACAAGCGATGTCGGTCGACGAAATGAAAAAAATTTCTGAGTTGCCATCCGAGTTATTTAACGGGGTGACGAATCCATACGTTCCGGGTCCGGAGCTAGAGTATTCGGCGAAGCTGAATTTGCATTCGGATTATGACCCGGATATCGATCCCATCACTTTTGAAGTAATTCGACATGCGCTTTGGAACATCAATGAGGAGCATGGTGCAACCATTCAACGGGTGTCGGGTTCACCTGTCGCAATGTACGCTCTGGATCTGAATCCTACAATCATGACCGAGGATGCGGAATTTGTGTATGTAGGGCCGTATATGCAGTACATGTCGGGTGTTGCAGATACCCAAGTCAAGTGGATTCTCCAATACCGCAGTGACAATCCTGGCATCGCGGATGGCGATATGTTTCTTTCGAATGATCCTTGGGTCGGCGCGCCTCATCAGCAGGATGTAATGCTGATTTGCCCAATTTTTTGGGAGGGCGAATTATTTGCCTGGATTACTAACTGCCTTCATCAATACGATATCGGTGGCATAACTCCAGGCAGTTTTTGCCCTGCTGCAGAATCTTCCTTTGATGAAGGTATCAGTTTGCCTCCAGTTAAGATCATCGAAGGCCTAGAAATTCGGAGAGATATCGAGGAAGTGTATCTGCGTTCTTCCCGGAAGCCAGAAATGGTGGCATTGGATTTTCGCGCCCAGATGGTTGGTAATACATCAGCACGGAAACGGATGCTAGAACTGATTCGGCGGTATGGTCCGAAGACGGTCAAAGGAGTGATGAAGAAAATAATTTCTGACGGTGAAATAAGTTACCTGGAGAAAATGGCAAAATTGCCAGATGGTGTCTGGCAGGATCGAACTTATGTAGAGTGTTGTCGGCCAGGTGACCGAAAAACCTATCGAGTCGTCTTGACCATTCGCAAGAAGGGTAGTCACCTTGCATTCGAGAATGAGGGTACTGCACCGCAGGATGGTGCGATGAATGCAACCTATTCAGGTTGGCGTGGCTCACAGATTGTTGCTATCAATCAACTCCTTTGTTGGGATCAGAATTTTGCTCCAGGCGGAGCGCTCAGACACATTGATTTTGATCCCACACTGGGAACATTCACCTGTGCAAGGCATCCCGCATCGGTGTCAACGGCGCCGGTGCAGGCAATGGAAATCTCCCTTTATCCGACCTACAACGCGTTATCGAAGCTGATTTACAGTGACCCCCAGATGCGCGGCGACATTATCTGTATTGGGGGCACCAGCCAATGGCCAGCGACTATTTTTCGGGGTATCGATCAATGGGGTGAGAAATATGGGTATATCTTAGTAGATCCGATCGGTGGTGCGATTGGTGCGTTCTCTCATGCCGATGGCATTTCTACAGGCGGTCAGGCACGTACGCCCATCTGCAAGATGCCCAATATAGAACACACGGAACAAGATTTTCCGGTATTGTTTCTTTATCGAAAGGAAGTGCCGGACTCTGGTGGTGCCGGTAAATTTCGTGGTGGTTTATCGGCCGAGAGTTGCTTTATCCCCCACAATACTCCATCCATCACGCAAGATACTCTTTCCTCGGGAAATGCGACCCCAACCGCGACTGGGATGATGGGCGGTTATCCTGGAACGACCAACGAATATAAGTATGTAAGGCATTCAGACATACAAGATCGAATCAAGTCTCGAAAAATGATCGATGATATTGCTGAAGTTGTCGGCGAATCGGTAACGCTGCAACTCCGTCAGATAAATTTTGAGCAATTCCCAGCGGACGTCTACTCGGTTGTTTGCAGTGCAGCTGGTGGTTTCGGTGATCCGCTCGATCGTGATCCTCAAAAAGTCAAAGAAGATGTGGATGCACATTCAGTCACAGGTGATGGCGCTCGGGAGATGTATGGGGTGATCATTGAGCCCGGAACCGGCGAGATAGACCATAAAGCAACCGAAAGTTTACGCACTGATATACGGAATGCGCGGCTCAACGGTCATCACTTGAAACCGATGAAGGTGAATGGGGAACTTTTGTTGGAGGTCACCGAAAATATCCATCTGCGAAGCGAAAAGGGTCGCACGGTTTATTGTTGTGCAAAATGCTGCACAGAAATTGGACAACTGGGGGAAAATTACAAAGAACACTGTATTCGAATTGACCAACATGTATCTAAATCTAATCTTCTGATTGGTGAGCCGAGCCGTTTCATTGATGATGTGCCGGAGTTCCGACAGTTCGTTTGTCCGGGTTGCGGCACGTTAATAGAAAACGAAATTGCCATGAAGGGGGAGCCACTTCTAATGGATGTCCACATTGAGAAATAGGGGACACAGCACGATCCAATATGCTTCGTGTTTTCGTTTGTCTCTGAGGATGGCCAAAACAGCTGCAGAAAACTGAAGCATTCGCGAGTAAGTCGTTGCCAGTCAGGATTTGAAGAACATTATTCTTTCGAACCGTTTTAGATTGGGAGAGTTAAACGATCGCAGTCTCACGATATCACGTGGTTCTGTAGTGTAGGAGAGGATGAGAGCAATGAGAGCGATGGTATTGAATGAGCCTGGGAAATTAGTGGCTGCTGACGTGACTCTCCCGGTCAGAAAGCGTCACGAGGCCATGATTAATGTCACGCACGGTGGAATTTGTGGAACGGATTTGAAGATATACGAGGGGGGAATTCCGACCCCCTATCCGCTTATTATGGGCCATGAAATGATTGGTACAGTGGTTGAGGGATCTAGTAACGATGATTTCCATGAAGGATCCCGCGTGATTGTCGATCCTGTCTTGTCTTGTGGAAATTGTTTTTTTTGTCACTCCGGATTATCCAACCTTTGCCCCGACGGAACCTTGCTGGGCCGTGATCAAAATGGTGGGTTTGGTGAATTTGTCGCGGCGCCTTTAGCTAACGTCTACCCATTGCCTGAATCGGTTAGCGATCAAGAGGCACCGCTTATACAAGTTCTGACCACCTGTTTACACGCGCAGCGTCGTGCCAATATTGTGGCGGGCGAGGCGGTGGTTGTGATGGGGCTAGGTGTCAGTGGCTTACTTCATTTGCAGCTGGCAAAACAATATGGCGCAGACCCTGTTATCTGTGTCACCCGAAGTGAATGGAAGCGTGATTTAGCCAACAAACTGGGTGCTGATGCGACTTTCGAGTCTGGTGCTGCCGCACTCACTGGAATCCAAGAACGTACCGAAGGTCGTGGGGCTGATTTGGTGATCGAATGTGTTGGCCAGCTTCCGGTTCTTGCAGAGGCTTTTGAACTAGTCCGCTTCGGAGGACGGATAATGCCGTTTGGGATTTATACCGACAGGGAGGGGGCGTTACCTTTTTATCAATTTTATTTCAAAGAAATAAGTATCATTAATGCCCGTGCGGCTAAGGGTGAAGATTATCCGGCATCGATCGATTTAGTCAGTAAGGGGGCAGTTCGGCTAGAACCTATGGTTACTCATGTCAAGCCACTCTCGGAATTGGCCCATGCGCTGACAATGTTAAAAGACAGTACTGTCCGTCGGATGAAAATCATCATTGACCACGATTCTTAATCGTTGCAACTTCGTTTTTTCCGTCTTCAGTTAGGAATGATTCAACCCAATTGGTATCGTGCGGAAGACGTGTGAAATTCTTATTTTTTAGCGAGAGCGTGGGTTCTGGGTCTCGAATAGCTATAATTTGAGCGGCGTTCCGTGAAAAGCATTTTCCAGCAATTCCCTGATCTCACCTTGACTAAATTTTCGCGGGTTGAAGTAGGGATTGGAGACAGCAAGTTCGGCAGCCCGGTCAAGCCCATCCTTTGGCATACCAATGGCGGCGAGAGATTTAGGAGCCCCAGTACGGTCCACGAGTTCAGCAATACTAACCGCCAACGATGTGCCATTTAATTCACGACCGAGGGCGTCAAGTTCCGGAACTGCAACGGCATTGAACGCCGTGACGTAAGGTAGTAGTACAGTGTGAGTCTCTGCATGGGGAAGGTCGAATGTGCCACCAAGCGTGTGGCATAACTTGTGATGTAAGGCCATTCCAACAGAACCAAGCGAGGTACCGCACAACCAAGCGCCAAAAAGTGCTTCCCTACGCGCCGCGACATCAGACGGCTTATCGGAGATGACCTCCAATGTTCGGTAGAGCGCGCGAATACCTTCTTCTGCCAGCATCGAGATCACGGGATTCCGGTTTTCAGCATATAGGGCTTCGATTGCATGGGCCATAGCGTTGATACCACTGGTGACAGATAGAGCAGTCGGAAGCGTCAAGGTGAGATCGACATCATAGATTACGACTTCAGGTAGCACCTTAATGGTGCGCTGTGTTGTTTTAACGCCATCTTCTGTTTGGCCAAGAATCGGGGTCATCTCCGATCCGGCATACGTCGTAGGGATGGCGATTTGCGGCAATCCAGTGCGAAGCGCAATAGCTTTGCTAAGGCCAATGGTCGATCCACCACCCACTGGAACGAGGCAATCTATCGTAGATTGTTCGACGTTTTTTATTGCCTCATCGGTAACCGCTACTGGTGTGTGCATGGCCGCACCTGTAAATGTTGCAGTCGCAAGCGGTCCGATATCAACACGGGTTTTCTCGGCCAATTCTACTTGTTGCGGTGTTGATAGAATCAAGGCGCGGGAACATCCAAGTGCAGAAATTTCTCCTGCGAGTTGCGTTGACGTGCCACTGCCAAATAGCACGCGACTCGGATTAGCGTTGTAAGTAAATTGATTCACTGAACCGTGATACTGCGTGAGAAGATTTCCGTGCTGGTTATGTTCGCTAATTAGAGCATTGCATTTCTAAATAATAGGGAAACGCGCTTCTCAGTTAATCCTCTCCGCTCTCAAATGCTGCTAATTCACTCATAAACGGGGCAGCAATTTCAGCGTTGATCTTGCAATCGAGTAAGACCGGGCCTTGTGGATTTTCCAGCATAGGCGCTGCGCGCTCCAGCTCATCCAAAGAACGGATCGTAGCGGCCTCGAATGCAAATCCTTCGGCAATCGGTGCAAAGTCGACATCAGGAAAGACAGATGTTGCAACTGATACTTGATGAATTTTTAGAAAATGTAATTCAGCACCATAGGCACAATCATTCATGACAATGATAACGAGTGGGAGATCTTCTCTTACAACTGTTTCTAATTCACCCAGAGTCATTAGAAACCCACCATCTCCAACCACGAGTACCGTGGTGCTGTCGGGACGGGCTTTGGCGACTCCCAGAGCTGCCCCAAAACCCAGACCAATTGAGGCGAAATTGTTGGTGAACTTAAAGTGCCCGGGTCCCGGTACCGAAATATACGGCACGATACCAAGAAAGTTACCAGCATCGTAGACGAGGTTTCGGTTTTCGGGCAGAAGTCGATCAAGTGCAATACCGAGTGACCGCGGGTCAATGGTCCGAGCAGTGTGTGCCGGGCGAAATTCTCCCGCTGGATCAAACTTGGCCAGGCTCTGCCTAACGTCTTGCGAGTGGAATGGTTTTTCCTCTTCTGATCGATCGGGCAGCGCATCAAGCAACTGCTCAGCGACCAAGCGGGCATCGCCGACGACAGCAACATCGGCGTTACTGAATTTCCCGATGTTCACGCGCTTAGAGTCGACCTGAATTAGCGGCACGGCTGGCACGAACGTTCCGAAACTCGTGGTCCAGAAATTTAAACTGGCACCGAAGACAAGTACGCAGTCCGTTTGGTCAATGAAGCGCCGCGCGACTGAATGCGAGAATGAACCAATGATACCGAGGTTATGAGGATTACCCCGAAACATATCTTTGGCGCGTGCGGATGTGATCAGTAGCGCGCCGATCCGGTCGGCCAGTTTTTCCAACGCTTGGTCGGCTCCTGCACGATGTACTCCCACCCCGGCAACAATCAGTGGCCGGCGACTTTTATTAAGGAGTTCGGCGGTTGTCGAGATTGTCTGTGGTGTCGCCTTTTCACATCGTGGGGGATCTGGTATTGCAGGTGATACTGCAACATCATCTTTAACCTCAAATTTCTCGAGCTGTACGCTCGTTGGCAACAGCAATGCTACAGCGTTGCCAAGTTGGGCTGTGGCAACCGCATCAGCCAGTGCTGTTCGGGCGCCCTTCGGACTGGTGGCACGGAATACTTGTAAACCAGCCGCCGACAACACCATTGTCGAATTAAATTCTTTGTAGTCGGGCCCAAGCGTATTAATGTGGCCGTCGGCGACCGGTGCATCACCGTAGATGATGAGGACTGGCGATCCGGTCCTGTTAGCGTATACGGCCCCATGCATACCATTGGCAGTCGCTGGGCCGCGACCCACAACGGCTATCCCTAGACGTCCGGACGTCGACGCGTATCCTTCAGCCATCGTAATCGCAGTGTTCTCGTGCCGCGCTCCGTGAAATTGGACACCGATCATATCGAGCGCAGTCACGAACAGTGCTGTGTCGTCACTGATTAAACCGAAGACGGTATCTATACCGAGACTTTGAATGTCTTTTGCCAACACTTCATAGGTAGATTGAATATGTTGCGTGGCCATAGTTTTGGTTTAGCCTATCTAATGAGTCGTCGGTCGATTATGTTTTTAGTATAAACAATCTTCCTGGCGCTGGATAAAGCAGAACTCGCCAATCAAGCAGGATTCCAGAAAGATCGCTTAGTTTGCCTATGCTATTATGATTCTTCGAAAATGACTTGGTGAATTTCGCCAAAGACGATTGGGTTGTAATCAAGATAAGGAGAAGGAAATGCCAAGATTACGTTATATCACCGAAAGTGAAAAAACGCCCGTAGCGAGAGAACTCATCACATCAGCGGAGGCGAAGGGCGCGCCCGACCCCCGAGTAGTCAGCATCATGACGCGAAACCCAAAGGCGGGTGTGGCATGGGTACAGTACTGGAATTCGCTACTTTACGATGGGGTTCTCCCACATTCTTTGAAGGAACTTTGTCGAATACAGATTTCAATCGCGCACCAGTGTGGCTATTGCTCCACAGTTCGATCAAACGTCGCAATTTCAGAAGGATTAACTGAAGAGAAGATTTCCCAGTTGCCTAATTTTGAAAACAGCGAAGAGTTTAGTGAGCGAGAAAAATCAGCTTTGCGCTATGCTGTATTGTTTAAACGGGGTGAGGAGGCCATAGATAGCGATGAGGTTTACGATGGCCTACGGGAACAATTCAGTGAAGAAGAAATTATTGAATTGGGCTTATTTTGTGCAGAGACAGATGGTGTGGGAAAGTTTGTGCGCTCTCTAAATGTATTGTCCTGGGAAGATGCGTGTCAGATCGATCCTAGCTTGGAAGTGCGGGATCAGAGAACGGGTACCCCTGCCGGATAAGAAATTTATCCAAGAGCGTCCTTGTTAGCTATGTTGTTGAAAGCCTAAGGAGATTTTATGGCCAATCCACGCGCCGACTATTCACCAATTTTTCATCGTAAACCACTGAAGCTGCCTGGAAACGCACGGGTTGCTGTCTGGCCCTGCATCAACGTCGAAGAGTGGGACATTAATGCGACGATGGCTCGTGCGGTTTTACCCAGTCCACAGGGTGCCGCTGTCACTCCTGATATTGCTAATTTTGCTTGGTTTGATTATGGTCTGCGGGTTGGATTCTGGCGTTTTAAACAAGTGCTCGATCGCCACGGAATTCGGGCGACGGTCAGTTTGAATGCTTCGGTGTGTGATACCTATCCACAGTTGGTGCGAGAAAGTCTCGAAGCGGGATGGGAAATGTTAGGTCATGGGGTCACTCAGCGTGTTATCCATAGTGAGCCCGATGAGCGAAAAGTTATTCAACAGACCATTCGTATGATCAGTGATTTCACCGGCGTTCCCCTTCGCGGTTGGATGGGGCCAGGTCTGGCCGAAACCTTTGATACTCCCGATATCTTGGCTGAGGAGGGCATTGAGTATGTCGCTGATTGGTGCAATGACGATCAGCCTTACGAAATGAAAGTCAAGAGTGGTCGTTTGGTATCGATTCCGTATACGGTGGAGATTAACGATATTCCCATCTATATCGTTCAACATCACAGATCACCAGAAATATTTGAACGAGCCCGTGATCAGTTTGATACGCTCTATCGCGAAGGCGCTGAAAGCGCCCGAATCATGTGCATCTCTACACATCCCTATATCACCGGGGTTCCTCATCGAATCAAATATTACGATATGATCTTTGACTATGTTCGCCAATTTGAGGGTGTAGTATTTATGACCGGGAGCGAAATTCTAGATTGGTACAATGAATCAACGGCCGACAGCTAGATGCCAATAATTGTTGGAATTTTGCAAGTTTGGATCATGAACAAGGGGTAATTGAATTGTGAAAACTATTAATGTTGGTGTTATTGGTACGGGATGGTGTGGCGGTATTCGAGCGAACACTTGTGCATCTAGCGCCCTTGTTGGAGAACTTCACATTGCTGAGGTGAATGCCGAAAGGTTAAGGGAGGTTCAAAAAGAGACGAATCCAACTTTCGCGACCAGTGATTACCATGACCTTATTTCCAATGATGGTATAGACGCGATAATCGTTTCAACGACACCCGAAACGACACACTACCCAATCACCAGGGAGAGTCTCCTAGCCGGAAAACATGTTTTACTTGAGAAGCCACTCTCTTTGACTCTTGATGAAGCAGATGAGCTGATTAAGCTGGCCAGAGACCGTGATCTTAAGTTCACTGTGGGTTATTCACAACGGTTCAATCCAAAATTCGCATACATCAAGAAAAGTCTAGAAGAAGGCACAATTGGAACGCCCGTTAGCGCGTTGATTAGTCGACACATATCCAGAAAGCTTGGCGACAAAATTGGTGGGCGGATCAAGTTGTCGCCTGCTGCTATGGAGGCGACACACGATATCGATATTGTACTGTGGTGTTTAGAGCCGGCTAGGCCCGTACGTGTTTATTCGCAGGTTGTCAGTAAAGTTATGCACCCGACTCACGGCGTCGCTGATTGCCAATGGATTGTGGTCACCATGGACGATGGCACGGTATTTACGATCGGTGCGGGATGGATACTTCCGCCGGCTTATCCGAACTTTTCTTCAACATGGGTCGAATTTGTCGGTTCGGAGGGCGCATTAATCGTCGATGATACTCATCGCGATACAGTTCTAACGACGATGAAAGGGGGTATCGTGCATCCGATGTCGACGATGCCAGGTGAGTCTGTAGGCCATGTGTATGCAGGACCGATGGATGCTGAAACGGTCTATTTTCTGGAATCAGTTTCCTATGACCGACCGGTGCTTGTCACTGCAGAGCAAGCCCGCCGGGTGATGGAGTTATATATGGCAGCAGATTTGTCAGCGGAACGAAACGATGCCGTGGCGTTGCCACTAGAACAAGAAGTGTTGACGTCAATGGTTGCTTGACCGGAACATTTTTTATCGCTGACTCGAGCACATCGATCATCGTGTGGAAAGATTCCGTGTCAGTTATTTCTTGCTATGCTACGAAATTATATGACATCTAAAAAATCAGGCAATGGCGATAGCCTCGAAGTAGCATGGTATGACCTTCCTTCTGAACGTCTATCGGACTACATAACATGGCTGCATGGATTGTACTTGCCCAAGGTTCTACAGCATCCAGGTATTCTTTGGGCGGCTCACTATAAACTTATTAAGGATGATGAGACCGTCAATCGACTGTCTGAGTTTGTTGGGCGACCACCGGAGTTAGAGTCGTTGCCGGAAGGTTCGCAGTATGCACTGCTGATCGGCGCACAGTCGTCGCATGTGTTTTTTACCGATGCTTATGAAGCGATTCAGAACAGTAATAATGAGACTCCTGAAATGCTTGGTCTTCGACAAGGTACCCGGCGAGTCGTTTGTATAGAGCAAGCTCGCGTAGAGGGACCGGAATTTAAGGCAGAGAATGCTAGCGGAGCTCCAGCCCCGGCTATTCAACTGGGGCATTTTAGGGTTCGGACTGTGGAGGAAGAATTTGATCTAGCCAGATGGTATCTGGACTATCGTTTGCCAGCAATCGGATCAATGCCAGGTGCTGTCGGCGCTCGCAAATTCGTGACGCTCGCGGGCTGGGTTAAGCACGTCATTCTCTATGAGTTTGTGTCGTTAGAGGCCCACAAAACCCATTTTTTAGGCCATGAGTCGCTCGCCTTTAAAGAGGGGGAGTGGACCAACAAAGTGGTTACTTATGCGGCCCATGCGCCAGGCAGTCCCGGTTTTGGTCGTCGTATCTGGCCGGAGTCTCAGGAATCAGAGTAGAAATGACACCCATCCCATGGCGAGGGGGCGTTGACATCTAATGACTGTCGCGCCATCCATTGATATTCATAGCCACTTTTATCCTCGTGCGTTTTTAGATCTGATCGAAAAGCAAGGGAATCAGTATAGCGTGCGTTGCTCGTTCGAAGATCCCGCCGGCCCGGTGATTGAAATGAACGGACACAGGCTTCTCCCTCTTGATGAGCGTTATTTCGATCTTGAGGCGCGACTTCAATCTATGGATGATCAGGGTGTCGATATCCACGCGCTATCACTAACCATACCTATGGTTTACTGGGCATCGAAGGATTTATCGAGGCAATTATCCGAAGTATTCAATGATGCGTGCATAGAGGCGCATGAGCAATATCCAAATCGCTTCGTTGGCCTCGCGATGCTCCCAATGCAGGAGCCCAGTCTCGCGATCGCCGAACTCGAGCGTGTCGCAGATCATCACGCAATCCGCGGGGTTTACATGGCCACAAGGATCGGAGAAAGGGAACTTTCTGATCCCGAATTTTTCGATGTATACGAGCGTATCGAAGATCTCGGACTTACCATTTTTTTGCATCCTGTTACCGTTGTTGATCCTGATCGTCTGAAACAATTTTACCTAACCAACTTTATTGGAAATCCTACGGAATCTGCAATTGCCGCTTCACACCTCATTTTTGGCGAGGTACTGGATCGATTTCCACGACTGTCTATTTGCCTCCCGCATGCGGGCGGGAGTTTCCCATTTTTAGTTGGACGAATCAGTCATGGATGGAGTGTGCGCCAGGAGTGTCAGCATTTAAAAAGATCTCCATCGGATTATCTGCGACGGTTTCATTTCGACACGATTACTCACTCGCCATCCGCGCTGGAATATTTGTTACAGCTTGTAGGAGCTGATCGGGTAGTGATGGGAAGCGATTTTTGTTTTGATATGTCTTATGAGCAACCAGTTAAAGTCGTCATCGAGCACCCGAGTCTTGATGATGCGAAACGCGCCCTAATATTAGGTGAAAATGCACGTAGATTGCTCCGGCTGGACAAACGATAAATTTTGCACGAGCGGTATGTTGTACCGACAATCAATACTGGTGGAATTTTTATGGAGTCTAACAATTTATTTATTTCCTTTCGGGCCGTTGATTTTTCGTAATTTTTTCTGATGCCTGTTCACCATCTCGAACATTTTCTTATTCAGCCGGCAGATCTTGAAGTAACAGCTGCTTGGTGGTGTGATGTGTTGGGTTTAGAGGAAGGGCCTCACCCGGAATTTGGCTTCCCTGTTAAATGGCTCTATATCGGAGAAAAAGATGTTGTCCATTTAAGTCCAGGAGGGCCAGATGTCGCTGAAAAAAGAAAACGCTACTTGGGTCAACAATCGACAGACGTCGTTGGGACTGGGGTGGTCGATCATGTGGCATTTCGTTGCACTGATCTTCAGCACATGCTTGCCCATCTTAGAGAGAAAAAGATCGATGTTAAACACAGGAGAGTAAACGATCAGGCGCTTTACCAGTTGTTTTTGCTGGACCCAAATGGTGTAAAAGTGGAATTGAATTTTGACGTTGATGAAGTCATTAGTATTGAAGAAGAGCTATTGTTGGAAAATTGATCACTACGGATATTTGAAAAAGATCGATAGATGAGCGAATTCGTAATTCCATGTCCCCCTCAGAGCGCGCTGCCTGTCGCTGATTCGGACAAGAAATTTCCCGTGCGGCGCATTTGGTGTGTTGGACGAAACTATGCAGATCACGCAAGGGAGATGGGGCATGACCCCGACCGGGAACCGCCATTTTTCTTTTCCAAACCAGCAGATGCCATCGTCTCTTCCAATTCGGTACTGGCATTTCCTTCAATGACGTCGAATTTACACCATGAAGTTGAACTGGTCGTTGCGATCGGTGTCGGCGGCAAAGAGATTAATTCCGAATCCGCTCTAGAACATGTCTGGGGCTATGGCGTTGGGATTGATATGACCCGTAGAGATCTTCAGGCGCAGGCCAAGAAGCTGCAGCGCCCATGGGAAATGGGTAAAGGTTTCGATCAATCCGCGCCCGTATCAGCACTTCGTTCAGTCTCTGAGATTGGCCATTCTGCGGAAGGCAGAATCTGGTTGAAGGTAAATGACTCGATTAGGCAGGATGGAAATCTGAATATGCAGATCTGGAATGTTGGGGAGACGATTTCACATCTCTCTGCTTTCGTTGAACTCGGGGCTGGGGACCTCATTATGACAGGGACCCCCGCTGGTGTCGGTCCTTGTAGCACAGGAGATACACTTGAAGGCGTTATCGAAGGAATTGGGCGTGTGACCGTATCCTACGTTGACGAATTGAGTTGAGCTTGCGCTGGCTTAACAGCGAGCCGAGCGCAATACATCACAGTCGCGCAATGAATGCCAGAACACATACTGACTCAAGATTTGCGTGCGCCTTTTCACTCCCTGGGGGTCATGACTGCGGATGAAAAAGATGAAGATCGGATTTATTGGATTGGGAAACGTTGGAAGCAAACTTGCCGGCAGTCTGCGTAGAAACGGCTTTGAACTTGTCGTACGCGATCTCGATCGGGAGACTGCCAAGCCCCTGATTGAGCAGGGTGCCGACTGGGGCAATTCTCCGCGGGAAATAGTTGAGCAGGTTGATATGGTCATCACCTGTTTGCCAAATCCTGCGGCCAGCGCGGAAGTGATGGAGGCGGATGATGGAATTCTGGCTGGGTTGACCCCTGGGAAATTATGGGCAGAGATGAGTACGACTGATGAAGTGGAAGTGAGGAGGTTGGGGCAGCGGGTCATCGATAAGGGGGCGGAACCCATCGATTGCCCAGTCTCGGGCGGTTGTCATCGGGCAGCTACAGGAAATATTTCAATATTTGTCGGCACGGAACGCCCCACGTTTGACAAAGCCTTCCCCGTGATCCAGGCCATGGGGCGGCAAATTCTGCACACTGGGCCACTTGGGTCAGCCTCGATCCTTAAAGTTATGACCAACTACCTGGCTTCGGTGAACTTGGTGGCCATCGGCGAAGCCATGATGACAGCTCATTGCGCTGGGATCGATCTCAGCACGACCTACGAGGCGATAAGGATTTCATCGGGAAACTCGTTCGTCCACGAGACTGAAGGTCAGGTAATTCTCAACGGCAGTCGCGACATTAATTTCACACTTGATCTGGTGGTAAAGGATATGACGCTGTTTCAGGCGGTCGCCGATCGCGGTCGTGTGCCTCTTGAAATGTCTCCATTGGTGCTCGAGATCTTCAAAGACGGCGAAAAGAGATATGGATCCCGCGAATGGTCGCCAAACATCGTTCGTCGGCTGGAGGAAGCCTGCGGTCATCAGTTGTTGGCACCAGGTTTTCCATCTGAAATTGTCGATCGCGAAGGGGAGGAAGCGGGTGAGGAAATCGTGCCGATGCCAAGCCAAAGTATCTGAGAGAATTCCTGCCAGAGGATAGCCCAACTCTACTTCACTCGACTTGTCCGCCGCGCGGCCCTAAGGATTGTGATCAAGAGAGTCAGGCCTTTTCTAAAAATTGCCGCTTTTGCGCGTCGCATTAGATTTTTCTCGTGGTTTATGAGTCCGTTGTGAGGCATCTCGGAAGATGATCGCGGTGTAATTGTTTTGGCGGTGCGCCTAGCACGAATCTACTGGGAGATTTCACCCTGGCTCGCCATTGACTTCGCTCTCGACCCAATAATTAATGAAACGAACTGCAGCGGATGTCGAAACGAATAATCTAACGCGTTGGTTGGTTCTGGCAGGGGTTTGGTTGTTGTATTTTTCTTTCGGCTTGAACCTTGCCAGCCTAGCGCCGCTAGTGACTTTCATTGAGGCGGATCTTCAGATGAGTCACTCTGCGATGGGAGCGGTGCTTGGAGTCTGGCAGTTGGTGTATATCGTGGCTTCAGTCCCATGCGGGATCTTGATCGATCGCGTTGGCAGTCGTTATGCATTTACGGCTGGGGCGTTATTGATTGCGGTATCGGCGATCGGTCGCAGCGTTGCTGGTGACTATGTCCAGTTGCTTCTAGCAGTGGGAGCATTCGGCCTTGGGGGGCCGATTATTTCAGCCGGTGCGCCGAAAATGATCGCCGGTTGGTTTCGGGGGCGCGAGCGAGGCCTGGCGATGGGGATTTACATTACGGGATTTGGGGTGGGAAGTATCTTGTCGCTGACTCTGACCAACTCAATATTGATGCCGTGGTTTAATGAGGACTGGCGTTTGGTGTTGAGATTCTGGGGCTTACTGACGGTGTTGGCGGGCGCCGTGTGGTTCGTAATTTCTTGGCTTCCCGCAGTGCGTGACAGCAAACACACTCCTATTCGTATAGAGGGGGCTCTGGTAATGCCGCTTCTACGGTTGCGATCTGTACAGTTGGTACTCTTAATGAGTATCGGTGTCCTGTTTTTCACCCATGGGTTGAGTAGCTGGATGCCTGAACTGCTTCGATCGGGAGGTATGTCGGTTAATCAGGCGAGCCTGTGGGCTGCGCTACCCGTGGTCGTCGCTATTGCGGGCGCGCTGGTGATACCGCGACTGGCGAGCCGAGAACACCGTTATCGAGTTCTTTTGCTGCTGTTTCTCTGTACCATCGGAGCCAGCGTCCTGTTAAGGGCAGCGCTAGGCCCGGTCTTGGTCACTGGTCTTATACTGGATGGGATTGCGCGATCCTCGATGACCACTGTGCTTATCCTGACGCTTGTTGAAACAAGAGGGATTGGTGAAGAGCGTGCGGGTAGCGCAGCCGGACTGTACTTTTCTGTGGCCGAAATCGGTGGGGTAGCGGGTCCCGTGATGCTGGGTGTGCTGTACGATGCGACTGGCGATTTTTCTGCAGGCCTAGGCTTGTTGACGGCTGTCAGTATGCTTCTCGTAGCGGCGCTAGGGTTCCTCAAAAAGCATACCGGGTTGTCATAGGCTGAACCCGATCTGGATGACGGAAATATGGCGCTCCCTAGGGGAATCGAACCCCTGTTACCGGCGTGAGAGGCCGGCGTCCTGACCGCTAGACGAAGGGAGCCGGGGACGCAGTGCAACATCGGATGCTACCATAAGGCATTCACTTCGTAGTGTTTATCGACCGTTTTCGTTCTTACTCATATCATGTTTTCAAAATGGTAATCCTCTGAGCAGGCAATCCAATACCGGGAAGCAGAGCATCGCTTCTCGCGCTTCTCGCGGTTCCACTGCACAGTCGGATTCGGGCCGGAAGATACGGGTCCGTCGACATGGGTTGTCATCGCACAAGGTGAGCCCCAGCGCGTTGACCGTCGTTCACGATCTTCAGAATGCAGGATACGCAGCGGAGGTCGTCGGTGGTTGCGTGCGAGATCTGTTGTTGGGGTACGTTCCCAAAGATTTTGATGTCGTAACCGATGCCGAACCGGACGAGGTTCGCACCATTTTTCGCCGCGCACGTGTGATCGGTCGGCGGTTTCGCCTGGTTCATGTTCGCGTCGGGCGCGACGTGGTCGAAGTATCGACCTACCGAGCTGCACCTAAACGCGGCAGTGCCGGTTTTGAAGCGCATGCCGAGCAGGGTCGCATTCTGCGGGACAACGTATTTGGTACCCGCGACGACGATGCCAGGCGCAGAGACTTCTCTATTAATGCGCTTTATTATGACCCAGTCGAGAATGTAGTGATCGATTATGTGGATGGGTTTTCTGATTTGCAGCGTCACCTGCTGCGGGTGATTGGGGACCCGATACGCCGATTCGAAGAGGATCCGGTACGAATGCTGCGAGCTGTGCGTTTTGCCGTCCGGCTGGATCTTAGGATGGAGAGAAAGATTGAATCCGTGTTGCCCGATCTGGCGGGCCTTCTGGGGCATGTGCCGCCCGCCCGATTGTTCGACGAAGTTCTGAAAATATTTCATTGCGGGCACGGCTATGCGGCGTACGAGCAATTACAAAGGTTTGGTCTTTTGGCTGAACTTTTTCCAGAGAGCGCCCGGGCTCATACAAAGGTGGACCTTGATCCAGACCATGGGCTCGTGTCCTTAGCGCTTCGTAATACGGATCAAAGGTTGGCGGGTGGTCAGCCGGTAATTCCGGCTTTTCTGTTCGCAGTTATGTTGTGGCGAGCGGTGTGTCTTGAGACCGACCGGAACCAGCAACGTGACATGGCGCCGGTGCAATCGCTGCATCGGGCAATCGGTACGGTAATCGGTAGACAGCAGCAGCGTGTGACGATATCAAGGCGGGTTGCCACTACTATGTTCGATATGTGGAATCTGCAGCACTGGCTGCTTGAGCGACGGCCGCGCCTGGTACCTAAGACATTGGCCCATAAGCGATTCCGTGCGGCTTATGATTTTCTGATGCTGCGGATCTCAGCGGGCGAAGCAACCGCTGAGATCGGCACCTGGTGGACGCGCATCCAGGAGGTCGATGGGCCGACCAGAAGGAAGATGATCACAGAACTTACGGTCCCTCAAAAGCGGGGCCGGCGCAGGCACCGACGGGGGAAAACAGCTTGACGAATTCGAAAATCAGGGCGTGGATTGGCGTCGGTGCCAATCTGGGAGAGCCGAGAAACCAAGTCTTGGAGGCGATTGATTGTCTCGATCGGATCGACCAGATGGCGGTCGAAGCGCGCTCTTCTATGTACCGGACGGCGCCGATTGGAGCGCAGGATCAGCCCGATTTCATCAACGCGGTTGTTCGCGTGGGGACCACGCTTGACCCGTTGTCTGTGTTGTGTTGCCTGCTACAAATAGAAGGGCAGTTTGGCCGGGTGCGGTATGGATCTCGCAATAGTCCGCGCCGACTGGATCTTGATCTTCTGTTGTACGCGAACGAGATCCTGAACTCAGGGGAGCTGACCTTACCGCATCCGCGGATGCAGCATAGATTGTTTGTATTGCAGCCCCTGATGGAGATCGAAGGGAATTTCGAGATTCCCGGTGCAGGATCTATCGCCGCCTGTATCAGTGCTTGCCAGGGGCAACGGGTTACAAAACTGATCGACAAGGACGGGCAAGACATTACCGGCGCGGGTTAAGAGAGTTTTGCCCTTATAAACTTGAGCGATACATCGGAGGGGGTCCCAGTTTATGAGTGCAAAGGATAATTTTCTCGATAGGGTTATCATGAGTCTGGCGTTTGAGTTTGTAGAAAGTGAATGCCAAGTCCAACGGCGTTTGTAAAATCGAATCGGTTATAATGAATCAATGTCCCGCGCTGCGATCGAGAGCGACAGACTGCGGTACCGGTAGAGCCGGAGAAGCCAAGGAACAGAGCTGATGAGTACAGCGGGAGAACGGGACAGAGTCCTCTCCGGGATGCGGCCCACCGGTCGCCTCCATCTCGGCCATTACCACGGGGTCTTGAAGAACTGGGCCCGTCTCCAGAATGAGTACGACAGTTTCTTTTTTGTTGCCGATTGGCACGCCCTGACCACTCATTATGAAGACCCTGAAATCATGGCGGCCAATGTCTGGGATATGGTGATTGACTGGCTGGCTGCAGGTATCGATCCTGATCGAGCGACCCTTTTTATCCAGTCGCGTATTCCACACCATGCGGAGTTGCATCTCTTGTTGTCTATGGTGACGCCGCTCGGCTGGCTCGAGCGGGTGCCAAGTTTCAAGGATCAGCAGAAGCGGCTGAAGGATCGAAATCTAGCAACCTACGGCTTTTTGGGTTACCCGCTGCTGCAAAGTGCGGACATACTGATGTATCGAGCGAGTTGGGTCCCGGTCGGAGAAGACCAAGTGCCCCACGTGGAGTTGACCCGGGAAATTGCCCGCCGCTTCAATCACATCTTTGGCAAGGATGCTGAGTTCGAAGAGAAGGCCGAGCAGGCCGTCACCCAGCTCGGCAAGCAAGCCGCTCGAAGTTTTCGAGCGGCCCGTCAATCCTGGTTGCAGAATGGGGATGAGACGGCCCGCCAGGGCGCGCGCGAATTGCTGGAAGCGGGTCGGAACCTGGGCGCGGAAGAGAAGGAACGCCTACTGGGCTACCTGGAAGGGGGCGGTCGTACAATTCTGACCGAACCCGAAGCGTTGTTGACCCGTGACTCGAAACTGTCGGGCCTCGATGGACAGAAAATGTCGAAGTCCTATAACAATACCATCAACATGCGGGATGATCCTGATCGTGTGGCGGGTGCCATTCGCACCATGCCGACGGATCCCGCTCGAAAGAGACGGAACGACCCGGGTGACCCCGACAAGTGCCCAGTCTGGGATCTGCACCAGATCTACACCGAGGACACGGTGCGGGAGCAACTGGCCGCGGGTTGTCGCAGCGCCGGGATCGGTTGCCTGGACTGCAAGCGCCCGCTGATAGACGCCGTGATGGAAGAGCAAGTTGCGTTGCACGAGAGAGCGAGACCCTACGAAGAAGACCCGGGACAGGTGCGCGCAATTATCGATGAGGGCTGTGCTCGCGCCGAGGCAGTTGCAGCGGAAACCTTGCGCGAGGTGCGCGACGTTGTGGGTACGGTCTACAGTTGATGGAACGCACCGAACTGGATCACCAATCAGACACGCGGGGCCGGCAGCCGTCTACCCCCATCGTCGCAGGCGAGACGCTACAGAGCTGGCCACAGGATCTATATATACCGCCCGATGCCCTCGAGGTGATCCTGGAAGCCTTTTCCGGGCCGCTGGACCTGTTGCTGTATCTGATCCGTAAACAGGACCTCGACATTCTCGATATTCCAGTGGCCGAGATTACGCGCCAGTATATGGAGTACGTAGAGTTTATGCAGCAGATTCAACTCGATCTGGCCAGTGAGTACCTGGTCATGGCTGCTACATTGGCTGAGATAAAGTCGCGGAAGACGACGGGGAGGATCCCCGTGCTGCGCTCGTTCGTAGGCTGCAGGAATACGAACGTTTTCGATCCGCTGCGGCCAATCTCGATACTCGGCCACGGCTGGAAAGAGACCTATATCTTGCTTATGCGCGAGTCGAAGACCCCAAGCCGCACGCGGTGGAGGCAAAGGTCGACTTGACTGATCTCATGGACGCAATGCGTCGGGCTATGACGACGGTCGAGCGCCGTCGGACTCTGCACGTGACCCGCGAAGTGCTCTCGGTGCGGGACCGCATGGTCCAGATTCTCGACCAGGTGAAAACTGGGGAATACAAGAGAATTGAGGATTTCTTTTCAGTCGGCGAGGGTCGCACGGGTTTCGTGGTGAGTTTTGTTGCGATCCTCGAACTGGTCAAGGGCGGGCTATTGACAATAACCCAGAACGAGAATCTCGCACCAATTTACGTGGGATTACCCAACCAATGATTCCATCGCAGAAAGATTTTTGCAACATCATCGAGGCGGCACTTTTTTCGTCAGAAACGCCACTCTCGGTCAAGCAGTTGCAGTTGCTGTTTTCGAAGGCAAAGACGCCAGAGCGAGAGGAGATCCTGAAAGCGATTGCAACGCTGGCTGGGGAGTACGAAGGCCGGGGTGTAGAGTTGATTCAAGCGGCTGGCGGTTACCGTTTCCAGACCCGCTCCGGCTATGCCGATTGGCTTCGTCGACTGCGCGAACTTCGACCGCCGCGATACTCAAGGGCGCTTTTAGAGACCCTCGCGATCATAGCCTACCGGCAACCGGTGACTCGCGGAGACATCGAAGAAATACGCGGGGTTACGGTAACCACGGAGATTATGCGGGCGCTGCTGGACCGGGAATGGCTCCATCAGACCGGGGTTCGGGCGGTGCCAGGGCACCCGGCACTGTACGGCACAACGCCTAAGTTTCTGGAGTATTTCGGGCTGAAGTCCCTGGACGAACTGCCGGTACTTGAGGATCCGCGGAGAATCGCAGACATCGTGCAAGATCTGAACCTCGATTTGGATTGGGAAGGGAACGAGCGTTGGGAGGATGCGGCGGGCGAGAAAGCGGCAAGGGCGCATCCGCTCGAGACGGGTGAGCCCGCAATCGATACAGAGGATCCCGCGGACCAGGAGTCCCTGCAAACGCCGCATGCCGATGTCGAGGTGGCGACGCCTCCGTTGCCTGGCACGGCGAACGCTGAAGACGACATGCCGAAGGTGGCTGTACCCGCCGGCGAGTGACCGAACGCCTGCAGAAGTACCTCGCGCGAACGGGCGTTGGGTCTCGGCGCCAAATCGAGGACTGGATTCGCGCGGGTCGGGTGTCGGTCGACGGCCAGACCGCAACACTGGGCCTCAAAGTCGATGAGAGCAGCCGAATTGCAATCGACGGAACGAACATTCCTCAACAGCTGCCGGCATCGGGACAACCTCGCGCAATTCTTTACCACAAGTCCGTGGGCGAGATCTGTAGCCGAAATGATCCCAAAGGCCGGCCGAGTGTGTTTGATCGATTGCCGGCCCTCAAGACCGGGCGGTGGGTTGCTGTCGGTCGTCTCGACTTCAACACCACCGGGCTCTTACTGTTTACCACCGATGGAGACTTTGCCCATCGGCTAATGCATCCCCGCTTTGGCATGGAGCGCGAATACCTTTGCCGGATTCGGGGAGAAGCCTCACCAGCACAGATCGAAAAGCTAACGAAGGGGGTGCTCCTTGACGGACAGCCGTGCCGATTCGAGCGCATTCGAGCGCGGAGCGGGTCGAGCACTCACCGCTGGTACGAAGTGGTGGTTCGAGAAGGGCGAAATCGCGAAGTGCGTCGGTTATGGGCAGCGGTAGATTGCACCGTCAGTCGCTTGATCCGGGTTCGTTATGGGCCGATCCGATTGCCAAGAGACCTGCGAGCGGGTTGCTGTGTAGAACTGGACGCTGATGACCTTCGCAGATTATCCAGCGTTTCTGGTTTGCATGTAACCCAGACCGGGCGGTAGTCAGGCCAGGGATTTTCCGTCCCATGGGAAGGTGAACAACGCCTACGTAAAATCCAACACCACTCATTTCAGTTGGGCCGGACCGAAATCAAAACTCAGCGCTGGGCGGGTGTTTTTTTGATGGCGAGATAGCAATGCACGTAGTCCATCGCGTGCCCTGCGGGATTGTGGGCCACCAGGTCTTCATATTGCTGATAGTAGTGATCGATCAAACCAGCTTTTTCCTCAAGTGGTCGGTCTGGGCTCAGGGCATTCAGAAACACAGTTTCACTCCAGGAGCGCAGCGTTGGAATATAGGAGATTGCAAATTCCCGGGCGCTCATTGAACCGTTTGAACGCTCATAGGCTTTCCGGTAGGGGCACCCAACCACTCCAGTATGGGCGGATACAAGGCGCAGTCCGGCCGCGAAGACGGGTGAGGAAGTATCCGTCAATGGCGTGCAGAACTCTTCCTTGGTTCGGTAGAACTGTGGAAACGTGGCATTGATGTACTCCTCTTGGGTGATTTTTCCTTCAACCGCCATTTGCTCCCAGAGATCGTTAAAGGTGTCGAACATGTTGATGCCGCCGGTGTTGCCGAGGTACCGCCCGTCCTCGTCTTTGCCGAAATTCATAAAGACAAGGCGGCCCCCGGGCCGAAGTTCGCGGGCCCGCGCCAGCAATATGTTTTGCCAATCTTTCACAGCCTGGTGAGTGAAAGCTTCGAGTACAGGCTCGGACGCCCCAACCATGTGTACATGATGATCAATCTCACTGGGTTTTTCCGACAGGTAATGCATCGCGGTCGCAGAGAATCCAAGATCGAGCGACCCATCGGGGAAGAGTTGTTCGTGAAAACCGATGCCGCAAGCATCCACGAAGACGTCATCGAACTCGTCAAGATAGGTGTGCTTTGATTCTCCTGCGACGCCCAACATATTGCGAAAGAGCGCCGAGAAATCATTGCTTGGAAGATCCGTGTACGTCACCTGGATCTGACAATCCGGAAACCTTGAGCGGATCTCCGCTACGGTATCTCGGATGGCTTTTTTCGATGTGCCACCATCGGCTGCTCCAAAATCTGCGATCCGAACGGGCTGACCAGCAAGAGGTTTTGGCAGCGCGTGGACTGCATCGAATAGCATATCGGCCGCGTTGTCGATAACGTTTTTTGCACCCCGGGTGCGCTGGCTGTAATACCCTGCGCCCTTCATAGAAAGGGTCTGCGCGGTCTTGGTGGTCGCTCGTTTCGAGCCAGTGGTCATAGCCTGAGGTTGGCCTCACCTACAGTATAAGGAACCCCACGTCGCGCAAGACCTGCTGGGCAACAAGTCCGTGGTTGCCACGCGTCTAAAAGTGAAGGGATATATCGCGGTGCCCGGAAGTACACGCGGCAACATACAGCGCTTCAGTCTTGGCCAGTCTTTTTTGCTGGCGTAACCCTATAGTGCCACGGATGGCCTGCTCATAAGTTCGGAGATTTGGCAATAGTTGAGTACTGGCCTGGTCCCTCCAGAGACGTTGCGCATTAAAGATTTCGATGGCCTTGTCAAGATGAGAAATGGCCTCTTCGATTTTCGGTGATTTCTTGCCCAAAATCCGTCTCGACTTGGTGATCTGAGATTTTATATCTCCGGCCCCCTTAATGGCGCCGAACTGTTTGGCCAGTGCTTTGAGCGGATCGATCATATCTTCCGGAGCACTTCCTCTTACTAGCATATCGCGCAAATCGACAAGATCATTGTCCAGCGCATTAAACGAATCAGTCGCTTCCATGAGAACGATCAGGTCTAAGACTGGGCGGTACGCACTGTCCACCGCTCGTCTGTATTTACGGCGCGCGGTGGTTTCCGCCTTAGTGAATACAGCGAAGTCTTGATAAACCTGATCCCAATCGTCTGGAATATTCGCTGTCAGTCGTGCCTTTTCGGTTTCGAGTGCCGAAATTTGCTCTTTTCTGGCAATGATCTCATTTTCGCTAAGACCCTGAATGGCCATACCCAGTTCTTGAATCTCCTCTTTGATTTTCCGAACCTGATATTCTATTAATCGGACCTTTCGGTGTACCGGGCGGTACGAAACGGCAGCATCGTTAATCCTAGCCTCGGCCCGCCGCGCCTCAGTAAGAAGCGACATCGACTTGCCGGCTTCATCAAAACTGTCGGCCACGCTGCCTGCAAGTTTCCTGGGCAGGTAACTCATATCGAGGCCACGCGCCGTGTCGATTGCCTGATTGATTGTGGCGCCGTTACGGACGAATTCCTCGTTGACATACTCCTCAATGCAGTATTGCAACTTTGGGTTCCGCGGTGGCGGCGCGGTGGGGGCGGTCATGGAAACCCGGTTCGGCAGATAATTCACCAGACTGGGATTTGCCGCCACAATGCCAAGGGCCACGAGCTGAAGCAGGATAAAAGCGATGACGCCCTTGTACATATCGATAGTCTTGACAATGGCCGGAGCAACACCCCTTAGATAGAACAGCGCGAACCCGAAAGGGGGCGTCAGGAACGAGGTCTGCACGTTCAATCCGATCATTACCCCCAGCCAGACGGCCGTGATATTGGCGGACGGGTCGGTCAGCAGAATCGGTGCGACGATGGGCACCACCACAACCGCGATCTCGATAAAGTCAAGAAAAAATCCGAGCACAAAGATGACGGCCATCACGATGATGAACTTGACCCAGAATCCCCCAGCCATACCGTTTAGAAAGTCACGGACCAGGTCTTCGCCGCCAAATGCCCGGAACGCGGCGGTCAGCATGGCTGCACCTAAGAGAATAATAAAGACCAGTGACGTGGTCTTGGCTGTGTCGACCATGACACTGTGCAGAGTGTTGTCAATTCGGTATGCCCGCCAACCGCTCCAGAACAGAGCGGAAAGTAAGCCTGCGGTTCCAATCGTAGCCAGCGTGATGATAAGAATATCCTGACTGTCGCCGATACGCTTAATGTTGATATCAAAATTGGCGATCAGAAACAGTAGGGCTACGACCGATACCAGGCCCAAAATAGCAGGCCAATAAGCCCCTTTTTGACCACTTGTCAGCCGGTAGCCCGCCATGAACAGTGCGCCAGAAGCGCCAATCGCGCCTGCTTGGTTGACCGTTGCAATACCGGAGATTATCGAACCTAGAACCAGGAAAATGAGCCCCAGCGGTGGCACCAGAATCAGGAGAACCTTGATAAAAAACTGTGCATTGAACGCGCCTTCATATCGAACTGCGGGTGCAGACTTTGGTCGAATTTGGGCCCAAATCAGGATAAACACCATGTAGAGTGCCACCAGCACTAAGCCTGGTACGAAGGCCCCAAGAAACATCTCCCCTGCACTGGTCGAGGAAACGTCGAACTCTGAAGGCATGGAAAACTCGCCGGTCGCCTCCTTGAACATTGCCTTGCGTCCGGTGCTTGCTTGGTCGGTGGCGCTCGCCAGCTGATCGGCCAGGATAATGAGGACGATCGACGGAGGAATGATCTGCCCAAGAGTACCTGATGCTGCAATGGTGCCCGTCGCCAGCGGCTTAGAATAATTATTGTTCAGCATGGCGGGCAGGGAGATGAGCCCCATCGCTACCACTGTGGCGCCTACGATGCCCGTTGTGGCCGCCAGCAGCGCACCGACGAATACGACTGACATCCCGAGGCCCCCGGGCACGGGACCGAACAGTTGCGCCATGGTCACCAGTAGGTCCTCGGCGATTCGGGAGCGCTGAAGCATGATGCCCATAAAAATAAAAAGTGGGATCGCAATCAGCGTGTCACGTTCGACCTCCCAGTACACCCCACGAAGATTAGTCACCCCAGAGGTCAGCCACGATTCCGGGCCGCCTTGCGCAAAAAATGCATCGACATCGCCTGCGAAAAAATAGCCAAAAACCGCTGCCAACGTAATTGTGATGATGGCTGAACCGGGCAACGCAAAAGCCACTGGGAATCCCATGCCCAGGGCCCCGGCCATCAGGATGATCAGTAAAGTGAGAAAGATGAGTTCCACAATCGTTGTACTTAGCTAGTGGGCCGATGGCGCTTTGGGCAGCCGTTTGCCGGGTTCTTCCCGGCAGTCGGCAACAGCATCGAGAAAATAACTGACAAACTGAATCGCCATCGTGATGGCAAAGATCGCAAGAAAGCCCGCCATCCAATATTTTACGTAAAGCCCGTAGCCGGACTGAGAGACCTCGAACTTTGCGATCGGCATATTGATCATGGCAGACTTATTTTTCATTCCCACCAGGAGAATTGTCCAGGAAAATGACAGGCCAAGAAGAATGGATCCAAAGGCATTGACGAGTCCCTTTTTTCTTGCCGTGAAATTTGTATAAAAGATATCGACCCGGACATGTCCCTCCTGTAACAGGGTGTAGGCACTTGCGAACAAAAACAGAGCGCCGTACCAGAAGCGAACCAGATCTCCCATAAAGGCCTGCTCGTAGGAGAAGACAAACCGGGTGATGACGATCGCAAGTTCGGCCACCACGATGAGCAGACTCAGCCAAATAAATCCCAGCGTACGGGTGAATGCCGCCGTCACCAGGGCCACACCCAGCAGCGGTAGATGCAGGTAAGAGCCGCGAAATTGTTGGCGTCCCAGTTTCTTGGTCAGATCTTCACCAACTACCCCGGCGAGTAGTCCTTCAACACGGAGAAAAGAAACCACCATGTCGGCGAAGCCGATCAACAGGACGGCCCAGAAAAATGCCCGAATCAGGAAAGTGTTGGCATCCGAGATCATTGTGCTGTCTGCACGTAATGTCTGGGAGCGAGTGGACTGGACGTAGATGACCGTCGCTGCGAAACCAGCGATGTAGGCCACGACCTGAATCCAGGCCAAAGCTCCCGCTTTTCCAGGCTGAAAGACTGGGGCAATGCCGGGCCAGTCTTGTGTCACCGCCAGGTAATTATTGATGAGAAAGACAGCCAGGACGGTGAGCATGGACCAGCTGAATACACGGACCCAGAAGGTAGCCACGTAGCTAACACCTGCAGTTGTTTCTTGGGCTGCAGTCATGACGCCAAGCGGAAAGAAGGGGCGGGGCTTACGCCCCGCCCTAAACGCATTATGTTACTCAGAAATCAATTATCCAATTCCAAGCACCTGGTTTCTTAATGCTGAATATCCAACTTCAGCTTTAGCTTGCCAGGCACCAAGTTCTCGAAGGGTTGCCTGGAAATGGTCATTGATTTTCTTGCCGAGCGGGCTGTGGTCGCGCACACCTTCGTACACTTCCGCGACAGCTCCAGCAACGCCTTCGTAAATATCTTCCCCGAACTGTTTTAGTTCAACACCTTGTTCGTCAACCAGTTTTTTAAGATAGGCGCCGTTGTTGGCTTGGGCTTCTTCGTACTGTGCGGCATGTTCCTCCATGCAGCACGTGGTGATCACCGCGCGTTCCCAGTCTGAGAGCGAACCCCACCAAGCCGCATTCATACAGCATTCCACACCGCCACCTGGCTCATGCCAGCCAGGATAGTAGTAGTACTTGGCCGCCTCGTAGAACTTCATGAAGTAGTCGTTGTACGGACCCACCCACTCGGTCGCATCGATCGCGCCGGAGACCAGGTTCTCGTAAATCTGCCCGCCCGGTAAGGATACCGGTGACGCCCCAAGCATGGCCATCACATCGCCGCCTAGACCTGGGATACGCATCTTCAGACCTTTGAGATCATCGGTGGAATTGATTTCCTTGTTGAACCAGCCACCCATCTGAGTACCGGTTGCGCCGGCGGGTAGTGATTTCAAACCGTACTCGCCGTTGAGCTCGTCCCAAAGTGCCTGGCCACCCTTGAACTTGATCCAGGCGTTCCACTCGATAGTGGTCATCCCGAAGGGTACGGCACAGAAATAAGCGAACCCCGGATGCTTGCCTTTCCAGTAGTACGCTGCAGAGATAAATGCCTGAGAGTTGCCTGACGCGACGTCATCAAATACATCAAAGGCGCCAACTTTCTCGCCGGCAGCGTAGTAGGTTGTTTTGATCCGCCCCTCGCTGACTTCGTTAATTCGGGCCGCCAGCCGCTGGGCACTGACACCAAGACCCGGGAAGTCCCGGCCCCAGCTCGCGACAATGGTCATTTCTTTGTGACCGCTGCCAATGGCCGGCGCGGCTACCGTTGCGGCTACCGCCGCAGTCCCTGCTACACCAGCAGTAGTAATAAATTTTCGACGATCCATAAAT